>Ga0310120_10000598_pt1 | contig 28334 bp, 26 predicted proteins | sample CB27_AW_983_MG_FD_203506 | JGI IMG/M metagenome (GOLD analysis project Ga0310120, IMG submission 203506) | Marine microbial communities from Western Arctic Ocean, Canada - CB27_AW_983 | ecosystem: Environmental > Aquatic > Marine > Oceanic | place: Canada: Western Arctic Ocean | collected...
ATCCGTGGATGCCCGATGGCTTTCTCATGAATGAGAGCGTGATTCCCAAGGGCTGGCGTCGATCCTGGGCAGCGGCGAATGTAGACCACTTCTGACATTTGCAACAAATCGATTACCGCTCGACCCTGGTGAGGGTAAATTGTCGGCATCTGGCGCGAGGTTACTGTTAAGTTGACTAAAACTTAGTCGACCGACCCGCAAGATATTGCGATCGAGCCCAGTCATGACCGCGGCATGTTAGGCATCAGGTTAGGGAGGTCAACAGCAACAACATCTTGGGCGTCGGTTAGCTGGAGCTTTGTCAACTACCAAGTAAGCCAGCCTGTCGTGTTTCATCCGTCCTGGTGCCGCCAGGCATGGTGAACTCACAATACCACCCCCAGGGTTCTCTGCTAGAATATGGCCGCCGTCGAAGCGCATGCTTTTAGCCGTCGTTCCCTTTAATAGAGATGCGCTAATAGACCGTAAGAGCGAACGTCGAAAGGCCTAACCTACTGCGACCCGGCGGGCGGCGCAACGGGAAGAAGTTTAGGGATTGCCCGGTAGATTCAGGCAGCCACCTGCGCCTTATCCTTTGAGTTTTTGCGTCCACATAAGATAAGTGCTATTCCCCTTGGGGACGCCTTTCTTCTGCATCTTCTTCCGTGTCCATCAACTCTCGACACGTGGGGCCACCAGTGGTGTTCGGGACCGCGTCAGCCGCATGCCTGGTTCGGGCGGACGCATCCCTGTAAATCGCTCGATGGCTCGCTCGACGATACGCTGTCTAGCATCCTCGTTCGGCTCCAAAGTCCAGACACCCCACTCTCCAGTGCTGCCGAGCGCGATTCCATCAGATCGCGGCATGCAGCTGAACTGATAGTTAACCTCAGGCTGTGGGACTAGAAACGTCAGCTGCCCTTTCACCGGGATCAATTCCTCGTCACTGAAAAGGTCCAGCGACCCAAGACCCGTGCAGTTGATGATGACCGACTCACTGACGCTCATCAAATCGCGTGGCGTGTCGAACTTACGAATGACGATGCGACCGCCAAGCAAGTGGAACTCTCTTACCAAGGCGTCGAGATAGATTGAAGGTTCGATCCGCATCGACGAGCGACGAGAGGCGTACGGCGTCTGGAACGGGTGCTCGCCTGGATAGAGGATCTCACGGTCTGATCGCAAGTAGGCGGGCAGCTCCTCCGAGTAGGTGCGCGCTGCAACATCAAGGCGTGCATCGGCATCCTGATCTTCAGAGTCATCCGCTAAGCGGTTGGAAACACTTTCCTCCGCACTCTCCGTCGAAGGCAATACTTCCATCGTGTTATAGCTATCCAGCCAGGAAATTCCATAGCGCGGACCAACGAGCAGTTGCATCTGTCGGTAGGCGATTTCAACTGCGCTTTTGAACTGAGTCTCCAACGCCGTTGTGCGCGGGCCGGACAAAAGCCTAGAGGTCGGCGAGAATGTCGCATACGCCATGTTGGAGGTGGTATCCGGCGGCACCGCCATTGCGTAGATCGTCACGTCGAAACCGCGCCGCTGCATTTGTATTGCCGAAGCCAAACCGACCGCACCAGAACCAAGGACGGCTGCCTGTCGGTCACCCTGCTCCAGTGCCAAGTCAGCAGCAAGTGCTCCGGTTCCCCAGGAAAGAGAGATGCCAGCCCCGCCATGTCCGTAGTTGTGAACCACAGTTCTCGCGTCGAATTTTTCAGCCTTCAGGAGAAAACCTGATGGACGGTGCGGACGCAAGCCAACCGTGGTTCTGATGACACGATCCCAAGAAGCTCTGATCGGCGCTAGGACGATAGGCGAGCGAGTGAGGGGACGGGTAAGGCTCGCCAGTTGTGACGTCCTGGCCGCGCAACCACCTAGGCCAAGCCCGAGTGCTGCCATACTGCCGGTTTTAAGCAGGGTTCGTCTATCCATTGGATCTCCCCGAAGAATAGATTGGGTATCACTCGAAGAAGTACCCTCGTAATGAGTCCACCAACGGCTACACCAAGTTACTCCATCAACACCACTCGTTCAATCAACAACCCCAAGTTCATTCCCATGCAGCCAGAAAATAACAATGACAGAGTCTAAAAGGGAGAACTACGAATGGAATCAACCTCTACGTTGCGGCTTCTATCCGCTCTCCGTCGGTCCAGAGCTTGGTTCGAACTCAGAATGCTTGAGGGCACCATTATCCTTACAAACGGTCAGCGCGAAAACGGTTCAAGCGCGGGTGTCGCATTCGGCCGGAGCGGAATCCGTGCCGTGTTCAATACCATCGCGATCAGGGTGTAATAGCCGCTGAGCCCTACCATCTCGACTATTCCTTGCTCGCCAAACTCGGTTAACGCTCTGACGTAGGTAGAATCGCTGACCCTTCCGTCTCGGTGCAGTGCGGTGCAGAAGTCATAGAGAGCTTTCTCGTCATCGGCCATTCCTTCTGGGCGCCGTCCATCGGCGACCGCCGCCGCAATATCTGGACTCAGGCCGCCCTCCAACGCGAGAGGATAGTGAGCAGCCCACTCGTAATTCTGCGTCCACTCGCGTGCGGTAATCAGGATGACAAACTCGGACAAGCGTGGTGGCAACGAGCTGTTGAACCGCAGGTAGTCGCTCACTCCCCGCAACCGGTTGAGTAGCTCCGGGCTGCGAAGGATCACGGACCAAGGACCTCCGGGGTCACCACGTGCGGCTCTAAACTCCTCCACGGCGTCCTTCTGCGCCTCCGTCATCTCCTCGTCTGGAATGGGCGGCATCCGATTCTGAGCCTGTAAGCCCACCGAAAAGAGTAAAACCAGTATCATGATTCTGGCAACAGACCTGATTCGACCCGTGCCTTTGTAATGTTTCCAATTTTCCATCGGAATGGCCCCTCCAATCACGGTTTTGTGTTCGTCTCGAACCACGTTCAACTCCGTTGCGTTATCTCGATTGCATCCGTTCAAGCGTTAGTCCTCTCACACCGTCTCCGTCACTTTAAAGAAGCTGCTCCTGACGAATAGGTGACGCAATTACTGAGTTATGAGAGAGCCAGCCTACCGCGGCGCGGCGGACGGTTCAACGGGAATAATGGATTACCTACGCTGATGTACGGAACGGGACGTCGACGATCAACGTTCTTCAAGACCCTCCAATAGCTCTACCCCTCCGACCTGCGTCATCTGTCTACGAATCCAGGATTGACGCTCGCGTACATACGCGGACGGTTCGTCGACTCTGAAAACCGTCGGGTTCGGGAGCACGGCGGCTAGCAAAGCCGCGTTATCGACCTCGATGTGCGCGGGAACCGTATCAAAAAAATACTCACTGGCAGCCGCGATACCGAAGATCCCGTCTCCGAATTCCGCCACGTTGAGATACATTTCCAAGATACGACGTTTCGTCCAGAGGAGTTCAATGAACACCGTGACGTAAGCCTCGAGCCCCTTACGGGCTAAGCTTCGACTCGGCCAAAGCAACAGATTCTTGGAGACCTGCTGGGAAATCGTGCTGGCACCGCGCAGCCGCCTGCCGCGCTGAGCGTCAGCCAGTGCATCCTGAATCGATTCAACGTCGAAGCCATGATGGTCAAGGAACTTCTGATCTTCAGCTGCGATCACGGCCACGGCGAGATGGGACGAGATCTGATCCCAGTCCGTCCACCGGTAACGTGACCTCGAATCGATACTACCGCCCACCACAAACCGATGTCGCAACATGAAGGCCGTCGTCGATGGTGGAATCCAACGGAGTGGAAGCACTATGACAATCGGTATACACAGCCCGAACAAGACGACCGTCAATATGGCGAGTCGCACCCATCCTTGCCACGACCGTCGTCGCTGTAGCCTGCCAGCTATTCGGATTTTCCTAGGCACTCAGTACAACTCCTCCACCAGCGGTGGCGCAGCCGAAGCTGATAGTCGCTCCCTTCACGAGGTCATCGCCACCAACTGCATCAATTCAGCCCAAAAACCTTGAAGCCCTCTGCAAAAGATCGCCGTAGAAGATCGAGTCTACTAAGCACAAGTTGTCTTCGGAACACTGTAGGCGGTTAGCGTAGCGTGAGTCGACAGACGGCTCAACGGGGAGGAGGGTTAGCCACGCGGATACACGGCGCCACACCGGGTGGCGAGACGGTAGAATCGTTGAGCAATGGGCCTCGTTCAGCTGTTAGGAGACGCCGACCGTATCCTAGTGTTTACCGGAGCAGGTATCTCGACTGGAAGCGGTATCCGTGATTTCAGAGGCCCAAAGGGTGTCTGGAAGGAGCGGCAACCCGTCTACTTCGATGATTTTATGGACTCGGAGGCCGCGCGCATCGAGTACTGGGACCAGAAGTGTCAGGCCTGGCCCTCCTTCAGCGATGCAGAGCCGAATGCCGTGCACACGTCAATCGCAGACCTTGAGCGGGCGGGCAAGCTCGCGATGGTCGTCACTCAGAACATCGACGGGTTACACACCCGCGCCGGGACCTCCTCCGGGCGACTTGTCGAGTTGCATGGAACGAACACGGCCATCGAGTGCATGAGCTGCCATGCCCGCACCGATCCGGATTCTCACGTGAAGCGCTTTTTGGAAACTCGAACACCGCCGATATGCGCCTGTAGCGGCTATCTGAAGCCCGCAACGGTCAGCTTTGGCCAGAATCTCGATCCGGACGAATTGGAGCGGGCTGCGGCAGCGGTCCAGGAGACGGATCTCGTTGTGGCGTTGGGCTCGACGCTGTCGGTCTACCCGGCGGCAGGTTTTCCGCTAGCGGCCGCTGAGCGCGGCGTGCCCTACATCGTGGTCAACCGCGGCGCAACGGACCACGATGGCCACACCGCTGTGACGTTACGGCTCGAAGGGGACGTAGTAGAACTGTTTCCACCCGCTGTCGCCGAAGCGCTGGCGCCGTCAAGATGATCGGGAGGTGCCCTAAGCAGCCCGCCTGCACTCATCTCGGTACTCTGAAACTCAACCCCATACCGAGGAAAAAGTCGTCCGCCAGTCCCCGTAAACCCCTACCGGCGTAGACATCCAGTTGGACGAGGTCTCTCAGTAGAAACGTGAGTCCGCCGTCCACTGACGAGCTGGTGCCTGTGATTTGTCGATCGCCAAACAGTTCAAGAAACCCACCCACGCGATCCGTTAGCTCCCCGCTCAGCGCCAACGAATACACAATCTCCGCATCACGAGTCGACTCCTCTGGGGAAGCTTCCCAAGCCGCCCCGATGTTGGAACCAAGCGACAACCTCGGTGAGAGTTCGTAGGTAAATAAAACAAGCAACGACGGGTCAATACCGTTATTCGAGAACCCGTCGCCTCCCGTCGGAAGTGACATTCCACCCATAATTGCGAGCTCTGGCAACCAGGCATCCTCGCGCTCGATGAGATTGACCTTGACGCCAAGCTCACTGTCACCCCTTCCGTGCTTTTCTTCTAGCCAGCTGATGCCTGCGTGACCAACGCGAAGTTCTGTCCGGCCGCCAAGACCGACACGAACCAGGGTAATTGGCACCTCATGGCGATCCACGTCGCTGGCACGGGAGAATAAATATCCCGCCTCTACCTGCACCATGCCTCGCAGCACAACCGTGGGCGCATTGGACTGACCTGGACGATCCGTTGCCAGTTCCGGTGGTTGAGCACTTGCAACACCAGACCCTAGGTGTACCGTCAACGAGAGGAGTAGCGCTCGCACGACTCTACACACTCCAACAACTCTGTTTCGCATTTGAAGCCTCGGCGACGCGAGTCGCCCTGATTTACTTAGACATTGCCGTCTGTGCGGCCTAATAATCACGATGAGGCGTTTAGCCTAGCGCGGCGCGACGGGTGGTTCAACAGAGACGAGGGCTACGGCTCGCGCTGGTGGACAATTCCTCAAAGGTGACAAGGTTATAATCTGCCGGTTGGTGGCAAAGGACTCAACGGGTTCGTTTCCCGACAACTCTCGGCTAATCCGTCTAGAAATCTGGAGGGCATCCAATGCAATACGTCTGGATTATCTTGTGTCTCTTGTTGGTGACATCGGCGAACTCTCAGGCTCAAACAGTGGACGAAGAGATAGGCCGCGCGGTGATGGCGGCTCCCCCCGCAATGAGGACTGATGCGGCCGTGGTTCGCCTGGCGGATGACGGCAGCCATGAAGTATTACGAGAAGGCTCGAACGGGCTTGTCTGCTACGACCGTTCCAACGAACCTGGGCGCGACTTTAGCGCCCAGTGTACCAGTGTCCGAAACCTGCCACGTGCCGGGCAGAACCACAAGGTGTGGATGTCCTCTGCCAACGCCGAGGAGGCCAGGGTAATGTTCGAATCGCAGGAGTCAAACGGAAGTCGCGAGGCCCCTCAATTTGGTAGTGTCTGGTACACCTTAGCCGGGTCGGACCAGGCATCTGCCAGCGAAAATAGTCCGCACATCACGATTGCAGTTCCGTTCTCGACGAGTGATACGCTAGGTCTGCCAAGCGAAGGGAGTTATAGTCAGAGCGGCTCGTGGATCATGGAGGCCGGAACTTCCGCCGCGCACATCATGATTCCAGGACGATAGAAACTCTTCAGACGACAACCTGTGCTTCTCAGTGGAGTTTTGGCGTCCACATAGGTGCTATCTCGTAACATTCAGGAACGCCACCTTCCCTTATCCGGCTGACATTTCTCATTTGAGTGGTCACGTGTAGCCCGTCGACGTAGAAGGCTCGGCGGAAGAGCTTACGGCTAATTCAAATTCACTGGATCCCATTCTCGAGCAAGACGTTGAGCTTCGACGAGTTGGTCGAGTGTCATCTGCTGTGCAAGGCGATCTCGTTGTCGAACTGCGCGGTTCCGTTCACCGCTGTTGGCTCGCGACACACTAAGGTCGGACCACATATAACCGACCACGTAATCCTGCTGCACACCGCGGCCTTCAGCGTACATGTACCCGAGACTGGTCTGCCCCGCCGCCTCGCCCTGCACGGCGGTACCACTTCACCGCCTCCGCATCGTTCTGTGGTACGCCGCGGCCCTCAGCGAACATGTACCCAAGGTTGTTCTGTCCTGTTGCCTCACCGTGTTCGACCGACCGCTGGTGCCATCTCACCGCTTCGTTATCATCCTGCGGCACACCACGACCGGAGAGGCACATGTGTCCGAGACCAGCCTGAGCCAAAGCGAAACCTTACAGCGCCGCGCGACGGTACCACTTCACCGCCTCTGTATCGTTTTGAAGGATACCATCGCCGCTCGCATACACATTCCCAAGACGGTACTGCGCCTCCGCATCTCCTCGCTCTGCACGCATGCGTATCTCCCGTCCAGAGTCACTCTGGCTAGAGAAAACAAATACCGCGGCAAAGACAAGGAGTGCGAAGCGACCAGTCATGTTCCTCTTCAAGCCCCAACAACAAACGCTCAAGTGTCTAAGATTATCGTGGGAACGGCTAGCAGTTCAACGGAAACGAGAATTCGCTATTGTCCGTTAGGGTCAGATCGCAATCTGTGTTTTTCCTTGAAGTTTTCGTATCCACGCAAGTGCAAGTTCCCTTGGAGATGCCATTATTGGTTACAAGCGACCCGCGCGAAAACAGCTCACGTGCGGGTAACGCATTCTCCGAATTGTCGCAGAGCGTCCATTGCTTTCGGTCACCCGAAAGGCTGGATCCAACTCGGAATGCTTAGAAGACGCACGTCCCTCGTCTCGGCCCTGGCACAGCACCCTTGACTTGCCGCTTTTCTGACAGATAATCGTGTCGACCTGGAGGATGGAACATGGCTACACGAGTGTGGCTCTTAGTAAGTCTGTCGGCACTGATGACAGCGCCGACTGGTGCGCAGAGCGTCCAAAGCGTCTTACAGTCCACCGCGACCGCAATGGGCATGGAGAACTTGACGTCGATTCAGTACTCCGGGACCGGTTGGCAGGGGCGAGTCGGACAAAACGTTTCGCCCGACCAGGATTGGCCGCGGGTTGACCTGACGAGCTACACAATGACTATCGATTTTGAAACGATGTCATCGAGGGAGGAGTACGTCCGGGCACAGGGCGGCACACGCCAGGTCACCAATCTCGTCAGCGGTGACTACGCTTGGACTTTGGACGCGCAAGGACAACCGGTGCCGCAACCAGCCGTCGCCGAGCTACGGCGACTGGAGATCTTTTTGACCCCCTGGGGATTCATTAAGGGTGCAATGGCACCGGGGACCAACCCATCCATGGTCACTCGCAACGAGTACGGCGGTCGGTCGACTGTGATCTCGTTCATCGCGTTCAGGAAGTACCGGATCAATGGGACGATCAACCCTGAGGGCTTACTCGAACGCGTGCAAACGTGGGTTCCTAATCCGGTTGTCGGCGACATGTACTACGAAAATGTCTACACCAATTACCGGGAGGTCGGCGGTGTACAGATTCCTCGATTTCATCAGCACCAGGACTATGACGATGGGGCTCACGCACCTAACGTCAGCGGCGGGGATCATGCGTTTGGCCTCGAAACAGTGTCGGACCTTCAGGCGAATGTGGCTGCGACATTGACGGTGCCTAACAACGTGATGAACACCGACATTCAGTCGGTCAATGTGGAGTCACAACGGTTGGGCGAGGGCCTGTGGTTGGTCGAGGGAGGCTCCCATCACAGCGTGGCTATCGAGTTCGACGACCATGTGGCGGTCATCGAGGCGCCGCTAAATGAGGAACGGTCGCTGGCAGTAATCGACGAGGTAAACCGACTCATGCCAAGTAAACCGATCCGGTTCATCGTGACGACGCATCATCACTGGGACCACCTGGGTGGCCTCCGGGCGTACGTCCACGAAGGCGCGACCGTGATCACTCACGCCGGCAACAAACCCTACTACCAAGAAATCCTACGGGCGGGACTATGGATCTTGGCACCTGACCGGTTTTCACTCCATCCACCGGAAGAGTGGTCGGAAGGCTACATCTTCGAGACTCTGAGCGAAAAGTACGTCCTCGCCGATCACACGAGGACGGTGGAACTCTACAACATCCAAGGCCTTGCCCATGCAGCAGGCATGCTCATCGCGTATATCCCACATGAGAAGATCGTCGTGCAGGCCGACCTCTACTTCCCCGGAGCGCCAACCCCAAACGCTAGCGCTCGCACGTTTTACGAAAACCTCCAGCGGCTGGACCTCGACGTCGAGACCATCGTGGGGATACACGGGAGTCCCGCTCCGATGTCAAAGTTCGCGGAGTTCGTAAGCGCCGAGCAGTGATGAAGAACACGCGACACCAGTATGAAGTAGCGGTTCAAAGAGAACGCGTGTCCCATGGCCCAGCCGATAAGAGCGGTAGCGTCATAGTGGTCGCGTCGGGGGCCAACGCTGAGGGCCACAGCAATAAAGACTAGATGCACACATGTATTCCTTTAAGTGTTGGTTCAATTGTGCACAATCGCCTCTACGACGTGAACATGGGCAATCTCCGGAACATCAAGCCTGAATAACACCCGTCACAGCCGAGTAGTAGGTGCAATAGTCGCAGTCCGATGTCACGGGCGGAATCTTGTTGCTCAGCAGGCACGCGTGCGCATTCACAATGCACGCCTCGACCCAGTCATCGTTGCCAATGTAGGAAATAACTGAAATATCGAAATCCAGATGGTTGTCAAAGCGCGGCGCACGGCGCTGTCCATTACAGTAGATAAAGTAGCCCGTATCTGACACGCTGAGACCATTCCCACGCAGAAGCCACTGGTAAATCTCCATCTGCCGCTTGTAGCTATCCTGCCAGGGTTCATCGATCGTTACGGGTTGATCCTTGCTCGTCGCCTTGTAGTCCACCACCACATGTTGCTGCTCGGGCGTAACCCAGAGGTCGTCAATGGCTCCGGTAATCAATAAGTTGGTCTTCTTGTGATGGACCTGCACGCCCGTAAAATTCATCCGCCACTGCTCTAGTTTCTTATGTGGGCACGGAATCGCATCCACTCCAGCATCGCGCATTAGTGGATGCGGCTTACCGAGCAGGCGGTACTCATCAAACTCCTTCTTAAGCAGGTGATCGACAGCCGAATTGATATTAAAGGGAAAGCCGGGTGGTTGACCCACGCCTAGGCGCCGATCAATGTAGAAACAGCGTGGACAGTTTACAAACAGGTCGAGTTTCGAGCGGGACAACTTGAAGGGCGTCTCAGCTCCCGGACTAAACAGATTTCTCGTGCGCTTACCGTTGTAGTACTGGGACATGATTTACCGTGTCATAAATACGGCAATGGCGGTAGCAACGAGGCCGTCGGACGAATCGGTAACATCCGTACAACTGCCGTCTTGTGGCGCTTTAGTATCTCGAAAAATCAATTAATCCAGGTATACAACTCGATGTTAATACCGATCGCGTATGGTCTCAAATAGAAACGACTCCTTAGTTTCAATACCGACAGGGAGAATCAATAGCCGAATCTAGACGGCTGAAATACTAAAGAGCCCGACTATAGGCCGTCAGTTCGGTAGCTTCCAGCAGCGCATACATCCGTTTCAGTCGGTCCAGTACGTGGTTCTAAACTTGAAACGCCCAGGGAAGCTACGCCTTCGTTCTCGGCCGAGACCACCTGTAAACAACTGAATCCACTTGACATTTAGGGTGTTCTGAAAAGTGTGCTGCCGGATGCGACTCCGTTCGGAGACCGGGAGCCCTAGCGCTGTTGTGTCACGGGTACAATTCGAATGCGACAACGGCCAAAGGATTGGTATTCTAGTAGTCTGTCTACCTGTAATCGAGGGCACTCAGCGGCCGGAGGATCATGTATCGCAACGTCGGTCCCGGTCACACATGCCCAACGTCTATTCTCTTCGCGCCTGGCCGTCAGCACCCAATCGTTACGAGACGGCCCACAATCGTGCGGATCGGGCTCCATTTCTTAGAGGTGTCATCATGTCAAGACAGAGTTCTTACGTAACAGCCATATTCGCAGCCATCGTTGCCGTGGTCGGCAGCGCCGCCGAGGTGAGTGGGCAGGCTCTTCCGAATCCGTATCGACTGGTTGAGGATTGGACCCAGCTGCCCGGTAACAGACAAATGGGTAGGGTTGGTGGCGTCACCATCGATCCCGACGGCCAACACGTGTGGGCCGTGATCCGGTGCGACTCGAGCGCGCCCGAGCGCTTTGGGAACGAATGCCTGGATTCAGACCTGGACCCGGTCGTCAAATTCGGACCGGACGGCCACGTTGTCGACAGTTTCGGTGGTGGAATGTTTATTTGGCCTCACGGTATCGACGTGGATCAAGACGGTAACGTGTGGGTGACCGACGCCGTGAGCGAATCACGGACTCCAGAAGGAAGCCGCGGGCATCAGGTGATCAAATTCAGTTCGGCCGGAACTGTGCTGATGACGCTGGGAACCCCAGGAAAGCCGGGAGTGGGTCGCAACAGCTTCAACGCTCCCAGCGATGTCGTGGTCGCTGACAATGGTGACATTTTCGTAGCAGATGGTCACGGCAATGACACGAATAACCGCGTGGTGAAGTTCTCAGCAGACGGGACCTATATCAAGGAGTGGGGGAAAACCGGCTATGCACCGGGTGAATTCAGGACTCTCCATGCCATCGCTCTCGACTCGGAGGGACGCGTATTCGTTGGCGACCGCTCAAACAATCGAATTCAGATCTTCGATCAGGAGGGCGAATTCCTCACCCAGTGGACGCAGTTTGGACGACCGAGTGGAATTTTCTTTGATGGTCGCGACCGGATTTACGTTGCTGATTCAGAGTCGGATGACGTGCAAAACCCTGGTTGGGAGATGGGCATCCGCATCGGGGATGTCCGCACCGGATGGGTGGAGGAGTTTATTCTCTATCAGTGGGGCGACCCGCGTTCGGTCGCTGGCAATGGTGCGGAGTTTGTCGCCGTCGACCGCGAAGGTAATATCTACGGCGGTGAACCGCGTCCCCGAAAGCTACAAAAGTACGTCAGGGTCAGACCGTAACCGCGCAGTTGTCGTTGCGGAGGTTTGGAAGGATTTAAGACTTAAGAGGACAAGACAACATACCGCTGGAGAAATGCTTGGGGTAATCAGTTGATTCCATACGTCTGACGTTTCGTGCAGAAACCCCTCAAATGTTGGTACAATCATACATTCGGGTGTAGTACCGTAATTGACCGTCAAACAAAATCTGGAATGAAAGGAGCAGCACCATGCAGAAACAGGTTCGATCACGCCTGAGCGTGCTTCTCGCCATCACGGCGATCGGTGTTCTCACGATGATTCTCGGAGGGCAATCTTCGATCACGGCTGCCCCGCAGTCCAATTTCGTCGGAGGAGACCCGACCAGACCGGATTCATCCGACATGCGTGCACTTCGACTCCGTTTCGAAGCCGGGGCGCGCTCCAACTGGCACAGTCACGCGGGCTGGCAGATCCTCGCGGCGGAAGAGGGACGAGGCCGTACGCAGGTCCGTGGAGAAGCGATCGTGGAGCTCCTCCCAGGCGGCCACGTAAACTTCACTGCGCCTGGTGTGGTGCACTGGCATGGTGCCTCTCCCGATGAATATGCGATCCAACTCACAATCATGGGCGGACCGACGGGAGACACGCGCTGGCTTGAACAAGTCAGTGACGCTGACTACCGCGGGCAGTAGACATCACCCAGCGCTTTTTCGTTATTTCAGACTTCCACGTGTGCCTATGCAGTCAGTGTTCTGAAAAGAGTAGGCGGACGGCGGTCTACCGTGGGAACGTGACAAGTGGCGGGGAGACGCCTTCACGGAGCGGCGTACGCGCCGTGTTCATGACCATGGCGATCAGCGCATAGTAGCCTTCGATTGTGACCGCCTCGACAATCCCCTCTTCATTGAACGCTTCCAGTGCCCGGGCGTACGTGGCGTCGCTGACGCTCTTGTTTCGGTGCAGTTCGATACAAAAGTCGTAGAGAATCTCTTCGTCTTCGGCCATCTCCTTGGGGCGCCGGCCGGCTGCGAGCGCCGTAATGATCTCCGGACTTAACCCAGCGCGGACCGCCGCTGGACGGTGAGCAGTCCACACATATTGTTGCGTCCACTCCCGGGCCGCAATAAGCATCGCAAACTCACTGAGCCGAGGGCCGAGCAGAGTCCGATCCCGCACGTGTGTGCGCATGTCCAACATTAAACGCAGGATCTCGGGGGTACGAAGCAATGGGGCCCAAGGCCCGGTCCCAATCGTAGACCCTCGTTCGGCCTCGTACTTCGCTGCAACCTCTTTTTGTGCCTCGGTCATATCGTCCACCGGGATCGGTGGCATGCGGTCTTGGGCAAATACAGCAGGTACACAACCTAGAATAAGAACGGTAACAACGCACGTCACGAACGCTTCCCCACTACGGATATTAGACATACCTACCTCCTAGCCTTGATGCAAGAGCGAGCCGAGACCTTCATGGCAGGGACCTACTGAAACTGCTTCTGCACGACATCCATGCCGGATCGAAACTCTAAAGATTCGCTATAGACCCCTGCCGTCGTCAGCTTGATCGTGACCTTGCCCTCGGTTCGATTCTCCCAGTACCACCCGTGAATGCCAGTAAACCGCGCTGCAAAGCTACCGTGCGATTCAGCGGGGATGGCGGTGACGGTTCTCGAGCTTTAGGCGATTGTCAATGCGTGATAAACACGCTCGAATGTTTGGCAGAATCTTCTTGCCAGAATCGTTATATACCAACACCCCGCGATACTCAAAATTAGTGCACGTAACGACCCGTGTAAGAAACCTCCACCACAACGACGAAGAGAAAATGCAGCTAGCGACAGTAGTCGCTCGTTGCGCCGTTCTGCCAGTCGGCAGGAGGCAGGCTCCGCACAATCGTGCGATCTCCGGGTGAGAGGTGGTCGAACCAGTAAATGGCGTACGGGGCTAACTCGCCAGAGTGTTGGCTCAATCATGCGGGGTCTTCACTTGCCTCGTTTCGCGCCCGCAGGTCGTACACGCCCCAGTCAAGAGAAAAGTTTCCCGACAGGTAGCCGACAGCCGTCCCGACCGTTTCGCCAACAGCCACGTTTGGTCCAGACGCGACGCGCGAGGTTCGCGAATCCCTTTCAACTGCCGGAGGTAATGATGCCGCGATCTGTTGGAAACGCGGCGATAGGTCACGCAAGTGTCACAGGCGATGCAGAACGCCGCAGGCGTTAATGAAATCGAACATATATTGAATTTCGCCATTATCGAGGCTGCGTGAGGCGCGGTATACCGTCGACACCATGGGCGCAACCACGGTAATTTCACCGGTTTCACCTGGCGCATCGAAACGGAATCCGCCATGCGGTTTGTACCAACCACCGCGGCTCTGACCCGGGTACAAAATCAACGTCACTCTCGACAAATTGACCGGCGTGGTAAATGTGAGTGGGGTCGGACATGGGGGTGGCACGCCGGATGCCTGCCAAACCTGGCCATCGTACATCCAGCTAACCCCGAATACGGATGGCGATGTCGGTGACAAGCTTTCACCGCAAGATGCCATGGTGAGTGCCACGATCACCACGATAACGCGTGTGCAGTGACCGGTCATCGTTCTTCTCAGACCACTAACGACAAAAAGTCAGGCGTTTAGCTTAACGCGGCGCGGTAAGCGGTTCAACGGGGACGCCGGTTGGCGATTGCCCGCCAGGTTCAGCCCGCAACCGGCACCTCTCCTTGAAGTTTCGGCGTCCACAGGAGTGGACTTTCCTTGGAGACGCCATACCTTTTGGCATGGATGGTCACACAGCATGCGTACCAGCCTCGCCCCCTACACCGATCTGGCCCGTGATGGCCTGCGGGGCGAGAGTGGATGTCTGTATACCATGAACTTACTCTTTGAGTTCCTCGAATCGCTACGGATTGGTGCGGGACTCCTTATCAATGCCGCAACCTACTACTCCCCTACCTTCTCGCGCCGATTCATACCCCCACCACTCACACGTATTGTGGGGCGTCCTCGTGATGTCGACGTACTTCATAATGTGCTGTCCGCGCATTATGTCCAGCGTCGACCGCGTCTCCCCCCAATAGATGTTGCCATAGCGATCGACCGCCACCCCTTCCGGTCCCCCGTCTCCACCCGTGATCGGTGGCGCCGCGGCTAGGATGAAGGACGTCACCCAGCCCGTTCTCGCAGAGCCTAAATAGAGACCCTGCTCCCAGCCAGCGTTGCTGGGCGAGCCGTCCAGCGGCGGTGAATTATGCGACTCCGCGTCAGCGGTAATGAGAAGACCAGATGCCCGGTCGATAGCTAGGCCGGCAGGTGATCCGAACTGAGTCCACACGTCGAGAAGGTTCAGGTCTTGGTCGAAGATCTGAACCCGACCGTTCAACTTGTCCCCGACGAACAGCCGCCCATCAGCATCAAAGTCCAAAGCATGCGCATCTTTAACCTCTCCCCAGGCTGTGTTCCCTGTCTGGCCTGATGGACAATCCGAGCACCCGATCTGCTTGATAAACGTACCGTCTGGGGCGAACTTGATGAGACGGTTGTTGCCACTGTCACCGTGACCGTCACCGACGAAAATGGATCCGTCGAGCGCGACTGCGACCGCCGATGGATTACGGAAGTGGTTTTCGTCGCCTCCAGGGACTCCAGGCGTTCCGAGGCGCATCAAGACCTCTCCATCTGCACTGAACTTGACGACCTGGTGCCCAAGCCCCTTTCGCCTCATTTCCTCTTCCACCTCGGTCGCCGTGTGTCCGTATTCGGACCCGCCGGCATAATCGGCTACCCAGGCGTTGCCCTCACTATCCACGAACATGGCGTGCGGTTTTCCTAACGTCCCCGCACCAAACCTTGTTACCAAGTTGCCGTCCAGATCAAACTTGAAGATCATGTCGTAGTCGGGTTTAAAGATGCAGCCCTCCTGGTTAGTGTGATACCTCGGTGTACGCCCACACCTGGTTGCAATCCAAATGTGGTCGGTGTTGGGGTCCGCGTAAATACCCGTCGTCGGGCCGAAGTCGATTGATCCTCTCAACCCATCCGGTTGCCATGGCTTGGGCCACGGGACGGGGCGGTACGGATTATTGGAATACGTCTGGGCTTGGAGCGGCTCGGACCCGAACAGGGCAACCGCCGCAATGGCGGTCAGTGCTCTCACGACTACTCTGCGCGTTGTGCTCGACATGGCAATCTCCCCCCCTGGTTGAAGGTTGAGAATGGTAGAGGGTAAAAGACCCACTGGCGGTGATGTCACCGCTGGCGCGCGGGCCTGCTCACCGACTCTCAACTTCGGCTATAAACGCTAGTGCTCCCTGAATCACATCAGCCGTCATCGCCATGTGGTCGCGGTTCGCATAGTGTACAAAGCGATAGAAGACATCAGCGTCGTCTGAGTGAATCACCAATACCGTTTTCGTCGCGGGACCAATTTAATGGAGTGGGGATGCAAGACGGCACGTCGCTCAGTAGCCGCGCTTGGATGTACTGGGCTTCGAGGATCGCGGCGGTCCATTCAGCGCTGTAGTTCCAACCCGGAGCGCTGTGGGACACCATGCGCACGGAACGAAAATTTCCGATGACCCATAAAGGTAAGAACAATCTGCCCACAAACGACGCCAGCCTGAGCAGCGTAAACATCGAGCCCAAACCCACTTACCAGCATCGCTAGGAGGCATACACCCAACACCGCCGACACTCCGTAAATCAACCAGTATTTGAAATACTCTCGGACATAATTTCCCCGTGTCTGAAAAACCAAGAACTTGTGCACCAGGTAAGCATTGCTAATCGCCAACACATTACTGACGATCGCGATCGCCAAATAGTTTACTGGAGTCCCTCGCCAAGCTATCAAACATACGAAGACACCATACCCGAACGCTGTGTTCCACACACCCGCAAGGAGATAGCGGGAAAGAAGACCATCTACTGGCAACCACGTTCTCAGAGTCAAGCCATGGCCTCTCTAACGGTTTGGATTGTCATCATCAAAGTTAATTCGCTCGCGTTCCACTACCAAGGGACGGTTGCGCACCTGGGTATAGATGGACCCCACATACTCGCCAAGCACGCCCAAAAACAACAGTTGCACTGACGCAAGAAAGAACATGCCGATGATCATCGGTGCGATCCCAATAGGCAGATCGGACCAGAACACGAGCTTCATCACGAGATAACCACCGGCCGCCACCAAACTCAGCGCGGCACTAACGAGCCCCAGCATGGTGGCAATCCTGAGTGGAATCTTCGAATGGTTCATGATCCCTTGGATACCGATGTCATAGAGAGTGTACCAATTGTTCTTTGTCACACCCTGCGCGCGTCTCTGCTGAGCATAGGGAACAGTGACGTAGGAAAACCCTAGTTCTGCAACGATCCCCCTGAAGTAGGGATATGGATCGTCTAGGGTCCGCAAGACCTCCAAGAATGACCGGTCGTACAGTCCGAATCCAGTGCTGTCCCGAACCTGGGGTTCATCAGACAATCGGTCAATTAACGCATAGTAAAGTTTCCGAATAGCGAACATGATCGCTGAATCTTCACTAGTTGCCTTAACACCCAAGACAACCCTGTAGCCTGCCTTCCATTTCTTCAGGAACTCAGGGATTAACTCAGGTGGATCCTGAAGATCTGACGCAAGCACGATCACCGCGTCCCCCTTGCACTGCAGCAAGGCGTGATACGGAGACCGGATGTGTCCGAAGTTCCGCGTATTGACAATAACCTTAACGCGCTTGTCGCGCGACGCTAGGCTACGCAAGCGATCTACAGTGCCATCCGTCGACGCGTTATCGATAAAGACGTGTTCGTATGAGTTCTGTCCAAGGCGCTCAAAGACAGCGCGAACGCGTTCGTACAGGACTTCGACATTCAGCGCCTCGTTATAACAGGGCGTCATGACACTGATGTGTCGATCCGCCTGCCGTGGAAGTTCGGTTGACAACTGTGGTGATCCTCAACCTAGACAGCTCTGCCCATGTGCTAATAACCTACCGCACTTGCCGCAGCTGGACCGTACGAAATTCACTAACCCCACTGCCCGTGGCTCGCAACCATGTCTGAAGCATGACCGTGTCAGGAGGGGCGGCGAAGGCAAACGCACCAGCCGTCCATGCCTGAACGTCTCTAGTTAAATAACCAGCACCGTCCGGGAAGACCGCGGTCCAGACACCCTCCTGTGTGTGGGCTGATACGTAGACCTTCTGTTCACCAGTGAACTCGGCGTTTCGATACTCAAAAGACATGACATAAGTTTTTCCAGGAATAACAGACGCGTTCTCGAGCGGGAGCGTCGCGTTCACCTCGGATTCATTGGTTTGGAGCACGAATCTCTGTCTGTCTTCGTCCGCCGTAACATCAGGGGGAATCGCCCACAAAGTGGGCACGGAAGCCAGAAGATCAACTCCCAGCCCTTGACCTCTGGAAAACGCCCGTACCAAATCAACTGAAGGGACCACCGCTGTATGCAAGACCTGCCCCCATGTGAGTATCGCTAGTGCCTGGTCCATCGCCGTACCCGCCGGCGCGTGCGGCAGGACAAGGTCCAGCCCTGAAAAGGGGACTATCTTCATCTCTGCCCTTGACGCCGGGACCACATTGTCTCGGGGGGAACAAGCAGTAAACACAACACCCCAAACCGAACCTTTCGACCGCTGAAGCCAATCGATGTCTTCGTTGTCAACTAGGGCTCCATCAATGACCGGAATCGAGGATCGCCGGATTCGGAAATAGTACGGAAGGCTCTTCGCGACATAGCTGGCACATCCGCCCATCGCGATGACAGTCGAATCGCCCCGACTAGTGGCAATGATATGGTCCGCGACCCCTTTGTAATCGTCCTTATCTAGATCATATGACTGCGCGAGTGCCGGGACCACTGAATGAAGGACTCGGAGCACAAACGACTGGCTGATAGCAGCCGTAGCGTCATGAGTCCCCCCCCACAAATTAGGCACCGCAGCCAAGAGAAAGACAGTGACCACCGCTGTCGAGATAACTGGGAGGGCACCAACCAAAGCTGTCTTTCGTCCTTTAGGCCAAACTTGGCGGATCAGACCATGTATCGTTACGGCAATGCCGTCCACTCCAATTGCCACCAATAGCACTCCGGCAGGGAAGAGACAGCTGTAATAGCGTGGAAATACTGTCACCATGCCACTGCCAAGGCTGAACCAAAAGACACCAGTCGGAATGGCCAACCACAAAGTGACGAGCAGGGTTTCTTTCCACCTCTGCTTAAATAAACCTGCAGTGACGACCACGACACCTACGCCCAGGACCATGAGCAAGATGTTCGAAAACCCGAAAGCGGTAAACAGCGAACCAACCTGAGCAGCTGTTGCCGCTGGAGGCCGAACATTAGTCCCAGCTCCGATTCCGCTGCGATTTAAATACTCGTTCAAATACGGCACCCACGGAGAGTAGGCTGCAAGAACCAACGCTCCCGTTAGACTGGCTGCACCGAGGCGACGTACCAACCGGCGCCACGCGAGTAAGGCTCTCCATGACGATGTAGACGGCCTGTCCAGCTCGAATGAAACGCGAACACGACCATTTTCCCAGCCAGCTATATCGCCTGGCTTTCCCTCCTTCCTCAGGGTAAGCGACGGCAGGGCGGTGACCCAGCGGCGAACCATCGCTGTGAAATGATTGGACCCAATACGGGTCAGGTCCAGTAGTAGAACAAGCCCGATGAACCCAAAGGCAGCAGCGGTTGGAGCAAGAGCCAAAATGTGACTGTAGATGTTCACAACAGTGCAAAACGCCAACCAAAACCAGTCACGGAAACGATTTCGGCGGACTGCCCGGTAAGCGAAGAGCATCTGCAACGTCGTGAAAAGCATGAGAAACGTGTACGGTCTGGCTTCCTGGCTGAACCAAACCGCAAATGGCAAGACTGCCATGAACAGCGCAGCAATCAGCCCTGTGCGCGGCCGGCTCACAGTTTTTCCCAATCCATACATAGCGAGAACACAGAATGACCCGGCTAAAGCCGCAGGTAGACGCACTACCCACTCTCCGTCTCCTAGACCTCGCAGTAACCATGCGATCACGTTGACAAGAGGCATCTCCTGGGGATCTGTTGTTGCCCAGCGGAACACTTCGTTAAACGTATCGAAGCGGGTTGTATCTGCCGCGAAGATTTCGTCCAGCCAAAGACTGCGGTCGCCTAACCTGAAAAACCGGAGAAACACCCCCAGGAGCAACAGCCCAACGGCTGCCCTGTCAGGCGTAATTTCCTGCACCAGGGAACGTAATTTAAAAGTGGTTGGAGCGGCCATTTAACCTCTAACGTCTGTCAACACCGTCAATCCTTCTCTGCCAATGAAAAAATGTTTCCGGTAAAACTTCTCCCGGTAATGCACCGATGAACCGTCCACATCTCTGCTTGACCCCAAGGTAAACGCTGTGGCATCAGCAGGCATCGAGAGAAGCAACTCATCCAATGACCGGACTAACGACCGTTAGCGGCTTCCTGGCTGCAGCCGCAGGCGATGGGCCGCTTGTTCCTCCACGGCGCCACGTGTGTAGAGCAGCGGGAAGTACTCTCCGTTTCCCAGATTTTCCACGAGATTGTCGTAATACGGGCTCCCCGGCTGAGCAGACTGACCAGGAGAGTTACTGGCGACAGAGCGGTCCAAGTCAGCAAGATCGATGATCCTCCGAAAGTTGGCTCCCGTAGCGTTGACCGTGCCGAATCCACCAGGACGCTCGACTGTGGGTAAGTCGAAGGCCGAGGAGATCATGTGTGTAAACTGGCTTGCGTGCACCCTCCCGTGTCGCCACTCGGTTCGGTCGGACCCTAGTTCTGAGGCTAGCCTCTCCAGCGCTGCTGTCAGGCCTTGTTCAATTAAACTCCGGCGTTCGTCCTCAGCCATTGGTGTCCCTGGGTCATTTACCCTCTCGTCGACTTCGTCCCTCCACCGGACGTAGATGGCCGCCGCGGTACTCTCTTTCGAGAGGTTGGCGTCCCATTCCGCTACCAAACTCCGAGCCCACTCGAGGTCAGGATCAACCGAAGTCCATCCCTGGAACGCCGGAATGTCCCGCTCGGCTGCTAACGAGTAGGTGTCGTGTTGAATCTGCATATGGTCTTTGACCGAGAGCGCCTCACCAGATCCGAAGATCTCGTGGAGGCGTGTGATCCGGGACGTCTCCACGCCTCTCGACGAGTGGTAGAAGACCGGGCGCCCTTCATATCCTGGCGGGTGCACATTGTTGTTAGCGGTGGTGATGTATCCCCTCTCTGGATTGAATTCTCGTGGAAGATCACTGCGGAATCCGAGCCATTCGTACTCTCCTGTGCCGGGAACGGGTAACCGTCCGTTCCACCCGTTTCTGTCGGGCGTAAGTCCCGTGACCTGGAGCGCAATGTTGCCGTCGACGTCTCCGCAGACCAGGCTGTGCGTGGGCACCAGCCAGTGCATCGCCCGATCGAAGAAGTCGGCACAGCTGTCTGCCTGAGCAAGCTGGAAGCTACCTTTGTAAGCTGCGGTACCAGGTTCTTGGACGACCGACCGAACGGAGTAGGCGCGACGGTTCTCGAGATCTTCGTAGAAGACGGGGCCATGACGACTGAACTTCAGCACGATCGGCTCCGGAGCCTGACCCTTGACGAGGATCTCTTCCTCAATGACGCGGAGGGGCTCCCACTCATCTTGCCACCGCATGAGGTTGGGGTCATCGGGATGCATCTCCTCGACGTACACGTCGACCATGTCAGTGCCGGCAAAAGTGAAACCCCACGCCATACTCTCGTTGTTCCCGGCGTCGACACCGGCAAATGGAGGCTCTCCACCACCAATTACGTTCCATCCAGGGGCAACCAGATGCACAAAGTACCTGAGCGCAGGCATCTCGATTCGTCGGTGGGGGTCGTTGGCAAGAATTGGCACACCTGTCGAGGAACGTTCTGCACTCATGACCCAATTATTGCTCCCCTCCGTCGCGGTCTCGGTAGGGGATACCTGCGTTGTTTGCACGCCAGGCATCAGACTGTGATAGGGCTCAACTACCTCCAGCGGTGGAAGTCTCCCAGACACAAACGGGTCTCCGTCCCCTGCTCGCATTGCATCTAGGACGTCCTCGGTGATTATGTTGACGTCGAGACCTTCGGGAACCTCGAGGTCCTCCCACGGATCGGGGGCGGCGCGTCGATTTGCCTCTTCGGCGCCGTAGCGTGCAACGTTCATTGCGAGTTGGATCTCGTTGATGGCATGGCCCCTCACGCTCGGAACGGCCAACGCAGCCCAGCGCAGAACAACCGTCTCAGCGGTCCAAAAATCAGGAACAATCCCGGTAAGCTGAAACTCAACCGGGAGGTTGTCCAAGTTCTGCTCGATGTACGCGTTTACGCCATTGGCGTGGGCAGTGAATAGACGTTCCGCGTCAGGGTGATAGCTCGTCCATTCTTCAGCGTCAAACGGACCCCTGAACATCATCAGCCTGGTACGGCGATCGTAGTCAAGCGCGTCAGGTCCGAAAATCTCAGCGAGTCGTCCCTCGTGCCACCGACGCCACATCTCCATTTGCCAGAGGCGGTCCTGAGCCATCACGTACCCCTGGGTAAAGAAGAGATCGTCATCGTTCTGGGCATAGATGTGCGGCACTCCCCACTCGTCCCGAATAATTTCCACCGACTCTCTCAGACCTGAGATCTCCATTTCCCCGTCGATCTGCGCAAGCGACTGGCTTGCCACCTCTAAGAGCGACTGTGGCGGGGTGGCCGGTGCGGCGCAGCCCGCGGTAAGGGCGAGCACGGCGATCCGGGCAAAGCTTCTTCTGAGGACAAACATGAGAATTCCTCCACGAGTACAACGACGAACGGGAACAAGATAAAACTTGGGTAACCCTATGACCAATTTAAACAGAACTCTCACTGTGGTTCCACTGCCAGCTGAGGCGCCCTTGACCTACCGACATCTAAATAGATCAAAGCCTCGGCGGCGTAATCGCCGGCTGTCCACCGTGCATGAATCTCGTTGGGTCTTGCAAACACATGGTTTCAAGTTGAAATCCCTCGGATCGCCATTTTCTTGACAGCAGTATCCAGAAATACTTACAACTCAAGCAATGTGCGACGTCCCATTTGCGGGCAAGGCGTTGAGCTGTGCTTACCTGTACTGCAAGCGAGGTAGTCGCGTTGGACGGTTGTATGCCAGATTGGTGAGCAACGAATACAACTTGATGTCTGTGACTTTGAGCTTACCCTTCTTCTAACTACGTAAAAACGACCTGCGCCGCGTGTGCTTAAGAAGCTTTAATCCTTGCTGGAGCCGGCAGCGGTAAGCCGACATTCAGACACGAAACCGCCGCCATGCCGCACTCGCCGAACAGTTATCGCAAGAGAAACCACGACTTGTCTGCGATTCCGACCTCGAAGCGCCGCAGGAAATAACCCGGCGACGGCGCAAAGTTCGGCTTCTCGGTGACCACCACGACATTGGCCTGTCGCAGCGCCGTGATCGTGCACACTAGTGCGTCGACAGCACTAGATATCTGTTCGCTCGAAAGAGATTCTGCACAAAACCATACGTGATCATATTATTGTGATGTACACCAAAGTCTGGATGCGGCGAGTATCGTGTCTACTACTTGTTTACTTGCTTGGTTCGACCTGCCGAACTGGCGGCAATTCTCAGTGCCCAACCTGGCGAGATTTCAAATGGTTAGGTCTACGCAGCCTTGAGCGATCGTCTTTGGTCTGAATGAAAGCACTCCAAGGAACCACCATCAAACGGCGCGTCTTTATGTTGCGACTTCAGCTGATTCCGATTGGAGCCCCATTTTTTTCCCATTTCTTGAAGAAGGTCTACGGGTGAGACTCTCAACATTAAACTTCCTCTCGTATGAGTACCGGACCAAACACCCAGCCGCGATCATCTGGTTTACGACATTCATCGCACTGCAGCTTGTCGCGCTCTTTGCGTTTGTGCGGTACTTCTTCAGAGCAACCTGGGACCAACACGTGTCATCGGGTGTCTTAGCTATCGTCCTCACGTGCCTCGTCTGCAATCTTGTTATCTGCTTTGGAGAATATTTCTTCCACCGCTATATTCTCCATCTCGAGACCGTGAGGCTCGTCCGCGCCTTCACCACGAGTCACCGCACGCACCACAAGCTGACCCCAATCGGCTTCGATAACGAAAAGCAAACCATCCGTAATGCGTATCCGATTTCTAGTTTGGCCCAAGACGATCAAAGCACGTTTCCTCCCTGGGCGCTGATCCCGACCTTCGCAGCCTTCACGCCGTTCTTTGCGCCTATTGCATTCTCATTCCCAGGAATTCCGATTCTTATTAGCGGGTACACCGCCATTGCTATCAACTGGTTCTTGTACGAAACGATCCACGTCGCGCATCACCAGCCATACGAGACCTGGTGGAAGCCAAAACTGAACAGCCGGATATTCGGTGAAATGTGGCGCAAGTTGTACGGATTCCATCAGGCACATCACGCGAACTACTTCTGCAACATGAACATCGCCGGATTCTTCGGTGTCCCGGTCGCGGATTGGGTATTTGGCACGTACCTCCAGCCGGACGAACTCCTCCTAGATGGCGCGCCAGGCACAAAGGTCATTGCCCGAGGACTCACCCCTCAACCCAGGTGGCTGATCGCCTGGCTCGACCGCGTGGCGTTTAAGAGACGACGATGGATGGTAAAAAGAAACTGAGGCCCACTTCAGGTCGTAACTTACCATGCTCTCTGTAGTTTTGGCTTCCACAAAAGCACAACTCCCCTTGGAGACGCCAATATATTTCCCGAGGCTCAAAAACCAGACAACGAATTGATCGCGTAGCGATCTACAGCTCGATGGAGAGAGTGACCAGCCGGGCGGTCTTTCCATTGCCCCAACCCCTCAAGAGATGGATCCTCCTGACAACCAAAACCACTCATGGCATGTTGTCGTCGAGCCAGGGAGTACGACAGGGGTCTCCTCCTTCGTACAACCTGAGATTTTCGGCTAATTGGCTCACGATGTCATCACGCCCTGCCTCTTCGGCCATCGCCATGATTTCTCTCTGCCACGATGCAGCCTCCGCGTATTTTTCGACCTCAGCGAGCGCCATTGCCATGACTTCACCCAGCTCGAAACTCCTCTCCTGTACCAGGAGCTCTTGAACCAGCATCATCGCCCGTTGCCCGTCGCGAGCGCGCTCATCGGGTGCGGCGGCCAACAAGCGGGCGAGAGCGAGGGCGAACATCGGTTGGTCGGGGTGGAACGTCATCCCTTCGGACAACCGATCCCGAGCCTCTTGGTACCGCCCGAGCCCGGCAAGCGCCATCGCGTACCCGAATGTGGCCTCGGTGATTCGCGGATCGGTCGCGATGATTTGAGCGTACTCCGAAAGCGCTTCGGCTGGGCGTCCGGTCCGGCGTAAGACACGAGCTAGTCTGAGACGGGCCTCGACGTAGCTCGGCTCGTATCTCACCGCCAACGAGAATCTCTGGAGCGCCTCGTCCAACCGACTGCTCTCTTCCAGAAGCAACCCGAGACTGTAATGGGCTTGAGCGTAGTCGGGGGAGACACGCACCGCTTCTTCGAATTGAGCGAGGCCCTCACGCTCATTTCCCATCAGGAACAACGCCGTTCCCAGTCGATGTCGCAGTGACGGATTCTCAGGCGCGAGTTCGATACCCTGGCGAAAGGATGCGGCTGCGCCTTCCAAATCTCCGTTCCCGAGCGCTTGTATCCCTTCCCGCTCGAAGGTGCTCGGACTCTGCAGTGATTGACTCATCGTGCGCATCAGCGGGTCGGGCCGGCGGACCTTACCGGCAGCTCGCTGTGCAAGGTGAACCTCGGCTGTCTCCAGATCGCCCAAGCCACGGTAGGCCATCGCGAGCGGATAGTGGATGCCCGCAGCGTCCTGATCTAGCACCAAGGCTTCCTCCAGATACTCCACCGCTTGGACGTAGTCCTGCCTCGCCAGGGCTGCCCGTCCGAGTCCGATCCGTGCCCAAATAGAGCTGGGCTCACGCGATACCGCCCGTGTGAACAGCGGCTCAGCTACCTCTGACTGTCCCTGCTCGAGATGCACTTCCCCAAGCGAAATCATCGTCGGCACGTCATCAACTTCTAGCGCAAGCGCTCGCTCGAAGGATGCCGCGGCTTTCGCGAATGCACCCTGGCTCGTGTACAGATGCCCGAGGTAGTACGGCCAGCGTCTGTCTCTCGGCGCAAGCGTTTGCGCGTTGAAGTAAAAGGGCTCGGTCGCGTCGACATACCGAGCTGCCATCAGTACGTTGCCCATTTCACCATACGCGTCGCTCAGCTCAGCGCTGGTCGTATCTCCTTGCTCAATCGCTGATGTCAGCGATGAGTGCCGCTGGCGGATCTGCTCCCGCACGGGAGCGGTCATGTGAGAGAGATCGGGTAACGATGTAGACTGCAGCACCTGCTCTTCGGACGGGGCCGGCACCAATTGATCAGTGGTGGCCTCGTCTGCAGCGCAGCCGCTCATAGTGATGGCGACCGAGCAGACGAAGCAATCAAGGCCGGTAAAACTGCTCCACTGCCTCACTGCCCGCTCCCTTTGATCAACGTCGTCCATCGATCGATCGCCACGTCAGTCCACTGCTCAATGCGTCCACTCGGCCAATACACACGAATACGGGCAACGTCTGTCACATCGCCCAGTCCGACGAGTACCCGTGGGTCGTTAGCTGACGCGTAACTCCCGTCCGCGCGCGCCCGGCGCCATCGCGTTGTTCCGTCACTCTGCGTAACTTCGACGCGCGCACCCAACATGTCGCGCGAGGCATCTTCTCCCACCAATCGGAGCCCTACCCAGTGGTGACGGTCGCCAACCTGATTAATGAGTAAGCGAACCTGACCACCATCGTTTCCCACGAGCACGTCAGTGTCACCATCGTTGTCGACGTCGCCGAAGGCGGCACCACGCCCCACCTCGGAAACCGCGAATGCAGCCCCAGCTCGGTCTGTCACGTCTTCGAATCGCCCGTTACCGAGATTGCGGAACAGCTGTCTCCGCTGGTCATACGGGAACGGTTCGTTTGCCCGCTCTTCGACGCTGCTTACCCGGCCATTGACCGTCAGGATGTCGAGCCAACCGTCGTTGTCGAAATCGATCCAAGCAGTTCCAAAACCGGTCAACGCAAGACTTGGCGAACCGAGACCAGAAACGGCACTGCGATCTTCAAACAGTCCGGTCCCGTTGTTGAGATAGAGCGTGTTTGTCTCAGTCGCCAGGTGGGTCATGAACAGGTCTTCGTCCCCGTCATTGTCAAAATCGCCAGCGTCGACGCCCATGCTCCCCTCAGCCTCGCCGTCCCAGTTCAATGCTGCACCCGATAGCACGGCTGTATTCACCAGCGTCCCGTCCTGCTGGTTTGTCCACAGTTGGTTCTCTTCCCCGTCATTGGCAACGTAGATGTCCAACCACCCGTCACCATCGAAGTCGGCGGTCACGACGCCAAGAGCCGGGCCAAATGTCCGCCCCACCAGGGCAGTGGCACTCACGTCGACGAAGTGGCCGTCGCCTTGGTTCCGATAGAGTCGGTCCGGCTGCGCCCGATACACTTGTGGAAGGCAGTAGCCTATCCCGCCAGTCACACTCGGGCATGGCCTGTCTGCTTCGGTGCTGTACTCGACATAGTTCGCCACGTAGAGATCCAACCATCCGTCAAGGTCGTAGTCTATGAACGAGGCCGACACGCCCCAGCCATCGTCGTCAACCCCACGCTGGCGTGACACGTCTTCAAACGTACCATCACCGTTATTACGAAATAGTTGGTTTTGCCCGAAATTCGTGAGATAGAGGTCGACCCAGCCATCGTTGTCTACGTCCCCTGCCGCCACGCCCATCCCATACGCTCTCGCGTCGATACCGCTCTCCTCTGTCACATCGGTGAACCGCAACGTGCGTGTCCCGTCTGCTTGAACCACCAAGTCGTTGCGGTAGAGCCGGCCGGTAAGTGGTAACGATTCCGACGGTGGGAATAACGCCTCGGAGAGCATCCTCCCCGTCCCGAGCATCTGTCCTTGTGCGAGGTAGACATCAAGGTCCTCGTCGTTGTCGATGTCGAGTAGCCCAACGCCAGGACCTATGATCTCGGGAAAAAAGAAATCCCCCGACATTCCGTTGAAGTGCTCGAAATGTAGGCCGGCTCCTTCGGCGCCCTCTATAAACCAGTCGGACCCATTTTCGGACCCGGAAAGTGCGGCATTGCTCGGCGCCGTTCGAGTCGCGCCCTCGGCCGACCCGCTAACCGGAGGAGAATCCGTTGAGGCGGCACGGCAGTCGACGAGAACCGCCATCACCGAGAGGATCGCCACGATCCTGATACTCACATAGAGATTGGTTGTGTGCATGGTGGAATATTGAGACCGCGCTGCGCCCTTTTTTCAGATCACCGCATCGAGCTTATCGCGTGTCCAGGTGAAGAACTGTCCCTCCTCTCGTGCACCGTCTAGTCCCGAGTGTCAGTACCGGTAGCCGACCGAAGGCACACTCGGCGCATCGTTAAACATCCACAAGGG
>Ga0310120_10000600_pt1 | contig 28272 bp, 25 predicted proteins | sample CB27_AW_983_MG_FD_203506 | JGI IMG/M metagenome (GOLD analysis project Ga0310120, IMG submission 203506) | Marine microbial communities from Western Arctic Ocean, Canada - CB27_AW_983 | ecosystem: Environmental > Aquatic > Marine > Oceanic | place: Canada: Western Arctic Ocean | collected...
TGCGCGCAACGCGACGGGTTTCTTGAGTAGCGCATCCTCGACGATCGTGTCGGCTCGGCCCCAGACCACCGGAAGTACATCCTGTCCCTCTTCAGGAGCATCCTCGGGGGGTTCCGGTGCGAACCAGGCGATGCCCATCCGGGCGATCTGGATCTGCTGCAGTAAATGGCTCTGAAGTTCTTGCAAGGCATTGACCACCTCGGTCTGACGCTCGGGAGGCAGTTGCAAGATCGATTCCCTGGTGGCCAGTTGTTCCAGACCATCGACTCCCATGATGATGGAACTGAAACCAGTTCTGCCCTGGCTTTCGCCGTAGATGACTCTCAACTCAGGGATCGTGTCGAGTGGAAAGGTGTGTCGTGCACTATCGAAGGCGTGAAATAGTTCCTCGAGGGAACGGACATTCTGCGCCAGTTGTACCGTCTGCCGCTCGACCAGTTCCCAGTTCGATGACTCCTTGGTTTCAGTGATCTGGCCTGCGGATCTGAAGATCTGATCGAGAAACGGAAGCAACTCCTCAAAACTCCATCGAGAACTTCGTTTGCGATCCGAGACATCGATGCCTGCATTGGTCAGGACCTGTGCATTGGTCACCTGGATGCACTCGTACCCGCGAGCGATCTCGGGGTAGATCATGCAATCGAGCGCCCACGCCACGGGGCCCAGTTTCTCGTCCCCGACTCTCAGTATTCGTTTGCCGTTGATTTTCAGCATGGTGAATCCGGCATAGGTGTCGAACGGTTTGACTCGACCTCCATGCTGGAGAGGCCAGTGAGCAATGGCATCCAGCGTCTCGCTGGACCATGGAGCTCGCTCGGTGAGGGGAGACTCGGAGGTCATCCCCACCTCGAGGTCGATCGCTGGAGCATTCTCGACATCGGGTTCTGTCTGGCCGCAGGCGAGCACTGGATGCAACAACAGCAGAGGGATCAGCATGCTGATTCGCAGGTTCATCGTGCAACCTCCTTCAATTTTTTCGCCTGTTGCTTGCTGTAGGCCAGAAATTTCTGAATGAAAGTGATTGCCATCCCGATCGCAATCACGATACAGGAATAGAGAGGCCAATGATCCGATGGATTTCTGACCACCGAGAAGACACTGAACAACTCATCGCCAGGAGCTGCGTTCTGAGGTCCCCAGCTCGATTGGAATAGGATCAGCCCTTTGTCTCTCAGGGGGTCGTTCATCTCGATACGTACTCGTCGATCATCCTGGCCTGTCCGCTGCGTCACATCGCTTCGATACTCCTTGGCCGTGGCGATTCCCGGATGATCGACCTTCTCGAAGTTATCGAGCCGGATCGAGAAGGGCATCGAATGACGAACCTTGCGAAGAGCCACCGCAAAACTTCTGTCTGCGACGGTGAAGGTCCATGGGTAGTTCTGGCCGCCCCAGAGAAGAGCCTTTTGAGATCGATCATCTGAGGAGTCTGTAGGTTTCATCTCGATCACCAGCCCGGGCAGGTTTTGCTCGTTTTCAGCTGCCCGGGGCTGTTCCAGAAGTCCCCAGCCTCCGATGGCGGGGGAGGAGGGCTTCCAGTTGGGTCCGATCGGTTGCGCACTGCAATTATCAAGTGCGCCGCTGATCTCGAGTTCAAAGGGCAGCCCCGGAACCGGATCGATGATGACCCTTGCTCCTGCTTGCCAGCGATCCTGTCCAATCCGGTGCTCCTCGACCTGGGACTGTCCAGTTTCGAAGACGGCCACTTCCCACTCATGGTGGCTGATGTACTCGGAGGAAACTTGCGATTCCCACAGGCGCAGAAAACCATCTTCCGATGCGACCAGTTTGACCAGTCCCGCAGACATCATCACGGCGATACCGACATGGATGATGAAGATTCCATAGTTCCTCTTGTTGATCTGAAGGCGAAGGATTCCACCGACCAGGAGATTGAGGGTGAAGATGATCATGCAGAGCAGACCGCCCGGCAGGGGGAGAGGGATCTTCATGAAACTCAGGTCAAAGAAGTGAACCAGCCCCCACGACTCGAAGTACATCTTCTGCACCTGATAGAGTCCATGTTCTGCCTGCTCGAGAGTGCCGAGGAAGGTGAGAATTAGCAGGAATGTCATCATGACAGTTGCAAGTTTCTGAGAGCCCAGGAACTTGAGCACTTGCTTCGCGTGAGCGCCCCTCACCGTGAAATCTCCAGCGAGGATACGAGTTGCATCATCGATTCACGAGCAGCAGCGACATCTGCGGCAGGGCCGACCATCTTGACGAAGACGGAGCGATCACCCAGTTGTCGGATCAGACCGATCATTCCCCAGTCACTTTGGGGGGGGCTGCCCATGCTGGAATATGGACCGGTCCCGTCGATGATGATGGCCTCTCCGCCGAGCATCTGTGCTGTGGAGAGGGTAGAGAGCTGCTCGGGGCCGATCGGATCGAGACTCAACTCGGCGAGCCAGCGATTGGCGTTGGCGAGAGCGCCTCCGGCGTCTCCGCCCAGTACCGTGATCCAGCAGCTGGTTTCTTCACCGACCAGGAAGGTGACTTCACGCATTGGCCGTGGTCCATCGACAGTCCAGCCCTCGGGGGTGCCCCATCGAAGTGAAGAGGGAGGCGGTTGCTGGGGCTGTGAATTGCGTTCGAGCCTGAGCGAAATGACGAAGCGCGCCAGATTCTCCGCCTCGGACTGCAACAGTGTTCTGGGCCCGATCGCTTTCACGAACAAGGTGCTATCGCCAATGGGAAGCACATGAACGACCATTCTCGCATCACTGACGACCTTGCCGGAGAACCCATCTGTGAAGGTTCCATCGATCTCGAAACGAACTCCCTCGGCACCGAGGATGGCAACTGGCGGCAAGGAATGCACAGCGTCATCCGAAATGGGTTCCTGATCCATCTGCTGGCACCAACGATCGATGTTCTGCCGCAGACTGCCGCCACCGGGGATGACGATCAGGTAGCATTCGCCATCTGGATGACCAGCGATCAGCACATTGACTCGACGCATCTCGGTCAGCGGAGCATCGACCCACCCATCAGGAAGGTCGTAGGCGAGTGCCGGAGCCCCTGCGGGCTCCGGTGTTGATCCCCTCGGTCGATCACGGCCAAACCGTTGAGCATGCGTGGCTCCTGGAAGAATCGGATGGACCGCCTCCTGGATGACTCTCACATCGTCATAAGCATGATTCGCCTGAGAACTGCCCGTGCACGAACACAGCATGAATGCCAACAGCGAGAGAAGGACCTTCTCATGGTTCCAAAACTGTCGCTCGATGATCGATGTCTCATGCGACTTGGACCGTCGAGATAGCGGGAGTCCGGCAGGTTCCATTGATGTTCTATCCGTTGATGGAGGACAACTTCTCTTCGATGGACGGCTTCGGATGGGCACCGGACAACTTGTCAACAACCTCGCCATCTTTGAAGAAGAGTAGAGTGGGTACGCCCTGGATGCCGAATTTGACCGCTAGCTGGGGAGCCTGATCGATATCTACCTTGCCCACTTTTACACCCTTGTCGGCGAATTCATCAGCAAGTTGCTCTACCACAGGAGCGATCGTCTTGCAGGGTCCACACCAGGTTGCGTAGAAATCCAGCATCGCCACTCCTCCGCAGGCGATTTCCGATTCGAAGTTGGTGTCGTCAATTGTCAACAGATTGCCCGCCATGAATTCTCCTTCATCAAATTCGCATCGGAACGATGTCCCGAAAAAAGTGAGGTGACTGTTCTATTCTACCGTCTTACGATTCTCTTCCGCTCTGGTCTCAAGATCTTCTTCATCAAGGGAGCAGCCGGGGAGTGCCAATCGCTCGCCAGGCTCTCCATCTACTGGTCTCCAGGCGCGGATCTGCTCGTCTCCTGCACGCCATGATATCCAGGCGATGTTCGAATCCACCGTGCCTAGGAACTCGATGGTGGCAGAGTCCAGATCAACTAGTTTTCCCCCGAGCGCAGTGAGTTCTTCCTTCAGAGATCCAAGTCGGGTTTCCAGTATTCGAAGTTCATCTCGAAGTTCTAACTGCACCGAAGAATCTCCAGATCCCGATCCTCGACCTGATCTCTTACCGTTCTTGATCAAATGATTCCTTTTCTCGACCAGCCGAATCAAATCTGAAGCAATACGGCGTAACAGCGGCAGCCGAGCCTCGACCTCATTGAGTTCCATGAGCGGTGGACTGTCGGTGGAAAGGTCTGACATATTGATACTCTCTCGCAGCCCCATTGCCATCGCCGTCAGGCAGTCCCACCGCTCGATCGGCATCGGGTGCAACCGGGGTCCTGATCAACTTCCGTGCCCGGCTTCCAGCGTCCGAGCGATTGCCCTGGACTCATAGTAGTCAGAGCGCTCTCAGGGCGCAACGAAGCGAACCTTATTAGTGTTCCCTATCTCCTAGGTAATGTCGCAATTCCAGGGCAAAATCTCCTTGCATGAGGGGAGACAGGATGGACATGGCGGTGACTCTGGGACGATGGCGGGCGAAGGTCGTCGATGCGGGCGGGCTATTCCTCGACGGAGGGGCCATGTTCGGGTCTGTTCCGAGGGTTGTCTGGGAGCGCTGCATCCAACCAGACGATCAACACCGGATTCCGCTAGCCACTCGTCTACTGCTGCTGGAAGATTCCGAGTCTGACCGTATCGTCGTCATCGATGCAGGAGTAGGGGACAAGGAAGAGGCTTCATTTCGCGAACGATTCGCGGTGAGCCTGCCTGAGGGATCAGGAGAGCCGCCGCTTTGCCGCGCCATCCGTGAGGCGGGAGTGGACCCCGCAGCCATCACTGACCTGATCCTGACCCACCTCCACTTCGATCATGCAGGCGGCGCGACAGCACTGGATGACTCAGGGGTGTCACAACCAGTGCTTCCTGCAGCAACCCACTGGGTCCAGGCAACCAACTGGGAGACTGCATTGTCACCCAACAGGAGAGAGCGAGCCTCATATCTGCGCTACAACATCGAGCCCCTGGAGGCTGCACCCCTGCACAAACTCGATGGGGATGGCGAGATCCTCCCCGGAATCTCTGTCGAGAGAGTCGATGGACACACCATCGGGATGCAGACGGTTCGTATCGAAGGTGGAGGGCAGGTGATGCGATATCTGGCGGATCTGGCTCCTACTCGCCATCATCTCAGGGCCACCTGGACGATGGGATATGACATCAGTCCCCTCACTGTTCTCGAGGAGAAGGAGAGGATGCTCAGTGCAGCCGTGGAAGAAGAAGCTGTGCTCGTGCTGGAGCATGATCCTGTGACCGCCTGTACTTCTGTCGAGGAGATCGACGGCAAGATCGTCGCGAAATAGCCCGAAGCGCTGCCAGAGACAGCGATCAGAGTCCCAGCCTCGATGCCTCGCTGTAGCAGTTGATGCCCGATTCTCCGGCAAAACCACACAGGATCATTCCAGCCTCTCGAGCAGTTTCCACTGCCAGGCTAGATGGTGCTCCGACAGCGATCAGAGCGTCAAATCCAGACACCGCAGCCTTCTGGACCAGTTCGAAACTGGCCCGTCCGCTGACCGCACACACCATGCCGGTCGCGGGCAATCGGCTCCGTGCGCTGAGGGCACCGACCAGTTTGTCGAGGGCATTGTGGCGTCCGACATCCTCCCGAACCGCGACCGCATCTATTCCGGGTGCCCACGCCCCCGCAGCATGGACACCTCCTGTGCTTTCGAACAAGCCCTGGGAAACTCGCAACTTTGCAGGAAGTGATGCGAGCCAATCCGGATCATAATTCTGGTTTCCAGTGGCCGCAGGAACTCGTGCGATGACATCCTTGATTCGAGTTCGCCCGCAGATGCCACAGGCGCTGGTTCCGAAACCTGTATGCCTCAACGAGTCCAGGTCCGGATTGGACCCCTCCTTCAGGATGACTGTGACCACATTGAGGGGCTCTTCGGCACTGCCATCGGTGCAGTGTGTCACTCCTGCTGGAGACTCTGTCGCAGCCAGCACTCCCTCGGCGACCAGAAACCCGACCGCCAGGTCGAAGTCGTCTCCCGGGGTTCGCATCGTGGTGCTGACGAGTTCGTCGTGGGTGGAGCCGGCATCGTCCCAGCGAACTCTGATTTCAAGAGGCTCCTCGACGGCGATCTCGTCGAGACCTCTCGGTGAGCGACCGGGTCTGGTTCGGCGCACCGGTAGCCTCAGCGATGGGCGATTTGGCGGTGCATCCGATGGGGGTTGTGATTCGGTCATGCTTGTCAATCCCGTCGTTGTTCGCCGCTGCAGCGAACTTCCGGCAGGATAACTCTCAGGAGGTCGGTCTCCTACTGGACTCCGGGCATCAGCGGTTCACCTTCATCCCAGACCAATCGATCGATGCCGACCGCCTGAGGGAACAGGTTGCGAAGGGTGCTGGAATTGAGCAGGTCCGCGTCGAAGAGCCAGTTTCTTATCGGTGGCTTGTAGACTCCAGATTTACCCCAACTTTCGGTGGCGACTCGGCTCTGGAACAGGTTGATGAAGGCACCATTGATATTGGCCTTCTTGTTGGACCACTTTTCGTGGAAGCGGGGCAAGTTTTCCAGTCCTCCCGAGTAGCTTCCGCCGCCATCCGGGGTCCTCACATTGCCTGTGATCATCGCCATGTTGTAGGTCGTCTCTGTTGCGCTGTCGATGTCAGAGTAACTATCTCCAGGTTCACGGTCGTCGGTCCAGTTGTTAGAAAGTAAATTCACGGCATCGCTGATCACTGCAGAGGTTTTCTTATTCGTGGTGTTGAAGTCTCCCTGGACATAGATCGGGTCTTCACTGACAAATAGCAGATCGTCAGGGAGTTCAGATCCATTGGTGAGGCGAATCCCCTCGAGCCAGTTGTTCGCCAGGCCAGGATCCCAGTTCGCAGGTTCCGGATCGGGTGAGCGGTAGGCGTACACCTGGTGAATGTCATTGGTAGGGTCGGCATCCGAGTTGATGCTGGTGACATAGTTCTGGAACGCAGGATCCGAGAGGTCCAGTTCGGTGAGGGGGACATAGGTCTCCTCGCGGGCATCGTACATGTCAGTAGTGCTTTCGCTGATGGCACCGGGCATCTGGAGAGTGACGTCGACCTCGACACCGTTCTGGACGTGGTAGATACTATCGTTACGGATCACCAGGTCAGCACTGTTACGATAATGTCCATTGTTGGCGATGGAGCCGATGTCAGGGGCGTTCTGGGTCAGGATACCATGGCTTCCAGTCTGTACCGTGCCACCCCATTGACCATCAGCGAAATCGATCCACTCCTGCGGATCTGACCACGCATCAAAGTCCTGGTTATTGGCCAGAGTCTGAAAGTTCCCATCAGAGTCCTGGATGCTCACCGTTCCGTAGGTGGTGCTGCCGTTGTTTTTTCTCTCTCGGAAGATCTCTCCGGTACAGCGGAAGTAATCGGAATCGATGGTCAGTGTTCCGCCGACTCCGACATAGATATCGCCGTTTGCGTGAACCTTGCCCGCAAAGGTCATGCTGGGGCCAGGAAGTAATTCCAGATCGTCGTCGTAGAATATGGCGAAATCAAACAGTGGATTTCTTTGCACCTCTATCGTCCGACGAAGGTGGCTCATCGCAATCCCTACCTCTATTCCCGAAGCGGGCGTGGTACCGGGAAAGAGCTGAACCACCCGGGTGTAGAGGGTTTGTGTAGGACCTCCTGTGTCGGTGGAGTCGTAGAGCACATCGATGGGGCGCCATCCTGTCGAGTCAATGACATCGGAGTAGACTTCGGGTGTCAGGTCGACAGCGTTCCAGTCATATTGTGTTCCTCCGATCACCACTGTCCCTGTTGCGATGGTCGACGCCGAAAACGGATCATCGAAATTTGCGGTTCTGACCAGGATGTCCTTTTGTGCAGCATCGAGGATCGCCTCGGCGATGGTTCTCGCCTTCAATCTCTCCAGCTGAAAACGAGAGTCCTTGCTCCTGGTCAATGTGCTGGCAACGGTTGCCGCTGAGATCATGCCGATGACGAGTGTCATGAAAAGGGTGACAAGCATGGCAGATCCCAGTTGGGAGCGATGCTCAATCTCATGCGCAGGATGGGGGAATGTCGTCTGAACTGGTCGGTTCACGGTTGGATGTCCGATCTGATCGTTTCTGTGGGTGGAGATGAGTTTGTTCGAGGGTTCGATCCGCATCACTGAGCGTCCTCCAGATAGTTTCTTCGTTTGACCGAACTCCGGATGGTGTACGGGATGGCGTCAGAATCTCGCTGTAGATGCATCTCGACGAGCACCGACTGACCATGGCTGGTGAACGACAACCCGGGCAGTCTTGAGGTCCCTGCCTCATTCAGTTCGAAGGTGCCGATCCGTGAAGCCATCGTCCAGGTTGTGGAGTTACCACTGGTGTCCGACAGAGTGCTGGTGATTTCTCCGAAGTGGTAATCCTCGCTGCCGGGATCGGTGGAGAGCCTCTCCCACGCCAGGGTGCAGGTGGCTACTGGAAGGGCGAAGCCGCTACCGTCGACGAAGTAATAGGTCCCCAGGGAGAGGTCGTATTCTCTTCGCCAGGTCGCCGGGTCGACTCGATCCCAACCTTGACTGGTGGCATTCCAGGAGTACCCGAGCACATCGAGTTGGAGAGACTCACCACCCGTTGAGATGACGGGTGGGGTCCAGCCCTGTCTCAGCACCGATTCGATGCGAGCAAAGGTTCTGTGAGTATCGAGTTGTGCTGCAGAGTCCGCGTCCGCTTCTCCTCCGAATTTGGTAAAGGACGCTGCGAGGGCGAGGCTCAATCCGAGCACCACGATGAACACCACCGTCGAGATGATGATCTCAATCAGTGTGGAGCCTTCTTCATGCCGGGTTTGTTTGGATGTCATGGAGTAGTTCCTACCGGGTCCGGACGACCCAGAATTGATGTTCTGTCGTACCCACATCTCTGCCATCCCAGGTGACCGTCAACAAGATCTCCAGAGGATCCGCTTCGAGATCAGTGACCGTGACATCCAGAGTGGGAATCGATAGGTCAGCCATCTCGAGCAAGGTCGGTGATTCGTCAAACACCTGCCGACCCTTCTTGGGCCAGTTCGAGGCGAGCAAGTATCCGTCCTGATTGTTGGTCAGATCCTCAAGCGTGCGGGAGTAGAGTTCTTCCAGCACTGCACGGGTATGCCCGGTGGCACGAGTCACCTCCCGGGTGTGGTGTTGTTCATCGAGGATCGGAAGCAGTAGCAGTGCCGCTGCCAGGCTCACCACGGCCAGCAGGGACATGGCAATCATCACCTCCAGCAGGGTGAAGCCCTCCTGGCGGCAGTTCGAATCGAGACAGGGTTTCATCGCAGATCCCGTTCAAAGTGGGGAAGACTCCGGCTGCATCGGGTGTGATGTGGTGATACCGGGGTTCCGAGAAGAGTACGACGGGATCCCCTTCAGGCGCAAATCGGGGCCGCGGCAGCCTGGATCTGGCGCGTCGAGGGAGGAAGCGAGTCCCGGGTGAATTGTCCGAATCGGCGGCTATCCGCCGATCTCCAGCATCAGACGGAGGCTGGTAGCCTGATCATCACCAAAACTGCTCATCGCTTCATCGGTGGAGGTCCATGCCCCTTCCAGTATCCAGCGCAGCCAGGAGTTTGTACGGGCCCCGAGCGCCAGTTTGACCACCTGAGCCGACCCGGCCACTGATCCCGCCTCGAGCAGCCCCCCGACGTGCAGTTGATCGCCCATGTGGACCCTCTCGTATCGAAGCAGCACTTCCAGTTCCGACCGGTCGAAGGCACCGGGTTCATCGAAGAAGGCAGGTGGAAGATCAGGTCCGGCGCGGGTGATCAACCCCTGCTGTCCGGACAGCAGGGCACGCACGCCGACCTGCCAACCGGAGAATTCCCCGGGCATGTCGGTGGAGGTCAAACCGGTCTCGATTCCGTGGAAGCCGAGTTGCATCCATTCGTTTTCGACGTGTAGCCAGTCGAGCAGTGGCCAGCGCCACCCAGCACGCACCCAGCGAGAGCTTCTGACATGCAGTCGTTGCGTACGAATCAATGTCGTCTCACCTGCAGATCGCACCTGGATTCGACCACTTGCATCGTGGTCCCAGCGTCCTGAGATGAACATCGAAAATCTACGAGTGGGAGTCTCCACTGAATCCGGGCCTCCGAAGATGAGTTTACTGAAGGGCTGAATACTCAGACGGCCAGAGAGCCCGCGGCCCCCGTAGAATTCTCCTGACGGATCTGCAGCTCCACCAATTCTGCCCTGCAGATCGGTGACGATGGCACCGTCGAGCCAGCGTCCTCCAGTCCGGATCGCCCAGCTCGATCCTTCCGAGAGCCAATCGATCAGTCCTTCAGAGATCGTGAGACGATCTTCAAGGGGAAGGCCAGCCGCTAACCCGGACCCGATGGGAATCCTGCCGAAACTCATGTGGAGTCGATTTCGTATCTTTCTGTCGATCCATGCTTCAGAACAGAGGCCGGCAGAGTCCTGGCCGTCCAGATCGAACCGAAAACGATAGTGATTGTCCTCGAGTGCGCTTCCATCGATTCGCAGTTCACTATCGCCAACATGGAATGAAGGCTCATGGTCCACCGATTGTTCGGAAATGATCCTCGAATCGAGGCGCAGCGTGCCGACCATCTCCAGATGAGGTACATCGTCGGGTCCGACCACCGTGATTCTGCCACCGTGCCCGAGCGAGATCGCCGCCGGGTCGTCAGTCAGCAGTGGCGGTGAATCTCGATCATGTGGATCAGCCGTGGACTCCCCGAAGGGGCTATCGAACGGGTCGAGGGGGTCCTGCGTGAATGCCATCGGTTGCATCCAGAGCAGCACGAGAAAAAGTTGCATCAGTAGTTGAAACTGTCGCCTGGTACTCGATGGAACCCGAATGCCGATGCGAAGTAATGACGCGGCAATAGGGGTCCCAGGCTTTCGCGCTTGCGATCTCAAGATCCCCTCCCCCCGGAGAGATCATCCCGGAGATGGAATCCTGAACAAGAGGAAACCCTACGGCTTCTCCAGCCTGACGTCGTCGATCATGATCAGGCTATCTGGTCCTCCGGTGTAGACGATCCGGAGGGTCTCGATCATGTCCCACTCCACTTCCCCTTTTTGGGTGAATTTTTTCAGGTCCAGGCGGAGATCTTGCCAGCGCCCCTGGGGAATCATTGCAGAGTTGTATCCATCTCTCTGGAATGCTCGAGTACCACCACGTCTGCCGCCTCCCCTCGGGGCGTTCACCTGGCCTCCATTGGCATCGAACAGAACCAGCAACTGTGGCCTCGCCTTGGGGTCCTCGCAGCGGATCGAGAGATTGAGGTAGCGGTAGTCTGTCATGCTCTGACCCTCATCGACCATCTTCTGAAATACCTCGGACCCGATGGTGATCCAGCTGATCTGATCGCCGGTTTGCCAGTGGAGTGCAAACTTTCCGGTTCGGACATCCCCGTCCTCTCGGCTTCCACCGATCACCTTGGACCTACCAGTTTGTTGCCCGCCGCGACCGCCTCTGCCCTGCTCTTCCTCAGGCTGCTCCTCGGGTGAGGCGGTCTCTTTCTCGTAATCTGCCAGTACCAGGTAGACCTCTTCAAAGGCTTTCTTGCGCAACTCGGACAGTTCTTCACCTGTCAGTGATCCTACAAAAGAGGTTCCGTCTGGATCTTCTTTCATGATGACAGCGAGTGCTTGTTTCATCCGTTCCTTATCGAAGTACTTCTTAGCCTTCTCAAGAACAACTCCTGCTTCTGCTTCCTTGGAACACCGATCGAGTACCGAGGCGATCGGGGGTTCTGGGTTTCTCAATTTGGTCTTGAGTCGTTTGATGATCGATCGTGCCCTCGAAAACTCGCGATTATTGAGGTACTCGTGAAAGCGATCCAGGTCATCGTTGAGACCCTCATCTCCCAGATCAATTTTTGGAACTGGACCCAGTTCAGTATTCTCCTCTGGCTCGACGCTGGAATCGGAATCATCGACCTGCGAGAGCACAGGGGAGCCAGATGCGATGCAAAGTACCGCTAGCAAGGCGACAAACTTCAGGAGAGGTCGGAAATCCGAATGGTCTTTCATCGGTACTCCATTTCACTCACAGGGGAGACCCAGATCGCGTCTCGATGATCTGACCAACCTAGGCTGTTCTTCAGTACAATTCCATTCCTGGTCGATTTCCAGCCAATTGAGCCGGAACGAGTTCTGTACGAGGCGCTGGTCCTTCTCCTGAAGAAATAGGGAAGGTTTGCCATCATGGTTCTCAATCCTCCCATCGAGGAGTTGTGAATACCGGAATAAGCAGTGCTTCGTATCACCCTGGCCCGAAGCCTATCTACGCACGAAACCCGGATTCACAGCATCTGAACCCCGCAATCGGCCGTCCGATTTCCGCGAAAGGTACAAATTTGTGAGCGGATTCGAGGGAATGAGGCCAGATTCAGGCGATACTCGGTCCGCTTTCGCGCCTGCGAGGGCAGTCGAGGCGTTCAACGGGGAGATTCCACTGGTCAGTGATGATTCGAGATGAGGAAGCGATGGCTCGTGAAGTTGTGATCATTGGTTCCGGGCCTGCAGGATATACCGCAGCTGTCTACACCGGTCGTGCACTGTTGGAACCGCTGGTTTTCGCAGGTTCGCTCAGCGGTGGACAGTTGATGCTCACCACAGATGTCGAGAACTACCCCGGCTTTCCTGAAGGTATCATGGGGCCAGAGTTGATGGAGAATTTCAGAAAGCAGGCTGAGCGTTTCGGTGCCGAAGTGGCCTACGAGGATGTCATAGAGGTCGATTTCTCAAGCCACCCCTACAAGGTGAAGAGCACTGCACAGGAGATCGAAGCGAAGACAGTCATCATCTCTACCGGTGCCAGCGCCAAGATGCTTGGACTGGAGTCAGAGGGTAGGCTGATGGGGCACGGCGTCAGCACATGTGCCACATGTGATGGGTTTTTCTTTCGTGGACAGGAGATCGCCATCGTCGGAGGCGGAGATTCGGCGATGGAAGAGGCCAATTTTCTGACGCGTTTTGCTGACAAGGTCACGGTGATTCACCGACGCGACTCACTTCGTGCTTCCAAGATCATGCAGCAGAAATCCTTCGACAATCCAAAGGTCGAGTTCCTCTTCGATTCAGCCGTCACCGAGATTCTCGAGCAGGACGGCAAGGTCAGCGGAATCGAGGTCGAGAATCTGAAATCGAATGAAAAGTCGAAAGTGGAGCTCTCAGGGCTGTTCATCGCCATCGGGCATACCCCGAATACCCAGTTGTTCGAGGGAAAGCTGGATATGCACGACAATGGTTATATCCGCTGTGGAGACGGCTCCAGGACCAGCATCGAGGGCGTCTTCGCCTGTGGAGATGTGCAAGACTTCACTTACAGGCAGGCGGTCACGGCTGCCGGGAGCGGCTGTATGGCGGCCCTGGATGCCGAACGCTGGCTCGAGCAAAACACCAGCTGAGCGCAGGAATTCGCGCTCAAGTCGTCACGCGGACCGCTTCCCAAGGTCCGACCCCATCCGTTACCATGATGGATCATTCTCGGCCTCTCTCGAAGGGACCGGCGGAAAGGTGACTGGATGAGGATCTTCGACCCACATAGCCACATGATTTCGCGGATCACCGATGACTACGAGAAGATGGCGGTTGCCGGAGTGGTTGCCATCACGGAACCCTCGTTCTGGCTCGGAGAACCCCGGAAATATGCGGGCACTTTCTATGATTACTTTGACCACATCACCACATTCGAGGCAGAGCGTGCCGCTGAATACGGGATCAAGCACTACTGCACCATTGGAGTCAATCCGCGCGAGGCGAACGATATCGACCTTGCGAACGAGGTGTTGACGCGGATGGAGGAGTGGTTCGAACGCCCATCTGTGGTGGCGGTGGGTGAACTTGGATTTGATCTCATCACCGATGAGGAGGAGACGATTCTACGAAGGCAACTTGAAATGGCCTTCAGTGCTGGTCTCCCCGTGATGATCCACACACCGCACAGGAATAAACTCGAAGGCACGCTGCGCACCATCAAGGTGATTCAAGAGATGGATCTCGATCCCTCCCGCATATTGATTGACCACAACACCGAGGAGACGATCGAGGCGAGTCTGGATAATGGCTTCTGGTGTGGCCATACCGTCTACCCGGTGACGAAATTGAGTCCAGAGCGTGCAGCGGCCATCTTCGAGAAGCATGGACCCGATCGCATGATGGTGAACTCATCCTGCGACTGGGGACCGTCCGATCCGCTCAGTGTTCCCCGGACGGTTTGGCGGATGAGACGGGAAGGTTTCGCCGAAGATGTGATCCGCAAGATCGTCTGGGATAACCCCATCGGCTTTTATTCTCTATCGGGTCGAGTGGACCTTCAGCCTGGGTGGGAGTGATCCTGTGGATTCGGCACATGAGTTTGATCGGGAGAAGATTCGCGAGGGTGTGAAGATGATCCTCGAAGGCGTCGGGGAGGACCCAGGCCGTGAGGGCCTCATCAACACGCCCGATCGTGTTGCCCGGATGTACGAGGAACTCTTCTCAGGAATGAGCGAGGTGAGTTCGGAGGTCCTCGACACCGTATTCCATGAGGACTACGACGAAGTTGTGCTCTTGAAGGACATCGAGTTCAGTTCGATGTGTGAGCATCATCTGATGCCATTCACTGGAAAAGCTCATGTCGCTTATCTTCCCGACGGCAAGATCGTGGGGCTATCTAAACTCGCCAGAGCAGTGGAACACTTCGCCAAGAGACCTCAGGTACAGGAACGCCTGACTGCACAGATCGCAGATCTGATCAGCAAGACGCTGGAACCCAAGGGGGTTGCAGTGGTCCTGGAAGCGACCCATACATGCATGACGATGCGTGGTGTAAAGAAACCTGGCAGTGTCATGACCACCTCCGCGATGAGAGGTGTGATACGAGAAAACCTTGCCACTCGGAATGAAGTTCTCGGTCTCATCTTCGGTAAGGTGAAGTAAATGACCGGAAGGCCAGATGGACTCTTCGAGGTGGATTGTCCCTGCTGCGAGACTCGCCTGACTATAGACCCTCGAACTCGGCGGATTTTTCATGTAGTCACGAAGGGGACAGATGGAGAATCAAAGTCGTTCGAGGAAGCGGTGAAGGACGCCACCGGAGGCGCTGATCGAGCTGCAGAGAAGTTCAAGGATGTCCTCGCAGCAGAGGACGGCAAGGAAGAACGCCTGGGTGACCTGTTCGAGGAAGGTCTCAAGAAGGCGGAAGAAGATCCGAACAAGAAGCCGCCGTCGATATTCGACTTCGATTAGGGGGACCCGTGATCATCTGGATCATCGACGGCAACAACCTGATCCACTCCGATCCCCGACTTCGTCAGACGATGATAGAAAGCGGCCTTGAGTCCGCCAGAAAACTGCTCGATCACGAGTTGGGTCGGGTCAGGGCTGCAGACGAGCAATTCCATGTCGTCTACGACGGTGGAAGTTCGACCCGGAAACAGGGCTCGGTACAGACCTCTATCGCTAAACATGGACATACAGCCGATGACCGCATCCTTTCGCTGGCCAGACAGAAGAGCGGTCAGGGACATGTGCGAGTGGTCACGGATGATCATTCAGATATAGGTGCGCGCCTTGGAGGCATAGATCTCGATTGGGTCACGTGTACCGAATTCCGCCAGAGTGTCATGAAGGCAGGAAGCGGGCGCAGCCAGGCAGGGGGCAATTCAGAATCGGACAAGCCTCCTCCACCGCGCAGCAAGAATCAGATTGATCACTGGCTCAAGGAATTTGGTGTGACCGAGGAAGAGGAATGAGTTCCAGAGAACTGGAACTGAAACTGTCGCTCGCTGATCGCGATTCCCATCGCCGATTCTGTAGCGCTCTCCCCGGATTCGAAGGCGAACTCATCCAGAGAAATATCTATTTCGATCAGAAGCGACTGCTGGCCTCCAGGGATCTGTTACTCCGTCTTCGTATCGAGCAGTCCAGCGCTACTCTCACTCTCAAGGCGAAGAACTCGATGGAGCAGGGAGTGTTTGACTCCCAGGAGTACGAGAATCCCATCGATCAGCAGTTAGCGCTCAGCATCGAACAGTCTGCACCAGCGCAGCTGTCGATCGACTCCACGGTCATCGATGAGGCCAGCAGCCGCAGTGGACAAGCTCTGGACTGCCTGGTCGAGTGGGGCAGGATTCGGAATTTACGCCGTTGCTACCGGATCAGCCGAGGATTCCTGATCGAGGTCGATGAGACGGAGTTTCCCGGATCTCAACTGAGGTGGGAGGTCGAGGTGGAAGGCGATCAACCGCAACGGGCACGCAAGTTTCTAGAAGAAATAGCGCGAGATGCAGGAGTGGTTCTGGAAACTCAACTGGTCACGAAGTCTCAGCATCTGGCACGCATCCAGGCCACCTGAGGAGGCTGGTTGCGACCGGTCAAGATGTCTCTTCAGGACGCCATGGGCAGTCGTCGATACCGCTCGCCAGGTTTGCAGCTCGAGCTTGCAAGAAGAGCAGATCGGAGATCCTGTTGAGGAACACGATGGCGCTCTTGCCTTCACCGGTCATGCGTGAGAACTCCACCGTTCTTCGCTCTGCTCTACGGCATGTGGTTCGCGCCCGATGCAAGCGAGCACTGAGTGGATCTCCACCGGGCAGGATGAACTCCTTGAGAGGGGGCAGATCTGATTCCCATGCATGAATCCAACCTGTGATCATCTCGATCTTTTGCAACTCTACTCGAGGTGTTTCTCCTCCTTCGAGTCCGCAGCCGAGTTGAGCAAGATCGGCACCGAGAGAAAATAGCAACGATTGGATCTGTACCAGTTCTTGGCGGGTCCTGTCGATGAGAGGTGAGTTGTTGGTGGAACTTGTCGAGATGCACACACCGAGTTCGGAGTTGAGTTCATCGACACAGCCATAGGCCTCAATACGCGGGTGGAACTTCTCCAGACGGCCCGATCCCAGGATTCCGGTGTCCCCATCATCTCCAGTGCCGGTAGCGATAGAGGTCATCGAGGGGCCCTTCTAGAGTACAACAGCGGCAGCACCGAAGTGGTGACCGTTCGTTTCCACTACTCCGTGTTCCAGCAGATGGCCGCGTTTCCGCTCGCATTCGATGGCGTAGGCGGTGGCCAGCAGCATCGCAGAGGCGTTCAGCAGTCCAGTTTCTGACAACCGTCCCGCCAGTTCTTCGATCTCGGGTTCGAGGAGGTACTTGAGGATCGATGCGTCCTCGCTCACTTCCTGTGCCGCTGTGTGGGTGCCGACAGAATCTGGCTCCTGGGTATCCCTGGGGAACAGCGTTCCCGAGGCCACCAGGAAACAGCCCACCTCGAACTTCAACTGCTTTCCCATCTCCCGTCCAATTTCGACGGGATCGAACTCGAGTGTCGGGGCAGCAGGAATCTGAATCGGAACGATCCTGCACCCCGGCACCAGCACCTGGGCGAGCAATGGCCCGATCCGGTGGAGAGTGGGTAGCGATTCCTCATCCTCCCCATCGGGAATGATGTCGATCTCGTCGGGCCAGAATGAAGCGATTCGCGCAGCGAGCCTTTCATCGATGGGTACATCCCCCAGAGTTGTGGATAGGTTTCCCATCGCACGAATCCTCGCCACCTGCCCGGGACCACTGGCGACCAGGACCAGGGTGCGAGGTCGTGACCGGAGAACCACTGTGTGTAATGTCCTGGCCAGCAGCCTTGCGCCATCGAGACACTCGGTGCCTGGCACGATGGCGGTACATATTCCCTGGGGAATCACTTCAGGCACGATCCAGTTGGCAACCAAGGCCTCGGTGGCACTCGCCACCTCATCGCGTCCTCGTGTGGGATCAGTTGCTGGACCTGTCACTGTACCTCGCTTCGACTGGAGATCGGTATCATGCGATCTGCCAGTCGCTTGTAACCGGCGTTTCTGAGTCCAGCTTCAAATCCAGCGGCCTCGATCGTATCTCTGAGCAGCTTTTCTGTAGCAGTATGGTTGGCTCCCGCGACCGAGATGACATTTTCCTCGATCATCACCGAGCCGAGGTCATTGGCGCCGCGGCGCAGTCCGAGGCGACCCTCTTCCAGGCCGACTGTGAGCCAGGAAACCTGTAGATTCTGGATGTTGTCGAGGTAGATGCGCGAAACGGCCAGCCACCGGGCATATTCAAGCGCAGGAACACGTTCGCTGATCTTTTTTCCCAGAGCTGTGTTGTCAGGCTGAAAGGTCCAGGGGATGAAGGAGATGAATCCCCCCGTTTGATCCTGGACGCTTCTTACTCGCTCGAGATGCATTGCTCGCATCCACTCCTGTTCCCCGAGTCCGATCATCATCGTCGCAGTGGTGGGGATTCCCAACCGGTGTGCGGTGGCGCTCACTTCCAGCCACTCGTCGGTGCTGCAGGATGATCTGCGCCTCTTGCGAATTGCGTCGACGAGAATCTCTCCTCCACCGCCCGGGATCGAGTCGAGGCCCGCAGCTTTCAACTCGACCAGGATGGTTTCGCAATCGAGACCGGTGATCGAGCAGAGTGCGTGAATCTCGGTGGGGGAGAAGCAATGCAGGTAAAACTCGGCATTCCTTCGCTTGATACTGCGCAGCATATCTGTGTACCAGGACAGCGGCAGGTCAGGGTGAAGCCCACCTTGCATCAGGGTGCCGCTGCCGCCCAGTTCAATCGTTTCATCGACCTTTTCGAGGATCTCGTCGATCGTCAACAGATATCCCTCAGGATCCCCTGGTTTCCTGAAGAATGCACAGAAGGAGCACACAGATGTGCAGATATTGCTGTAGTTGATGTTCCTGTCGACGACATAAGTGACGACAGAATCGGGGTGCAGTTTCTGTCGGATCGAATCTGCAGTGCTGAACAGGGAATCAGCCTCGGCGTGAAGTGCGAGAGCGAGGGCATCTGCAGTAGAGATACGATCTCCGGAGCGAGCAGCGTCGAGGATCTTCTCACACGAATCTGCATCACCGCAGGAGGCAGCCAGTTCTTCGCCGGCTGTTGGGTGCGAATCTTGGCTCACCGACATCCCTTCCTCTCAACTCGGGAGAGAGAGCCCATCGTGCTCCACTCTCCTGGGAGAATCGTAAGGTCAGCGTTGGGCTCATGCCACCGGTCCCGGTCACATCCTCGGGGGGTTGATTCCCGTCTGGCCCTGGTACTTGCCACCGCGATCGCTGTAGGAAGTCTCACACTCCTCATCACTCTCGAAGAAGAGAACCTGAGCAAGCCCTTCATTTGCATAGACCTTGGCAGGAAGTGGAGTGGTGTTGGAGATCTCAAGGGTCACATGGCCTTCCCACTCCGGTTCGAAGGGGGTCACATTGACAATGATTCCGCAGCGGGCGTATGTGGACTTCCCGAGGCACACCGTGATGGTGTTCCGAGGGATCCTGAAGTACTCGACACTTCGGGCGAGTGCAAACGAGTTGGGCGGAATGATGCAGCAGTCGGTGGTGATGTCTACAAAGGAGCGATTATCAAACTGCTTCGGATCGACAACCGAACAGTGCACATTTGTGAATACCTTGAACTCGTTCGAAACGCGCAGGTCGTACCCGTAGGAAGAGATGCCGTAGGAAATGACTCTCACTTCGCGACCATTTTCATCGGTGCGTTCTCTCACCTGGGTAGGAGAGAAGGGTTCGATCATGCCGTGTTCCACGGCCATCCTTCGAATCCAACGGTCAGACTTCACGGACATCATTCACCTCCACGTAACTTCCTCGAAAATAAAAACAAGTCGCAGAAGAGAACAGGTGGCAGGCCAGACAGGGTCCACCCCGCTATTCTGGCCTGTCACCGTGTTCGGATTCTAATCGGTTTCAGGAACAGCCTGTCGTGGCTCCGCAACTATCGCATCGCTGACATGTACCGCTTCGAAGCATCGCCAGCGCCCCACACTCTTCGCAGGGATCCCCGGTGTAGCCCTTCGCACGAGACGCATCTCGCGCTGAAATGGTAGCGGTGGGTGATTGAGTTTTATCGACTCTCGTGAATTGTCGTGGAGTTGTGTCAGTAGTATTCGGGACATGGAACGAGCCGGAGTCATCCGTTGAGAGCGCAATCTCTTCTTCATCGGTGAACTCTGGTGGAGTCGAGGAGCCGATGGCACTGAAATGGAGGTCGTCCTCCGAGACCTGCGCCAGGTCGTTGCGTCCCAGGTAGTTGATGGCCAGATCACGGAAGATGTAATCGAGCACACTTGTCGACAACTTGATCTTGCTATTGCCGCGGACAACGCCATTGGGTTCGAAGCGGGTGAAGGTGAATGCCTCGACAAACTCCTCGAGCGGGACTCCATGCTGGAGTCCAAGCGAAATACAGATGGCAAAGTTGTTCATCAGGCTGCGGAACGCAGCGCCTTCCTTGTGCATGTCGAGGAAGATCTCGCCAAGGGACCCATCATCATACTCACCCGTGCGAAGATAGACCTTGTGACCACCGACGATCGCTTTCTGAGTGTAGCCGCTACGCCGATCGGGCAGTCGACGTCTCCGAGCCAGGTATCGGTACACAACCTTCTCAACATTTGCAGGCATCGAGCTTGGAACTTCGGGCAGTTCTTCCTCATCCAGTTCCTCGCCCCATGAGGAGAGTGGTTGCGATAGCTTGCTACCGTCCCTGTACAAGGCGACGGCCTTCAGCATCGATTTCCAGCCCAGTTTGTACGCATTCGTCACCTCCTGGATGCTTGCTTCCATCGGCATGTTGATCGTCTTGGAGATGGCCCCCGAGATGAATGGCTGGGCCGCCGCCATCATCAAGATGTGAGCATCGGAGCGGATGAACCTCTTACCGAGGCGACCGCAGCGGTTTGCGCAGTCGAAGATGGGAAGGTGTTTCTGGTCAAGATGTGGGGCACCCTCGATGGTCATCGTCCCGCACACGTATTCATTGGCCTTGCTGATCTGTTCCGGGGTGAACCCTATCGCTTGAAGCGGATGGGTTGCCCACAGTTTCAGATGATCTCCGCTCAGCCCGAGCGTTTTCTCGGCATATCCTTCCCCGAGCAGGTAATCATTGAATGCGTACTGAAGGTCGAATGCGCTCTCGAGGGAAGTCTCGACCTTGGCAATCGAAGCCTCGTCGAAGCCTACCGCCCTCAACGCTTCATGATCGATCTCAGGGGCTCCACGAAGGGTGCCGTGACCCACTGCGAAGTGAGTGATGTCTTCTATCTGTGGTTCTGTATATCCCAGCATCTGGAGTGCGGGGGGAAGGCTCTGGTTGATGATCTTGAAATAACCACCACCGGCTAGTTTCTTGAACTTCACCAGCGCGAAGTCCGGCTCGATTCCGGTCGTATCACAATCCATCACCAGACCGATGGTACCCGTCGGCGCGATCACCGTTGCCTGGGCGTTTCGGAATCCGTACTTTTCTCCCGCTTCGAGTGCGCGCTGCCAGCACTGCTTGGCTGCATCGGCGAGGTGGGTCGGGCACAATTTGGGATCGAGTCCAAACGGAAATACCGATAGGCCCTCGTACTGCTCGATGGGCGCATTGAATGCGGCGTTCTTGTGGTTCCGGAGGACCCGTAGCATCCCCTCTCGATTTCGCTCGTAGGCAGGGAAGGTACCCAGTTCCTTGGCCATCTCGGCGCTGGTGGCGTAGGACTCTCCCGTCAGGATGGCAGTGATGGCGCCACAGATACTGCGTCCCGCTTCGCTGTCGTAAGGGATGCCCATTCGCATCAGAACCGTGCCCAGATTGGCGTAGCCGAGCCCCAGGGTCCGGTACTCGTAGGATCGACGTGCGATTTCCTCGCTCGGGAACGAGGCCATGAGGACGCTGATTTCGAGCACCACGGTCCAGATCCTGGTGGCGTGGCAGAAGGACTCGATGTCCATATTTCCTTCAGCATCGAGGAACTTCACCAGGTTTAAAGACGCAAGGTTGCAGGCGGTGTCATCGAGAAACATGTACTCGGAGCAAGGATTCGATGCATTGATGCGCCCATCCTGGGGACACGTGTGCCATTCGTTGATGGTCGTGTCGTACTGGACTCCAGGATCTGCGCATGACCAGGCAGATTCTGAGATGCTATCCCAGAGTTGCTTGGCAGGGACTCGCTTGTGTACCTCGCCGTCAGTCCGTCTGATCAGGTCCCAGTCCTCGTCGTTATCCAGTGCTTCGAAGAAGGAGTTCGGCACGCGAACACTGTTGTTCGAGTTCTGGCCGCTGACAGTCTGATAGGCCTTGCTCTCCCAGCCTGTATCGAACTCCTCGAACTCGATGGCTGTGACGCCCTGACTGGCTAGTTGAAGAATCCTCTGTATCGAAGGTTCCGGAACGGCGTACGCACGTGCCATGGTGATAGCAGTGGAGAGTTGCGCGTTGGTTGCTGGATTCACATCGGTGGTGCGGGTCGATCCAGCTCCGAGGTGGCAGCTGCCGAGTACCGCTTGGAGCTGCTTGGCGCAGATCTTTGACCCGGCAACCAATGCCGCGACCTTTTGCTCCTCGCGCATCTTCCAGGTGACGAACTCTTCGATGTCAGGGTGATCCAGATCTAGGCATACCATCTTGGCGGCTCGACGAGTGGTCCCCCCTGACTTGATCGCTCCGGCGGCGGCATCTCCGATCTTGAGGAAGGACATCAATCCCGAGGATTTGCCACCTCCAGAGAGCGATTCTCCCTCTCCGCGCAGTGCGGAGAAGTTGGATCCGGTACCGGATCCGTACTTGAAGAGGCGTGCTTCTCGCGTCCAGAGATCCATGATTCCACCCTTGCCGACCAGGTCGTCCTGGATGCTCTGGATGAAACAGGCGTGTGGTTGAGGGCGCTGATAGGCGCTATTGGCCCTGGTGACCTCACCGGTAGCTGGATCGACGAACTGGTGCCCCTGCGGAGGCCCATCGATACCGTAGGCCCAGTGCAAGCCGGTGTTGAACCATTGTGGTGAGTTGGGTGCGCACATCTGTGCGGCAAGCATGTAGCAGATCTCATCGTGGAATGCGCGTGCATCTTCGGAGGAATCGAAGTAACCATTTTCATATCCCCAGTGAGTCCAGCATCCAGCCAGCCTACCAAAGATCTGGCGACAGTCGTTTTCTCCACCGAGTACCGGGTTGCCCTCCTCGTCGAGCAGGGGGTCACCCTTCTCGTCGAGCTGCGGCACACCCGCTTTTCGGAAGTACTTCTGAGCCAGAACATCAGAGGCCACCTGGGACCAATTTTCGGGAACAAAGATGTCGTCCTGATGAAAGACCACCGTACCGTCAGGATTTCTGATCCCTGATTCCCTACGGGACATCTCAAAACTGGCGTATGGGCTTTCATCTTTGGTCGTGTAACGGCGGTCAATCTTCAACGGTAGTCCTCTTTCCCCATGTTCCCCATGCAACGGTGCTGACGACCAGTCGGTCTCGGCTGGCGCAATCGCGACAGCAGTGAACGCTGGTTTCTACCCCTTGTCTGTTCCTCATTCTGTTCGCGTCACTGTGTTTCGTATCCCTGGTCTGGCAATCAACCTGACGAGTTGATTCAAAACAGCGACACTCCCGCACAAACTCACGACTGGACACGGGCCCTGTCGTGATCCTATCCATCGAGACGACATCACAAGAGACATCGAAAAACTAACCAGTGATTCGAGGAGGATTTCATCTTCCGATGAAAGGAGCGATGTCCTGACCCCCCCTGCTTGACTTTCTGTGACCCCGGAGGGACCAGAAGTGAGGCAAGGAGTGCCCGAAACCATGACTCCAGAACCAGGAACTGTCCGACTGTTGATTCCACCGACCGAGCGGTAAAAAAAACCATCGCGGCCCTGACCGAACTGTTGTGGGCCGCCACCTCAATGGCAAGAACTCACTGCTCGGTCGGACCTCATTCTCCGAGGTTCAAAGGTGACAGTCTTCAACTGGCACCTAGAAGATCAAATCCGTTCTCGTCGACCCCGGTCGTGTATGGGATGGTTGATCTCCCGCATACGATCAAAGTCTCCATTCGAATCACTGCCTGTCGATTCTATCTCTGACGAAGAGCTGTCTTGACCAACACTCTCTGCACAGATCCGGTCTCGACAGATACTGAGTTCACGATGACTGCCCGAGAGCTCGTCGCCTGATGACGAACCGCCAAGCGTCCTGCGTGCCAGTAGCACGCCCTCTCTCGACCACTTCCCCTTCAACACGATCAGTGAAGTGGAGTCAAATCCCCTGGTCCCCAATCTGCTTCGCCGTCCGGTTCCACCGACCGACGATTGTGTTGAGGATCCCCTTCATGACCATCACCCAGCATCCGTGATGGTGCGTCCCGATGAAACCGAATTCAAAGACGTGAGCTGGTCCAGGTCGCAGCGGTGCCGGGTGAACCAATTCTCGTTGGCGACTCCCGACCAGATGGCGTCCGGTATGCTGTACCGAGCCAGTTGATCTACCTGCTAGAGCTGGATTGCCCTGTCTCTCAAGCCCTCGTCCGTGCCACCCTCTCCCCGGCGAGGGGAAGGATATGTTCCGCACGTGGGGCGCACCATATCTAGGGGTGCGGCGTCCATCAACACCCAACTTGTGGGCATCTTGAGGATCGCGCCCAGACCCTAACCAACGACGATTTATCGCCCAGATGTGAAAAAAATGGGGACAACCGACGGCCCGGATCGGGCTCAGGAAAGTGCCATGAAGAAGCGGACCCGACCAGGATCCGGGGGGACTCAAGAAGTTGCCTCGTTGCGGGGGAGGTCTGGGTCCTGGTCGGGTTATTGGGGGTGCTTGCTCCCGGTGGACTACTGGTTGCAGTCCAGTCCATCTGCGGTCGGATCAGGACCGGCATCTGGATAGGGAGCAGGCGGGGGATTGGAGCCTTGGTAGAGAAAGTCAAACAACTCGATCGGGTCAGAAAGGTTCACGATTCCATCGTCATTCACATCGGCTGCGTCGAGACACGTTGGCATGACTCCGGCGCCGGTCACCCAGAGTTGTAGCTGGCTTCCGTCTGTCAGGTCGATGATTCCATCACCGTTCACATCACCTCGGATGAATACGGGGCCCTCGGTGGGAGGGGGGTCTTCGGTGGGAGGGGGGTCCTCTGTAGCCGGAGCTGCGTCGACGGTGATGATTCCGGTGACCAGCTCGGTATTGATGGAAGTCCCCGCCGAGACGAATATGTTGTCGAAGATGCTCCCGTTGTTGGCGCTGTATCCATTGGCAGGTCCGTAGACATGAGCGCCTTCTGTTGCGCTGTTCTGGATGTTGCATGTGGCGAATCCGAGTTCGTGGCCAGTACCCGAGACGAGAACCTCTCCGTCGAAGGGTGGCAACATGTCGATGATCACGGCGTAGATCACGACCCCATCATCGTCGTCGATGTTGGCCACCTGAAAATCGATCACTGATCCCAGTGCGGTTCCAGTCGCGTTCAGCGAAGTCATCGTCATCAGCGACGGCTCCCATATGATCACCGCAGTCCAGGCCTCTATATCGGTTTCACAGTCGGCGAGGATGGGAATCGAGACATCGATATCGCCCGGAGAGACGGTCAGGTCGGGCACCCGGATCCGATTGGCTGGGGGCAGATTGATCGGTTCAGCGCGTGTGATCTCCCAGGCACCTGTGACGGATTCGAGCGCGATGTCGAGCGCTCCGTCTCCGTCAGCATCGCCCAGACTCAGCGAGCGAATCGCAACCGAGTGACCCAGTGCTATCGGCTGTGCGAAGTTTCCATCGCCGATGCCAGCTGAGAAGTTGAGAGTGGAACTGCCCGGGACCGGGGCGAGACAGTCGAGCATTCCATCGCCGTCCCAGTCGACAAGTTGCGCGCCGGGGTACGCCGCTCCGTTGAACAGCACGCGAAGAGAAAAATTCATGTCGCCGTCGGAGAGTAGAGTCGATGGCGTATCGAAGCCTCCCGGGATCACCAGCAGATCTCGCAATCCATCTCCATCGAGGTTGCCTGCGACAACACTGACCGCCGCAGAGTAACCACTGATGGTACCCGCCGACGTGAAGTTGCCATCTCCGCTACCGGCGAGGATCAGGATTGTCCCGTCCGTTTGTACTGCGGCGAGGTCGATGACATCGTCACCATCGAGATCTGCGGCAGCAGGAGTCCCGACCACTTCGGCGGAGTCGAGTTGAACTTGCTGTGACAAGGGGGAACTCGAGGAACCCCAGGCCACGAAGAGGCCAAGCGGACCCGTGGCGATCAGATCGATGATGCCATCGACATCCGCATGAGCAGCGGTGAGACGACTGGCCGCAGATGCGAGCGTGATCTCGACAGGATCTTCGAGTGGTATGGCGATGCTGAATGATCCCCTGAGAAGATGGATTCGCTCTCCGGTGGCTCCGAGGCAGGCCAGATCTACCCTGCCATCGCCGTCAAAGTCACCGACGGCAGCATCGATCAGGCCCTCCGACAGGGTCCAGCTGTTGCTACTGCCCAGGCCGACGGGAGTCGCATCTTGCAGCACCACGGTGCCATCGCCTGAAACACTGGCCCATTCGTCGATGCCATCGGCGTCGTTATCGAGGAACACGATGGTTCCAGCACCGAGACCAGCTCCCGAATCGAGTACGACACCAGGCCATTGAGATCCGAGATTCAGGATCGTCACTCCCAGTATCGTTGGGTCCAGCAGCGTACCGTCGAGGGCAAACAGACCATCGAGGAGAGAGACGGTGACACGTTCTCCTGCAAGGAAATTCCTGTCTGTGGCGATGTTCAGGGTGTCGATCCCCGTCATTACATTTTGCAAGCTGACCTGGTGGGCTCCCGAGCGAGAACCATCGACGATCACGGTGGCTCCACCTACCTGGAACGGGTTGTATGGACTGGAGAATTTTGGCTGCAGCAAGGTGCCAGGAACTGCGGTGACACTCTCTATGGAGGGAGTCATCGACTGCACGAAGAAATCAGTTTCCGGAGCCACGATGCCCCCCTCGATGGTGAAGGACCACGAGTATGGCTCGAGTGACTTGCCGGACTGGGAGCGGATCGATTCCAGCAGTTGTACGTGAATCGACTCGTCAACAAGCAGTGGCAACAGAGGAGTGAAGGTGACTGTGCGATTTTCTCCGACGCCGGTGAAGGCGCCGAGGATCACTCCGCTGACGCTTCCTGTGACGATGAAACTGTCACCAGTGATCGATGTCAGGTCCATGCGGTGATCGAAAACGACTTCGATGGTGGTGACAGTGGAGAGTCCCTCCAGGGTCACGACCGAGTTTGCTGCTGGGCTGACCGATTCGACCTGGGTGCGTATCGGGGCGCATCCGGCGAGGCCGACGACGATCAGTGTCAGCAGCAGGGTAAGGTGAGGGTTACGCATCTGTATTGGGCTCCAATCCAAATCCAGCAGAACAGTAGCAAGGATCGGACCCGATTCGTGACGGAATCGGTGACCAATATGTAACTATCGCCAGAATAATGGCTTATGATTATGGCCGATGGAATGGTGGCGAACTTCCGGTGCCCTTACCATCGTCCAAACAGGTCCGAGAAAGGGAGGGGTTGTCATCGGAGTGGACAATCGATTCACGAATGCCAGTGAAGATCGTCCCGGGGAATGGAGTGTCCGCGGCGAGGGCAGCCATGTCGTGGTGATCGATCATCACGATTCCTTCACCTACAACCTGGTCCAGGCGCTGGCCAGACCGGGCGTACAGATCTCCGTCAGGCTGTCCGATCAACTCTCCCTGGAGCAACTCCAGGATCTCCAACCGGACCGCCTGTTGCTGTCTCCAGGGCCCGGTGCACCGGCGGATGCGACCCTGGCTCGCCAGGCGCTCGAGTACTTCCATCGCCGAATTCCGGTACTGGGGGTCTGTCTCGGTCACCAGGTGATCGCCGAACACTTCGGAGCCCGTGTCGAGCCGACCGGAGTTCCGGCGCACGGCAAGCCCGAGTCGGTCTACCACGACTGCTGCGGCATCTTCTCGGCACTTCCGGTGCCTTTCTCGGCTGCCCGGTATCACTCGTTGGCGGTGGTCAGGGACAGTCTGCCGGACGTTTTGCGTGTGACTGCGTGGAGTGGTAGCGACATGGTGATGGGGTTGGGTGTCCCCGGAGAGGCGACCTGGGGAGTCCAATTCCATCCGGAGTCCTTTCTCACCGAGCATGGGGACCTCATCCTGGAAGCCTTCATCTCGGGGGTCCGTTGTCGAGAGATCGCTTCGGAGTCGGTCCCCGGCCAGGAAAGGACACAGAGCGGTGCTCGCTGATACACAAGGATCTCTGGTGTGGAGGGTCATCGAGCGATTCTACCGCTCGCGAAGAGCCTTCTTCTCCCTCCATGATCGCTACGAGGAAGTGGTCCAGGGTTATGTCGAGAAACTGGATCAACCTCGTGAAGAGATCCGTCTGTCTCCGCGCGAGCTGGTCGAGTTGCTTTCGAATCAGGATCTCGAAGTGTTGCGCGATGAATATCTTGTGCCGCTCAAGGAAGTTTGCCACCGACTGTTTCGCACCGAGGACAGCACCGATTTCA
>Ga0310120_10000601_pt1 | contig 28256 bp, 24 predicted proteins | sample CB27_AW_983_MG_FD_203506 | JGI IMG/M metagenome (GOLD analysis project Ga0310120, IMG submission 203506) | Marine microbial communities from Western Arctic Ocean, Canada - CB27_AW_983 | ecosystem: Environmental > Aquatic > Marine > Oceanic | place: Canada: Western Arctic Ocean | collected...
CGAATTGCTGGACCTAGACCGAGTGGCGCTCGCGCGGCTAATCACCAAGCAGGATCAGATTGTCCGGGTCTGATGGAATACACGGTGTCGGTGAACGAAAGGGTGGCGCCTACTACTTCCAGCCACCCGACTTTCGCGTGAATCGTGCTGGTAGTCTCGGCTTGCTTTCAGTTTCGGGTTCCGTCTCTCCTGCAGCGGCGGTGATCTCTCGTTCTAGGTCTTCCTCGTTGGGAAGCCCTCCGAGTTGGTCGACGAACATCAAGGAGTGCTGTGAGGGGATCTCGAATCGCTTACCGCAGGTCTTACACGTGACCGCGTCGTCCAGGCGGAGCAGGTAATCTCTGAGCTTTTCGAACTTGGCCCGGTCGCCGCCGTCGGCGGCGGGTGGTAACCGGTCCTTCTTCGAGTGCCGCACCCACCGGATGTTGTAGTCGCCGCTCCGACTACATCTGGGGCACTGATACCGTCCCGATCGGTTCTCTGGTTTCTTTGTAAAGAAGTCATGTTCATCAAGAGCCATCACATATGGTAGCAGTGAATGGTGTGGCTGGCAGTGTTAGCGCGCGGTCGCTCCTATCGCACAGGAAGTCCCTTACCACTCAGCCTTTTCGAGACCATCAAAACTACGTGAGAAGCGTCGACGCCTCGACTCCGGTGGCGGCACGCTGGTTAAACGGTTATACCGCGTGGCACTTGAAAAACTTAGCCGAGCCGATGCCAAAAGTTAAGAGGCCGGCAGTTTTCTCTCTCCTTAAATTCTTTTGTAGTCTCCGTGCCTCCCGAGACCGCGCGAAAAACGCGTCGCGCCCTCAACCGCTTCTTCGTGCATCGGTGATTGGCCGTTCTTCCACTCGTATTTCATGGCTTCCCGAAGCGTCTTACCATGTTGCCGGATGGTAGACCGGCGGTCGGCACGCACACATGCCTGGGGAAATCGCGCGATTTCCTGCGCCATGGTCTCCGCGGCGGTGCGGCTCTCTCCGTTGGATACGACCGACTCACATGCCCCGATTTGTAGACACTCCTCAGCCATAACCTTGCGCCCGGTGAGGATGAGCTCTAGCGCTCGGCCTTGCCCTACGAGCCGTGGGAGGCGGACGGTCCCTCCATCGATCAGGGGCACTCCCCAGCGGCGGCAGTACACGCCAAGATAGGCGTCTCTCTCCATGATCCGGATATCGCACCACAGGGCGAGTTCCATGCCGCCGGCGACAGCGGGACCAGCAATCGCTGCAATGACCGGCTTGGAGAGCTCCAAGCGTGTCGGTCCGAGCGGGCCACGTGGAACCGCGTTGATATCTGGTGGATCCGGTTCCGGAAACGCCAGGTCGCGCTCCAGTGTGACAGGGGACAGGTTAGAAACGACCTTCAGATCCCACCCAGCACAGAACGCTCCGCCTTCACCCCACAGAACTGCCACGTGCGCACTGTCGTCCGCCTCGAACGCAATGAACGCATCAACCAGGGCATCTGCAGAGTCCGGGTCCATGGCGTTCCTGGCTTCCGGTCGACTATGAACCACGGTGGTCACGGATCCGTCCTTTTCTATCCTGATGGCCATGTTTCGTATCCTTTCTCGCTTGCGGCGCACCGGATAGACATGACCCTGTCACGACGGTGCAGGCCGGCAGTATTGTTGACACATTCTACGTAAGGAATGACGAGATGTTTGTGGTCTAGCTGAACGGATCTGGTCGACCGACTTGAAACCGTGGACGCTATTAGGGCTGATCTTCAAATGTGTACCTACTGCAAGGGATTCGTTGTTGCAGGCGCGATTGAGCACGACCTTCTGGCGGAGTATATCGAAAGTATTCGGTCTGTCGAGGCGGCTCGCGATTTAAGCGAGGTTCCACGGGTAGGACACAAGTATACGCTGTATCCGGAGTACGTATCTAACGGTGTTATCTCGAAGCGAGTGAAGACGTGAACTGGCCGTAAGAGTAGAATTTATCAGCTTTATTCCCGTCTGACGTACACCTTGGATCGCTTGTGGCTTGCTGACGACGGCAAAGAGATGTGGAGGTCTCCTTTATGTGGAACAAGGTGCTCGCGATGGTCGTCGCAGCAGGGACGTTCGTGGGATGCGTCGGTGAACCCGAGCAGTCCGCACCAGAACCAGACGCGGTGGAATCTGGGACTTTGATGCCGTCAGAGGTTACTCCGCCTGCAACGATCGTTGCGGAGCGTGGAGGGTTCATTCCTGAGGGTGTGGAGTACGACACGACAAACAACCGGTTCTTGACCGGGTCACTCTCGGAAGGTTCGGTGTTGGAAATCCACGATGACGGTCGGGTGACGACAGTGGTGAGTGATCCCGACCTGGTCTCATCGGTCGGGATCGAGGTTGATGAACCTAACAACCGCCTGCTCGTGGCGAACGCCGACCGGTCGGTCTTTGAGGGTGCTAGCGCGGGGCAGGCAAAGCTCGGCGTCTATAACCTGACAACCAGTGAGCGGATCGCCATGGTTGATCTTGCCGCCGCCATCACGGATGCCCCTGCCGACGCCGCGTACTTTGCGAACGACGTCGCGGTTTCGGATGATGGAACGGCGTACGTGACTGACACGCGGATGAGTACCCTCTATCGGGTTGGTCCCGATTACGAAGTTTCCGTTTTGCATCGATTCGACGGATTTGGACCGAACGGAATCGTCTACCACCCCTCTGGGTATCTTCTGGTCTGCGGTGGCCCTGACCTTTGGAAGGTCCCGGTCGACGACCCGGCTGGCGCGAGCAGGGTCACGCTCTCCGAGGAGATTGACGGGCAGGACGGAATGGTGTGGATGTCCGATGGTCGCCTCGCCATTGTGAGTAATTCGGAGAGCCGCGTCGTGACGTTGACGAGCGAGGACGACTGGGGCACGGCGCAACGGGTGGCGGTGGCACCATACGAGACGCAAGCGACGACCGGGGCGGTCGTCGGCGATCACATCTACGTTGTTCATCCCCACTTTGCGGACCAGGATCCCCCAAGCCTTGAGAGGGTGATATTTCGGTGAGGGTATGGCGGGTGCCGTTCGGAAGCGATCTACCGGGGACTCGGTTCGGTCTCGTCTCTGCCATCCAGCGGGGCACCTGTCCCGGATGATCCGGCGAAGAGTCGACGGCCATCTGGGAACGTAACGTCGCGGCCGTTAGCGCGAAATTCGCCATCCAGTGCCTGATAGCCCTCAACCAGCACTTCGATGCCAGGCGTGACCGAGTCGCGAGTCCAGCCACGTCGAACCAGTGCCCCTGGAGGCCCGGCTTCAACCATCCAGTTCTCGACGGTGCCGTCCTCGTTCGTGACCTCAAGGTGCATCCAGGCATGCGGGTTAATCCACTCCATTTTTGTGATTCGTCCGCGGAGGGCGACCGGCCGGCTGGCGTCGAACTCAGCCGAAAAAGCGTGATGGGCGATCACCGGCGCGGTGACGAGGAAGAGCCCGACACTCAGTCCCGCTCCGACCGCGATGCCTGCTACTTTGTCTCGCATGCCGTGTCCTCCACTATGGGCTAGCCACCTCAGCGGCATCTCGAGCCCGAGCACCGCTCAAGATGTTCGTCATACCGTAGTTTCCTTCGTGGCACGCATACTCCACGAGCTCGTACTGTTCGTCGTCTAAGTCGAAATGAAAGACGCCGGTCCACGGCCTGGTCCAGATCGTCTGATCGTCGATGGTGAACCGGTATTCAAGTCTTGTTTCACCAACACGTGTATAGCGTTCGGTGAGTCGCATATTCTCGCTCGACCCTTGAAACGGTGCGCCGCCGTTGAAGTTCGTCGATTCGATGATGAGTGAGTCGCCGTCCCATCGCCCTTGCGGGTCACCAAGCCAGGTCGTGATGCTCGAGCCGAGGCGCTGGCGTTCGGTGGTCGGAATAATGCGGGTCTCGTGGATCATCTCCTTCTGGATCGTGACGAACCCGGGGCCTTGTGCGATCTGTAAGCCATTGTTGTAGACGCCCGGCATCATCATCCGGGGTAGGCCACGGGTGATACACCGTACCCACGATGAAAGATCCTCAGGTCCTCCCGCGGGCCTGTCAGCGGTTCGCGCCTGTTCCTCTCGCACCATCGCCGCGAGTTTTTCTCCTGGCGCCGTCCGCGGCGGAATGCGGCCGTCAGGTGGATCTATGATCATCGCTACCTGGGTCGACGGAGCGGTCTTGACGTAGCCAAGCGTGGTGTCCCGCCACTCCCGCTCATACCCCCAGATGCTGCCGAGTGTCCCACGTTCGCGCCTGGCCTCGGCCTCTTCAGGGGTCAAGTTCTCGACGTCGCTCAGGTTTTCCGGGCGTTCGAGCGGAATGCCGTGCGAGGAATTCCCAGTCCAGACACCCTGCAAGTCGGGTTCACCCCACGGAGTGAGCGGAACGTTGTATGGAGCGGTATCGGTCGTGACCGCGTTAGCAGGGCGCTCGATTGTGATCCCGGCAAATCCTGACTCGACGATTGCCACTCGGACATTATCCGGACCAGCCACAAATGCGCGTTGCGCGGCCGTCCTGGCGTTCTCTGGCACCTTCGGTTCTTCTTGGAACACCACCCCCTGTTGCCGCATGACGGCTGCTGCGGCATTAAGGTCTGTTACCGCGAATGCGATGTGATCGATGGCACGTCCTCCTGTAGTCGCCGGTGTTCCACCGGGATGCTCGGAGGCTAATAGCCAGATATCGCCGAAACGTAACCCGTTCAGCGTGCCCTTGAGACTGGCCGGCTCTCCACCCATCGTGTCTCGGTACCAGGCTAACGTTGCCTCAGGGTCGGTTGCGCTCAGGTGGACATGATGAAAGCCGAGGTCGGCTTTATCCTCGACCAACTCGATCCGGGTTCCCCAAGGATCAAAAATGAATCCAATTTTAAACAAACCGGGAACATCCCGAAGCGTCGAACCATCAGGGAACCGCTGGAGTCTCACCCCGGACCCTCGGACGCCAACCGATTCGAGTGCGGCCATTTTGGTGGGTAGATCGGGGAAGGAGAAACTGATGTGATTCACCCCGGTGCCTTGGGTGCTCCCCATCGTCGGCTGCACCACGAACACGAACTCGACACCGTCACAGTCGGCGACGTCTCGGCGGTCTGAAATCGGCTGGCAATCCATGTATTCCGTGTACCAGTTGACCGCCTCGCTCGGGCTTGATGCCGTGATGTGCACGTGGTGGTAGTCGGCGGCAGTTGCCGCACCCGGAGTGCTGGCGACCGTTATCACCACGAGTAGAGGTCGTGCGACAAGTTTCCATTTCATGGCGTGGCACCTTGGTATTCTGGGTCGGTCATCGAGTTGGTTCGCGGCGCAAATGGCCATACAAGAGATCCTCTGTGAACTGGACGCATTTGAACTCAATGATGCGCACATGCTCTTCCAATCGTCGATAGAGGGGCATGCTGATCGTCCACGGCCCTGTAAACACGTTAGGGTCTTCGATCGTCGCCTCGTACATGATGGCGTTTGGCCCTATCGGCGTGTAACGCTCTTCTACCCTTAGTGTGTTGCTGGCGAAGTTGCCGGCCCGGTCAAACCAAGCCTCGCCGTTGAACCCAGCGACATCGACGACCAATGCATCGCCGTCCCATCGCCCGTGCGAGCGTCCCATCCAGCTGTCGATCGGAGCGGGTTCAGGTGCATCTTTGTCCATGTGGATGGTTCGGTTGGACTCTGCAAATCCGTACACCATCATAATCTTGCGGTCGCCTTGGACGATCTGAAACGGATAGGGAAGATAGGTGGCACGTGGCACGCCCGGCATGTAGCACTTTAGTTCTGGGTCGTTCGTCAGCCAGTTTTCGAAATTGGCCTGCCTCTGCTGGAGTGCCCAGGGCTGGTACGGGATATCGTTACCCACGACCACCCCCTGTCCAGGAGGGACGGCGCCGATTGCTCCCATGTCGGGATGGCCGGCGCTCGCTGGATGGTCCTGTATGTTCCAATGAGCGGTGCCGATCGCTTGCCAGATACCGTTCAGATCGGGACGACCGTCCCACGCCCGTGGTATCTCAGATGTCGTAGTCTGCGCTCCTGCCGGGCACAAAGGGGTCAACAGGACGGTGAGTGTAGTTGCCGCCGACACGAGGGCTATTCCTAGCCGGTTCCGCATGAATAATCTCCGTTGGGTCGCGATAACTGACGCAACTCTATATAGGCCTGTGGTTGCCGCCAAGTCAAGTACTGGCTTGATTAAAAGGGAGATGTTCGTTGGCGAGCGGCGTCCTAGCAGGTAAAATACCGTTCATTAATTATGTCGGCATCGAAGTAGTGCACGGACGATCATGGGAGTTCAGATGAACTATCGAATACTGGGAGTGGCGACGATGGCGATTCTCACGCTTATAGGAGCATCGTCAGCGATTGCACAAACAGGGTCGTCCGAGACAGGCCAGTGGACCGCGCCTCGAACGCCTGATGGGCATCCCGATTTACAAGGTGTCTGGGCAAACAATAGCGCGACACCGTTGGAACGTCCCGAGACTCTGGCTGATAAGACCGAGCTAACAGACGAGGAGGTCGCAGATCTTGCGCAGCACGCACGGGAGCTCTTTAATGGAGAAACCGATGCCGCCTTTGGTGACAGTGTCTTTGAGGCAGCCCTAGCGGGAAGCCAGGGGTATACCTCCTCGGATGCAGGAACTGGTAACTACAACCAGTTTTGGCTTGTAGATCGCGAGTTTGAAAATCGAACCTCACTCATTGTCGATCCGCCAGACGGGCGTGTGCCGGCGCTCACCTCGAGTGCCACGGCGGCGTCGGATGACGTTCGAACTCATCGGCGAGATCACCCGGCCGATTCTTACACCGACCGGAGCAACTCCGACCGCTGCATCACTTACGGGGTGCCGAGGATCCGTGCTGGATACAATAGCTATTTCCAGTTTGTGCAGACTGCCAATCACGTCGCGATCGTCAAGGAATTGATCCATGACGTTCGGGTTATCCCGCTGGACGGACGGCCACACCTTGAGGACGGCCTTCGCCAATGGATGGGGGACTCCCGGGCCCACTGGGAGGGTGATACCCTGGTCGTCCAGACCACGAATTATTCGGAGAAGAGCAACTTCCGGGGCTCGTCTGAAAACCTGGAGCTCTTCGAGCGTTTTACCCGCGTCGGACCCGACACACTCAACTGGGAGCTGACGTTCACCGACCCAATGCGCTGGACGCGGCCCTGGACTGTGCTCATCTCACTCAAGAAGAGTGAAGACGCCGTGTTTGAGTTCGCCTGCCACGAGGGCAACCACGCGATGGAGGGGATTCTCTCCGGCCACCGAGCCCAGGAGAAAGCACCGCTGCCGACCAGGTAGTGAGTCGAGGACAGCCGTCGTCGGCTCGGTGGATGGTCTGGCTACAGCGAGTCTAGATGATGTGACCGGTCCAGCGACCGGCCAGCAGGATTCCTGCCCACAAAAGTAACGATGCGGCACCTGCCGTTCTGGCCGCGATGGGCGTGACTGCGGCGCTGTCCCAGCTGGCTACATCTCTGAACGTCCGAAACTGAAACAGGGTCATGTTGGCGCACGCCAGTAGGAGAAGAACCAGCTTGACCTGGAATGCGGGATTCTCCATATAGACCGGTGCCCGAGTCACGAACATCCCGATACCGGTGACCACCGCCACGCAGAAGGCGCCCCACGTCCACGGGATAAGCTCCCGAGTTATTCGGCTCGCGGGGTACCGGAGCCCGGTCATCCCAAGGAGGCGCAGGTCGACCATCATAATCGAACCGACCACCAACGTGATTGCGACGACATGAAGCGACTCAATAAACGGAAACCACCACGAATAACCGATGTACTGCGATGTCGGATGGCTCTGCAGCCGTTCCCAGAAGTCAGTAAAAAGCATCAGGGGTATCGATATTCCTAATAAAACAAATAGTCCCAATAGGCAATCCAGCGACCTGCTAAGACGACGCCAATCCAGAGTAGCAGTGAGCACATCGCGATGACTCGCCCAGAGATTCGTCGAGGCAAGGTCCGCTCCCAGTAGCCTGTTTCCTTCCGGTTGAGTTGGTACACAACGACGGCCAGGGCGACGGCCGGAACCAAGAGCGAGAACTTGATTCCGAACACTGGGTTGTCGAAGTATCGAGACGGGCGCGCGGCGATAAACAGGCAGCCCGTCACGGCGTTCAGAGGCAGGGCCCACCAGGTCCAGGGTATCAAGCGGTCGATCATTTCGCTGACGTTTTGGCTGGGAACGGCCACGCCCAGGAACCGAAGATCGACCATGACGATCGACGCCATTACCGCCGAGATACCAACGATATGGAGTGTCTGGACGATCGGAGGTAGGCCGGGAACGTTACCGAGTAGATACCGAGCGACTACTTGGGCCTGACTGTCGGTAAGAGCGCTGGACAGATGTTCGAATAGAACCATGGGTCAGTAATAGGAGCGACGACGTCCTACGTAGCATACAGTCGAGGCACGTGATTTCGAAACGAGGGACCTAAGGTCGCCGGCTGGACCATTTCACCATCTTCTATATGGTGTGGCGTTCGAATGATTGAAGCAAGTAATCTCTGGACTTGGTTAGGCGGTTATCCTCGATCTACTGTGCCCTTGCAGCTGACCGAATCAGGTTAGCTTCATAGCGAACCATAGTGGGTTTAACGAGGACTTCTACGCCAGGATCAACTAGTGAGGTGGTGGGAGGGAGCCCTCGAAAACTGCGGCGGGAGACTGATTATTGATGTGACTTGTGGTTCGAACGAGTATCCCTGCTCAGTAAGCGTTCCTGGAGACAGTGGAGTGGTGAGATGTTTCGCTCGCGCACGTCGCGGCAGTTAGTATTCAGAGTCTCACCGGTACGACGCTGACCCGTTCAGTCTCTCGATGACTGACGGAGATTTAAATCTGTTTCATCTCGACAAGGCCGTACAGAGCGGCTTCTTGGTTGGGGGATCGGTCGTACCTCGTATTCTGTGTCGGTGTTGACCTGAGTGGCGGTTCTCAGATGACGCTGGAGACATTGTCCAGGCAGAGATAGAATGGTTGGGTTATTGACACGTCGGCTGTGTATCTGCGCCGACATTTGGTCGCCACGCGCGACAGGGGACTCTCAATGCTACGAGGCTCGAGTGTTATCCGCTATGCCGTATCGTGCGGCCTGTTCGTGTACCTCGGGGTGCTTCCGGCGATAGCACAAACCGGTGCGGTCGATGGGGAATGGCGCACCTATGGGGGTGATTTGGGAAGCACCCGCTATGCGGCGCTTGACCAGATCTCCGCCGAGAATTTTAACGACCTTGAGATGGTGTGGCGCTTCAATACCTCCAATCTCGGTCCGAATCCTGATTTTAACTATCAGGTCACTCCGCTGATGGTCGACGGTGTGTTGTACGCAACGGCGGGAAGCCGCCGAAATGCCGTGGCGCTCGACGCGGCGACCGGTGAAATGCTCTGGGTTTATCGGCTTGACGAGGGAGAGCGTGGAGCCAACGCGATTCGGCGTATGTCGGGTCGCGGCGTCGCCTACTGGACTGACGACCAGGGTGACGATCGAATTTTTCTCGTTACGATCGGATACCAGTTGGTGGCACTCGACGCGGCTACTGGGCGACCGATTCAAGAATTTGGCGACAATGGCATCGTCGATCTCAAGGCGAATAACGATCAGTTTATCGATCCGCTCACGGGTGAAATCGGGTGGAATGGCGCGCCTCTCGTCGCTCGCGATGTTGTTGTGATTGGCGCCGCGCATCGAGCTGGTTCGGCGCCACCGAGCCGCGAAAATGTTAAAGGATATATTCGAGGTTTCGATGTTCGCACTGGCGAGCGAAAGTGGATCTTTCACACAATTCCGCAGTCAGGCGAGTTCGGTCGAGATACCTGGCTGAACGATTCGGCGGTTTACACAGGAAATACCGGCGTCTGGACAAATTTGACCGTGGACGAAGAGTTGGGCATTGCTTATCTGCCGATAGAGATTCCCACTGGCGACTATTACGGTGGGCATCGGCCGGGCGACAATCTTTTCGGCGAAAGTCTCGTAGCAGTCGATCTTGAGACGGGTGAACGGCTCTGGCACTTCCAGTTTGTGCACCATCCGATCTGGGACTACGACGTACCGTGTCCACCTATTCTCATCAACATCACCGTTGATGGCCGAGAAATAAAGGCGGTCGCTCAGCCTACAAAACAAGGGTGGGTCTATGTGTTTGATCGGGTCACTGGGGAGCCGGTTTGGCCGATCGAGGAGCGACCGGTCCCGGCGGGAGACGTTCCAGGGGAATTGTATTCACAGACCCAGCCGTTTCCAACGAAGCCTCCTCCGTTTGAGCGGCAGGGCTTTCTTCTCGAGGAACTCATTGACTTCACACCTGAGCTCAGGGCTGAGGCGTTGGAATTTGTCTCGCAGTACAAGACTGGACCGATCTTTACCCCGCCGATCGTCATGCGTGACGGCGGCTTACTGGGCACGCTATTCGTACCAAATGGGGCAAATTGGCCAGGAGGGTCGTATGACCCAGACACCGGGATCATGTATCTGTATTCGCATACGCTCTCCCGGGCGATAGGGTTGGTGCAGGACGCTGATCGCTCAAGTATGGACTACGTGCGCGGACCAGGTGCCAGGCTTTCTGTTCGCGGTTTACCGCTGATGAGACCACCCTGGGGCCGTATCACCGCCATCGATCTGAACGCAGGAGAAATCGTGTGGCAGGTAGCTCACGGGGAGACGCCAGATTTTGTCAAAAATCATCCAGCGCTCAAAGGGATCGACATTCCAAGGACGGGCCGTCCAGGAGGTGCTGGAGGGAGCTCCGGTGGAATCGGAACGCTCACAACGAAGACGCTTGTTATTAGCGGTGAAGGAGGGGTGTTCCTGACGCCGTCTGGCGAACGGGGCGCGATGCTTCGCGCCTACGATAAGGGGACCGGCCAGGAACAAGGAGCCGTCTATATTCCGGCCGCGCAGACTGGATCACCGATGACCTACATGCTCGATGGAAAGCAGTTCATCGTGCTGGCGGTGGGAGGGGGCGCTACGCAGGGCGAGTTGGTCGCTTTCGCGCTTCCGTAGCCACCCGAGCAACATTTGTATAGATCGAGCTCCGAGTGTCGGCTTACGTTTCGTGACGTCTCGGTATTCAGTGAGGCTGATCAATAGCCTGAGGCACCATTTTCGGCGGTTACTGCAGGCAGCACTTCTTGAATTTACGCCCACTTCCGCATGGGCAGCGCGAATTTCGGCCGAATGTGGGCCTGCCTTGTGAAAACTCCCGTCTGAGTGCTGCGGCACGGGTGCGAAGATCTTGGTTGAAAACACGTTCGAGCGCCCTGTAGAGTTCCGGGTGTTTACGCTGCATGATGCCTGGCCGCTCGAAGAAATACTCTGACGCAACAGCAAAGAACTCCGCTTCGTTTGTCAGTGCATATCTATTGATGTCTGATTTTCCGTCTTCGATTTCAGCCATCTTACGACGGACTAAGTCGATCCACGGACCGATTGCTTTGCGGTCAAGACCCACATGCGGCATGCCATCGATCACGCCGTCACTTTTGTCTACCAGATGGGCAAATTCGTGAACGCCGACGTTACGCTTGTCACCCGCGTTCCTGAATCCATCAATAAGATCTGGCTTCGACAGGATCATTAAACGGTTCAGACTTCCGGTGCCGACCATTCCCAGGATACCGTGAGTCGGTGTGTGGCCAACTGAGAAGTTGTCGTCGAAGCGTGTCGGGTAGATGAGCACCTCGTTGATTTGGTCCCACTCCCAGTCTGGAAATCCAAAAATTGGAATCATCGCGCTCACGCCGGCCAAAACACGCGTAGTCGTATCGAGTGTGAGTTTGATGCCGGTGATCTGTTTTTCACCTAAGAACACCTGAAGCTGAGTTCGAAAACGCTGTTGTTCGACTGGGTCGAGGACACGGAAGAACACCACATCACTCTGCAAGACCGTTTCCCACTCGGGAGGAAATGGCTCACGGACGATGGCTTCACGGCGGCGAATCTTAGCCGTCTGCCACACATAGACGGCCATCGCGGCGGCCATTGCGAGGCCAACTGTTACAGGGGCCGGCCGTCCAGAGTTGATGATGACCAGTGCGAGTGGTCCCCAAATCGCCAGAGATAAGACGGCCAGCACGCGTGCCCAGCGTCGTGTGTTCTGCTCCCATGCTCTGAAGAGTTCCATCGTAACGGTCGAATCGGTCGGTCTGTTTTCGCCTTTATCTTGACGTGGTGAGGGTGTGGCCCAGCCAGACTAATGCAACACCAAGCGCGACATGAATGCCGGCGTTGAATGTTGCCCGTGCATAGTTTCCATCCCGCAGCATTTCAAAGGTGTCATAGCCGAACGTCGAAAATGTCGTGAAGCCGCCGAGTACTCCGATAAGTACGACCGCTCTGATTTCCTGTCCAAGAAATTGTCGCTCCTCGGCGAAACCGGCGACCGAACCAATCAGGAAACAGCCCACGAGATTGACTGCCAAGGTGCCATAGGGGAAGGCCGCTGATGGCAGTTATCGATGGACGAACCCATTTAAACCGAATCGAGCGAGGGTTCCCAGGAACCCGCCAGAACCGACCATGACGGCGTTTATGAGCGCTGTTTTTACCATGATATCCATCGTGTGTCTGATACTTCTGTGGTGAGTGTAGTGTGGGGTCTAACAACAATGTTGCACTTACCACTCCAGACGCGCGCCACGTCGCCTCACGTGAGTTTGCGCGTACGGCTTCGTCACCGCCGACATCCTAGGTACAGCAGCGGCGGCATGGTGAGCCGGACGGGTGCACGTATCCGATACCCATGTTGCCATGTTCAACCTTTATGATGCTTTTTCGATGTCCGGCGTTGTCCATTTAGGTCCTGGACACATCCTTAGGGTGCTCAACTCACATGCGAGGAACGTTCGCGCCGTTCAGAGCTAAATGGCGGTAGGTTGGCATTGGGCACAACGATTCAAACAAAAATGTCCCTGGCGTTTCCGTCTTGTCGGTTACCTGGCTCAACTCGAGAAACGTCGCCGGTGAAGGCGGGTGTGCGTGCGTTCAAAGCGTCTACACGACAACGCCTGGCGGAGTTCACGTTGCCCTGGGATAGCCGATTCCGCGTAGAGCTTCTGTGATCTCGTCGAGGATCGCCGGGTCATCGATCGTCGCCGGTATCTTGTACTCTTGTCCGTCGGCGATCTTCTTAATCGTGCCACGTAGGATTTTTCCCGATCGAGTCTTAGGCAGTCGTGTAACGACTGTGGCCGTCTTAAACGAGGCTACGGGGCCGATCGTCTCACGGACCCGCTCCACCAACTCTGCAACGAGATCGGACGGTGGCCGGTCCACTCCCGCCTTGGTGACGACGAATCCCACGGGAATCTCGCCTTTGATGGGGTCGGCGACCCCCACTACGGTACTTTCGGCGACATCGGGGTGAGTGGCCAGGACATCCTCCATGCCACCGGTTGAAAGGCGGTGTCCGGCGACATTGATGATGTCGTCGACTCGGCTCATAATGAAAACGTAGCCTTCCTCGTCTTTGTAGCCTGCGTCGCCGGTAAGGTAATAACCGGGATACTGGGAGAGATAAGAGTTCCGATAGCCTTCGTCGTTATGCCAGAGGGTCGGTAGCGAGCCCGGCGGTAACGGAAGACTGATCACGATGGTCCCGATCTGACCTGGAGGTACGTCACGGCTGTCGTCGCCCAGAACCCGTACGTCGTATCCTGGGACCGGCTTTCCCGCTGACCCTGGTTTTACTGGCAACGTTCCGAGCCCGACACAGTTTGCGGCTACGGCCCACCCGGTCTCGGTCTGCCACCAATGGTCGATGACCGGCACATGCAGCTGTTCGCTGGCCCAGATAAGTGTATCGGGGTCGCACCGTTCGCCGGCCAAAAAGAGCGTGCGGAATTTTGACAGGTCGTAGTTAGGGATCAGCGCTCCGTTTGGATCTTCCTTCTTGATCGCCCGAAACGCCGTAGGTGCGGTGAAAAGCACATTGACGCCGTGCTGTTCGCACACCCGCCAGAATGCGCCAGCGTCCGGAGTTCCCACCGGCTTACCCTCGTAAAGGATTGTGGTGGCGCCCCGAAGCAGAGGACCATACACGATGTAGGAGTGCCCCACGACCCATCCAATATCGGACGCGGCCCAATACACTTCACCTGCTCCGATACCGTAAACGTGCTCCATACTCCACTTCAACGCCACAGCGTGACCGCCGTTGTCACGAACGACGCCCTTCGGGATTCCAGTCGTGCCAGATGTGTAGAGGATGTAGAGCGGGTCGGTGGCCGCGACCGACACACAACCGGCCGGTGTCGCCTTGGACAGCGCCTCATTCCAATCAACATCCCGGTCTGGCAGAAGGTTCGCCCTGTTTTGAGGACGTTGCATGATGAGACAGCGATCAGGCTTGTGAGCCGCTAGGTTAATCGCCTCGTCGAGGAGGGGTTTGTACGGGATGATGCGGTTTACTTCGATGCCGCAGGAGGCCGAGAGGATGAGCTTTGGTTTGGCGTCGTCGATCCGCGTGCTCAGCTCTTTGGAGGCGAAGCCACCAAAGACCACCGAATGTACCGCGCCAATCCGAGCGCAGGCCAACATAGCCATTGCCGCCTCCGGAATCATCGGCATGTAGATGATCACGCGGTCGCCCTTTTTGATTCCTTCAGCGACCAACGCTCCAGCTAGCAGCGCGACCTCATCCCTGAGTTGCGAGTAGGTATAGCTACGGATGGTATTGGTAACAGGACTGTCGTAGATGAGTGCGGTCTGCTTACCCCGCCCGCACTCGATGTGGAGGTCAAGTGCGTTGTAACATGTATTAAGTTGTCCGCCCGCGAACCAACGGTAGAACGGTGGATCTGTGTCGTCTAGAACGGAATCCCACCTTCGGTCCCATTGAATGGACTCTGCTACCGAGCCCCAGAACCGACTCGGGTTGTCGACCGACGCGGCGTATGTCTCGTTGAATCTATTGGACATGAAGACTCCAGTTGTTTTGAGCGACCACACAGCATCGTACACTAGTGTGGCAACCGGTGAGCTTCATGTTCATTGCTTCTGTTTTTCCGCTTGGAACGATCTTGTGTTTTGAGGCGATGACGTCATGATCGGTGTGACAACAGGTGGTCAATGACGCGATTACGGTCCGCGGGCTCGAATGGCTTATTAGAGACTCTGCTGGTCTGTGGGGTGTAGGTCCTTTTAGGATGCGGTCCTGAATCGAACCCCTACGGCACCAGGGGAATTCCGTCTGGATCGATGTAATGGAGTTCGCCCAGCTCCAACTCTCTGATTCCCTCCTCGATGACGGCTCGGTCGCCAACGACGATCCATACCAGACGGTCTGGGCGAATGATGTCTCGTGCTGCCGCGGCGAGGTCCGATGTCTCGAGGCTCCGGATTTGCTCCACGTAGGTATCGTAGTGGTTAAACTCGAGGCCGTATCGGACCAGCGACACGATGTCCGAAGCGATCGCCCGGTTTGTCTCCCATCGTCCGGGGAGTGTGAGTGTGCGAAGGTCTTTCGCTTTGGCCAACTCCTCTGCCGTGACGGGGCGGTCCGTTCGGATATCGGTCAGCTCTGCGTAGATTTCCTGCATTGATTCCTTTGTCCGGTCGGTTTGAACCGGCGCAATGAGGGTAAAGGGACGCGGCCCGCGCGCATCAATCAGTCGGGTTCGCGCACCATAAGACCAGTGCTTGTCTTCTCGAAGGTTCATGTTGATCCGTGAGCTGAACGAGCCACCCAAGACAGTATTCATTGCTTCGACCGCGGGCTCTGCCGGGTTACTCTTTGGCGGTGCCACGTGTCCTGCCATGATCAGTGACTGCTGCGATCCTGGTCGGTCGATGAGATATACGGCGCTTGTAGTCTGGTGAGTCACCGCAGCAATATTCTTCGTCGGCACTTCCGCCGGTCGCCAATCACCGAGCACTTGTTCCAGCTGGGGGGCCAGTTTTGCCATCGACACGTCACCGACCACGACCAGGGTTCCGTTATTCGGTCTGAACCACGTGGCATGAAAGTCCGACAAGTTGCGACGAGTCAGTCCGGTCACGGCTTCTTCGGTTCCGCTTCCGGTCAGGGGGACACCGTACGCGTGGTCGTTACCGTAGATAATTCGCGGGAGGACGCGGAGCGCCGTCTGCTGCGGGTTCGACTTCTCGCGTCGGATCCGGGCTAGTTGCTGATTCTTCAGCCGTTTGAACTCGTCCTCCGGAAAGGAGGGGTTCCGGATGACATCGGCATAGATGTCAAGTGCGCTTTGGAGGTGCTCGGTGAGTACCGACAGCGTCACGCTGCTCATATCCAGATTTGACTCGGTGCTCAGCTGCGCTCCCAGGCCTTGGAGCTCTTCGCTGATCTGGAGCGAATTCCGACCGGTCGTTCCTTCGTCAAGCATCTCCATCGCCAGGCTAGCCGTTCCTGGGATTCCTAGCTGGTCAGCAGCGTATCCAGCGTCCAGTTGTAGGCTGAGCCTGACGGTCGGAACTGCTAGGCGCTCAACTAGGATGACCTCGAGTCCGTTCGACAACGTCGTGGTCTGCAGTAAGGGAAAGCGGACGGACGGCGAGTCTCCTACGGAGGGAACCCCGGCCAAACGGTTCACCGTGCTAGGGGTCGTCGTTCCGTCATTGAAGGGCAGCACCGTCAGCACATACGTGCCGTCCGACAGCCAGCGGCGCGCGGCATCACGCAGTCCGTCTACTGTAGCGTCCTCGACCCATTCAAGCTGCCGATGATAGTCGTCGGCACCCGCGCCATACACCTCACCTTGCGCAAGGATGTCAGACTTGCCACCAAACCCTCCGACCCGTTCGGCTGAGCGAATAAAAGTGGCCCGGTAGTTTGTCTTGATCCGTTGGAGCTCGTCCTCCGTCACGCCGTCGAGTAAAAGTCGGTGGAGCTCTTCCGTTAGCGCCGCCTCTACAGCTCTCGCGTCGCCACCGGGCTGAACGGTTGCGTCGAAGTAGAACAGGCCACCTATTTCACGCAGGCTCACATAGGCTCGAGCATCGGTCGCAATTTGGTCGTCATACACGAGTCGTTTGTAGAGCCGTGACGTTTTGCCAACTGCAAAGACGTCGCTGATAAGGTCGAGATACTTCGCATCCTGCGTTCGCCAGCTTGGAATATTCCAGACCATATAGACGCGGGCCTGTGGGACACGGTCATGAACCTGCCCGCGCTTGGTACCAGTCCGTTTCGCGATCCACTCCTTGTCTCGTTCGATGGGAGGACCGGAGGGAATGTGACCGAAATAGGTTTCAACTTTTTGTCTAGCCGTCTCCGGGTCAATGTCACCGGCCAGTACCAACACAGCATTGCCGGCACCGTAGTAGGTCCGGAACCAATTTTGCACGTCGTCGAGGGAAGCCGCTTCGAGATCCTCCATCGACCCGATTGTGCTCCATGAGTACGGATGGCCGACGGGGTAGGTGTTCTCGGTGATCAGTTGGCGGGTAACGCCGTAGGGCTGATTTTCGCCCTGTCGCTTCTCATTTTGTACAACCCCGCGCTGTTCGTCGAGCTTTTCTTGGTCGACGGCGCCCAAAAGATGCCCCATCCGATCCGACTCCATCCATAGCGCCATATCGACCGCTGGGGTCGGAACTACCTGAAAGTAGTTGGTTCGGTCGGCGTTCGTTGTCCCGTTCATGCCTGTCGCGCCGACCCGATCGAACGGTTTGAAGTAATCGTCGTCGAAGTGTTCACTGCCGTTAAACATGAGATGTTCGAAGAGGTGGGCGAAGCCCGTCTTGCCGAGTTGTTCGTTTTTCGAACCGACGTGATACCAGATATTGACCGCGACGATCGGAGCCTTGTGGTCCTCGTGCACGAGGACCGTTAAGCCATTGTCGAGTACGAATCTCGTGAATGGAATAGAGACCCCAGGGGTTTCAAGGCTCGCTTCTGCCGTTTGTGCTCGACCATGCCCGGTAAATCCAAGACTCCAGACGACCGTTCCGACGGTAAGAATTGCCTGTGACATGGTGGGACATACACGCATTATCAGCCTCTCTCTCGATCAATTAGTTGTCGGATTAAATCTCATGGCTGGTCACTGCTCCAACAACCGGTCAGTTGTTTCGTGACTCGACCCTTGGTCCTATACTAGTGCCGTCTGCAGCCCTGTTCCAAGGGTGTCTTTGACACCCGGCGGGTGACTCCGTTCTGCGCCGAACACGACAAGAGCTAACATCGCGATAAGGTCAAAGCCGAGGAGAAGCCAAGTGGGTTACTCGCAGCTGTGCCGTCGAGGCCACGAACTTCTGGACGCCACGCTTACTCTGTCTGTCGTCGCTATAGTGGTTGGGATGACCGCTTGCGCGAGTGGGCTGCCTGCACGGTCAGAGCACACAGACAAAGCTTCATTTTTTAGACCCACGGCGACAATCGAGGACATTATGCGCTGGATGGTCGATCCGGCGGCTGACGCGGTATGGGATGCGGTGGTCACGGTTGGCACTGTGGATGGTATCAAGACGACCCAACCCGAAACCGACGATGACTGGCGTGCCTTGCGCCGTCACGCCATCACGCTTGTTGAGGCGACCAACTTACTGTTGATCGACGGACGTCGGGTGGCGGGTACCGAATCACACTCAGCGCTTCCGGGGATTGACCTCGAGCCCGGAGAGATCGAATTATTAGTGGCGGATGATCGCGAGACGTGGACGCGATTGGTTCACGAGTTGCACGACGCGGGGGTGGGCGTAATGGACGCCGTTGTAGCGACCGATGTTGACGGGTTACTCGTCGCTGGAGACCAATTGGATCTCGCATGCGAGAACTGTCACTCGGTGTACTGGTATCCAGGTTATGGGGGACGACCTGACGATGTGCCGTAGCCGTCGTTTAGGCTACGGGGTGATTGGACTGCCGTTAGGCCGTGTCAGCTCTGCGCAGCACATCCCGAACGTGCCCGGGGCCTTGGAGGGTGCGCCAACGACTCTGATCTGGTCGCCAGCGAGAATCGTTTCAGGGGTCCAGCCCCGACGAGACATGCTCACCGCCGCCCCCATTTCGATTTCCCAAGAGGTTGTTTTCCCATCCACACTGGCAGTGTCGACATAGAGAAACGAATGCGGGTTCCGAAACACGAACCTCGTGACCACGCCGACTGCCTCTACACTCTTTGTTGCGTCGTAGAATGGTTCACTTGCGTGATGCGCGTTGACGGGTGCGCCTGGCATCAGAAGTCCCACGCCCAGCACGCCACACAGTGACAAGATCCAAAGGAAGAATCGCACCGGTTTACCTCCTTACGCCGTATGGCGTCATCGATATTTAGGAATCATGAACTTTATCGCCCGACGTGCCAGGTCTGGATCACAAGCGTAGCCTTGTAGCTTGTACCCCTCGGGCGCCGGAAGCCATCGTGTCGTGTACGACGCAGGCTGTCTGAGAAACATCGGGTCCTCGAGTGTTAGCGTCATTCGCAACTCTTCACCTTCACGCCAGTAGCGCTCACTCACCTTTTTCAGTTGTGACGATGGAATACCGTTGTAGTCGTCGAATCCTGTGATATCGAACACGAAATGTGTCGTTTCCACAAGCAGTGCGCCTTCTTCGTATCGACCCACAGAAAACCCTTGAATGGTGTAGTCGAGTGGTGTTGCCGTTCGACCATCTAGCCAGACTGTACGGAGCTGGTCATCCTTTTCGTAGCGGAACATGACCCGGTCGGGCCACTGGACGACCTCCATGAAATACGGATCGTACTGGAGTGCCGGCGATGCAGAGGGGACACAGTCATACTTAGGGGCCAAAGCCTCATCGAATACCGCCTGATACGCGAGTGCCCGTTCATTCAAGACCGGAAAATTCTCAGGCGTCCAGGGCATGTTGGGGCCATTGACTGGCCGAGCCCGCCCACCGCCATCCCACACACCGACAAGATCAGGAATTTGTGAATCAGCCCGTTCGGTGCCAGACTGGGCGATCGCCATTTCCGGGGTAGCCACCAAAACTACCACCATGGCCGCCAACGCGATGCCAACGAGGCCTCCCGAACCGATCCCGCTATCGGTTTGGCTCATTGTTGTTCTCCTCAGATCTTGGTGAGGGGGGCAAAGCGGTGCTCCGTCATCCATATCCATATGTGAACAGTACGCTTGATTCTATACTGCGGCCCCCTCGTCCATGCCTGCTAAGCCTATAATGGGCCATAATTTCTACCGAGGAGAACAGCTATGCGACTGTGTTGGTCTGGACGTCATGCACGTGTTTTGAAACATGCTGGGCTCAGCATGCTGATGGTCATCGTCATGTTATCCCCATCCGCCGCCGCAGCGCAGTCTGGGGCGGACGGCGCTGGCGCGGATGTGGTGCCCCTCACCCCGTGGGGAGACCCCGATCTTCAGGGCATCTGGAGTCACGGAACGTTCACGCCGCTTGAGCGGCCCGAGGAGTATGGCGAACGTGAATTACTGACGGCTGAGGAGGTTGCTGCGTTAAACCACGCATCGGACACCCGAGCAGATCAGCGAGAGGGACTAACGAGAGAGCAAGATGTAGCCTTGGCGTACAACCAGTTCTGGTGGGATCGCGGCGTATCAATTGGCCGCACCTCACTGATTACTAACCCCACAAACGGTCGCTTGCCGCCCAGACTTCCAGAGGCTGAGCGACGGGCCACTTCCGTGGAGGCTGAACGCCGGCAGGGAATCCGCCGAGGTCGCCTTCCTGCACCGGGTCCAGAAGATATGGATTTAGGGGACCGTTGTCTCGTCTATCGCCCGGTGCCCATCACGTCGAGCGGTTACAACAACAATGTGCAGATCGCTCAGTCCCCGGGGTATGTGGCAATCTTGCAGGAACAGATTCACGAGGTTCGTGTCATTCCCCTAGATGGGCGTCCTGAGCTCGGACCGGCGCTTGATCAATGGTTGGGCGTGTCACGAGGTCATTGGGAAGACGACACGCTTGTGGTCGAAACGACAAACTTTCGTGACGACGCGGAATACCTTGGCTCAAGCACAAACCGCCACGTGGTCGAGCGTCTGACCCGGATGAGTGATGGCACGATCCAATACGAATTCACCGTGACCGATCCAACGGTTTGGACCGAACCGTGGACCGGCATGGTCCCCTGGCGAACGACAGAGGGTCCGATTTATGAATACGCCTGTCATGAGGGGAACCACGGAATGGTTGGAATCTTGACCGGGTCTCGTGCAGAAGACTCGCCGTAGATACTCGTAACAACCTTTACGGTGAGGTTGTGCACCGAGGTCTTCGCTTGTCGGATGACCTGGCTTCATAAGGTGCGCGGAACAAAAAGGGCCCAGGGTAAATATGCCCTGGGCCCTCCTTAGTTCTGCTTCACGTTTTAGAATCGAGACTAATGTTCCTCAGGAAGCGCGAACGCCGCTAGCGAGCCGGGGAAACTACCGCCCTGGCCAACTTGCACAACGATGAACTGCCTGCCCTCGTGCATGTAGGTCATCATGCCGTATTGGCTAGGCGCCGGGAGATCGATGCTACCCAACACCTCCCCTGTCCGCTTGTCTCTGGCGTTCAGGATCGGGCGGCCGCCGCTCCCCTCGGAGGCGAAGAGCAAGCTGCCGGTGGCCATCATGATGGCCTTTGATCGCCCGCTCACGTTGGACAGGTCGAGATCGCGAAGCGCGGGATGTCTCCGGATCTGATCTGAGGCCACCCCTACCGGGACGTCAAACACATGCTCGCCGGTGTTCATATTGATCGCCGTGATCTTGCTGTAGGGCGGCTTGTGAATCGGGAGCCCCTGTGGCCCACTCCAGCCGACGCCGCCTCCTTGCACCCAGTCGGACAAGGTCTTACCGGTCGTCGTGCAGTCGCCTGAGTCTGAGGTGCAGCCGTGGATGGTCGCGTCTACGTCCGCCCCCGGTTGCACGGTGCGCCCCGAGCAACTCGGTCCAGACGACTGATACAGGAAGCCAGTCTCCGGGTCTAGGACCGCTGGGTTTGTGATGTTAATTCCGCCAAAGCAGCTAATCCATCCCTTCACGTCTTCGGTGTGGTTGTTCGGAAGTGGCGGCATGTACGGACCGCCGATCCGATACTGGCTCATGATATCGAGCGCTTCCTGTCTAAGCTCAGGCGTAAAGTCGATGAGATTTTCTTCGGAGAGTCCGAGCGGGTTCAGTGGTTCTGGTTTCGTGGGGAATGGCTGGGTGGGCGACAGCCTCTCACCCGGGACGATTGACTGAGGCACAGGACGTTCTTCGATCGGCCAGACCGGTTCGCCGGTCTCGCGGTTGAAGGCGAACGTCATTCCCTGCTTGGTGGTCTGGACGAGCATCGGAATCTCTTCTCCATCCACCGTGACGTCGACCAAGATCGGGACGTTAGCCACCTCGTGGTTCCAGATTGGATGATGATCAATCTGGAAATGCCAGAGCCGTTGCCCGGTGTCGGTGTCGAGAGCGATTACACTATCGCCGTACAAGTTATCGCCCGGCCGGAATCCGCCGTAGTAGTCGATTGTCGGCGCGTTTGTTGGGATGTACACGATACCTCGATCCAGGTCGGCCGACAGCGGTGCCCACGATGAGACGTCGCCAGTCCAACGCCACGCGTCGTTCTGCCAGGTATCGAAGCCGAATTCGTTCTCAGACTGCGGGATGACGTTGAACGTCCATTTGTGCTGGCCGGTCTCGGCGTCGTATGCAAGGATATCGCCAGGCACGTTCTCGATTCGGCTCTGACTGTACCCCTGTTCGTGCGAGTTGCCCACCACGACCGTCCCGTTGACGACGATCGGAGGTGAGGAGCTCGTGATATATCCGACGTCCATCGGGATTCCTTCATACGGGTCGTAATCGTGGCCGAGGTCGGCGAGCAGGTCGACGACACCCGTCCTTGGGAAGCCCGGAATCGGCACCGGGTTGCCGAAGCCTTCGAGGTGCTCCCCGGTCTTGGCATCGAGCGCATGCAGGAAGAACGCAGGCGTGATCACATAAATGATGCCGCGCCCGTCGACTTCCCCATAACCGACGCCCTTGCCGTAGCTCGCCCGCATCGACTCTTCCCACCGCTTGGTATTCGGCTCGCGATACGTCCAGAGTGTCTCACCGGTCGCCGGGTCCATCGCCGCGACTGTGCGGCGGTAACCGGCGACGGTGTAGAGAAGGCCGTCGATGTAGCTCGGCGTCGAGCGGGAGAGGTAAAGCGGGTGTGGGCTGAAGTTGTCGCCCCGCCAGACCCATTGCAGCTCGAGGTTCTCAAAGTTGTCTGCGTCGATCTGCGTCAGTGGCGAGTAGCGGGTGCCCCAGGCGTCGCCGCTCTGGAAGTGCCATTCTCCGTCTGGTGAACCACGATCCTGGGCCACAGACAGGCTGGGCAGAGCGACGAAGGCAGCTAGTGCTAGGATCAAGCAAACGCCTCGGGGGCCTCTTGGGTCTCCGTTCATCTCGTTCCTCCTAAGTTTCGAAGCTTCAGTGGTTAATTATGCTGTGCCGTGCACGTTTTGGGAATACCTGTGTATCGACTTTTTTGCATTCGAAAGAATGCCAGAATAAAGGACTGATGGCGAAAAGGAGCGAAAAGGGCCGCAAGATGGGGAAGATCTACGTCATTCATGAGAACGAAGCATGGGTAAAACCGCTCCGGGAAGCTTTTCACGAACGAGGTCTTCCGTTTGAAGAGTGGTTTCTTGATGAAGGAGTGATTGATCTCGGTTCGGTGCCTCCTCACGGCGTTTTCTATAACCGAATGAGTGCATCCTCGCACAGCCGGGGCCATCGTTACGGCCCCGAGTACGCTGGGGCAGTGCTCACCTGGTTAGGCCGCCATGGGCGGCATGTCATCAACGACGGGCGAGCCCTACAGCTTGAAATCAGTAAGGTCGCGCAGTACGCAGCCCTGAGCGCTCACGGTATTCAGACCCCCAAGACGGTTGCAGCCATCGGTCGTGATGCAATAGTCGACGCCGCGCGACAGCTTAAGTTGCCGTTTATTACCAAGCACAACCGAGCGGGTAAAGGTTTAGGTGTCCGGCTGTTCAGGGAGATGGCAGCGTTGGCTCAGTATGTGTCTGGGGACGAATTTGACCCGCCAGTCGATGGGATCACCCTTGTCCAGGAATATATCGAGGCACCGGAACCATTCATCACACGCGTGGAATTTGTGGGCGGCCGTCTTCTCTATGCCGTGCGTGTCGACGCCAGCCAGGGGTTCGAGTTATGCCCTGCTGATGCTTGTCGTGTCGATGATGTCTTTTGTCCCGCGGAGGGTGGTTCTGAGCCTCAACTGAACGACTCGCCGATGTTTCAGGTAATCGAGGGCTTTGGCACACGAGTCGGTGATGAATTTGTCTTTCCATTGGTCGATCGGTATGAGCGCGTATTGGCTGTGCACGGTATTCAGATCGCCGGTATTGAGTTCATTCTCAACGCCCAGGGTGTGCCGTTTACTTATGACATCAACACCAACACCAACTACAATCGCGAAGCCGAAGCGACGGCCGGCCGATACGGTATGCGCGAGATCGCGGCGTATCTTGGTGATGAATTGGTTGCGCCCCGAATGTCTACCGCTGCGGGAGGGCAAAACTAAGGATCAGGTCGCCGCCTCGCCGGCCCCGGTCACCGCCACCCGAGGCGACCGTGACGAACTGCTCACCATTCACCATATACACCGAAGGTGACGAGAACACTCCGGCGCCTGTGTTGAACTTCCAGAGCAACTCCCCGGTCTCGGCATCAAAGGCAAAGAAGTAGCCGGCGATGTTGCTACCGGTTCCAACGAAGACTACACCACCGGCGGTGACGACCGATCCGGCCTGACCGTACCCTTCGAAGATTTGACGCCAGACCAGCTCTCCCGTCGTGGGGTCGTAGGCAGAGAAGTAGCCGTCCGCATCGCGACCACCGTTGTATGGTCGGTCGATCGCATTCACATATAGCAGACCGGTAAGGGGGCTGTAGGAGAGTGGCGCATAGTTGGCCCCGCCTCCGTATCCGGGGGCTATGATGTGGTTTGAGGCGTGCGGTGTGAACTGTGGCACGATCTCACGTCCTTCAATCCATCCCGGCGGAATTTTTGTCGGGTAAACCGGTGCGACCGGTTCCATTCGGTCGCCGTTCGCCTTGTGGGGAATCGGTTGCGTCGGCCACGGTTGTTCGCCTGGCGTGTCAGTCTGCGTCGGCACCGGTGTCTCGATAATCGGATGGACCGGTTCCCCGCTGGCGCGATCGAGGATGTACAGCCACCCATTCTTGTTGGCCTGGGCCAGTGCTTTGACCGGTCGCCCGTCCACCTCCATGTCAAAGAGGATCGGTTGGAGACCGTTGTCATAATCCCACACATCGTGATGAACGAGCTGGTAGTACCACTCCAGTCGACCGGTTTCGATCGACAGCGCCAAGACCGAGTCTGAGAAGAGGTTCATCCCTGCTCGTTTGGTGCTATCACCGAACGGATTTCCGACGGCAACGTACACCAGCCCGAGCTCAGCATCAATTGACGGCGTTTCCCAGATGCCGCCACCGTTTCGTTCTCCACCGACCCACGTCGGCCCGGCGAGGTCCCATCCCTGGTCGTTCTCGTCCTGTGGAATTGTGTTGAAGTGCCAAATGACCTCGCCAGTCTGTGCGTCGACGGCTAACACATGCCCGCCCGGAATGTGACTCTCGCTCCGGGTTGACCCAACATAGAGCACGCCATCGTGGATTTGTGGGGCCGACGTAAACCAATACCCCATCGAGATAGCCGTCTCGACGTCGGGATATCTGAGTCTGAGAACATCCAGGATCACGCTCGCCTGGCCGTTGTCACCGAATCCTTCAAGCGGCTCACCGGTCTTGGCGTTGAGTGCGAAGATAAACGAGCCGGCGGCGCTGTAGACCACCCCATCGGCGTAGGTTACACCCCGGTGTCGAAAGATATAGCCTTCGCGTCGTGCTCCGCCGAGTAACTCGGTGACATCGTACGACCACAGCAGGTGCCCGTCGTGCCCGTCAACCGCATAGACACTGCCGCGAGAATCGGTGGCGTACATGACGCCATCGACGATCACCGGAGTCGTCTGGTTGCTCACTCCATCAATAACACCGTGTTGAAATAGCCATCGCGGGGTCAGGGTGTGAACGTTGGAGCGGTCGATCTGGTCCAACGATGAGAATCGGCCGCCTGCAAGGTCAAGGTTGTGCAGCGGCCAGTCGACAGTGTCCGGCCGATCTTGAGCCGAAATCGTGCCTCCACCCAACACGCCGAGCACACCCAGCAGGCTCAGTGCGGTCATTACCAGAGAAGTCACCGTGTTTGTGTGTCTCATTGTCTCATCACCACAGTTCCATAGTTGCAATCGTGCTCAACGCCAGACGTGAGCCTTCGATAGGATACCGACCCCGACCGGCTGGGGGCAACGAGCGAACGAATGGTGGAGTAGCGGGCGGGGTGTTCGCGTAACGAGTGTCATGCTCACGACCGCGTCAGGGTGCGGCCGGGGGGCAGCGGTAATTGGACAAGATGATGCCGGAGGGATAAGCGGATCCATTACTCGACCTTTTCCGTAGGCTCACCGGCGGTTCGTAACCAACGAGCCTCGGTTAAGACCTCGAGCAGGGTGTCCACCTCGTTCTGACAGACCATCTACCAGAGATGTTGGTCAGACAGGTATTCTGTCATAGCTATAATCGTTCCAGACTACAGACAGGAGACGTCGCACTATGTCGAACGTGCCACCCAAGAGCGCCATCGAGTTGGCGATGGAGAAACTCGCCAAGCAGGATGTAGAGGCGGGCACCGAGGCCCGCACCCTGAAGCCAGAACAGAAAGAGGCTATCGCCGTGGCTCGGCGAGACTATGAGGCACGGACCGCCGAGTGTCGAATTTTGCACGATTCCACCGCTGCCACCGTGTTTGAGCCAGAGGCTCGAACACAGCTCGAGGCGAACTATCGGAGGGACCTGGCGCGGCTGACGAGTGACCGCGATAGAAAGATCGATAAGATTCTCAAGGGTGCCGAGTAAAGGCCAGGCGACGAGCGTTGCACGACCGCTCCGCGATCACGACTCAGGTCACATGAAGACGAGGCAGTAGTGCCCAGAGTCCCAGTTATTGTGACGCGCCTCAAGGACGAACTGCTCGGCGGTTAGTTCAGCGACCACTACGCCAGGTAGGCCCTCGTGACCATTCCGGTTCTCAGATGCGCCTTCGATGGGTGAGACAAGTGACAGCCATCGGCTTGATTCGAAGTCTATGATCGTTCCGTGACCACGAGTCAGAGTCACGGCATACAGGTTTGTCGTCATCACATCCGGATGTGTCAGGTGGTGATACACGCTTCGAAGAAGCACTCTGCCGCAACAGCCAGTTGGAAGGCCGATCTTCGTTCCGCTCGACTCGATCGCTGTAACCTTGTTGACTTCGGTTTGACTGACGGCCACTCGGGGACGGAGGTCTTCGCAGGTCTCTCGGACACCTAGACACGCCCATCCGGTGCCAGCTGGAGCGAGCCGTCACGGGTTCCAGACCCTGCGACGCGGCTAGCGGAGTCCAGCTGTAGAGTCGCAGAGAGTCCCACCTCTTTAATGGCTAGCTGGTCTGGCTTGTACCGTGCGATACCCCAATTGATTAGCCCGGCGAGACACGGGAGGCCTTCGGTGACTGTGGGTCAGGGCTGTTTAGCGATGGAATGCCATCAGCTTTACAGAAACGGTCACGTTCGTACACGAGCCCGTGAGCCATGTCGGCGTCCCACCACGGGATCTCACTGCATTCTAACGGCTACCCGCCGATGGCGGCGACGCTATAATCGCCACGCGTTGCCAGATCTCTGGAGCGGTCTTATCTACTACGTCGTCTTTCTTTTCTCGACGACCTTGCACGAAGCAGCTCACGCGTGGGCTGCGATGAGAGGTGGAGATCAGACGGCGTATCACGGTGGGCAAGTCTCCCTGGATCCTCGTCCCCACGTTCGGCGCGAGCCATTCGGCATGGTCATGTTGCCGCTGATCTCTCTTGTCCTCGCGGGGTGGCCGTTTGGGTTCGCTAGCGCACCCTACGATCCTCACTGGGCAATGCGGTATCCGAAGCGGGCAGCCTGGATGTCCCTGGCCGGTCCGGGGGGTAATCTGCTGTTGGTTCTGGCGTCGGCCGTAGCCATCCGATTCGGTTCTTTGGCTGGCGTGTTCGCCGCACCTGAGGCCGTGACGTTCGATCAAATCGTTACAGCGTCGACAAGCGGCGCCTGGGAAGGAATCGCATTTCTCGTAAGCGTTTTCTTTTCGCTCAATCTTCTTCTGGCCATCTTTAATCTGATTCCCGTTCCCCCGCTCGACGGTAGTGGTGCGGTCCCACTGTTTCTGGACAATGCGAC
>Ga0310120_10000603_pt1 | contig 28225 bp, 24 predicted proteins | sample CB27_AW_983_MG_FD_203506 | JGI IMG/M metagenome (GOLD analysis project Ga0310120, IMG submission 203506) | Marine microbial communities from Western Arctic Ocean, Canada - CB27_AW_983 | ecosystem: Environmental > Aquatic > Marine > Oceanic | place: Canada: Western Arctic Ocean | collected...
GTGGTGCCGACTCAAAAAATCCGGCTCGCACGGGATTACCACTCACAAAACCCTTGTGGCCAAAGCAACCTAATGTATCTTGGTACGAAACGGCGGCGGCTCGCACGACCGTTCCCAAAAGACGATTCGTGACACCGGGAACCGCATTCTGTTCGAGAATGAGCGTCGCGACCCGATTTGCTGCAGCCAACAGCACAACCGGCCCTGAACTGTATCCACCCAGTCCAACTACCAAGTCAGGACGGTAGCGACGCAACAGAACTCCCGCATCAAAAAACGCAGCCGGCAAGTTTGCCACTCCCTTTAAAACGGCGAATGGTGATCGCCCCATCAGTCCTACCGCACGCACCCTTTCAAACGAAAAGCCTTCCCGCGCCAGCACTTGCATCTCTAAAACACGACCAGCCCCTACGAACATAACTTGTGACAGCGGGTCTCGGCGTTTCAGTTCCCTAGCCACCGTGATACCCGGAAACAAGTGCCCACCGGTTCCCCCGCCAGCAAACAACACCTTCCAACGTCCATCCGTACCGGCCAATTTCGAAAACCTTGTCCTCAAATATCAGTTACCCAACCCTCATGCCCTTGCCGAGGCTTGCTGGGAAATATTCAGTAATACGCCCATGGCCAACAGGCTAACCAACATAGAGGACCCGCCAGCACTGACAAATGGCAGTGGATACCCCTTTGTCGGCATCAAGCTCAAAACCACGCTGATATTCATAAATGCCTGAAGTGAAACCATCATGGTCAACCCAAGAGCCAGTAACGATCCAAATCGGTCGGGTGCCAGCATAGAAACCCGCAGTCCACGGCACGCTATAACCAGAAAACATACTAAAAATAGCGATGCACCGATCAATCCTGTCTCCTCTGCTATGACGGCATAGATGAAATCTGTTTCAGGCTCAGGAAGAAAGGAAAGCTTTTGCACTCCCGCCATAAGCCCTTGACCGAAGACGCCACCCGTTCCTACCGCAATCAACGACTGGATGATCTGGTAACCAGACCCCAGAGGGTCATCCCATGGATCGAGAAACGACGCCAATCGAGTAAGGCGATAAGGTGCCCACGCCAGCACAAGATAGAGCAGCGGACCAACTATGGCCGCCAATCCCATTAAGTAGCGATAGCTGAGCCCAGCCGTAAAGACCATGGCACCGACAATTAGCAGCACCATCACGGCGGTACCAAAATCTGGTTGGAGGATAAGGAGAAGCCCGATGAGACCGACGACCACGGCAATTGGCAACAAGGAATAGGCAACTTCATCGATTCGTTTCATTCGGTGTTCGAGGACGGCTGCTGTAAAAACAATTACCGCGACCTTTGCCAATTCTGAGGGCTGAATTCCAACGCCACCGACCGCGAACCAGCGTCTAGCACCGTTAATCTCTGGACCCACCAGATAAACTGCACAAAGTGCCACTAGCGCGCCAGTGAGCAATGTCCAGACGACAATCGGCTGTTTCAAATACCGGTAATCAATACGCATTGCGGCCAGTAACAGACACAGTCCCAAGACCACCCATGTAACTTGCTTGAATAGGTAATAGTACGGCTGTTTGAATTGGTCCATCGCCAGGGCAAACGAGGCGCTGTACACCATTACGACACTGCTACAGACCAATAAAAGAACCGGCAGAAACAACCACTTGTCCGATTTTAGTTTTCGCGCCATACTCTGCGTTCACCTGAGCCGAGAATTACCTAACGGCTAAAGTATTTAAGTCGCCAAACCGAAAAACAGTTACACATGAGCCGTCAGCAGTCATCAGCTAGCGCTTTGGGTGAAGACACTCGCCTCGCAGCCAAGGGCAGCCTGCGTTCCCAGCGGCTTGCTCTCCACCGCACTAGCCCAGCTGATGACTGCTGACGACTCATGGTCCAATTTGATTTTCCTTAACTTGAAGACGACCAACTTCTGCCTTGAATGCCATCCCTCGTTCCGCATAGTCAGTAAACATGTCAAGACTGGCACACGCTGGTGCCAACAAGACCGTTCCAGAGGGCCGCGCAACATCGAATGCCCGACGTACGGCATCAGCCAAATCATTTGCCTCCTCCAGTTCGATCAATCCGCCAAAAGCCTCCCTCAGTTGTGACCGAGATTCACCGATGGTAATCAGCGCCTTCACTCTCGTCTTTAGGACTGGCCTAAGGTCTTTCAAGTCACCGCCTTTAAACCGTCCTCCCATGATTACGACAAGATCATGGTCAAAGCACTCCATGGCAGCACGTGCCGATAAAATGTTCGTTGCCTTGGAGTCGTTAACAAACTGAACGCCATCGACCTCGCCCACTGTCTCCAAGCTGTGAGCCATCCCGGTGAAAGATTTAACCGCTGACCACATTCCACGTGCCGAAATTCCTACAAATGTACCGACCGCCGCAGCCGCTAATACGTCACTCAGATGGTGCCGACCTGGCATCCGAACCGCTGACACCGGTAGAAGAATACGGTCGCCAGAACGTGTTCGATGTACGACAACATCACCCGCTACCAAGACTCCTTCATCGAGCGATTGACTCACGGAAAACATCAAACGCTTTGCCCGACTACGTCGAGCAACCTCAAGAACATGTGGATCGTCAGCGTTGATTACAATCGCGTCCGAACTCGTCTGATTCGCAAAGATTCTGGCTTTTGCCTCAACGTACTCTTCGTAACTCGCATGACGGTCCAAGTGGTCAGGAGATAGATTCAGAAGAACCGAAATCCATGGACAAAAAGTCTTCGTCAGCTCAAGTTGAAAGCTACTGGCCTCGACTACATGAATTAGGTCAGGTGATGACATTTCGACCTGACTGCTCAATGCGGTGCCAAGGTTCCCCCCAACAAGCGCACGGCGCCCATCGGCTTCCAACATGCGACCTGTAAGAACAGTCGTCGTTGACTTTCCTTTTGTACCAGTCACGGCAATGACTCGACCACGTAACCACCGCGCAGCAAGCTCGATCTCGCTGATCACAGGGATGCCCTGACGACGGACGCGATCAATCGCAACGAGTTTTGGCGACACTCCAGGACTCAGGACGATCAACTCAGCACGCTCTAACGTCTCCTGGCGATGGCCGCCTAGTTCCAAAGTAACGCCTAATTTCTTGATTCGTTTCACCTCACTGATCGAGTCCTTGACATCAGTCAGAATGACCCGCGCGCCGCGTCGAACCAGCAATTCAGCAGCAGCCACACCACTGCGGGCAGCTCCGACAACTACGACACGAAGTCCGTTAACTGAGAACTCACTCATGCTTACCTTCCGGTCTGATCAGCGAAGCTTCAACGTTGCCAAGCTAAACAATGCAAATACAATTGCAACTATCAAGAACCGGGTTATAACTTTAGGTTCGCTCCAGCCGATTAATTCGAAATGGTGATGCAACGGAGCCATCCGAAAGACTCGTTGACCAGTTAATTTAAAGGCGCCGACCTGAATAATCACCGAAAGTGCCTCAAGCACAAACACTGCTCCAACAATCGGCAAGAGCAATTCTTGCTTGATCAACAACGCCACCGTTCCAAGAGCACCCCCAAGCGCCAAAGAGCCAACATCTCCCATAAACACATCAGCTGGGTACGAGTTGTACCAAAGAAAACCAAGACCGGACCCGACCAGCGACCCACAAAAAATCGTGAGCTCCGCTGCTGGAGAAAAACGTACGAGAAGAAGGTACTCCGCAAACACTGCGTGGCCGGTGACGTAAGCCAAGGCCGTAAAAGCCGCAGCCGCAACCGTGAAAATACTGATGGCAAGACCATCCAAGCCATCGGTCAGATTTACCGAGTTGGACGCTCCAACCAGTACAAGTATCGCGAAGGGCACATAAAGCCATCCCAAATCTGGCATCAAGCCCTTAAAGAAAGGAAAGATTAACTGGGTGTTATACAGTCCACTCTCGCTAAGAGCTAATAGAGACAAACCGACAGCCGCAGATACAACACATTGCCAGAATAGTTTGTAGCGGGGGCGTAAACCATGGTGGGACTTGTGGGTCACTTTCAGGTAGTCGTCGGCGAAACCAATCAGTCCAAATGCAATTGTCGAAACTACAGCTACCCACACGTATTTATTGCGAAGATCTACCCAGAGTAACGTTGGAGTAATCGCCGCAAAAAGAATTAATAACCCACCCATCGTCGGGGTGCCGGCCTTGAGCTCGTGCGTCTCAGGCCCGTCCCCTCGAACAATCTGGCCGATTTGAAGACGTCGTAACACCCGAATAACCCAGGGGCCGATGACAATGGAAAACAGAAATGCTGTAATGCTTGCCGCCGCCGTCCGGAACGTAATGTACTGGATGACGTTTAGCAGGGACAATTCCGTATGAAGTGGATAAAGCAAGTGATACAGCATCACTCAAACTCCGACGTTAGGCAGTCTACAATCCGGTCAGTGCCAATTCCGCGAGAACCCTTAACTAACACCACGTCACCGGATCGAATCAGTCCACCAATATGATCAGCTGCCTCTGTACTTGTGCCACATCTCAGGACGGAAGTGCTGGGAAATCCAGCTTCAATGGCCGCGTCAGCCAACGCATGTATAGGCTTTCCGCCAACAACGAGTAAAACTTCGAATCCACTAGAAACAACAAGGCGTCCACAATGCCGATGTAACGCTTCTGAACGCTCACCCAATTCGAGCATCTCTCCCAAGACCGCTATCCGCCGACCACTGACACGACTTTGTCCGACTGCAAACAGAACCCGTTCCAATGCCAGGGGACTCGAATTGTATGAATCGTCGACGACTGTGATGTTTCCTGCACGGATGACTTGACCACGATGGGGTTGGGCTTCGAAGCGCTTCACTCGGGCGAGGACCATCTTAAGTGGAAGCTGAAACTGCAGCGCGACCGCAATAGCCGCCAAAACATTCGCTACACTGCCTTCGCCCAGTAACGGTGTCCGTAACGTCTGTGTACCTTGGACAGTTTCGAGTTGAGCTTCCATTCCGTCTAAACCGAGGAAGCGCAGGCCCGTTGCTCGAATATTTGCTGGCACGTCAACGCCGAACGTTGTGACCTCACCAGGAAAACCCTTCACTCGGCTCATTACACGTGGGTCACCGGCGTTTACAATTAAATGGTCTTTCTCGGTAGCTCCTTCTAAGATTTCAGCTTTCGCGTCAGCAATCGCTTCAACCGACGAGAAAAACTTCGAATGAACCTCGGCTACGTTGGTCCACACTCGAATTTCAGGTTCAGCAATTCCGACGAGAGTTCGAATTTCCCCTGCGTGGTTCATACCAAGTTCCACGACTGCTATTTCTGGTCGTCGACGAAGATCAAGTAGAGACAGTGGTAAACCTATGTGGTTATTTAGATTTCCTTTCGTCCGACTTACGTCGAAACCATCCGTCAACACCGCCGCCATTAATTCCTTTGTGGTCGTTTTACCTACACTCCCGGTTATTGCCACAATGCGTGTACCCGAAGCTCGCCGCACAAAACGACCCATTAGCTGTAATGCACGAACCGAATCCGGCACTACGATCACAAAAGGTTTCTCTCCCCCTACTCCCACCGTATCCTGAAAATCCAGCATCGACTTATTGCTTACAATGAGCCCTGCTGCACCTTTGCTTACGGCCTCCCGAATAAACTGGTGCCCGTCAAATCGCTGACCACGAATTGCTACAAACAAATCACCCCTGCCAACACGCCGACTGTCGATTGCCACACTACGAACTTCGACATCGCGATGTCCGACCATTAACTGGCCTCCGACGGCCTCACTCAATTCCCCAGACCGAAGAACGACTGGTGGCGGCACTGTCATCAATCTCTCATCCCACTCGCGAGTGAGACCGTCGACGTGCCAACGCACTACGTGCGACGGCCACATCCTCGAAAGGTAAGTTTGATGTTCCAATGATTTGATGACGCTCGTGGCCCTTACCTGCAATAACCACCAAATCGCCTGGTCTGGCGTTGCCAATTGCACCAACAATGGCTTGCTCTCGGTCGAGTTCCACCTCCCACGGTGTATCGTTATCGACCAAACCAAACTCTATGTCCTTGATAATCGATGCAGGATCCTCTGAGCGCGGGTTATCGGACGTGAGAAGCACTTGGTCGCTTAACCGTGCGGCCACAGCTCCCATCAGCGGTCGCTTCGTTGTATCTCGGTCACCACCACACCCAAAAACAGTTATCAGCCGACCCTTCGCGAATTGCCGCGTCGTCTCAAGTAGACCTTTGAGAGCATCATCCGTATGGGCAAAATCGACGAGAACATTCACATCATCACTCGCACCCGATACCACCTCCATACGTCCGGGCACACGGTCGACGGCCCCCAGCCCTCGTTCTATCGTTCGAAACGGCAGCGACAGTGCCGTCCCGGTGGCAGCCGCAGCCAGTACGTTATAAGCATTATTTCGGCCCAGTAACGGCGACCGGAGGTGTAGAAGGCCTCTCGGGGTTCGAACATTAAGCTCGACTCCGTCTAGAGAAAGGTCGATTCGTTCCGGCGTGATATCCGCAGACCCGTCAATGGCATAGGTCACAGGGCGAGCAACCGTCGTGGCTAATTGCCGACCATAATCATCGTCGACATTTATGATGGCTGGTGCCGTATCAGCGAGCATATGAAAAAGCTGAGTTTTCGCGGCAAAGTAGCGGGGCATATCGCCATGAAAATCAAGGTGATCAACTGTCAGGTTAGTAAAAAGAGCCGCATCAAATCGAATCGTATCAACACGATGCAGTTCGAGAGCATGCGACGACACTTCCATTACACAAGCGCGACAACCTTCGGTAACCATCTCGCGCATCAGTCGTTGAAGTTGAGGTGATTCTGGTGTTGTGCGTTCGGCTACTGTTTCGCGGTGTCCTACGCGATAGGACACCGAGCTAATCCGCCCTGAGGAAATGCCACCTTCTTCAAGAATCCCCTCTACGAGATATGTAGTTGTGGTCTTTCCGTTAGTGCCAGTCGTCCCGATAACTAGAAGTTCGCGGCTTGGATCAGCATAAAATGTGGCAGCTAAAACTGCCATTGTCACCCTAGCATCATCAACCTGAATCCATGCTCCATCAAAACCAGCCGGGGAAACATCCTCTGACACAACTGCAACCGCACCTCTTGCGAGAGCATCTTTAGCAAAGACGACACCGTTGAAGTGCTGCCCTCGGACTGCTACAAAGAGATCGCCCAGCTCTACAGCACGAGAATCACAGACTATACCGGCGACCACCGTGTCGCCTGTCTCCAGGCTTCCAGTCGGCGAACCGATGCCGCTATGGCGGCAGAGCTCGTTGAGGGTCAAGGCGCGACCTCAACTGCTAACCCGTGACTTCTCGCCATCCATAGTCTTGCCATGAATCCACTTTCCACGACCGTTCCTACCGATGGTTCCTGACGTGTCACAAAACCGTTACCTACGAGATGAACCGTTCCCCATAATGCCGCAACAGCCTCGGTCGCCTGACGCGCACTCATCCCGACCAAATTTGGTATGGCTCCGTTTACCGGTATGGAGGTTCTGGCCAAATTCGTTTCGCCTTGCACACTGGAACTAAATTGGACAGGTGCAATATTTGCTGTTGCCGCTGAATCGATGACGAGCGGCGCTGCAGGATTAACGGGCGGAGGAATTGCAAGATGTCGGAGTGCATCTTCGGCGATTCTCCGAAACGTCGGCGCTGCCACACTACCTCCGTAGTAGGGACCAGTACGAGGTGTATCAATCATCACCAGAATTGTCATCGCTGGTTGCTCCGATGGCACAAACCCGACAAACGAGGCGTAGTAATCTGTTTTCGAATAAACTTTTTTTCCAGCGACTTTGATCAACTTGGCACTAGTTCCAGTTTTCCCGGCGACCCGATAGCCCGATAACTGAGCCTGGCGACCGGTCCCCTCTTCGACAACCCTCTCCATAATCCGGGTTAATTGGTTGGCCGTCTCAGAGCTAACAACCTGCCGAATGGTATGAACTGGAACATCTTCTCTTACGCCGTCTCTAATGACTGCTCGAACAAGCCGAGTTTGTCTGAGGTCTCCGCCGCTAGCGACGGCGTTTACGGCAGCGGCCATTTGAAGCGGCGTCACCGACACCGCGTACCCCATCGACACCGATGCCATCTCGCTGTCACTGTTCAGGGCAGACGGCGGGTGGACAATCCCTCGTCCTTGTCCCGGTAGATCCCGCGCGAGGGCCTCACCGAACCCAAACCCTCGGATGTAACGACTCAACCGGTCGGGGCCAAGCCTTAGACCAACCATAATGGCGCCGACATTGCTGGATTTAACAATTACGTCGTCAAAAGACAGAGGTTCGGCGTGTACCGATGTGTCATAAATACGCCGCCTGCCGAATTGGATTACGCCAGCGCTAACATCGAAACGCTCCTCACGACTGACAACTCCTTCTTGCAAAGCAGCTGCAGCGGTAACAAGTTTGAAGGTTGAGCCCGGCTCATAAATATCCTGTATAGCTCGATTGCGGCGAGCCGTTGCCTTGTATTCAGAGAATCTATTTGGATTAAAAGTTGGCCAGTTCGCCAACGCTAGTACTTCACCGGTAGCAGGATCTAGCATGACAACTGTTCCCGTATCGGCTTGGTGCTCTCGAACCGTTCGTGCCAGTTCGCGCTCCGCGATATGTTGCAAATGCATGTCGATCGTTAGTTCAAGAGTGGCACCTACCGTAGGCGGTTGCTCACGTCGACTAAAATCACGCTGCCCTCCATCGACTTGAAACTGGATGCGGCCGGGTTGTCCTTTGATCTCCTTATCGTAGGTAGACTCGATTCCACCAAGTCCTTGGTTGTCAACACCCACATAACCCAGTACATGGGCAGCCAACTCGCGGTTCGGATAATACCGACGGGTCTCCGGGATGAAACGGATACCAGGAAGATCCAAAGCGGCAACACGGCGAACCAAGTCTGGAGAAGCTTGGCGCTGCACATAGGCGAATTGGCCAGATCCTGACAAAGTTGCCTGAAGCTCAACTCGCTTCTTCTCCGAACAGTCGAGTGCCCCACAAAGTTTGGTCGTGACATTCACTGCGTCGTTGTCATCGATCAGAACTGGTGCAGCAACGATGGCATCCCCGTCGACACTGTATGCAAGTACGCGGCCTTGACGGTCCAAGATTTCACCACGTTTCGGGGCGACTGAAATGCTTTTTAGATGCTGTAATTCAGCGCGATTGACCAACCGTTCATGATCCATTACTTGCAGGAAAACCAGACGCGCTTCGATACCCATCGCCCACACGCCAAATATGACGCCGGCAAAAACCAAGCGGCCTTTGACGCGTTGCCGCCACGTCTGAGACGACGACACACGAGGCTGCTTCTCCTGATGATCGAGAGGAGAACTACTCCTCAGCCCCAGCAGGCGCCTGAACCAACTAACGCCGAAAAGCTGGAACCGCCGCTGTCTGGACTTTGCTATCGTCAAGGGCCTCCCCACGTTGCTCCGCCACAATTCCAGGCGGGGGTGTTTCAGACGGAACAACCCGCTTAAGAACAATCGCATCCTCGCTACTTGGCGCCACCATTTCAAGTTCCTCAGTGGCGATCCGCTCAATTCGTTTCGGTGATTTGAGGGTCTCAATCTCAAGCCGGAGATGTCGGTTAATCTCGAGCTCTTTTGCTCGCTCGGCCTGCACATTTCCAATGCGATAGCCATGTCGTCGAAGTTCCTGATACTGCCAGCCAGAGAACAACACGACCATCACAAGAAAACCCCCGATACCCACCCACCGCCAGATCTCACGTAGGCGAGCGGGATCGACCTCGCGAACAATAGGACTATTACGAATGTCGCGCTTGATATCCCGCTCAAAGTCCTGCTGATGACGACTCACGCCAACCTCTCCGCTATGCGAAGTCGTGCGCTTCGAGACCGAGGATTTCGGCCAACCTCTTCATCCGAAGGACGAAGCGGACGCTTTGTCAGGATCCGAATAGGTAAATCTTGGCCTCTCTGAAGCTCTCGAAAGACAGTCTTGATCACGCGATCCTCAAGCGAATGAAATGCGAGAACAGCAAAACGCGCCCCAGTTCGAAGTCTTCGGAAAACTGCTCGTACAAAATAGTCAAGTCGATCCAGTTCTGTATTAACCCATATCCTCAAAGCTTGGAAGGTTCGGGTTGCGGGATCAATCCGACGTCTGTATCTCGTTGGGACAACGCGGCGAATGAGCGTAGCTAGTTGTGCCGTTGTCTTAAATGGTTCTCGTTGTCTCTCGGTAACGATCGCGCGGGCAATTCGGCGGGAGTACCGTTCCTCGCCATACTGAAAGATCAAGTTAGCCAAGGTCTGCTCTGGAACGTCGCGAAGCAGTTCGGCAGCCGTTGGCCCTTGCGTTTGATCCATCCTCATATCGAGCACTTCATCGCGACGAAAACTGAATCCGCGGCCCTGCATGTCGAGTTGCATCGACGAAACCCCAAGATCCGCTACCGCGCCGTCGACAGTAGTAATCCCATGTTCGTCGAGAACCTGTTCAATCTCTCGAAAATCGGCGTGCAAAAGTTTGACTCTGTCGGCCCACGATGCCAGTGCAACACGGGCAAACGGAAATGCCTCAGGATCTCTGTCTAAACCAAACACACGCCCACCACCTGCTTCAAGTAACGCTCGACTGTGACCACCCGCTCCCACAGTACAGTCGAGGTAATGACCGTCAGGCCTTGGTTCGAGGCCATTGACCACTTCAGTAGCCATAACAGGCTGATGGACAAGACGTTCAGATAGATCGTCCTTGGTCACTCTTAGATCCCAAACTCCGACAGCGCACGTGCATCATCGTCGGTGTACGGGTCACCGTCGAGACGTTCCACAAACCGGTCATGATTCCAGATTTCCAGATGGTCATATTGACCAAAGACGTCAACCTCCCCCACCATACTGGCCGCTTCTCGAACTCGACCGTGCACTAAAACTCGACCCTGTTTGTCAAATTCTGCGGGCTGGCCAAAAAAGTTAACTCGATCAAAAAACCGACTGCGCGAAGGGTGAGTAGAGGGTACCCGGGCGAGTTTTTCTTCGATACCAATCCAGACCGGCATCGGATAAATGCGAACCGAATCGCCTGTGAGACTGGTGACAAAGAGCAATGAGCCGTACGTCTCCTCAATCGTCGACCGAAACGCGGTCGGAATCTTTAGTCGGCCCTTGTTGTCAATTTTTGCAGAGAAGTTGCCCCGTAACACCACACTGCCCCACTTCAGACCACATTAGTCCACACAGATAGTAGGCAAGCATAGTGATTCTTGTCAACGGAAAACAGGCTTTTGTTAGAGTGCTTAAAAGAATTTTGTGCTTTGATCATTACGGTAAATCATGGGAATACTGCGTGCAGGACTCATCGGCCTCCCTTCGACCGGGAAAACAACCCTCTTTCAGTTACTGACTCAAGGCGCTTCAGGTTCGTCAGCGAACCGATTCGGACGAATCGAAGCCCAGATGGGGGTGGCAACCGTTCCAGATTTCCGACTTGATCAACTAGCGGAAATTTACAGACCCAAAAAACGTACTCCAGCGACGGTTACATTCGTCGATATAGGAGGAACGACAGCAACGCGCGCTCTAGTAGATGTCGCAGCGTATCGAGAGGCGGACACCCTGCTTCACGTTGTGCGGGCGTTTACGGCAAGCGAGATACCACATGCGGAAGGCACAATCGATCCCGCCAGAGATACTCAGGCTATTGAAGTCGAGTTGATTTTGGCCGACCTTGCGGTCGCCGAAAAACGTCTGGATCGCATTCAACGTGACAGAAAAAAAACGACGAGTCGAGACCTTGACGCTGAAGCAGCCTTGCTCGAACAATGCTGTAAACAACTCGAGGCTGGACTTCCAATTCGAAGCATGGAACTGAACAAAACCGAAACAAAAACATTGCGCGGTTTCCAATTTCTTTCCGCCAAGCCACTGTTACTAGTAAATAACGTTGACGAAAGCGATTTCAACTCGACAAACGAGACATTGGAGCCAGCTAATCTCAAAGAGATGTTGGACAAACCGAAGATCAACTCAGTGAGAGTCTGCGCCAAGATCGAACTGGAAATTTCTGAGTTAGACCCGAGTGACGAAAAACTCTTTCTCGCTGACCTAGGGCTCGACCGCCCAGGGCTTGACCGTATTGTTCAGGCAACTTATGGCCTCCTTGGTTACATCTCTTTCTTCACCGTCGGTGAAGATGAATGTCGCGCGTGGTCAATTCCTGCCGGTATCAGTGCAAGTCAAGCTGCAGGTGAAATCCATACCGACATTGAGCGAGGTTTTATTAGAGCCGAAGTCGTCAAGCATGGTCGCCTACTTCACCGAGGCACAATCGCCGCCTGCCGGGACCACGGAGAAGTTCGTCTTGAAGGCAAGGATTACGTAGTCAAAGATGGTGATGTGATCAACTTCAGGTTTGCCATTTAAGACCTTAATTCTGTTCGTTGACTGACCGCATCTTGTTAGGCCTAGTTCACATATCAGTCGTGGCATATACTGGAACTGTGCGAAGTCTTTTCGGCACTTTCTGGTTGGTAATCCTGCTACTGGGAACCTCGATTACGGCTACCGACGGCCTTGAAATATCATTTCATAACGGGCGGGTGACCATCATTGCCGATGACATCCCGGTTCAGAGAATTCTCCAGGTATGGTCAGAGATTGGACAAACAATGTTCGTCGACGCCGAAGAACTTAGCGCTGAATTAATTCGGGTTAGGCTTGTTGATGTCGACGAAATCGAAGCGATTCGTGTACTTCTTCGCCAAGGTGCTGGTTACGTCGCAGCCCCACGTTCGCCTGTGCCGATAGGACAATCACGCTTCGACCGCGTATTGGTGATGGGTAGCAGTCGAAAACCTGAAGTAAACGCTTACCAAGAAGTAACTGGCTTAACCGATCCGGAGAGTCTACCTGCGCAGTACCAACCGACTGGCTCATTGCCGATCTTAGGGCTCGATCCCTTCGCCCGAGAAATTGATAGTGAGACCATCGACGAGCGCCAGGAGATATTTCCTCAACCGTCGAATTTGATTGACCGCTATGTTTCTCCAGATAACGATCCCAAACAAGATCAGAATCCGTCAACCGCTTCTCGTCCTGGCCTCGTAGCCACCCCGTCTAACGACGATCAACCTGCCTTATTTATACGTCGCCCGGTTCGAGCTGTAATTCCGAACCAACCTCGTCAGTGAAACGTTTCGGCACGCAGTCGAACCATCTAGAATCCTCATGATAAAACGTCTGTTCCACGCATGGGAGCATCGCCTAGCTGACGCAACATCGGATCGGGTCGTACAAGATTTCGAGTGGGGAATCGACTGGCTCAGGACCGGTCAGCTGGATCATCACGAACCGGCTAGCGTCGTTACTAGCTGGTCCGACAAGATGGTGAAAAATAGCGACGAATTCTTCAAAACACCCGAAACTACCCTTTATCAACTGTCAGATGGCATGCTCAGTTTTCCAAGTGCATTTGAAACGCCGGACCAGAGTAACAACACGGTCTACGCTCGATATCAACCAGCCAGTGATAAGAATTCAAGGCGGCGCGCTATTGTTGTGCTCCCACACTGGAACGCCGGCCCAGAAGAGCACATGGCCCTCAGCCGATTGATTGCCAAATTCGGCATTGCGACGCTGAGACTCAGCCTTCCGTACCACGACCGACGAATGCCAGCGAACCTACACCGTGCTGACTACATCGTAAGCGCAAATGTGGGTCGAACATTGCAAGTCTGCCGACAAGCCGTACTCGACACAAGACGGGCAGTGCACTGGTTAGCCGCCGAAGGCTACCAACGGATCGGCATCTTGGGCACAAGCCTTGGATCTTGTCTCGCCATGCTGGCGACTGCTCACGAACCTCAGATCACGGTGGCCGCGCTCAATCACATTTCACCATTCTTTGCCGACGTAGTGTGGGAAGGGTTGTCTACTGCCCATATCCGCGCCGGACTGGATGGCCAAATCAACCTTGATAGCCTGAGGCAGATGTGGCTTCCAATCAGCCCGGAACCGTATATCGAGCGGATGAGACATAAACGAGTGCTACTCGCTTATGCTCGTTACGACCTTTCGTTTCCTGTCGGCTTGTCGCGCCAGTTGGTTCAGGAATTCCGTCGCCGAAGAATCTCACATCGTTTGTGCGTTCTGCCTTGCGGTCACTACAGTACCGCGATTCCGCCATTTAGTTGGTTGGATGGCTACGCGTTAGTGAAGTTTCTCCGAACAGAACTCTAGTAACGTAAATCGGCGAAACTGAGAACCGTTCTCGCGGTAATGTTTTTAGTTCTGAATAGACAATTACAACGCCGAAAACGCGACCATGACACTAGACGAATATTTGCACAGCCCTCGCAAATAGACGCATTATTCATGAGTCTAAAATCTCCATATGAATTCCAAACTTGAGTAGCGTCCGGTGTTATTCAACCAAGGCAGGTGTTCCGAGTCCCAAACTTTCAAGCGATGGCAACACTTCATCGGGCGAACCCACAACCACCGTCACGAGCTTGTCCGGATGTAGATGAGTCTTAGCCGCCGCAACTACCCTGTCAAGATCAACAGCCATCACCCGTTGGACAAAATTATCCATTTCATCGACCGGTAACCCATGGAGTGCGAGCGTGGTTCCGACGCGGGCAACTTGGCTGGCTGTCTCGAGTCCCAGAGGGAACCCCCGGGTTAGAGCATCGCGAGCTACTCTCAACTCGTTCGCCGTCGGCGGACGTGTCGTTTGAATCTCTTGAATTTCTTGAATCGCTTCACGGATTGCTGCAGCGGTGACACTAGTCTGAACACTGGATCTAAACGAAAACGGCCCGCGACCTACCCGAAAATCGAATGACGTGTGTGCCCCATACGTATAGCCCTTATCCTCACGGAGGTTGAGATTAATGCGGCTCCCAAACTGACCACCCAAGACCATGTTCAGAACAAGTAACGCGTGATAGTCCTCAGAGTTTCTAGACACACCAGGATGGCCTAGTCGAACCTCGGATTGGACAGCATCCGGCCTTGGGACAAACACCAAAGACTTCCTCAGAGTCGGTGGTTCTTGACGACGTGATTCTGAAACAAACGGCGGGGAAGGCACCCCTTGGATGACTCGGTCAACCTCAGATTGGACCGTTTCAAGAAGTGTGTCGTGCGACAGGTCACCAACGGCTACAAGGGTCCACCCTGCCGCCTGGTAGCATCGCCCGTGAAATTCAGTTACCGAAGATGCATCGATTTCGGATAGAGATGTATGGGTGCCGATAGAAAGATGACCATACGGGTGCGAGCCATATACTGACTTAATAAACACCCGGTCGGCCACGGCAGAAGGCACCTGTCGCATCTGTAGGATGCGATTGCATCTGAGGTCACGTACGCGATCAATATCATCAGAAGACAAACGTGGATGGGTTACAACATCAAGAAGAAGAGCGATGGCTTCCTTCGCGTGTTTAGCTAAAGTGGTCAGCGTCAGTGTTGTCGCATCGCTTGACACAGCGAGACCGAGATGAGCCCCGATACGCGTCAATGCTTTGTGTAAGTCAACGTCTGTCAGCTGACAAGTACCCTCATCCAGAATATCGGCGGTCAACGCGGCTAAGCCGTGTTGGTTCTCAGGATCGTCGGCAGCTCCGACAGGGAGCAGCAACTTGAGCGTTAAGACAGGGGCTCGATGGTGTGCAGCTGTCCAAACATTAACGCCGTTTGTCAATGTGGTGTGGCGGAGTTGAGGTGGCCGAAACAGAGCTGGAGGCCCAAGAGCAGGAAGACGACTACGGTCTACAGTCATCACCCAACAACCGTCCGTGTCGAGTGAGGCAGACCAATCGCAGAATCGGATCCAACAGGAATCACGCTCAGAACAACCCGCCTTTGTTCGGTTAAATAACTCTGCGCAAGAGATTGAATCGACGCCGAATCCATCCGCAAGTAGCGAGCCAGGTCAGCATCAAAGTACCCAGGATCATCGAGATAGACGTTATAGGCATTCAACTGGTCCGAACGGCCGCCAAAATCGCCTAAACCCTGGAGTTGATAGGCAAAATCGGCCTCAACCATCATCTTGCTCCGTTCCACTTCATCATCCGTAGGTCCGTCATGCTGCAGTCGGTAGAGTTCATCAGAAATCACCTTCTCAATTTCAACAAGTGAGCCCCCTGGTACTGCCGTTGCAACAATGCTAAAGATCCCATCGATTTCGCGTGAGGACTGGCCCGCGCTCACGTCAAGCGCCAGTTTCTTGTCTCGGACCAACCGTTGGTATAGACGAGAAGATTTCCCAGCAGTCAAGATCGTCGCGAGTAAATCGAGTCCGGCGTCTCCTTTACCAAACAGTGCGGGACTTCGCCAAGACAGGTAGACACGCGGCAAATCGACGCGGTCTTCGAGTAGTAACCGCTGTTCACAATCCACCGGGGTGTCAGATACGTCGACAGTCGGTCGGGGGGGACCTTTTGGAATGGGACCAAAATAACGTTCAACAAGATCAAAACCTTGGACTACATCGATATCGCCGGCCAACACCAACGACGCATTACCGGGATGATAATAGGTTGAGAAAAACTGCCTAACTTCATTGAAAGAGGCCGCCATCAAATCGGAGGGCTCACCAATGGTGTTCCATCGATACGGATGCCCAGCAGGAAATAAGGCTGGCATTAGCACCATCGATACCATGCCATACGGTCGATTCTCATAATTTTGTCGCCGTTCGTTCAGGACAACTTTCCGCTGCGTCTCAAATTTTTCTGGAGTCAACGCAGGCAAGAGAAACCCCATGCGATCCGACTCCATCCATAGAACCCGTTCAACGGCTCCGGTTGGTACGACCTCCCAGTAGTTTGTTCGATCAGCATTCGTTGAACCATTTAGTGCACCACCTGCTTCTTGCAGCGGAGCGAAATAGCCTCGATCGTGATGCGAAGAACCTTCAAACATCAAATGTTCAAACAAATGGGCAAATCCTGTGCGGCCAAGCTGTTCGTTTTTCGAACCGACGTGATACCAGAGATTAACAGCAACGATCGGACACGATCGGTCGGAATGTACTATTACCTCAAGTCCGTTAGCGAGTATCTGCTTCTCGTACGAAATACGCATAATGTCATTCACCAACCAACTGAACAATGATCTCTCGATCCCGAGAACGAGTGTCGCACTCAACTACGACGACCTGCTGCCACGTTCCTAGCACGATCTGGGCTGCACTGACAGGTAAGGTGATCGCCGAGCCAAGCAATGCCGCCCTCACATGGCTTGAACCATTGTCGTCACCCCAACGTTCATGATGCGCATATTGCGAGGCTCGCGGTGCAAGTTGCTCGAGAAGACGGTCAAAGTCAGCCACAGCCCCAGGTTCGAATTCGATGGTAGTGATTGCTGCCGTCGACCCGACGACCGCGACTGTCGCCAGACCGTCACCAAACGACGCACTTGCCACCGCAGTCGTGATCTCTTGAGTGATGTCCCGCACATCCCCCTGACCCGTCGTCGTAATCGTGAATCGAACTGTGTTAACCATGGACTTGCTCAAACGTGTCTCAACCGAGGCAAGAGTGCCATTCTAGCCGATTTGAAATCCCAACAGAGCGGGCCTCCAATGCTAAGATCTAAACTCGGATGCCACCCTATCTCAGTTGGCCAGTCGCGTTGACCTTCTTTTTAGCTTCAGTTACCGCATCTGCTCAAGAATCGCTTCACTATCAGGCTCCACCTGACTGGATTCAAATCGAAACTGCTTCGCCGCAGCGACTCAACCATTATGGGCTACCTAGAACATCAGGAGACCCTGAAGATGCGGAACTTTCCGTGTACTACTTCGTTGATGATGCTGTCACGGTGGAAGCCACACTCGAGTTGTGGACCAATCAAATGCTGCAACCCGACGGACGGCCTCCGTCTGAGATGGCAAGCACTACAAGTTTTGACGTCGCAGATTTATCAGTGACGGTGCTTGATGTTCCTGGAATCTACTCAGCGGAAGTGCAACCAAATTCTGGCATGCATTATTACAAACGAGACTTCCGGCTCAAGGCGGCAGTAGTGGAAACCCCCGAAGGACCGTACTTCTTTAAGCTGACGGGCCCCAGCCAAACAGTGGCTGACTCGGAAGTCGAATTCAACGCATTGCTCGCCAATCTGAGTTTTCAACAATAGCCGTCTTCGTCAGACTGGATCAAACTCGCCCGGGTGCATTGTGTGCCAAAGTGTGACCTGCTCGTAGGCTGAAGCCAATTGGAGAATCGTACTCTCTTCATACAACCGACCTGTGATCATCAAACCCACCGGTAACCCATCACGAAATCCGGCCTTGACAACCAACGCCGGATGTCCGGTTAAATTCGTCACCATTAGACTTTGACTCAGAGCAGGGCTTACGAAAGCATCATAGTCAGTCATCAAGGCAGCCATCTCCCGACCAAGTAGTGTTCGGGCTCGCTGGGCGCGGATGTACTCAGTGGCAGGAATGAACCGGGCCGACCGAAAACGGTTGGGCCAAGCACCAGGACCTTGACGAGTGAGATCATCAATGCCACGAGTTCGCGTCAAGTCATCGAATGCCGCCGCTGCCTCGGCGCTGAGAATCAATCGCAACGCATCAGCCGGAAAGTCGGGAAGTTCGATCGGTTCAAGTGCGACGCCAAGTTCACGGAACCTGTTCAGCGCTTCCTGCAAGACTTCTCGTTGTGCGAGCCACAGTCGACGCTGATCCGAAGATGCCCCATTTGGCGGTAGATCTAACTCGGACGCGATATAACCAACTCTCAACCGTGAAACCTGAAACTCAGCATCCCACGAAAACGGGGCATCAACAACAGTCTGGTCATACCCATCAGAACCGTAGATCGCGTTGAATACAAGCGCGCAATCCTCAACACCGCGACATATCGGACCGATCTTATCCATCGTCCAACTTAGCGCCATGGCACCGTGCCGGCTCACCCTACCGTAGGTCGGTCGCAACCCTGCGACACCGCACGCATTTGATGGAGAAATAATTGACCCAAGCGTTTCGGTTCCAATTGAAAAACCAACCAGTCCAGCAGCCGTCGCGGCGGCGGGACCGGCAGACGACCCACTAGAACTTCGAGATACGTCCCACGGGTTACGAGTCGATCCACCAAACCAAACACCGCCCTGAGCCAGTGCCCCCATCGACAATTTCGCCACCAACACCGCGCCAGCGTCTCGCAGTCTCTGCACTACGGTGGCGTCGGAATCGATAATCTGAAATTCGTACGGTTTCGCACCCCACGTTGTTCGCGCACCGCGCGTGGCAAACAAATCCTTTGCGCCCCAAGGAATTCCGTGTAACGGACCTCGGTAACGCCCAGCTTGAATTTCTTGATCCGCTCTGGCCGCTTGTGACAGTGCGAGTTCAGGAGTCAACGTAATCACACAATTCAGGGTGCCACCATAGCGGTTAAGTCGATTGAGATACATCGTCGTCAAATCGGTAGATGTGACCTCACGACGTTCAACTAGACGTGACAGCACAGTCACTGGTTGGAACGCTAAATCCTCGATGCTATCTGGGACCTCCGGAAGTTCAGGACCTCGAATTGGCAATGCGCTTTGCGGGGTAGCGGCGCCCGTCGGCCGATCTCCTGCCATGAAGGGCTGAAATGTCACAGCAGGTTCTGTGTCATTGGGAATCGGCAAATTTCTGAGCGCTGCGTATCGTTCGCGATTACGCTGAATGGCACCCCGCATCAACTCGTGCTCGATTTCCGTGAACTCCAAATCTGCCAGTTCGCTCGCGCTGCGTAAGTGATTAGCCGTAATCGCATCCGACGGCTGAGATTCCGCGACGCCCGGTAGCATTCCTGCCGCCACGCCAGCTGGCGCCATACGCAGAAAATCCCTTCGGTTGAAGCCAAATAGGCGGCGTGGTCTTGACTTCCACATCATGGGCACCTCCTCATTGGTCGGAGAATAACTCAGTCGCAGACATGAATGGGGATGAACTAGGACATGCGGTGGGAACTGTCGTTTAAAAACGCCGTTGCAACATCGTCTCGGCAGGATTGGTATCTACCGGAAATCACAGTGCGTCAGCTGACACTGGTAACTATTTTTCTCCCTGCTCTTTCGCCCAAGCAAGTGCCTTCGTCAGGGTGACCGCCGTATGAGTCAAGTCATTGACCCGTTCGAGTATGGCAGGACCTAGATTGCCGTTGACATCGATATCGGTTTTCGTGCAGTAGACAAATCTTGGAATGATAAGGCAGCGAAAATCAAACATTAGACTGTTGGCGAATCCAATAGGCGCCGTATAACTCCGCTCACCTCCTGCGGAACAGAGAAACCCAACCGGTTTCTCTGACCACACCTGGCCAGTCATTTCCAGAAAGTTCTTGGCTGCGGCATTCAGATCGTAGTTGTAGACAGGAGCGGCTACCAAAACAGCCGAAGAGTTCTCAATCAAGTTAGATAACGGTTCCACGGACGGATGTTCAAAACTGCCGCCACCATCACAAATCGGCAGGTCCCACTCACGAAGATCGACAAATTCAGCAGACGCTCCCGCCGCCCGAACCGACGCTTCGGCTGCTAACGCGAGTTGGTGTGACCGGCTCGTCGGGTTCAGAGAACAACTGACGACAGCAATGATTAGAGGGGCGCCCATAAATTCATGAGTATACGGGCGAGCATTCAACAAGACCATCCAAACAAGCCGGATGCGACTAGGATAGTTTCAGACACATCAGCCTGTCTATGCTGGTTTGACTCTTTCTTTGATCCGGCTGCGGGACACACAAAACCAAAAATACCGATCGTCAGAACAAAACACAGAACTGGTCACTTCGAACCGCAACCGGTCGGTTGGAAAAACTACTGGTCGGCCCGCCGAAAGGGCCGCGGCCGGTCAACCGCGAGGAAACACACCGTAAACCGCGCCTCTTCACCACGAACTTAACATCCACTTCACACAGAGCAGCTCATGTCATCGCCGCAGCACTGGGGTGATTTGATCTTTCCGTGGCCGTCGGGACATTTTGCAATATCCACCGTTGCACCATCATCCTTCGTCAATGTGTCATGAACGAGCTCCTTGCCACACTGACCGCAAGTCATGGTCCCTACGCTCATACCACACTTCTGACATGTATAAATTGCCATTTGTTTGCTCTCCTTTTTGTATTGACCCTCGATACATTCTATCTATATGGGCCACGCGTAACGCAGACGTAACTAGACTAGCAAGTGTTGGCCACCCGACAAGGTCAGGCTAGCTCTACAAAATGGTACAGTCTCCGTCTGAAGACAGTCGACTGTTCACAATGTGAAATCAGCACACTAAAGGAACCTCTCGCCTCACTGCCCTGGAGGCGTATAGGACACGCTCTTTGCCGTAGCAGCGTCAATTTCCTCTGGCGTCAAAAGCACCGTCGTCTTTCCGGTAATTGCTCCAGAACCAGCCGTCGCCAAGGCGAGGGTAGCCGCTGACACATTGTCTGGCAGATCACAGATGGCGAACAGATCCACCTCGCCGAAAGCGAAATACACACACTCAACAGTACCGCCAAGACTCTGTACCAACTTCTCAGCCTCGGCCCGCCGTTTGCTTCCACCATCCTTGAACACACCGGCCGAACCGGCGGAAGTATAGGACAACTCAACCAGATACTTTGGCAACTTTCGCCTCCTCTTCTTGAACGGAGAAAAAGGTAGAGCATACCCCCTTTCGGCAGGCCCAGCAGGTTTTTTGTCGCTTCATCTAACTTTGCCCGTAACAAGAACACCCGAGCATAACTGGTCACTAATCAAGATTTAAGAGCCCGTATACGACGGAAAATCGCAAGGTCAAAACTGCTGGTCTCCAAAAACGGACAACTGGGCTTTTTGAGTCGTTCCCAACACTGGTCTATTATGAGGTCCGTGGTCCAGTGGTCTCGCAGACAGCTCGGAAGTTTTCCCGTCCTGCTTCTGCTCACAGCGTCGAGTGTTCTGGGAATTGCCGCACTGACTACCCAACCACGTGCAACGCCTGAAATCGAAATTTCGAACCGGCCAATTCAAGTTCCGGACGACGGCTTCGTATCTTCGACAACATGTAAAACTTGTCACCCAAACGAGTATGCCACTTGGTCCGGCTCGTACCACCGCACAATGACTCAAGTAGCGACACCCGATACGGTACAAGCTAATTTTGATGATGTGACCGTATCTGAGGCGTCGGGTCGAGCAATGCACCTCGAACGTCGTGGCACGGAATTCTGGGCAGAATTTGACGACCCTGGTTGGGAAGGGCCCAGCACCGACCGGCCAAGGATCATGCGCCAGGTCGTCATGATTACCGGTTCGCACCACCAACAAATTTACTGGTATGCCACCGGTCATGACCGAAGCCTGAACATCTTGCCTGGAGTGTTTCTTCTAGATGATCGCCGGTGGGTTTCTCGCAGTGCGGTATTACTCCACCCTCCCGACCAGTCGGTGGCAACATTTAACGGTCACTGGAACGCAATCTGCGTGGCGTGCCACACGACAGCTCCGAAAACTAAGTTCGATACCCCTTTCCGGTCGGAAGCGATTAGCCAACAGGCCGTAGATACTACGGCGGCGGAATTCGGCATCGCATGCGAAGCCTGTCACGGACCGGGCGAAGAACATGTGCGAGCCAATCGCAATCCAGTTCGCCGATACCTTAACCACATCACTGGCAAAGAGGACGGTTTAATGATTCAACCCGCTTTACTGGACCCTCAAGCGTCATCTCAGGTCTGCGGTCAATGTCACAGCGTCTGGGAATTCTACGAATTAGAAGACGAACGCATAGCTAACAGCGAAGGATTCCCTTATCGACCCGGTGACGAACTCACCGATACCAGATTTGTCGCACAGCCGATGGGTGCCCCCAACAGTGCAACCCTCAGAACCTTCGTGGAACAGGACCCAGATTTTGTTAGAGGTTCCTTCTGGAGCGATGGCATGGTTCGGGTCTCTGGACGTGAGTACAACGGCTTAATTGATTCTCCTTGCTTTCGTGATGCGACTGAACCTCAAGAGACCCTGAGTTGCTTTTCCTGTCACACGATGCACAAATCACCGCTCGACAGCCGGCCAATTGAGACTTGGGCGAACACTCATCAAGTTTCGTCCAACCGGGAAGGAAACGAAGCTTGCCTCCAATGTCACGAGACCATGACGCCAAATCTGAGCCAACACACAAATCACCAAGTGGATTCTGCGGGAAGTGCCTGCTACAACTGTCACATGCCATACACATCTTATGGCTTATTGAAAGCAATCCGAAGTCACACAGTCAGCAGTCCGTCCGTTGATGAAAGCATAACTACAGGTCGACCCAATGCCTGCAATCTATGTCACCTCGACAAAACGCTCGCGTGGACTGGCGAGGCTCTGAATTCTTGGTATGGGCAGCAACCACCGACGTTAAACGAGGACGAAACCCTGGTGGCAGCATCGCTCCTGTGGATGCTTAAAGGTGACGCAGGAATTCGCGCGCTGACCGCATGGAGTCTTGGCTGGAAACCGGCCCAAGAAACATCAGGAACAAGTTGGATGGTGCCCCATCTTTCTGAACTTCTCAACGACCCATACGAGGCAGTTCGGTACATCGCATATCGCTCATTGCGCAGTTTGCCAAGTTATGCCGAGTTTGATTACGACTACCTCGCTCAACAATCGGAACGAGTCGAAAAGGTAGTGCCGATCCTCCAAGCCTGGCGCGCCAGCGTCGTCGCCAGCCAGCGTCAAGAAGCAGAACTCTTGATTGATGCGAACGGCAACCTTCAAACTGACGTAATGCGGCGACTCTTCGACCTGAGAGACAATCGGCGGCTCTTCTTGCGAGAGTAGAGGGTGCCTAGAATCCTACGCTGATCATGAAACATTGTGTCTGACAACAACGACGGAACCATCGACTACGCGAGCAAACACATCCGTTTTGGCTGGTGGGCCCTACTGGTGTTCCTAACGCTCGGGTTCATCCTCGAGATGATGCACGGTTTCAAGGTTAGATTCTATCTCGATGTGGCGAATGAAACGCGGCGTCTGATGTGGACACTGGCACATGCGCACGGCACGCTGCTCAGCGTGATCCACATCGTTTTCGGTCTGTGTCTACACGCACAGGCCGGAATGGCTCGGGGAAAGCTTCCGCTCGTTTCGTCGAGTCTCGTCGGTGCGAGCATTCTACTGCCGGGAGGGTTCTTCTTGGGAGGTGTGATGTTCTACAGCGGTGATCCTGGTCTTGGGATCCTGGTGCTCCCAATCGGTGCGGTTCTGCTAGGTATCGCTGTGTTCTTCATTGCTCGGTCGACGGCTACTCCCTCACAGTAACCACTACGTCGCCGAACGTCGACAACATCGCATCGCTGGCCACAGCGCGGAGCGTGTAGGTCCCGGGTGTGTCAAACGTGACCGTCGCCTCGAACTTGGCCGACGTCCAGCCATCGCCCTCTATCATCGTCACTTCACTTGCTGCAGTCTCGACAGCCCCTAACCGGCTCGATGGGCTGCCGTCCTCGCCCTCCTCCAGAACCGAGCGTTGGAAACCTGCGGGGTGGAAGTTGGCATCCGCGGGCCCTCGGTAGACGACCCACAGAAGCGACAGTCCATTGCGTGGCGGACGAGGTCTCGAATACCACTGGACGTTATCGGGTATGTCCGGAAATCCCTCTGGCCGTTTGAGCGTTGGCAGTGGCTCCCTAGGTTTTCGGGGTGGGAGGCTGACTGGAAGTTCGTCGTCGGTGAGCATCGCCGTCAGCGTCAGCGGCTGCCCGACTGCGACCGACGAAGCGTTAGCTTGAAGCGCCACCGACGGCGGTTCGTCTGCATAAATATCTGCTTTCGTATGCCCACCACCCGTACCACCGTTCGACGTGATCGTATTTTCGTCGATCTCCCACTCTGGCTGCAACCAGCCTACCGCCTTCTGCTCGCTCCCGTGGAGCGTGACCGTCCAGAACAACCCATCATCGAGAGAAGTGCCCATACTCGCTGGCACCTGCACTGTAAATTGGTACCGCTGTGTCCGAGGGTAGAAGTACGTCGGCTGGCCCCGATCTGGGTCACCCGGCGAGAAGTAGTTGGCCGGTCCAATCGTAACGTTGGGCTGCTCTCTGTAGTTCCGATTGAGGTAACCAAAGTGAAACAGATAACTACCGTCGTCGTTTAGTGACCACCCTTCAAAAATCGGTTGAATGTCTTGGCCAGAATCGAAGCGCTGTTGCGGCTGCGCGACGATCGGAAGGTCACGTGGATCAACTTGGGCGTTCGTGTTGTTCGCCGCCCCCACGAGCATTGCTACTGCGAGAGCAGCTACTCCCCGCCGGTAAAAGAACTTCATGATTACCTTCCATCTATCTAGAAGGCCCTCTATTTATAGAGGGCCTATCAGATACCTTCCATGCCCTCGCCAACTAGTTGTTGTTGTTCGCGTTCTTCCTGACCTCTATCTCAGCCGAGTACTCTTCCTCGCTCAAGTCGTACCAGCTGATCCACGCGAACGCCATCTCGTCAATTGTGCGGTTCCCGCCACCTGTCCAGTTGGCCGGGTCGTGGTTTCCACGGTGAGCCTCTGTATTGTCGTGGTAACTGATGACATGCAGTTTGGTACCAGCCGGATAGATGGGCTGCGCCTCATCCTCATAGTTGTAGACGATGTGCCAGTTGAAGTCGAAATTGGCACAGTTCACCATTTCGGTCGTCGCGTCTGGATAAATTAGCTCGAGGCATTGTCGTTTTCCGAGAAAGTGCATGTGGGGCTGGAAGCCAGTTAGCCGGCCTGGTAAATACATAGTCTTGTAGCCGTCATTACGGGTAATCTGGCCCGCAGGAATATCCAACTCGCCAGCCTGGCCCAGCTGCCTCGAGTAAAGGATGTGGTCGGGCACTGTCCCCTTGGGATATAGCTTCAGTCCCAGTTCGGTCTGTTCAGTGACTTCCTCACCGATCGAGTGGTAGTGGAAGCTGAAGCGGACTCGGGCGTTCGCTTCGATCATCTTGCCGGTTCCAGGGGGGTATTGGTCGGCGTTCTTTCCTACTGCGTACTCATTGAGGAAGAAGTCATTCGAGCTGTCGTCCGCCGGGGCATCCGGGTCCATCACAGCGTAGGTGAGAGCGTGGTGTAGCACTCGAAGATCGCCAGCCTTGGTCTGGATCGCCTGGATGTAACGGTCCTCAGTGATACCCGACTCGACGATATAGTCACCCCACCAATCGCCAGCTTCCGCTGGAACAGTGTGCGGCGGCGACGTGACGATCACATCTGGTTCTATCGTCCAAGCGCCAAAGTTCGGAAATTCTCTTGGCTCCGGCATGTCAGCCGGATTACCCATTGGCGCACCATTATCGACCCAGCGTACGACCGTGTCGATCTGGTCATCGGTCAACGACCGGTCACCCTTGAAGTCCTGGATTCCGACTTTCTTGTCGATATGCCACGGTGGCATTTCGCGAGCCATAACCTTTTGTTTAATCGACCTTGCCCAAGGACGACTCTCCTGGTAGGTCATGAGCGACATGGGCGCCATATTGTCAGGCCGGTGGCACACTTGACATGACTCCTGAAAAATCGGTGCGATGTCCTTGGCAAATGTCGGCGTGGTGTCAGCGTCCTGAGCGACCGCTGAAGTAGGGGCAAACAAGAGGAGCATCACAGCTGTAAAGACGGATGCACCGAGTGTGGCACTTCGCATGACAATACCTCCAAGATCTGACTAAGCCAAAAAACCTAGACGACCCGTGAGAAAGAAAATTTGACACCGCTAATTTAGCTCCTGAGCTGCAGCCTGTCAATAAACATCGCCAGCTACTCAGAACTACAGTCACTGCGCAGGAATATACCGGTTTTTAACAAAGAGTTCTGTTTTGACTTCTGGTAGTCGCCAACCACCCACGCACCATAGTGGCAGTTTCCTCACATATATTTCGGTTCTGGGTGTCCTTCCGTTACGATCCCAAGTCTGCGAGGCCGCCCACGAAGAATCGTCCGAACACTGCTATTCCCTCCATCAACGTATCATTGCCGAAAAAGCGAAAGAGCCCCTCGATATCGAGAGGCTCCTTCGCTACAAACCAATTCCGCACGTCTCCGTGCTGCTACTGCTGGTTGTTGTCCGCCCGCTTGGCGAGGTCTTTAGCTTCTCGCTCGGCTACCTGTTGCTCATAGCTCTCGTCGTCGAGATGCGTCACAGCGATCCATGCATGCGACATCTCATCCGCCGAACGGCTGCCGCCCCCCACCCACTGATTCGGATCGGGGTTCTGCCTGTTCGCGGTCGTGTTGTCGTAGTAGCCCGTAATCACCAGGACGTTACCCGCTGGCACGAGCGGTGCGGCGTCATCTGCATAGATGTGACTGGTGTGCCAGTCGTTGGTCCAGTTAGATACCGAACTTATCATCTCCAGGTCGCCCGTCGTCGGATCGAAGATCTCGAGGGTCTTGCCCACCAGACGGAAGTGACCGTGCGGCTGGAAGCTGTCGATCCGCACCGGGGTCTCGAAGGAATGGAACCCCTGGGTCATCGCCGTGCCGTGCGGGGGAAGCTCGAGCTCGGAACCCTTCATCAGCAGGGAGTAAAGCTTGAGGTTCTGTTTGTTCTTCGCCTGCTCCTGATGGCCTTTCGGGTAGAGCCAGACGCCCATCTCGATCACATCATTCTCGACGCGCTCACCGTTCGGATAGTAGTGGATGTCCCATCTGACCATCGAGTCAGCCGGGAGAAGACGACAGGCGTCCTCCGGCACAACCTCGCCGGCCTTGCCCAGTGCGTATTCGGAGAGCCGCTCAACCTCGACCCACTCCTGGGTCTCCTCGTCATAGTTGAGCAACTGGGTGTTGGCGTGGTGCGCGACGCCGCGCCCCGTTGCCGATGCCCTGACGGAAACCGCCTTCAGGCATCGATCCTCGGTCAGGCCGCTCGGCACGATCGGCCGCCACCAGACGTCCGACCCTTCGGCCGCAATGGTGTACGGCTTCGTCGGGACCACCAGGTCCGGCGGGCCGTAGTCAGCCTCGTAGGCCCACTCGTTGAGATCCGGAAAGGACAACGGCGCCGGGAGATCGGCAGGGTCGCCAAGGGGCGTGCCTTCGTCCACCCAGCGGGCGATCGTCGCGATTTCCAACTCGGTCAGCCGGAGGTCGTCTTTGAGGTCCTGAATGCCGACGTGGCGGTCGTACCGATAGGGCGGCATCTCGCCCAGCACCACGCGATTCTTGATCGACCGGGCCCAGGGGCGCACTTCCTGATAATTCATGAACGACATCGGAGCTATCGA
>Ga0310120_10000606_pt1 | contig 28101 bp, 31 predicted proteins | sample CB27_AW_983_MG_FD_203506 | JGI IMG/M metagenome (GOLD analysis project Ga0310120, IMG submission 203506) | Marine microbial communities from Western Arctic Ocean, Canada - CB27_AW_983 | ecosystem: Environmental > Aquatic > Marine > Oceanic | place: Canada: Western Arctic Ocean | collected...
GATACAGGATTACGATATGATGATGATTGTCATGCATTAGGTTTGTGTCCGACTAATATAAGAAAAGGTTATAATTACAGTGCTCAATGGATTCCGTATAGAGGTGGTATTATGATTGGTTATAAATTAAATTAATATAAAATTTTTGATTTCATTTCCTTTTGAGATAGAATAATCTTTATATTTATGATTTTTCAACAAAACCATACAACATGTCAAATTCTAGAAGAAATTTTATAAAAAAGTCTGCTATTGGCTTATCAGCTATTCCCACTTTGGGATTTATTTCTAAATCAAATAAGAACTCATTATCAAACATTAGAAGTTCATTATCTGATTTATCTGATAATTCTTATTGGAGTGAAGTAAGAAATTTGTTTCCAACAAAAAAAAATCAGACCTATTTTAATAATGGTACACTAGGTGTTCAACCAAACTACGTATTAAATAGTGTAATTAAGGACATGCAAAATAATGCTATAAATGGTGCAGAAACTGATTATAAAGGTAATGGACCAAATTTATTATCAGGTTATGCTGATTTTATATCAATAAGAGAAAAAATAGGAAAAATTATTAATTGCGATTATAAAGAAATTTCACTTATTCAAAATGCTACATTTGGAATGAATTTTGTTGCTAATGGTCTAGATTTAAAAAAAGGTGATGAAGTAATTAATACTGATCAGGAACATGGTGGTGGTTTTGCCGCTTGGAGACAGTTGGCCAAACGAAAAGGAATTGTATATAAACAAGCACATATTCCAGTTCCTGTTAATAGTAAAGAAGAGATCATTAACTCAGTTGTAAGTTTAATTACCAAAAAGACTAAATTAATTGCTGTTCCTCATATCGTATCTGTTTATGGAACGGTTATGCCTATAAAAGAAATTTGTGATATAGCTAAAAGTAAAGGTATTTTTACCGTTATAGATGGGGCCCAGACTGTAGGACAAATTGATGTTAATGTAAAAAATTTAGGTTGTGATGCTTATTATTCAAGTTTACACAAATGGTTACTTTCTCCTGCTGGAAATGGGATACTATATTTAGATAAATCAATATCAAGTAATATCTGGGCAACTTTATCGAGTTATAATTGGGATAATAACACTGATATTGGTTTTAAATTACAGCAGTCAGGAACTGGAAATCCTTCTCTTCTTGTAGGTCTAGATGCATCTTTAGATTTTTTTAATATGATAGGAAAAGATAAGTGGTTAAATAGAATTAAGTTTTTAGGAAAGTTTTTAAGAGATAATCTTAAAACTCTTGATAACGTAGATTTAATTTCTTCTAGTAATGAAATTTTGTGTGCGGGTTTAACTACTTATAAAGTAGAAGGAGTGACTGGTCCTGAATTACAGAAAGTTATGTGGGATAAGGAAAGATTGCAACCCAGATCTGTAGGTAAAGAGCTTCTTAGACATTCTGTACACATATATAATAGTGAAGATGAAATATCTAGGGCTATTGAAGTTATAAAAAATATTTGATGACAGAATTAATCAATTTTTTTTCAGATGTTCCGTTAAGTTTTAGAACATCAATATTATTAGGTGGAATAGTATTTTTTTGGGTACTTGAAGGTATGATACCGCTATATTCTTTTAGGTACAAAAAAATTAATCATGCTCTTTTAAATATATTTTTTACTACAACAACAGCTATTATAGGGTTTGGTTTTGCTTTTTTATTACTGAAATCAACATTATATGTAGGAGGTGAACAGATAGGTGTCATTCATATTTTTAATTTACCTATATGGGCTGATGTTATAATCTCTCTTTTATTATTGGACTTAATTGGTGCTTATTTGGTTCATTTTATCCAACATAAAGTGCCTTGGATGTGGAAATTTCATTTAGTGCATCACAGTGATATGAATGTAGATGTTACAACTGGTTTGAGACATCATCCTGGTGAAACAGTATTTAGGATAATTTTTACAATTATTGGTGTTTTTGTTTCAGGAGCTTCAATTGGAATGGTAATACTTTATCAAAGTTTATCTGTTTTATTTGCCCATATCACTCATGCAAATATTAATATTCCAAAAAAAATAGATGCTATACTTTCTTATGTTTTAGTTACTCCAAACATGCATAAAATTCACCATCACTATGAAATGCCTTTAACAGATTCAAATTATGGTAATATTTTTTCAATATGGGATAGATTATTTAATACTTTTTCATTTATCAATAAACAAAAATCTGTTGTTTATGGTATTGATACTTATATGGATAAATCTGAAACTAATAATTTAGGAACATTATTATCTATTCCATTTAAGAAATTAAAAAAAGTTAATAACTCAAAATTTTCAAAATAAGAATGGAAACGTATGACTTAAAAGAATTATGTCAAACGGCATATAATAATATTAAAAAGCACATAGTTAAGACACCTTTAATTCATTCACAAAATTTATCATCAATATCAGATTCTAATGTTTTTTTAAAACTTGAAAATTTTCAATATACAGGATCATTTAAATTAAGGGGTGCAATAAATAAGATTTTAAATTTATCCGATAAATCAATTGCTGTTGTTGCTGCTTCTTCTGGTAATCACGGAGCTGCAATTGCATATTCTTTAAGGAAGTTAAATATGAAGGGCTTGGTTTATGTTCCTGAGAATGCTGTTCCTTCAAAAGTTAAATTAATAAAAAAGTATGGTATTGAAATAAGATATTCTGGGAATGATTCTTTAATTGCTGAATCATCAGCAATTTCATATGCTAAAGAGAATAATTTATCATTTGTCTCTCCATATAATGATATTGATGTAATTTCTGGTCAAGGAACGATTGGAGTTGAAATGATTAATCAAATGAAAGATTTAGATGTAGTGTTTATAACTGTTGGTGGCGGTGGTTTAATTTCTGGAGTTGGAGGATACTTAAAATCAATAAATTCTAACATTAAAATAATTGGATGTTCACCAGAAAATTCTCCAGTAATGAAAATATCATTAAATAAGGGAAAAATAATAGAATATGATTCGTTACCAACTTTATCTGAAGGTTCTGCTGGAGGAATAGAGAGAGATTCTATAACTTATAATTTTTGTGAGGAGTTTATTGATGATTTTTATCTTGTGTCAGAAGAGGAAATTATTGAAAACATTAAATTTTTTATTGCTAATGAGAAATTATTGATCGAAGGAGCTGCTGCAGTATCAGTTGCTGCTTTTTTAAAAAATAAAAAATTATTTAATGGAATGAATGTTGGTATAATAATATGTGGTGGAAACATTGGAAATGATACATTAAAATCAATTTTATGAGTTCTATAATTTATAATCGTAATCAAATAGTTAAAGCACTTAAGGGTTTAGATTTAATTAAACCTATAGAGAAAGGTTTTGTTGAGTATTCAAGAGGCAATTCGGTTGTTCCTCCTGTTGGAGAGCTTATTTTTGATGATCCACCAGGAGATGTTCATATTAAATATGGCTATATAAAAAGTGATGAAAACTATGTCATAAAAATTGCTTCTGGATTTCCAAAAAATGATTGTCTTGGTTTAAATACGAGTCATGGATTAATGGTAATGTTTGATAAGAATTCTGGTTATTTAAAATGTGTTTTACATGATGAGGGACATTTAACGGACATAAGAACTGGGATAGCTGGTGCTATTTGTGCTAAGTATTTAGCTCCTAAAAGAATAAATAAAATTGGAATTTTGGGTACTGGTATTCAAGCAAGGATGCAGCTTGAATATTTAGCATTGGTTTCAGACTGTAAAGATGTTGTTGTATTAGGTAGAAGTAAGAAAAATACTGATAAATACATTGATGATATGTCAAAGATGGGTTTTCTTCTTGAACCAGTTAATTCTTCAAAAGAACTATGTTTTAAAGCTAATTTAATAGTTACTACAACAAGTTCTACTAAACCATTAATTAATAAAGGAGATCTTAGAAAGGGTACACATATAACTGCAGTTGGATCAGATACACATGAAAAACAAGAGCTTGATCCTAATATACTTAAAATGGCAGATTGTTTAGTAGTTGATAGCATATCTCAGTGTTTAGAAAGAGGTGAAACAAAAAAAGCAATAGATGAAAATCTAATTGATAAGAATAATCTTGTCGAATTAGGTCTAGTAATAGATTCTAAAATTAGTTATAGAAAATCAGAAAATGATATTACTGTAGCAGATTTGACTGGTGTTGCAGTACAGGATATAATGATAACTAATGCAGTTTATAATAAATTAAACAAATTAATATGAATTTGAAAATCATAATATTAATAACTATTTCAATAGTTTATATAAACAGACCTTTTAATAGTTTAGCTAATGAAAATAAAATACGCTTTAATAATCTTAAATATAGAAATGTAGGGCCTACTAGAGGAGGTAGAGTAACGAGTGTTCATGGTGTTGAATCTTTAAAATACACTTTTTATATGGGTACAACTGGTGGAGGTTTATGGAAAACTACAGATGCTGGAACTACATGGAAAAATATTTCAGATGGTTATTTCAAATCTCCTTCAATTGGTGCAATAAATGTTTATCAAAAAAATCCTAATATTATATATGTAGGAACAGGAACTGATGGGTTTAGGTCTAATCTAATTGTTGGAAAAGGAATGTATAAATCTACAGATGCTGGAAAATCATGGAATTTTATTGGTCTTAAAAATACGGGTCAAATAGGTGCAGTTGAAATTGATCCAAATAATCAAAATAACGTATATGTTGCTGCAATAGGTCAACCTTTTCAAAAAAATAAAGAAAGGGGTCTTTATAAAACTATTGATGGAGGCAAATCATGGAAAAAAATTCTATTTGTTTCTGACTCAATTGGTATTGTTGATGTAGAATTAGCTCCAGATAATTCAAATATTATATATGCTGCATCTTGGAGAGCTGAAAGAAAACCTTGGACAATTATTAGTGGTTCATTAAATGGTGGTATTTATAAGTCAGTTGATGCTGGAAATACTTGGATGAAATTATCAGATGGACTTCCAAAAGGTTATATTGGAAAAATTGATTTAGCCGTATCTAAAGAAGATCCTAATAAATTATATGCAATGATTGAAGCATCTGATGGTAAAGGTGGTATTTATAGATCAGTTGATAGGGGAAAATCATTTAAATTGATGAATACTAGAGAAGAATTAGTTAATAGGCCATTCTATTATTTGAATGTTGAGTCAAATCCAAAAAATTCTAACACTTTGTATTCAAGTGCAAATAGATTTATGATATCTAATGATGGTGGTAAGACATGGAAATCAAAATCTACACCTCATGGGGATAATCATGATATTTGGATAAATCCAAATGACACATCAATATGGATACAATCAAATGATGGAGGTGCTAATATTACTTTTAATTCTGGAAAAACATGGACTACACAATTTAATCAACCTACAGCAGAATTATATCAGGTTGAAGTAGATGACCAATACCCATATTGGCTATATGCTGGTCAACAGGATAATAGTTCAACAATAGCTGTTCCTAGCAGGCCACCTTATGGTGTACAAGCTGGACCTAATGCTTACATAATTAACACAGGTGGATGTGAGACAGGTCCTGCAGTTCCTAAACCTGGAAATCATAATATAGTTTATTCTAATTGCAAAGGTAGGTTTGGTGTATATAATAAGTTGACTGGACAAGAAATGCAATACTATGTAGGAGCCTATAACATTTATGGACATAACCCAAAGGATTTAAAATATAGATTTCAGAGAGTCGCACCAATTTTTGTTTCTTCTCATAACCCTAATGTTATTTATCATGGCTCTCAATATCTTCATAAAACTATTGATGATGGTAAAACATGGAAAATAATTTCTCCGGATTTGACTGCTTTTGAAGATGATAAACAAGTAATATCTGGAAGCCCTATCACTAGAGATATAACAGGTGAAGAGTATTATAGTACAATATATTCAATTAGAGAATCTCCTCTAGTTGAAGGTGTTTTATGGATTGGTTCTAATGATGGTCCAATACATTTAACTAAAGATGGTGGTATTACATGGTATAACGTAACTCCAGATGATGTAAATAATGGAGGAAGAGTTGATTCTGTTGAACCATCACATTTTAAAAAGGAAAAAGCTTATGTAACAATTTTAAGATATCAATTAGGTGATTGGAAACCATATATATATAAAACATTAGATTTTGGAAAATCATGGGAATTAATAACTAATGGAATACCAAATAATTATCCTGTTAGGGTTTTAAGAGAAGATCCTATAAGGGAAGGCTTGTTATATGCAGGAACAGAGTTTGGAATGTATGTTTCTTATGATGACGGAAAAAATTGGGAAAGTTTACAATTGAATTTACCAGTAACGCCCGTTACAGATATTAAGATTTATAGAGGAAATCTAATTTTATCTACAATGGGAAGATCATTTTGGATTTTAGATAACATTAATTTATTAAGATATAATTTAAGTGAAGATATAAATTTATACCCTGTGAATAATTCTATTAGGTATAGATATAGATCTGGAAATAGAAATCATATTAGTTATCCTGAACCAAATATAGATTTTGATTATTTAGTAAATGGTAATGCTGAAAAAATTACTTTTTCAATTTATAATTCTAATAATGATGTAATTAATTCTTATTCTAGTGTAAATAAAGAAAAATCAATAGAAGAATTTTCAATGTCTACAAATGATTTTATATCTATTTCAAGTAATTTAATTTCTTTAAAACAAGGAATAAATAGATTTAGTTGGAATATGCGACATAAGGGTTCTTGGCATAATAATGTTAATAGATCATATAGAAATGGTCCACTTGTAAAACCTGGAAATTATAGGGTTGTCATGCAGATTGATGATAAAAAGTTTGAGAGAAAATTTAGTGTTTTACCAGATCCTAGGTTATCTCATATAGACGATGATATTTATATCGAGCAAGAAAACTTTTTACTTGAAACAACTGCTCTTCTTAGTGATTTAAGGAAATTTGAATTTAAGTTAAATGATGAGTTAAAAAATAATATGTATAATAAAAAAAGAGTAAAACAATTAAAATTAATAAAAAATAAAATTTCTACTAAAGAAGGTCCTTATATGCAACCTATGCTTGTAAATCAGCTAAGTTATCTAATGTCAATGTTAAGTAGAGCTGATCAAAAACCAGGAAATGATGCATATATTAGATTAGATGAAATTAAGTCAAAATTTAATTTGATACACAATGATTATAATGTTTTAGATTAATAATTTTTGTTCTTTTCTAATAGAGTAGGATATTAGATTTTCAGATTCTTCAAGTGTTATAATTTTAAATGATATTGTTTTATGTAGATTTATTTGAGATAATAAATCGATATCTTTTTTTGCTATTATTGCAATTCTAGGATATCCTCCAGTTGTTTGGCAATCATTCATTAGAATGATTGGTTTCCCGTTTTTGGGACATTGAACTATTCCTCTAAACACATGACAACTTTCAAAACTTAATAGTTTTTTCATTTTCATCTCTTTTCCAATTAATCGAATTCCCATTCTATCACTTTCTGAACTAATTGTGTATTTATTTTTTAGTAAATTGTTTATGTCTTTTTTTGTTAGAATATTCCATTCAGGTCCCTTAATGATTCTTATGGTATAATTTTTTTTATCGTATCTTTTAATTAAGGTTTCATTTATAACTTGAAGAGGAGTTTCACTTAGTTTATTTATATATATAATATCATTTTTTTTACATCTTTCACCTTTAATTCCTCCTATAAGTATTTTTTCATATGTTGATAAACTCCCAAAAGTTGGATTAATATCAAACTGACCATTAACAGCTATGTAGTTTCTATTACCATTAATAATATTACCTATATCTAATATGTCATTTTTAAAAATACTTATAGTTTTGTTTATTTTAATTTTTCTGTTGTTAATTTTAATATTTGATTCAGCCCCTGTAATACCAATATAAGAGTTAAAATAAAATTTAATTTTAGGACCTTTAAAAGTTGTTTCAATTACTTCATTTTTTAATGGGTTTCCAACTAGATAGTTAGCATACATTGCAGACTTTTTATCTAATGGTCCTGATTCAGGTATGCCATATTTTTTATATCCTTTTCTTTTTAAATCTTGAATTGTTGTAAGTATACCAGAACTAAGAAATTTTATATAGTTATTTTTCATGTAAAATTTTAAAAAATTCTTTTTTATTTATTTTTTTAAATTGAATTTCATCTTCTGGTTTTATTTTAATAGGTGGTGAATTATAAATTGAAAAAAAAGATAAAGGTGTTCTTCCTAGAATGTTCCATCCTCCAGGACTTTGAATATTATAAATACCACACATGTTATCTGCTATCCCTATAGATCCCTCTGGAACTGTTAATCTTGGTTTTTTTTTTCTACTAATTTTTAATTGATCATTTAGGTTTTTCATGTAAACAAAACCAGGAATAAAGCCTATCATATTTACCCTATAAATTTGATTTAAATGTATTTTTATAATTGAACTTTTTGATAAGTCTGTTGATTTTGAAATTTTGTCAATATCAAGTGCAAATTCTTTGTCATAACAAATTGGAATAGTCCATATTTTTATTTTTTTTTTATTAGAATTCACTTTTAAAGATTGTAAATGATTATTTATTTTATTGCTTATGGTTTTATAGTTGGTGTTATCAGAGTCATATTCTATACCTATAGACGAGTTTGAATATACTATATCTTCAATTCCTTTAATTTTACTTTTTTCAAGTTGTGTTGAAACTTCAAATAAATTTATTTTTTTTTCTATAAAGTTTACTGATATAAATGAATCTCCAATATTTATAATTTCAAACACAATTTTATCTAATCAATTAAATTTTTAAATTCATTATAAATAGATTTTGCGAATAATAGAGCATTTTTTTGATCTCCATGAATACAAACTGTGTCTGCTTCAATTACTATCTTTCTTTTGTTTACTGTCTCTACAAAGCCTTTATTTATTATATTTTTTAAGTGAATTATCATTAAGCTTACGTCTTCAATCATTGAATTATTATTTTTTCTATTGACTAGAGTTAGGTCATCGTTATAATTTCTATCTGCAAAAACTTCTTTTATGTATTTTATTTGATGCTTTTTAGCTATTGATTCCCATTCCATCATTGACGGTCCATAAATCAATAATTTTTTATCAATTTCATATATTGATTCAATTATAATGTTAGCTATATCATTGTTTCTACTTGCCAGATTATATAATGCACCATGTGCTTTTACGTGATTTAATGTTCCTCCTTTAGATTCTATCATACCTTTTATTGCACTAATTTGGTATATAATTTCACTTTTTAGTTGTTTATTAGATATTTTTAATATTCTTCTGCCAAAACCTTCTATGTCATTAAAAGATGGATGGGCTCCAATTTTTACATTATTTATTAGTGCATAATCTATAGTTTTGGAAATAGTATATGGATCTCCTCCATGAAAACCACATGCAATATTACATGAGCTTATGTATTTCATTATTTGTTCGTCATTACCTATTTTTTTATTGTAATAGCTTTCACCCATATCACAGTTTATATCAATATTTTTGTTCATATAAATAATGTTAATAAACTTTTTAAACCAATTAAAATTGAAACCATAATAATAATAATACCTAATAAGTTATAACTTATGGAATTAATATAATTACCCATAATTTCTTTCTGATTTATAGCCCATAAAAGAAAAATTGATATCAGAGGAAGAAATAGTCCATTAATGAACTGAGCTAGTTTTATTATTATTATAGGATTATAATTTATTGATGAAAATAATACACCGAAGAGAATAATCACTATAGCAACGGTTTTAAACTTTTTATCTTTCCATTCAGCTTTATAATTAAATATTCCTGATAAAGCATAAGATGTTGCGATAGGTGCAGTAATGGAAGAGGTTATTCCAGCTGAAAAAAGTCCAATAGAAATGAAATATTTAGAAAAATTACCTAAGTAGGGAGTAAGTTGGCTTCCTAGATCAATGGCATTTTTGATACTTGAACCATTGATTAAATGGTTATTTGATGCAGCTGTTATAATAATTGAAATTGATATAATTCCTCCTATTAGAATTGATATAATAGTATCTGGAATAGAGAATTTATAATCTTCTATTGTTTTCCATTTTTCTTTAGCTAAATAAGAGTGAAGAAATAAATTATATGGAACAACAGTTGTTCCTATTAAGCCTATAACGTATAAATAATTGGTGTCATTGACAGATGGCTTAAGTCCACTAATTAAATCACCTAAGCTTGGTTTTGATAAAATGGCCGTAATAATAAAAGTTATACTCATTGTAAATACAAGTCCAATAAGTAATTTTTCAAATACATTATACGAACCAACTAAAATTATTCCAACCAATATTATTCCAATTAATATGGGGTAAATATTAACTGAAGCTGATGAATTATCAATAATCCCACTTCCAAGAAAAGTTTCTAAGCCCATGACTGTTCCACTAATATTTCCAGATTCATAAGCAGTATTTCCAATAAATAGAGATAAAACTATCAGAAGGTAAGAGCTGTTTTTTATTAGCTGGTTCTTATTTTCCTTTAGCACATCACCTAAACCCTTTCTAGAAATTATTCCTAGTCTTGAACTTAACTCTTGAAGATAGCATGTTGCGAGGATGGAAAAGATAACACACCATATTAATGAGTATCCGAATTCAATACCAGACAAGGAACATAAAGTTACAGTTCCAGGCCCTATAAATGCAGAAGTTATAATTAAACCAGGTCCAATATTTTTGATCTTTTTTAACACAATTAATTCATTTTGTTAAATTTTCTGCGGCATCAAAGTCAAGATACCATGATAATTTACCAAATAAAGGTTTGATATATGATGCAGGGTATAATTTGTAACCTTCTCTTTCATTAATTATTTTATCAACAACATCACTTTTGTTTTTTCCTGTGACATGGAAAATAATTTCACTAGAGTTATTAATAATATTCTGAGATAAACTAATTCTTTTTTGTTTAGAAACAGGATGGGTCCCCACAAAACAAGAGTTATAATCTATGAATTTTTTCATCTGATATGGAAATATTGATGCTGTATGGCCATCATTACCAATTCCAAGTATGGATAAATCTATTGAAGGCAGTTTGTTGATCGATTCTAAATTATTTTCTAGTAATTCTGTATATCTTTTTTGTTCATCATCGGGGTTATTTTCTCCTTTAATTCTGTAAATATTTTTTTTATCTATTTTAATCTTTTTGAATAAATAATCATTAGCTGTTTTGAAGTTACTTTCTTTAGAGTCTGGAAGTACACATCTTTCATCAATCCAATAAAAATTAGATTCAATTTTTTCTTTCTTTTTAAGTTTTTTTGATATTTCTTCAAATAACATAATGGGTGTGCTTCCTCCTGATATTGCTATATTTTTTCTGCTTAAAATATAATTACTGATGATATATGATGATAGTTCATTTGATACTTGTTTAGGTGTTTTAAATATTTTTATATTCATTTTACAATAGACAACTTTCCCCATCCTTTATTAAATTTTTACATGGGTACCTCCAGTTATTTTTGTTTCTGAATAAATTATTTGATTCTTCTGGTCCCCAGGTCCCAGACTTATAACCAAGAAGGTTAATTTTGTTTGATTGTATATCTCTAATGATTGGATCTACTACCTTCCAAGCTTCTTCAACAAAATCACTTCTCGCAAATAACATTGTATCACCAACAAAAACATCGAGTATTAATCTTTCGTATGCATTCATTATTTTTTCATTAGTTAATGATTTATAATGAAATTCTAAGTTTTTATTTAGAATTTTAGTTTTATCTCCTGGTTTTTTTATATCAAATTTTAATATAAAACCTTCGTCTGGTTGTAACCTAAAAATTAACACATTACTTGCTGATTCCTTTTTTTTAAAAAATGAGTTATTATTTTTAAAGTGAATAACTATTTCAGTTACTTTTGTTGGTAATCTTTTACCCGTTCTTATAAAAAAAGGAATATCCTTCCACCTTTTATTATCAATAAATAATTTGCAAGCAAAAAATGTTTCAGTATTTGAAACCTTATTCACACCTTTATTTTTTCTATAACTACTGAATTTTCTACCATTAATTTCAGATTCTATGTATTGACCTCTAATAACATCTGTTTTAGTATTTATTTTTTTAATTGATTTTAAAATTTTTAATTTTTCATTTCTTATCATTTCCGATGTGTTAGATTTAGGTATTTCCATAGATATAAGACAAAGTAATTCAAGTAAATGATTTTGAAACATATCTTTTATTGCTCCAGATTTATCATAGTACTCTCCTCTGTTTTCAATACCTATACTTTCTGCAGCAGTAATTTCAATATGACTTATATGTTTATTTCTCCATAAGGAATTAAAAATTGTATTTGAAAATCTACTTACTAGAATATTTTGAACAGTTTCTTTGCCTAAATAATGATCAATCCTATAGATCTGATTTTCATTAAATTTGTTAATTAATAATTTATTTATCTCTTTAGCAGATTCAAAATCTTTTCCAAATGGTTTTTCAATGACTAATCTTCTAAAACCAGATAACTCATTATTTAAATTAGCATTTGATAATTTACTAATTATGTCCATGTAGGCTTGAGGAGGAGTAGATAAGTAAAATATAACATTAACTATCTCAAATTTTTTATTATATGATTTAATTTTATTTTTAAGATTTATAAAATCATCATAATAATTAGGATCTATCTTTAGATAAATAGATGAATTTTTTAGAATTGTATCTAGATTATTAAAAATATTATTATCAATCTTTTTTCTACCACAACAAATAAGATAAGTGTTTTTAGGTAACTTTTTAGAGGACATAATGTCATTTAATGCAGGAAATAATTTTCTTCTTGCCAGATCACCTGTTGCTCCAAATATTACAAGTAAATTACAGTTTGTTTTTATCATTGTTTGAGTTTAATATAAAGATATTTAAACAAAAATTCTAATTGTATTTATTGATTAATAATTTTAATTGATATTTGTCAAAAATTTAATAATAATCAATATGAAGTTTGATTTTGGACTTGTTGGTTTAGGTGTTATGGGAAGAAATTTTATCCTAAATGTAGCAGAAAATGGGTTTTCTTCTATTGGTCTTTCATCAAGTGAAGAAAAAATTAAATTATTAAAAGAAGAAGGTGAAGATTTTGATATTGATGGCACACAATCAGATAAAGTTTTTATTGATTCTTTATCTACTCCTAGAAAAATTATGCTTTTTGTTCCTGCTGGAAATCCAGTAGATTCTATGATAGATAGATTTCTTCCTTTATTAGATCATGGTGATATAATTATTGATGGTGGAAATTCTCATTTTGATGATACAGAAAGACGTTTTAAGTATTTAGAATCAAAGAAAATTAATTTTTTAGGAGCAGGTGTCTCAGGAGGTTCTAAAGGAGCACGATATGGACCTAGTATTATGCTCGGAGGAAATAAAGAGTCTTATTTAAAAATCAAATCAATATTTGAAAGTGTTGCTGCTAAAGTCGATAATGTTCCTTGTGTTGCATATTTAGGTGAATCTTCTTCAGGTCATTATGTTAAAATGATACATAATGGTATTGAATATGCAATGATGCAGCTAATTTCAGAATCTTATGATGTATTGAGAAGAGGATTTAAAAAAAATAATGATGAAATTCAAAAAATATTTTCTAAGTGGAATGATGGTATTTTGAATTCGTATCTAATTGAAATTACTAAAGATATTTTTTCTAAAAAAGATATGGAAACAGATAATTATATGATTGATATCATTTTGGATAAAGCCAAACAAAAAGGTACAGGAAAATGGACATCTCAAAATGCAATGGATCTTGGCATTAATGTCCCAACTATTGATTCAGCTGTTTCTATGAGAACAATATCATCATTTAAAGACCAAAGGATAAAGGCAGAAAATATGTATAAAACTCAAAACAATAAAACATCTTCAATAAATATTACTGTTGAAGATGTTGAAAAGTCATTGATATTTGGTTTTATTGTCTGTTATGCACAAGGATTAAGCCAGCTTCGATCTGCTTCAAATGAAAAATCTTATAATTTAAATTATTCTGAAATATGTAAAATTTGGAGAGGTGGATGTATTATTAGAGCAAAAATACTTCAAGATTGTATGGATGCTTTTGATTTGAATTCAGAATTAGAAAATTTACTTTTAGATTTAAATATTAAAGAAATAATAAATTCAAGTATAGAGTCTGCTAGAAAAGTATCAATTTATTCTATAGAAAATGAGATTCCATTATCTGGATTATTATCTTCTATTAGCTATTTTGATTCTTTTAAATGTGGAAATTTACCTATGAATTTAGTTCAGGCTCAAAGAGATTGTTTTGGAGAACATACTTTTGAGAGAATTGATAAAAAAGGTACATATCATTTTGAATGGTAAACAATTTTAATTTTTAGAATATAAATTTTTTAAGTCTGCGTCACAGAGTTCTTGAATCAATTTTGAAATTTTATTACATACGTCTTTAAAATATTTTTCTCCTTTTTCTTTAGTTGATTTCATTGGATTTCCAATTCCAGTATCATTAGTTGCTTTTGACCATTGCCTTTCTGTCCATGTCCAATTTTCTCTTAATGATTTGACATTTATTTTATTTTCTTTACCTTTTCCCCAATGTATTTTTTTTTCAATTAGGTCAGGTCTAAGGTACAATATGAGACTAGTTTCGAGTTCATCAGCATGATCACCATCATTGTCAAAGTAATTTAATTTATCTAGTGATTTAAACCAATTTGAAGAACATAAGAACATTTTAGGATATTTTAAGCCTAATTCTCTTAACATATTTTTAAAATTATTTCCTCCATGACTATTGAAAACTAATAATTTATAAATTCCCTGTCTATTTAAAACAGCTATAACATCATCAAGGATCATTTGTTGAGTACTAGGATTTAAATTGATATCTAGTAGTATGTCTTTTTGACCTGTATTTATTCCAAAAGGAATTGTAGGTAATATGATAAATTTTGAACCTTTTTCCCATGCAATTTTACCTGATTCGCTAATTATAGATTCTGCTTCAATATTGTCTGTTGAATATGGTAAATGGTAATTATGAGCTTCTGTTGCGCCCCAAGGTAAAATAGCAAGTTCATAAGAACTTTTTTTAATGTTTTTCCAATTATTTTCAGATAAAATATAAGGTTTCATTAAGTTTATATTTATTAGTAATAATGATTTTTAATTTAGAGATTTGTGCTATAAATTAATCCCTTAATTTAAAAAAAAATTCTAATGAAACTATTATCACTTCCAAAATTTTCAAATAAAGATTCTAATAAATTTTTTAGGACCTTAAATAAAAGAGTTAATTACTATTTTAAGGAGAGTAAAATAAGAAAAACTGGTAATTGGAAACTTTATTTAAAGGCAGGTATTATTTTTTCAATGTTTATTGTTCCTTATTTTGTTATAATGATTTTTGACCCTAATCAGTGGATATCATTAACGTTCGTTATATTTTCTAGTATAGGTATGGCTGGAGTAGGTATGAATGTTATGCATGATGGAAACCATGGCTCTTTTTCAAATAAAAAATGGGTTAATAAATTAATGGGTAGTAGTATTTATATTTTAGCTGGAAATGCATATAATTGGCAAATTCAACATAATGTTCTTCATCATACTTTTACAAATATTCATGGTCATGACGAAGATTTAGCAGCTGGTAGAATATTAAGATTTTCTAAACATAGTAAATGGTTTCCTTATCATAAATACCAACATTTTTATTCATTTTTATTATATGGTTTAATGACCATTAATTGGGCGATTACTGGAGATTTTTTGCAAACTATTCGATTTTTAAAAAGAAAATTATCTTTTAAAAAACTTATTAGTCCAAAAAAACAATGGATTAATTTAATTTTTACAAAAATTATATATTTTACAATTTGGATTGTACTACCAATGGTATTTTTAAATTTAGCTTGGTGGAAAATATTAATTGGATTTTTTATCTTACATTATATAGCAGGTGTAATTTTAACTATTGTTTTTCAACTTGCTCATGTTGTTGAAAAAGTAGAAATGCCTTTACCTTCTAACCTTGGTAATATGAAAAATTCATGGGCTATACATCAACTCTTTACAACTTCTAATTTTTCTACAAATAATAAAATTTTAAATTGGTTTTCTGGTGGATTAAATTTTCAAGTAGAACACCATCTTTTTCCTAAAATATCTCATATTCATTATAAAAAAATATCTAAAATTGTTAAGAATACAGCTCTAGAATTTAATTTACCTTATAATGAGTATAGGACAACTAGGGATGCTATTAAATCACATTTTAATTTTCTTAAATTAATGGGTACTAAACCCGCATTCTAAAATGATTATAAATGCATTATTTATTTTTTTCTTGATTTCTTTAAATGTTGATAAAACAGTTCTTTTTAATGGTACTAATTTGACAGGGTGGAAGATTTATGGAACAGAAAAATGGTATGTTAAGGATAATTTACTGATATGTGAAAGTGGTCCTGATAAAGGGTATGGTTATTTAGCTACAGAGAAATTTTATGATAATTTTATTTTAACACTTGAGTTTAATCAAGAGTCTGATGGGAATAGTGGTGTATTTTTTAGATCTAATATAGAGGGTACAAAAATTTCTGGATGGCAGGTTGAAGTTGCACCTCCTGGAAGTCATAGTGGTGGTATATATGAATCATATGGTAGAGGATGGCTTATTCAGCCTCCTAGTGAATATGACGATGTTGTTGTTTTAAATCAATGGAATTTTATGAAAATTAAGGTATTTAATAATGAGGTTACAACTTGGATAAATGGTATTAAAATGATAAACATTAATGATGATAAAATTGGAAAAGGTGTTGGCTCAATAGCTCTTCAAATTCATGATGGAGGAAATATCAGGGTTAAATGGAAAAATATTAATATTGAAATGTTAAATTAATTTTAATGATAAGAAGAGATTTTATAAAAGTATCTAGTGCCTTGACTCTTGCTTCATCAGTCCCCTTAGTCGGATTTGTTTCTGATAATAAACAATCATTTAGAAAAAATAAAATCGGTGTATCTTCTTATTCATTTTGGCATTTTGATGCCAATGCTAAACCCACTATGAATTATTGTATTGATAAAGCTTCGGCTATGGGATTTGACGGCATTGAATTTCTTCTTGTTCAAATGTCATCAGTTGATAATAATCATCTTCAAAATTTAAAGAAACAAGCATTTGATGTGGGTTTAGATATTATGGGTTTATCAACGCATCAGGGATTTGTAAATCCAAGTAAAGAGTATAGGGATAAAAATATCAAAAAAACTATTGATCAAATTGAAATCGCTTATAAACTTGGTATTCCAACCATGAGAATTAATACTGGAAGGTGGGGCACTTCTGAGTCATTTGATACTTTGATGGAAAATAAAGGTATTGAACCACCAATTAAGGGATATACTGATGAAGATGCTTTTCCTTGGGTAATTGAATCCATAGAAAAATGCATTCCTATTGCTAAAAAATGTGGTGTTGTTCTTGGTTTAGAAAATCATTGGGGTTTGGGTATTTCAGCGTATGGAGTAAAAAGAATTGTTGATGCTATTGATAGTCCTTGGCTACGTGTAACATTAGATACTGGTAATTTTCTAGAGGATAGAGATAATCAAATTGAGATGCTTGCACCTTACGCTTGTTTAATTCAAGCCAAGACATATTATGGTGGGGGAGTGTGGTATGAACTTGATATAGATTATAAAAAAATAGGTTCGGTAATGAGAAAAAATAATTACAAGGGTTATATTTCTCTTGAGTTTGAAGGTAATGAGAATCCTGATATTGCTGTTCCAAAAAGTCTTAAATTATTAAGGGATAGTTTTTACTATCAAGTTTAATATCTAATTGCACTTACAACTTTCTGCATTTTGTAAATCTAAAACAACACATACTTCCTTATTATATAAGCTAATAATAAAAGGATACTCTTTTTTTGATATATCATCATATGGTACGATTTTATTTAGTTTATACCTAACATTTGCATCAGTTATTCTATACGTTCCATTTATGTATTTATTTTTAATTTTTAAATAGTAATAATCATTCATTAGAGAGTCTGAATGAACAATATCTGGCTTATAACTAAAATTTAATTTTAGTATAAAATAATCTTGAAAAAGATCGTAATCAAATATTTTATCTGCTATAAAATTACAATTATCATACTCATAAGTAGATGGAGGTTTAATTAATTCATTTTCATCACACGAAATATACAATAATGAATAAAAAATTATAAGAACATACTTACTCATATATTTTGAGATTGAATACTTATATAATGACTATTATTTATATTTTAATTTAAAGTATAATATTGTAAGTGCACATGATCCCACAAAAAGATTTGCATAAATTATTGCCATATCATTTTTTTTAAAAGCATAAATTAACCAAATGATATTACTTAAAAGTATAATTAGAATCATTGTTAATGATAGTTCTTTTGCTGATTTTAATTTCCAAGTTCTATATACTTGAGGAAAAAAAGTAATTCCAGATAAGGTAGCCCCCATTATTCCAAGAATTTCAATCCATTTCATATGTTTTATTTAAAATATAATAATATTCTTATAGTTAAAATTGTATAAATCAACAACGATATTTTTTACGCTATTTCTTAAAATAAAATTAACAATTTTAAAAATATTTTTCAATTATTACTCTTTGGAAGTAGATCATAATAGATATTTTTTGATATGGGGTAAAAAGATTCTAAACATCTTTTTTTTAAATTTTCATCCCAATTTATTTTGATTCTATAGCCTTTTAAGACAAAGGTCTTATTTTCAATATATTCAAGAATGATCTTACATTTTATCATACCTTAAACATAGAGCATACATATTAAATTTAAAAGAAAAATATTCAAATTTCTTTTTACATACTAGCAATAATGAGAAATATATAAAGTATTGCTGGCATTATTAACCATTTTATTATTTTTAATTTATTGTTTATGATAAAAGTATAAAATGAAATTTTTGCACTTGTTGATTGTAATTTTATAATTAAAGAAAATCCTAAACTAAAAATTAATAAATAATTAAATAAAATAAATGCAGTCATTAAAGTAAGGTTTTACTCATAATGATTCCATATAGTCGTAGATCCATTATTATTTATTGCTAATACATTGAAATTAGCTTTTTCAGGACGAACTTCCATTCCAGGAACATTTGAACCAGCAGGCATGCCAGGAACACTTAATCCTTTAATATTTGGTTTTTCAGAAAGTAATTTTAATATGTCTTTCGGAGGTACATGACCTTCAATAACATAATCTTCTATGAAAGCTGTATGGCATGAAACTAAATTTGATGTTATTCCTGCTTTTGATTTAATAGACTGCATGTTGTTTTCTAATTTACTTTTAACTAAAAAACCATAACCACTTAATTGTTTCGCCCAATTTTTACAACAATTACATGTAGGGGACATATAAACTAATAATTCGGTTGAATGTGTAGAATTTTTTATTATTTCTGATGGTTTGTTATAAAAAAATGAACTTACTAAAAGTATAATTATTAATGATACAATAAATAGAAGAAGTTTAAATTTCATATATCTAATCTACGTATATACTATAATTTATCAAAATCTAAATCCATAACTTAGGTATATAACTTAAAGAAAACTAATTCTATTTTTAAACAAAGATTTTTAAATAATTTTTATTACTTGGTTTTAACAAGCATTACACCCCATGTGCCTTCTTCACCGTAAATATTTGAAGCTGATGCTCCTTTTAATAATCTCATACTTTTAATTTCTCCAGGTTTAACTAATGTTGAAAATTGAGAATATGTACCAACTCTCATACCATTTAGATAAAAAGTTACTTCTTGTGTAAATTTTATACTAGTTATTCCAGTTACGTATACTTGAGCATTGTTATCATCAGGTCCATTTATTTTTAATCCTGGTATACTTCTTATGCGATTTAGAATGCTTATTTCAGAGTATTCATTTATTTTTTCATTTATTGACTTATTTTCATCAAAATTATTAGAAGATGTAGGTTTTGAAATTGTACAAGAAAAACAGAAAAACATTAAGATTAATAATGTTTTTAGACTAATTATTTGAATTTTATTTTTTTTCATAAATAATTTTTATATCTGGTAATTCAGTGAAATAATAATGAACCCAAATATAGATATGATGAAACAAAGCTACTAATAAAGCAGCTTTTGATTCTAATAAAACTCCTGGTATCCAAATAAGAAAAAAAGCATATGTATACATACCATTGGAAGTATATTTAAATATACCTTTTTTACAAAAGGTTTCATTTCTAAATTTTTCAGGTTCAAAATGATCTAATCCAAATGCCTTATCAATGCCGAAATATTTAAATACAGAGTATTGAGCATATATTCCAGGAACAAGTAGTACTATTGATAAAATATAAGGTAGAGTAGTACCTATGTTTATTGTCATAGCGTTGGATATAGACAACATTATAATTAATATGGGTCTTGATAAGATAAGTATTGTAAAGCCTCTTTTATATATTTTAAATGCATTTTCTTTAAATATATTGGTTAAGCCCTTGTAAAATAATTCATATCTCCAACATAAAAGAACATAAATTTGGTGGATGATTGGAGATAGAATAGCTAGAATAAACCAATTTTCCGTACTTATATTCCATAAACTTCCAGTAAAGACATTACTATCTTGACTAGTATAATTGTTTAAGGTATACAATAACCCTATTAATATTAATATATGCCAGTGCTGGTGTTTAAATATTTTCATTTTAAAAAAAACAACTAATTAATTTATATTTTTCAAAATGTTAATTATTTAGTTGAGATGGTAATCTAAAAATTTTGAAAGAAAATTCAAAAGATGGGTTTAATTAGTGGGGTTTTTGTTTATTTTTTGTCTTAAATTAGAACTAGTTTTTTTTAACTTGATGTATTAACCTTAAATAATTATATAAAATGTTTAATAAATTATTAGTTATATTAATTTTAATCTTTAACACATCTGTTTATGGTAATGATATTTGGGGAAAAAATGGACACCGAGTAATTGGTGAAATTGCAACACAAAATTTAACACGACAAACACTTAAAGTGGTTAATGAAATCCTAGGTGGACAATCACTCGCCTTGGTTAGTACCTGGGCAGATGAGATGAAGTCAAATTCAGAGTTTGATAAATATAGCCCTTGGCATTATGTAAACATACCATTAGATAAGGAATATAACCAAATTGAAAAGAATCCAAAAGGAGATATTATTCAAGCAATCAATAAATGTATTGAAGTATTAGAAGATAAAAACTCACTCAAAGTAGATAAATCATTTTATCTAAAATATTTAGTTCATCTTGTAGGTGATATTCATCAACCATTACATACGGGTAGGTATGAGGATAAGGGAGGAAATGATATCAAACTTAAATTTTTTGGTAAACCAACAAACTTACACAAAGTGTGGGATAGCGATATGATTAACGATTATAATATGAGTTATACTGAATTGGCTGAAAGTTTAACTATACTGCAACAAACATCAAAATCTTTAAACCCAAAAGATTGGGTGTTTGAATCTCATCAAGAAGTAAAAATAATCTATTCTGAAGTAAAAGATGGAGATTATATAAGTTATGATTATGTAAACAAAAACTTCTCACTGATTGAATTAAAATTATATAAAGCAGGGACAAGATTAGCTACTATACTGAATGAAATATTTTGATAATGAGTAAAATAATAAATTAAAATTCAAAAGGGAAAAGGAAATAGAGATAATTTATTAAAAAATTAAATAAATTACCAATAACAAACTGCTGATACTATTTTATAAGAATGGTAAATAAAAGACCCACTTTATTTTGTGGGTTTTTTGTTTATTCTATAAGTTCAACTATATTTTTTAAAAGAAATACTTTAGTCCCTATTCCTAAACTAATATAATTGCTAGTTTTTCCATCAATTATTCTTTTATTTTTTCCAATACTAAATAATATATAATTTGAAACCGTAAAGCCTTCTAAGAATAAAGAAACGCTTGACACACCTTTTCCAAAAAAACCAATAACACCTTTGTCGGTTCCAAAAATTTCTTTGCTTAATTCGTCCTTTACATATTTTTTATGGTCTTCATATGTTGGGTTTGAAATAGCAAGTAATACTATTATAAGCACAGTAAGTATTTTGTAATATGCTTTTTTATAGCTCATATATACAATTTAAAAACATTAGAGCAAAATTCAAAAGGGGGAGAGTTGTTAGTTGGGGTTTTTATTTTTTGAATAATTAATTGCTTTGAATACCTTTAGTATATGGATGAGGGATTACTTTATAATGCTATACTTTTTTTTGTTATTATGACTTACTTTTTTGGTAGATCTTTTGTTATAAAATATATACCTAAATGGTTAGATTATTCTATAGTAATTATACTTGCTTTTGCGACGGGATGGAATTTAATTGATGTTATTAATTTATATCTTTAATAATATCAAATCAAAATTCAAAAGGGGAATTTATAATTATAAAAATATTAATGTAAACTTTAAGGTATCTTTTTAAAAATTACTTTAAGTTTGAAAAGATCAAGCATTAACTAAAAAATGTCATGACCGGTAATTTATTTCGTGACCTAGTTAATGGTGGAGATAGTCCTTTATCAATTCTAGGTACTATCAATGCCTACTCAGCTCTCTTAGCTAAGAAGAGTGGAGCAAAAGCTATATATCTTTCTGGTAGTGGGGTTTCAGCATCATCCTTAGGGTTACCTGATCTAGGATTTAATACTTTAGAAGATGTTTTAATAGATGCTAGAAGGATTACTAATATTTGTGATTTACCACTACTTGTAGATATTGATACTGGCTTTGGCTCAATAAAATCAATACAGAAAACTATAAAATTAATAGAAAAATCTGGTGTTGCAGCAATTCATATTGAAGATCAAGTTGACGAAAAGAGATGTGGTCATAGACCTAATAAAAAATTAGTATCAATTTCTAAGATGAAAGATAGAATCAAGGCTGCTGTAGATGCACGAGAAGATGAATCTTTTGTTATAATGGCAAGGTCTGATGCTTTAGCTGTAGAAAACGAAAAGATGCTTCATGAAAGGCTAGAGTCTTATATTGAAGCTGGAGCTGATATGATTTTTCCTGAAGCTTTAACAAAATTAAGTCAATATAAATATATTTCTAAAAATTTTTCTTCACCTCTACTAGCAAATATTACTGAATTTGGAAAGACTCCTCTTTTTACTAAAAATGAACTTAAAAATGTTGGCGTTTCAATGATATTATATCCACTTTCTGCATTTAGGGCTATGAGTAGTTCAGCAGAGAGAGTTTATTCTGAGATAATAAAAGAGGGATCACAAAAGAAAATTATAAATCAAATGCAGACAAGAAATGAACTTTACGATTATTTATCTTACTATGATTACGAGAATGAGATAGATAAAATAGTAAAAAATAAATATTGATTATGAAGAATAAAGGACTAAGAGGAGTTGATGCAGGTGAAACCTCTATATGTACGGTAGGTGAAAAGAATGATGATTTACATTACAGAGGCTATGATGTTATAGATTTAAGTGAAAATTGTAGCTTTGAAGAGGTAGCTTATCTATTGCTTTATAAGAAACTTCCTAATCAAGATGAATTAAGAAAATTTAAAAGTAGACTTAAGAGTAAAAGATATATTCCTGAACAACTAAAAGAAGTTCTTGAAAGAATTCCTAAATCTAATAATCCTATGGATGTTTTAAGAACGGCTTGTTCATTCCTTGGAAATCTTGAACCTGAAAAAAGTTTTGATAATCAATTTGATTGTTCAGAAAGGTTGTTAGCAATATTTCCATCTGTATTAAATTACTGGTATCATTTTTCTCATTCAGGAGTAAGAATATTAATAGAGAATTCTTCAGATTCAATTGCTGGGCATTTTTTAAGTATTCTTTATGGAAGAGAGCCAAACGAGATGGAAGAAAAAGTGATGAACATTTCATTGATTCTCTATGCTGAACATGAGTTCAATGCTTCTACATTTTCAGCTAGAGTATGTGCCGCAACATTGTCGGATATTTATTCATGTATAACTGGAGCAATAGGAACTCTTAGAGGACCACTTCATGGTGGAGCTAATGAGAAGGCAATGGAATTAATATCCAAGTTTGATGACGTTGAGTCTGCATCAAAAACTGTTTATAAAATGTTAGAAAATAAGGAATTGATTATGGGATTTGGTCATGCGGTTTATAAAACGCAAGATCCAAGAAATGAAATTATTAAAAAATGGTCAAAAATTCTTTCAGAGGGTAATTCAAATTCTAAATTATATTTTATTTCATGTAAAATTGAGAAAATTATGAAAGAGGAAAAAAATCTTTTTGCCAATGCAGATTTTTTTCATGCTTCCGCCTATCATTTTATGAGTATACCAACAAAATTATTTACTCCTATTTTCGTATGCTCGAGAATATCAGGTTGGACTGCTCATATAATAGAACAGAGATTAGACAATAAACTGATCAGACCAGGAGCAAAGTATGTTGGTAAAGACCCTATGTCATTTATATCACTAAATGAACGTAGTTAATTATGAGAAATAAAGCATCAAAAAATCTAAAGACGGAATTTGATAAAGAAATTAAGGATATTGCTGATTACATTGTAAATTATTCTGTAGATAGTGAACTTGCTATTGAAACTTCTTACTATGTTTTAATTGATAGTATTGCTTGTGGTCTTCTAGCTCTTAAAAATGATTCTTGTAAAAAATTATTAGGACCTACTTTTAATTCTAAAAATATTTCTAATGGAGCAAGAGTGTTTGGAACGAATTATAGTTTAGATCCTATACAAGCTGCATGGAATACAGGGTGTATAATAAGGTGGCTGGATTTTAATGATACATGGCTTGCAGCTGAGTGGGGACATCCTTCAGATAATCTTGGATCAATTTTACCTTTAGCTGATTATGTAAGTCAACAGAATGTGTTAAGAGGTAAAGAACCTATTAAAATTTTGGATTTATATAATTTTATCATTAAATCTTATGAGATTCAAGGCGTTCTAGCACTGGAAAATAGTTTTAATAAAGTTGGATTAGATCATGTTCTTCTTGTAAGAATATCATCAACAGCTCTTTCCACATATATTTTAGGTGGAGATTATGATCAGATTTGTAACGCAGTCTCTCAGGCATGGATAGATGGAAGTAGTTTAAGAACGTATAGACACTCTCCAAATACTGGGAGTAGAAAATCATGGGCTGCTGGTGATGCTGCATCTAGAGCGCTTATGCTTTCATGGCTTACATTAAGGGGGGAAGAGGGATATCCAAGTGCTATCTCAACTCCAAAATGGGGATTTAGTGATGTAAGCTTTGGAGGAAATTCATTAATCAGAAAAAAACCCTATCAAACTTACGTTATGGAAAATATTTTATTCAAAATTTCTTTTCCAGCAGAATTTCATGCACAGACAGCAGTAGAGGCAGCTATTACTTTACATGATGATTATAAGGATAGATTAGATGAAATAAAAACCATAGAAGTAGAGACTCAAGAATCTGCTATTAGAATAATATCTAAAATTGGACCACTTTATAATTCTGCAGATAGAGATCATTGCCTTCAATATATGATAGCCATAGGTTTGATTTATGGTGAACTAAAAACAGAACATTATAATGATGAAATAGCATTAAATCCTATAATAGATAAGCTTAGAGATAAAATGCTTATTTATGAGAATTTAAGGTTTTCTAGGGATTATCTTGATCCAAAAAAAAGATCAATAGCAAATAGTATTAAAATTTATTTTAAGGATGGTACACACTCAAAAAAAATTACTGTAGAGTATCCTATAGGCCATAAGAAAAGAAGAGAAGAGGGGATACCTTTTTTATTAAAAAAGTTTAAGAATTCAGTTAATGATTATTATTCTAAAGGTCAATCAAAGAATATTTTAAAACATTTGTTGGATAATGAATCAATAATAAATATGTCTATACAAGAATTTATGGACTTACTAGTTATTAAATAAAACCCTTAATTATATTTATAATTACTCTTAATGTATGAAAGTAGTCTTGCAGGGCTTTCTTGTTGTAAATAATAATTAAAATATCAAATCAAAATTCAAAAGGGGGAGTGAGGTCAGAGTTAATAAATGAGAGTTTTTTGTTTAGTATAGAATAAATTTATAAACAATTATTGTAACTATTACCCCCCAAATAAATGCAAAAATACCAAATGCATTAAGGCCTAGTTTTTTTAAAAGCCAATAATTTACTTTAAACCTAAGTGTCATTATACCTTTATCAAAAAGTTTTTTTTCAAATTCATATTTCATACTTACAATCTACAACTATCCAAGAAAAATTCAAAAGGGAGATTTAATTAGTAGAGTTTATTATAGAAACTCTTCTTTAGGCAAGAATTTTCCAACCCATTATGGCTATAACTGTGTAAAATAAATTATTCAGCATATGGATTGCAATTGCCATTTTCAAAGATTTTGTATGCATGAAAATCCAACCCCACGCAACACTGTAAATAAAATACATTGGCCACAAAAGCATCGGACCATGGCCAGCCATAAATAATAATGAAGTTATCAAAATAGCCCCCCATTCTGATAGCCGTTTCGTGAATGCAGATTGTAGATATCCTCTGAATATAACTTCTTCCATCACTGGTCCGACAATGAGTGCCAAAACTAAGAAGCCTACCATCCCTAATACAGAACCAGTTTCTCGAATGTGGGCAAACATTTGAGATGCACCTCCAATAATATCCTCTTGACCAACGAAGGGTAATATTACTGACCTATAAGTCCATGCTAAAAAGTGTGTTGCACTGAATAATAGAAAGACCAGTATTACAGACTGATTCATTTTAATAATGCTTTTCTGTAGTCTAATTTGAGGTAAAAAAGACGGTCCAAATCGGCGTATATCAGTCCAGAACCATAGCAATGTGATGATGCCCCCAAGCAGCAAAGATGTCATTCCAATTATTTGAGTGTTAATTGTTTCTTCGCCATTATCTGCACCTTGAATAAATCTAACTCCATATGATAAGGCCAACCCTACCAAAGCTTGGCTGGCATACATGATAAACAGCGCAAGAAAACCTCGTTTTATAGTCAGCTGGTATGGTTGACTTGAAGCGGATTGTGAAACATTCAAATTGTAATTATTTAATTAGACTTACGAATCTACAACTATCTAAGAAAAATTAAAAAGAGGAGTGGGGTTACTCTTTAGAAATGAGGGGTTTTTTTGTTTATTTAGAATACCATAAATGGTGATAGTATTTCAGGCCAAGTTTTTGGTAATGAAGTTATTATTTCAGCATCATTATTTGAACAAAATATTTTAACCTCTCCAGTATCCCAGTATTTCTATGAGTGGCGTGATAAATTATTTTATTTTGATAGTCTCTTACAATTAATACTACTGTACGATTATTTTCTAATGTTTCTGTTGATTCAATCATATATAACCATTTAGGATTTTTTATTTTAAAAAGATAGTCATCGCCTTCTTTGCACCTCCATCTTTTACCGCAAAGTTTCTTATATGTTTTAGGGTCGTATGTTTTTGGAGTTATTACTTCTAATGGAGAAAGTAAATTAAAATTTCTATCAAGAAAATTAATACTAACGATGTGAGTATAATTATTCAAGTCTACAGTAATTGGGATTTTAATTTCAGTTTTTTTAGGTAAAAGAGTTATTTGATTTCGTACTTGTCCAATAGCACTAAAAGAAATAAGTAATAAGAGTATAAATAATTTATTCATATCTACAATCTAAACATATCCAAGAAAAATTCAAAAGAGTCTAGTTTGGTTTAATTTATATCAGGTTTTGCAAATTGATTTAAAAAATTAATTTTACCATCTTTTATTCTAAATGCTTCTTGATAATTTTCTGTGTTTGTAATACCATTAGAGTCTGTAACATCAATTTTATCCCATAAAACAACCCATTCAGTATTA
>Ga0310120_10000611_pt1 | contig 28012 bp, 19 predicted proteins | sample CB27_AW_983_MG_FD_203506 | JGI IMG/M metagenome (GOLD analysis project Ga0310120, IMG submission 203506) | Marine microbial communities from Western Arctic Ocean, Canada - CB27_AW_983 | ecosystem: Environmental > Aquatic > Marine > Oceanic | place: Canada: Western Arctic Ocean | collected...
TTCGGGTTGGAACGAACCCTGACCACCGGTGTCGTCTCGAGTCTCAATCGCAGCCTGCAACTGGTGCGTGGACGAACGATCAAGTCGATTATTCAGACCGATGCCGCAATCAACCCGGGAAGCTCGGGGGGGCCGTTGATTAACTCAGGTGGCGAGGTGATCGGCATGAACGTGGCGATCTTCAGCAAGTCGGGGCAGAGTTCGGGGGTCGGGTTCGCCATCCCCGCCAACCTGATCAATCGAGTCGTCCCGCAACTGCTCGAACACGGTCGCGTGATTCGTCCCGACCTGGGGATCACGCGGGTCTACCAGACCGAGAAGGGGTTGATGATCGCGGGCCTGAAACGTGGTGGACCGGCCGAACGAGCCGGCCTCCGTGGGCCTCGTGTCGTCCGGCTTCGCAGGGGACCACTGGTGCTGCAACGGATGGACCGCACGGCGGCCGACCTGGTGATTGCTGTCGACGGCCAGCCGGTTCCGACGTTCGATGCGCTTCTGGAATACGTCGAGAACCGCAAGCCGGGAGACCGCGTGGCGTTGACGGTCGTCCGCGGCGGCCGTCGTATCGAGATCCCGGTACGACTGGGAGACGGCGAGGCCGAAGGCAGGCGAACCGAGTGACTATTCGGCTGTCGCGACGTTGATTCGTCGCCCGCCACGGTCGAAGAACACGGTGCCCTCGACCAGCGAGAACAGCGTGTAGTCGTTCCCCATGCCCACGTTCTGGCCGGGGTGCCACTTGGTTCCACACTGCCGGACCAGGATGTTGCCCGCGTAAACCGATTCGCCGCCGAACTTCTTGATCCCGCGGCGCTGGGCGTTCGAATCGCGGCCGTTGCGAACCGATCCCTGTCCCTTCTTGTGTGCCATCGCTCTGACCGTCGCCTGGTAGTCCGGAACTCCGGCCGGTCACCGGGACCGACCCCTCACGGCAGCTGCTGCCGTGAGGGGCGATTCTATCAGTTGGAGGTCGGTCTTGGCGAGTCCGCGCCGGTGGCCTTCTTCGGTGTGGCCGGTTTCGGTTTCGGCGGCGGGAGGAAGAAGAGCCCGACAACCTGCTTCTTGTTGTTGTAGGAGACCCGCAAGATGAGCGGAGTCTTCTCGAAGGTGCACATCAGGTCGACGACCTGGTTGGCCTGGATCGTCGTCTCCTTGGCGGTCTTGGCGACCGACTGGAACGCACCGGCTTGTGCCTGGAGTGTCTGCCAGAGGGCCTGCAACTTGTCGGCAGGCAGAGCTTTCAGGACTTCCGGTGAGAAGGTCATCGTCGCTTTGGCGAAACGGCCCGCGTTGAGATGGGCCAGCAATTCGCGAGCCGCAGTTTCGGCGGTCGAGGGTTGGGCGGGGGGGGTGGCTGCGGCCGGCACCGCCGCCCGGACCCGGACGGGTGGGGCCTCGGGACGGTAGACCCAACGGGGATCAAACACCTCGTCGTTGGGTCCCTTCATGAAGAACTCGGCCTCGTCCTGGTCGATGGCATCACCCGGCCGCCAGTAACGTTGTACGAGCGTCTTTCGCCAGAGGATCGAGCCGGCGGGGGGGCCGCTGGCACTGGGATTGACCACGACGAACCAGCTGGCCGCTTCGATGGCCTGTTTCTTCAACGGGTTGGTCTTGGACGTTTCGAGCAGGTCGTGCATGTTCGTCCAGTTCTGAGTGGTGTCACCGTTCCAGATGGCGGTCGTCCGCTGCACCTGCCCCTTGGCCAGTGCCTGGGACAGGGTGTTGAACGGAACGGGTCCGCGGACATGGCGGTATCCGTTGGAGAACCCCGACATGTAGATGGTGACGAAGTCGGTTCGGGCGTCGATGCCCTTCCAGGTCACCACGCCGTAAATGGGGGCGTTGTCCTGCTTGGCATCGATGGGTGTGACCTTGGGAACCGGCCCGACGACCTGGACCGAGTTCTTCAGCTGCGGCAGCCGCTCGCGGGCGGCAATCGCCGCCTGGGCCTCGGGAAGAATGTCGTCCGAATAGATCTTCTGGCTGTCGTTGTCGTTGGTGATCAGGGTGAATTCCGGAGCGAACAGCGGTTCACCCGGAGATTGGTCGTACACGTTCTGGGGGTTCACTCCGTTGGGATCCCCCTTGAACGGCAACGGTCGGTTGACGGCCCGATAGACGAGGTACCAGACCAGCTGCTTGGTCTTCTTCCCCGTCTTGGGATCGGTCAGGTTGACACTGATCAGTCTCAGGGGCTTGAAGCGAACCTCGAGCACCCAGAGGTCGGTCTGTTGGTTGAGTTCTTCCCCGGAGGCCTGTGAGGACACACGGATCTTGAATCCGCGGAGCGGCTTGGAGGTCGACGGTGCTGCCTTGGCGGCGGCCGGTCGTGACGGGGCCTGCTGGGCGGGGAGGTTCACCACGAGCGCAATGACGGCCACGACGGCGAGGACAAAGCGGACGGGAGTGAGGGGCGAGAGACCGGTCATCGGTCGGAACCCTGCTGGACCTGGCGGATGGGGGAGTCGCGGCACCTGCATAAATATAGTCTCGTTTTTTTCGAATGGTCAAGACGTTGGCGACAGTCGCCGACACCCGGGCACACCATGTGTAGCGGTGAGTCCGGTTGTGCGGGATGGTGGACGGAAACGGATCAGTGAATGTCCGAACCGGTCAGTTCCCGCTCGACCCGGTCGGCCTGTCGAGCCACCTCGTGGGCACTCCGACTCAACTCCTCGGCGTCGATGGTCGCGCGTGGATAGGTATCGATGACGACGAAGTGCGGTGTGCCGTCGATCGAGCGGATGGCGATGCTGCCGTGGGCCATGCGGCCGTTGCGTTCCAACGCGGCGCGGTCGAAGTCCGTTACGGCCTCGCAACAGGTGCTGTAGATCGACACCAGCGAATCGGGCTCGGACAACTCGATGAAGACCCGTTGTCGACGACCGTCCGGCTGAGACACCCGGAGGACCCATCGCGAGGCATCTTCGACGGCTTCGAATTCGACCGAATCGTCGTCGGACAGCGCTTCCTCGAGCAACGCTCCGACGTTGCGGATCGCTCCGAGCACCGTTTCCAGCAGTGGGATGACGGTGTCGGCATCCCCGGGCCGATGTTCGGGTGACTTGTGCAGCAGGTGCTCGACGACCGAAACGACCTCCAGTGGCAGGCGGCCGGACGGGTGTTCGACAGGTGCCGGATCCGAAGTCGTGATTTCCTGGTGCAGGTTGCGGAGATCGGTTCCGGTGAACGGAAGCCGGCCGCACAGTACCTGGTAGTAGCAGACGCCCAGGGCGTAGACATCCGATCCCGTGTGGGCGCCCTGTCCGAGAAAGAGTTCGGGAGCCATGTAGTGCGGCGTGCCGCACAGCCGGGCCTCGTCACGATCGCGGATCAGCTTGGCCAGGCCGAAGTCGCTGATCTTGGGTTCACCACGCTCGGTCAGCATCACGTTGTCGGGCTTGAGGTCACGATGGACGATTCCGGCACGGTGTGCAGCGGCCAGTCCGCGGGCGATGGCCAGGATCAGCTCTGTGGCTTCGGAGATCGACGGTGGAGGGCCGTTGACCAGGTGGTGCTGCAGGCTGCGACCGGCAACGAATTCCATCTCGAGAAAGTGGAACCCACCCGTGTTGCCGACGGCGTGCGTGGTGACCACGTTGGGGTGGACCAGTGCCGCCGCCGCCCGGCCCTCGGCCATGAACCGGCCGACGTATTCGGAGTCGCGACGGATGAGGTTGGGCCTGAGGATCTTCAGCGCACACCGCCTCAGCAAGTCGCGGTGCCGGGCCAGGAAGACCCTGCCCATGCCCCCGGTGCCCAGCAACAACTCGATGTGGTAGCGATCGAGTTCGGTTCCGACCAGCGCCTCGGTTTCGTCCGGGCCGTCGTCTTCCCGGCCGGTGACGTCCGAGGACGTCCCGAACACCACCGTGCCGCCGCAGCGAGGGCAGAGCGAGGCGAGGGTGAGCTTGAGATTGCAGCCGACACAGTAGACCGCGTCGATCGACGGATTCGACTGGTGAGGGGACTCCATGAGCAGCCTTCGCAGCATTGCCGCCGGGCGGTTATAGTCGGGTGTGACCCGGCGGGAAGAAGTTTACACCGAGTCCGACCGGGATCCCACCCGTTCCGCACATCACTCTCCTGGCCCGAACGACCCGATGTCGACTTCACCCGTCCCGCCCGATCCTCCGACGGAGCCGCATTCGGATCCTGTCGGACCGGACGGACCGGAGGAGCAGGTGCGGCTGGAAGACGCCCAGGCCGTGACGGTCTCGGGTCGGCCGATCCAGTCGGCCCCCGTGGTGATTCCCGGACCAGGTCCGTTCGAGGCCTTTGGTTGGCTGGTTGGGGTGATCATCGTGCACCTGGTCGCCAGCGCAATCATGGTATTGCTGGTGGCCGCGGCGGTGGTCGGGATGAGCGGGGATCAGCAACTGGTGCGAGATCGGGTGCGGTTGCAGGAGACGATCAACGACCATATCGGGGTCGTGATGGGGGGCGACCAGGTCCTGTTCGTGATGGCGGTACTGGTGGCTGTCGGACTGCGGCTGGCGGTGCCGTTCGACCGGTCGGCCGGACCACTCGGTCGGCTCGGCAATCGCCTGGGGAGGCTCCGGATTTGCCCTCAGCACCTGCTGGCCATCGCCGTGATCGTGGTGCCGGTGTCGGTTGCCTGTGGCCAGTTGTTCGTGGTTGCCAACCGTGGCTGGAAGGGGTTGCTCGAGACGGTGCCGGGGCTGCCTGATGTCCAGGCCATCCAGGAGGTCAACGTCCTGGCGACCCTGTCCGAGGGCCTGTCGCTTCCCGGAATGGTGTTCGTGTTGGCGGTTCTGCCGGCCATCGGCGAGGAACTGGTCTTCCGAGGCGTGATCGGCCGTGGACTGGTGGCGCGCGGTGGAGTCATTCACGGCATCTTCCTGACGTCGCTGCTGTTTGCCATGGCCCACCTGCACCCGGCCCACGCGATGTCGGTGTTTCCTCTGGGCGTGTTGCTGCACGTCGTCCACCTGGCCACCCGCTCGATTCTCGCCCCGATCCTGTTGCACTTCCTGATCAACGGGTGGGCGGCCGTGCTGACCAAGGTCACGTTGTCGATGCAGGACAAGGCGACCGACCCCGTGTTGCTTGGCGGAGACGAGTTGTTGCCCTGGTTCGTGCTGGTGCCCGCGTCGCTGGCGTCGCTTGGTGCGATCGTGTACTTCTGGAGATCTCGGATCGAATTCCGGGTGCCGGGCGACGGACCGGTTCCCACCCGGGACCCGCAGGTTGACCACATCCGGTGGTGGTGGCCGGCCTATCGCAGCGTCGAAGCTCCACCACAACCCTCCCAGGCCGTTCGCCTGAAACCACCGATCATGCTCACCGCAGTTCTTGGCGTGGGGCTTTTGAGTTTCTACGCGGCGTTGGCGTGGGAAGTGTCCCGCGCGGCAGGTGGGGGCTAGTAGAGATGTCCGAAACGTTGAATGGTCAGGCGGCGGGAACCGGCGAATCGAAGGGCAGCTACGCCTTCGTCAGCCTGGGCTGCCCCAAGAATCTCGTCGACAGCGAGAAGATGCTGGGCACGTTGGCCCTGGACGGTTACACGCTGGTTCCCGAACCGGCCGGTGCCGATTTCGTGATCGTCAACACCTGTGGCTTCATCGAGAGCGCGCGAGCGGAGTCGCGGTCGGTGATCGACGAGATGATCGACCTGAAACGGTCGGGGCAGACCGGTGGGTTGATCGTGGCAGGTTGCCTGCCCGAACGTGTCGGCGGCAGCCTGTTGGAGGAGCGACCCGAGATCGACTACGTGGTCGGTGTGTTCGGGCGAGACGAGATCCACCGGGTGGCCGATCACCTGGTCGGCCACGCCCGTGAACAGCGGGAGTTGTTCCGGCCGGCTCCGATCACCGCCCAGGAAGACCGCGGGCGATTGAGGATCACGCCGAAGCACTTCGCCTACCTGAAGATCTCCGAAGGCTGTGACCGCCTCTGCACCTTCTGTGCTATCCCGAAGATGCGAGGCAAACATGTCACCAAGCCGATCGAGGAGGTCGTGCGTGAGGCCGAGGAGCTGGTCGGTGACGGGGTCCGCGAGCTGGTGCTGGTCGCCCAGGACACCACCTACTACGGACTGGATCTCTACGGAGAGGTTCGCCTGGTCGAGTTGCTGGGGCGGCTCGAGCAGATCGACGGGCTCGACTGGATCCGCCTGATGTATCTCTACCCGATTCACTTCACCGACGAACTGGTGGGCCTGATCGCCGATTCGGAGAAGATCCTGCCCTACCTCGACCTTCCGCTGCAGCACATCAACAGCGAAGTCCTGAAACGGATGCAGCGACGGGTGGACCGCGCCGGGACCGTGCGGTTGCTCGAGACGTTGCACGAACGGGTGCCCAACCTCGTGCTTCGTACGACATTCATCGCCGGATTCCCCGGCGAGACCGACGAGCAGTTCGAGGAACTGAGGGACTTCGTCGATGAGGGCCACTTCCAGCGGATGGGTGTCTTCACGTATTCGCTCGAACCCGATACTCCCGCCGAGCGGCTGGACGGGCACCTGCCCGAGGACGTCAAGGTGAGCCGTCAGGACGAGTTGATGGCGATTCAGCAGCGTCACGCCTTCTCGTTCGGAGACTCCCTGGTCGGCTACGAACTCGACGTGCTGCTCGATGCGGCGTCCGAGGAACCCGGGGTTTGGATCGGCAGGTCGTTTGCCGATGCGCCCGAGATCGACGGGGTGGTCGAGGTCGAGGGGATGGGTTTGGCGGTTGGACAGATGGTCCCCGTTGAGATCCTGTCGCGGCAGGGGTACGATCTGGCCGGCGCGGCGCCCGAGTGAGCAGGGCAGCGATCGGACCCAATTCCGACCGGGGCAGAGGCGAAGAGAAGTGTCCGACGAGTCGGCCCGGCCAGTGCACTGGCTGAACATCCCCAACCTGATCACCATCAGCCGGGTGCTGATGGCCGTCGTGCTGTTTGCATTGATCGAGGCCGACGGCTGGTGGAAGACGGCGACGGTGCTGTTCGCGGTCGCCGCGGCCACCGATTTCCTCGACGGCTACATCGCTCGACGGTACGGGCTCGTCACACCGCTCGGCCGGATTCTCGATCCGTTCGCCGACAAGATCATCATCTGCGGGACGTTCGTCTTCCTGCTCTCGGTCGGTGGCTCCGGGTCGAGTTCCGGGGTCACCGCGTGGATCGTGGTGGTGGTGTTGGCCCGGGAGATGTTCGTGACCAGCCTGAGGGGATTTCTCGAGAAGAAGGGCCGGGACTTCTCGGCGGCACTCTCGGGCAAGTTGAAGATGATCCTGCAGTGTGCTGCGGTGCCGTTGTGTTTGCTGTCGATGGATGACGCGATTGTCGCCGACTTCGACGGGCTGATCCGGATCCGCGACATCACGCTGTGGACCGCAGTCGCCATGACCGTCTTCAGCGGGGTGGAGTATTCGGTTCGCGCGGTGCAGATGCTTCGTCGCGAGGATCCTCTTGAGGTTCCGCAGTTGCCGTCCGAAACACCCAGCGACGACACAGCAGGTAATTGAACATCATCCCGGCGACGACGCCGATCGGGACCGCCAGCACGATGTGTTCGGCAAACAACTCGAACCGCTTCTCCAGGACCACACGCGTTGTCCAGCTGACCACAGCACCTAACGAACAACTGCCGCAAAATCCGATGTACTGTCGCCACAACGGGCTGGAATCGGCGTCGGCGAAGGTGATCCGGCGGTTCCAGAAGAAGTTCCAGGTCATGGCGATGGCGATGCCGACCAGGTAGGCGACATCCGGTGACCCGCAGACCATGTACATGGCGTACGTAACACCGCAGTCGACCAGGACTCCACTGGCACCGACCGCCCCGAAGCGAACGAAGCGGGCGGTTTCGGGAAAGACAAACTCGAGCTGCCGCAGCCGGTCAACCAGCCTCGCAAGCGGTGAACTCACCCGTTCGCCCTTCCTCTCAATCACGCCCCGTACGACTCTCCACCGGGCGGTTCAGCCAGTCTGAGAGTCCCGGCGAGAAACCGCAAGATGGTCTCCGAGCCCGTTGTGCTCGACCCGGGCCGCCCGACCCGTTACCAAGGTCACAGATCATCCGCCAACGACTCCAACGGATCCCTTGCCCATGGACAATCCCCTGGCCTGGCGCCCGGCCGCGATCAATACGGGCAGTTGGCTGACCGGGTACTCGCTCAACACGTTGCTCGATCGTGTCGGCAGCGATCGTATCGTGCTGCCGATCTGCTCGCTGGGCACACCGTTCGATGACCTGGCGGGCCTGGCCCCGTTGGTGTTGCCCCCGCTGTACCACGAGGCTCTCGACGACCGGCTCCGCACGGAACTGCTCGACCGCATCGGCGAGTGTTTCCCGTTCTACAGCCAGACGCGTCGTGCCGGGGAGGCCACCTTCGATGTGGTCGAACTGCCCCCGGCTCAACACCCGCCATGCGGGCCGGTCGGGCAGGTGGTCACCTTCAGCGTCGACACGGCGGTCGAGGAACACGGGCCGCATCTGCCCCTGGCGACCGACACCCTGCAGAGCTACGCGGTGCTCGAGCGGCTGGCCGCCGAACGGGACGGGGTGGTGATTGCTCCGCCGGTCGATTACGGGCAACTGACCTGGGGTCTGCCGTTCGGGATGAGCATCGACATCACGGCGGCGTTGCTGACCCGTTACGTGACCGGATTCGCCAACGCGATCGTCGACTGGCTGCAGCCGACGGCCGCTTACGTGGTCGATGTGCATGGGTCGATCGTGCATCGCACGGCGATCCAGGACGGGTTGGCGGCCAGCAACATCGACCGCTGGTCGTTTCGCTGGTTGCACGACCCGTTGGTGGCTCTTTCGGGAGACCGCGGCGACCAGCACGCCGGTGGCGTGGAGACGGCGTTGATCGAGTGGATCAACCCGGCGCTGGTTGATGCGGACTGGTGGCCGGCTCGTCGGGACGAGCTGCTGGCCACCCAGATGTCGCTGCCCGATGCGGTTTCATTGTCATCGGACCTGCCAGCTTTCATCGAACGGGTCGAGAGCGAAGGACTCAACGGGATCGTCGGCGGGCTCGAGAATTACGACGAGGTCGAGGGATCCGACCTGGCCGAGCGGATCCTCGAGGTCGCCCGTGGTGATCTCGAGGAGCTCTTCTCGACCCCGTGATTGCAACGCTCGTTCGATTGAGACATCCTGTGATCTGACCTGTGCACCAGGACCGCAGATGGCCTCTTCCACTTCCCCATTGCCCAGTTCGAGTGCTGCTCGTGCGGGCGAGAACCGTACGATCTGGGTGATCTGGCTTGTCTACGGCGCCTTCTACTTCTGTCGCACGAACATCTCGGCAGCCGTTCCCGGACTCAGTGAATCCCCCGATCGAGGTGGGCTGGGTTTCAGCACCGAACAGGTCGGCTGGATCCTGGCCTCGCTGAAGATCGCCTACGGCGTTGGCCAACTGGTCAACGGGCAGTTGTCTGAACGGGTGGCTCCCCGGATCCTGTTGTCGATCGGCATGTTCTGTTCGGTATTGCTCAACATCACGTTCGGGCTCTCGACCGGCTTCTACTTCCTGTTGTTCGTCTGGGCCGCCAACGGCTACTGCCAGTCGCTGGGATGGACACCGTGTGTGCGGGTGGTGGGCAACTGGATACCGTTGTCGCGGCGTGGCTGGGCACTGGGAGTGATCGGGACGGGATACCAGATCACTCTCGGCCTGACGTACCTGATCGCCAGCGAGTCGGCCGATCGCTTCGGTTGGCGAGGGGCATTGTTCGTGCCCTCGGCTCTGCTGGGGATCTCGGGCGTTGTCATGCTCCTGACTCTACGTGAGATGCCCCCGGGCGGACGAATTCGCGAATCCCCCGACGACACTTCTCTCGAGTTGATCGAGCGTCCCGGTGTGCGAGAGACCCTGTACCTGACGTTCTACAACCCGACGCTGTGGCTGTTGGGATTGTCGTTGGGCCTGCTCAATGCCTGCCGTTACGGCTTTCTGGATTGGGGACTGAAGCACCTGATGGAGGTCCAGCAGACGACGATCGGGAAAGCCGGGCTGAAGTACTGCGTGATCGCCGTGGGAGCTGCGGCCGGGTCGTTCCTGGCCGGGATCGCCACCGATCGGCTGTTCGGCGGTCGTCGGGCTCCGGTGATCGCGATCCTGCTGACGATCCTGGGCCTGGCCACCCTGCTGTACGAATCGGTCTCACGGACCTCGACGACCGGGACCGTGCTGTTGCTGGTGGTGATCGGGTTCTGCATCTATGGTCCCCAGGTTCTGCTGGTGGGCACGGCTCCGGTTGACCTGGCCCACCGGGGCACCGCCGCGGCGGCCGCGGGATTCGTCAACTTCATAGGCTACATGGGAGCAGCGACCGGTGACGTGGTGACCGGGATCTACTCGAGCGGTTCCGCGGACTCGTGGCAGGTGACGATCTACATCTGGGCCGGCTGGGCGTTTGCCGCGGCGCTGACGACCGGAGTGCTGTGGAACACGACAGCCCGGCAGGTTGGACTGCTGCCGTCGTGGTTGCCGAAGATGATCGCGCTGGTTTCGCTGCTGACCGCCGCCGGGGTTCTCCAGGTTGCCGGCGGTCCGGTCTGGCTGGTTGCCGGAATCGGCCTGGCGTTGGTGATGGTGGCGTTGAGTGATGTCGAGAGAACCCTGGCGTTGGCGTCTGCGGGGCTGGCCCTGGCCGGGTTGATCAGCCTGTTCATTGTTTCCGTCGGTGCCGAGAATCTCTCGACGTGGTTCGTCGTCGTTGCCAGGGTGTCCCTGGGATTGGCGACGTTGACAGCGTTGATGGTCTTTGTGGAGAAGCGGTAGATGACCGGGCGAGCGATCATCATCGGGGCCGGTCGGGGTGAGCGGTTGATGCCGACCACGGCCGATGTCCCCAAGTGCTTCGCCGAGGTCGGCGGACGTCGGATCCTCGACTGGACGGTCGACGCACTGGCCGCCGCCGGGGTCGAACAGGTCGCCTTCATCGGGGGGTACCGGATCGAGGCGGTGCAGGAGGCCTACCCCGATTTCGAATTCCGTCACAACGTCGATTGGCCCAACAACAACATCCTCGCCTCGCTGTTCTACGCCGAGGACCTGATGGATCAGCCGTTCGTCTGTTGCTACTCCGACTGCCTGTTCACCTCGAACCTCGTCTCGGCCGCGATCAAAACCGCTGGCGAGATCGTCGTGTCGGTCGACACGGGATGGCGTAAACGGTACGCGGATCGGACCGAGCATCCCACCGACGACGCCGAGAAAATCACGGCGACCAATGGAGTCGTGTCCCGGATCGACAGGGAGATTCCCGAAGCCGAGGCGTACGGCGAGTTCACCGGGGTGGCCTGTTTCGGTGCAAGCGGGGCCGAGGTGTTGCGTCGCGAGTTTCACCGGGTCCGTGAGGGGCATGCCGGACAGCCGTTCCGCGGGGCGAAGTTGTTCGAGCAGGCCTACCTGATTCACCTGCTGCAGGAGATGATCGAGGAAGGTGTCGAGTTCCGGCACTCCGACACGAGTGGTGAGTACATCGAGATCGACACTCAGCAGGACTTCGAGTACGCCCGGGGCTGCTGGACGCGCGAGGGGATTGCCTGATGACTGATCTGCCGTTGTTTCCGACGTCGGTGGTCGGTTCGATGCCCCGACCGGCCTGGGTCCGTCGCCTGATCAACGACGACGAGAGCATCGATGAGGCCGATCGGGTTCGCTGGATGGATTCGGCGATCCGCTCGGTCGTTGCCCTGCAGGAGGCCGCCGGGCTCGATGTGGTCACCGACGGGGAGTGGGGTCGAAAGAGCTACATCGGGGTGATCGCCGAGTTGGCCGATGGATTCGAACTGAGCACCAGCGACGACGGGCGGCCGTGGACAGTGGTCACCGGGACGCTGGAGCCTCGACAACCCGGATACATCGCTGCCGAGGCAACCCGGATCAAGCAACTGACCGATCGGGCGATCAAGTCCACGTTGCCCGCGCCGGCACTGTTGGGAGAACGGATGTGGGATCCGATCGCCTCGGCGGCGGCGTATCCGACACGCGAGTCATTCGTCGAAGCGTGTGTGCCGATTTTGAGACGGGAGGTGGAGTTGTTGCGGGACGAGGGAGTGTCGATCGTTCAGATCGACGACCCGCACCTGTGCCTGTTTGTCGATCCCGAGGTGCGGGCCGGTTACGACGACCCGGATCGGGCGGCCGATTTTGCGGCCGAAATGACCAACCAGGTGGTCGAGGGCATCGAGGGAGTGCGGTTGGCGGTGCACCTGTGCCGCCGGGCCGGGGCCCGTGTCCGGGGCGAACATGCTCACAAGGGTGGTTACGGCCCGATCCTGGGAGCTCTCAATCGTCTGAAGGTTCACCACCTCACGATGGAATTCACTGCGCCGCAGGCGGGCGATATGGCGGTGTTCGGAGAACTTCGTGAGGACTTTGAGATCGGGCTGGGATGTGTCGGTTGCCAGCCGGGACGAGTGGATTCGACAGACGAGATCGTCGAACGTGTCGAGGTGGCACTCGGGCAACTCGATCCATCCCGCGTGACACTCAACCCCGACTGCGGATTTGCTCCGGGTTCGGCTGCGGACGTGAGCCTGGATGAGGTCTACACGAAGCTGTGTCACGAGGTCGAGGCGGCCGAGCGATTGCGGCAGCACTACGGCTGATCGTCCGCACTCGGTCACTCGTCGCCGAACGGGTTGCCCTCGTATTCCATCAGCTCGACCACCGCTCCATCGTCGGTCAGGTAGAAGCCGACTTCGACGCCCGGCAGAGGTGTGAACGGTCCCAGCACGCAGTCGAGTCCCTGCGAAGCGTCTTCGAGTGAATCGACGTGGTAGGCCACGTGAGACTGTTCGCGGACAGGGCCGCTGACGGGGCTGTCCGGTTCGAATCGCAACCACTCGATCCGGTGCGGGTGCTTGGTGAAGTCGGTGACCCACACCCGGGTCGCCTCGACAAACACCTCGCCCTCGTGAGGCTCTTCGGTGATGAGGCCGATATGAGAGAACTCCATCGGGGACTCCGGGGACGGGACTCGTGACTCAGTCGTTAGCGGGACGCGGCTTCTGTTCCTTGCTGTCAGATGACCGGTGGACCCGTGGTGAGTTGACGGCTCGACGACCGCCCGGTTGGGCCAACGGAGGGACTTCCGGCTGGTCGGGAGCTGGTTCGGGAGCTGGTTCGGGGGTCGACGCCAGAGTCGTTGGCGTCGGGAAAGTGTTGGCTGGTCGTGCTCGGGACTGAGGGGTGGTTGTCGACGGCCCAGTGGTTTCCGGATCGAACTCGGGGGTCAGGAAGATCTCCTTGGTCCGGATCTCCGCACGAGACACCTGGGCATTCTGTTTGGCTTGTCGGATCAGTTCACGGCTGTCGTCCCGATGGGCGTACATCGCCTCGCCGGGGCTGACGTATTCGTTCCAGTGTCTCTCGAAGACCGCAACGCTGTCCTTGTGACCGGCGAGAATGTCGGGGACGGTGTGAAGCATTGCGATGGTACGTTCGTACCTGACGAAGAACTTCCCGACGAATTCGGGCAGCAACCGGGACAGCGTGTTGTGCTTGACGATGTCGATGTAGCGGGGAATCACGTAACGGGGCTTGATGATGGGACCGAGGACCTGGCCGAGTGCCGTGCTGAAGATCTCGGAACTCTCTTCGTCCGCTTCGCTCAGGAACAACCGGGTGTAACCGCCGGCCCGCGCGTGAGTCGAGATGTCAGCATTTCCGGCGATCGGGACCAACTTCAATTCGGCCAACGATCTCAGCAGGGCCCGCGCGACCGCTTCGGAGAGCGACTCGTTGTTCCAGGCCATGGATTTCTTCGCGAATGGCGGAAACCCGGTCACGTTTCCCCTGCCTCCGAACTTGTATTCGAGGGCGGTGACCGGTTCGGGCTGGAATGGTTCGCCGATTCGCCAGAGTTGCCGAGCTTCGGTGCGTTTCCTGGTCCGCGAGATCATTTCCTGGTTGATTGTCCCGACAGCGTCTTCGATGTCAGCGGCTTTCAGTTCGGTGAACAGGGCGTGCACGTGCCCCGGTCCCTTTTCGATCGCGCCATCTTCGCAGACCCCGTATGTGGAATTGTGTTTCTTGGCGAAGCGGCCGTAGTCGTCGAGTCCCTTGCGAAGTTCCGGAGCCAGGCAGATGACATCCCAGTTGTCGGCCAACTTCTCGGGCCACTCGGGGTCGAGGCGAATCGAACGTCCGCGGAGCTGGTTGACGGTCATCGACGTGGTGGCGGCGGTGAGATCGATCAGCACGTTGATCCGGTTGGCGTCCCAGCCCTCTCCGAGCAATCCGCGAGTGCCGACCAGGCAGCGGGTGACCCCCTTCTGAAACATCGCCGTGATCATGCGGATGTAGAGCCGGGGACTCCATTCGCTGCCCAGTCCGCGGACCACCATGAAGCTGTCGTCTTCGGGGGTGAGCTGCAATTCGACATCGGCGTTCTCCTCTTCCAACCAGGTACGGGTTTCTTCAAGGAAGTACTCGGCGAGGTCGTCATCGACGAGGACGGTTGAGCCGGTGACCAGGATCGGGTCGAGCATGTCGGTGGTGACGTCGGTGAGCAGTTGGCGAAAGGCCTGGATGGCGCCGCCGGATTCCTCGTCGAGCAGGTGGGTGATTTCCTCGCTGACCGCCGATGTCTTCTCGTAGTCGGCGATCACGACGGCGCGGATCGAATCACCCAGGACATCGAATTCGGCTTTGAGGATCGGCACCACGGCCTGGGCCTTGGCCTTCGAGTAGGCCATGATCCGGCCGGCCGGCGAGGCGCAGACCTGGGTCGTGGTCTCGGTGACCTGGACACCGAACATTCTCAGTCGACGCGTCGCCTGTTCCCCCAGTTCCCGATCGGCAGCCGACTCGCTCCGTCGCAACGCGTTACGGATGTATCGGCCGAGTACGGGCATCAGGATGTCGAGTTCGGTCGGCGTCTGCGGAGTCTCCCACTCGAAAGGCAGAATCACCTCGGGGATCCCCGGCGGCAGGGGCCGTTCGATCGACTGCAGGAAGAACCGGGCGGTATGAGCGAATTCGGGGTCGCGTCGCTCGTATTCGTTCCACGTGTCGAACGTCAGAATTCCGGCCCGCAGGCTCGAGAGCGTCTCGGCCAGCCACTCGGGCAACGGTGACACTCGGGGGATGTTGTCGTCGCCGGGCGGTTGCTGGACGCACAGGTCCTCGATGAGTTGCGTGAGTTGGCCGTCCGTGTTGGCCAGGTAGGTGAGTTCGTCGGGAGTGGGTCTGACGAAATAGGCCAGGTCCTGGTAGGGGGCCAGGAATCCGTCCTTGACCACGGCGGGAACGGGGACCTGGAAGTCGACCGGGCCAAAAAACTGCTGGTACCTCAGGACGTCCACTTCGAGTTTGCCGTCGATGTCGGGGGGGGTGGCGGTGAGGCCGACAATGACCGGACCGTCGAACAGGTCCTGGGCGTCGGCCAGGACCCGTCCCCAGTGGCCCAGCAGGTGGTGGCATTCGTCGAGGATGATCAGGCCGACACCGGTGTCCTTGAGTCGACCCAGTGTTTCGATCGCCGAGCGATGCAACGTCCGCATCGCGTCCCCGCCGATCGCGAGGTCATCGCGAACGACCTTCTTGTTCCGGGCCAACCGCGTGGCGTAGTACTCCGGATTTCGCTCCTTCAGGTCCTCGATCCACAGGCGTCCTTCTTCGGGCGTGTTGACCTCGCCGTTTTCGAGCAGGTACATGATCCAGTTCTGGAGGCCCCCCTCTTCGAGGTCGTCGCCGCCACGCCGTGGCAGGGTCACCGACTGGTAGGTCAGCGAATTGAGCAGCGAGGGCTCCCGGGGGTCGGTGCTGGCAAAATCGACGAGCGGACGTCCCGAGGCGGTCGAGAACAGGTCGGTGCGGGCGGCCCACTGCATCTGGATGGCCGAATTGGGTGAAAGCACCACGGCCGGGCGGCGGATGTGGATGGCCCACAGGTACAGTCCCAGCACGGTCTTGCCCGATCCGGGAGGGGCCACGATGTGCAGCCGCCGTTCGCCCCGGTTCAGTTGTTCTTCGGCGATCTTGATCACCTCGGCCTGAGAGGGCCTCAGCGTGCCGTCGAACCGCACGTCGGGAAAGTCCACCATCTGATATCTCGATCGGCGGTGTTCAGGCTGTCGCCGTGCACAGGAAATTTGCTAGAATTCCCAGTAGTGGTAACAAACCTGCACTAGTTTTTCTCGTTGCTCGAGAGGAATCATCAGAATGAAACGTCTTCTTGGTGTCCTGCTGGCGGTGATGCTCGTCGTCGGCTGTGCGGACAGTGGTTCGGCGCCGTCGGGAGGTCCGGAGTCCGGATCGTCGGCCGCGGTTGGAGCCGACCTGCGAACCGTCGTGTTCAACGTTCCGGGCATGACCTGACCCACCGGGTGTGCTCCGAGAGTCCGTGAGACTCTCGCCGACCAACCTGGTGTCAAGGACGTCGAAATCAAATTTGAAGCCCGCAAGGCCGTCTGTAAGGTGGAATCCGGAGACACCTTTGACGTCGACAAGGCGATCGCCGCCCTCGATGAAGAGGGATTCGAAGAGAGCACCGTGGCGAAGTAGCGACCGGATCTTGACACTGCAGGCCGCCCTGTTACGACGGGGCGGCCTTTTTTTTTGTTTCGTGAGTGAAATCGTGGAGTGCACCGGGATGAACAGGGCAGGTGTCTGGACCGGAATTGTTTTGCTCGTACTGGGACTGGCCGTTCCCGCTTCAGCCGCCAAGGACCGCCCCAACATCATTTTCATCATGGCCGATGATCTCGGCTACGGTGACCTCGGATGTTACGGCCAGAAGCGGATCCGGACGCCACACCTGGATCGCATGGCCGCGGAAGGCATGAAATTCACCCAGTTTTATGCCGGGTCGACCGTCTGTGCACCGTCGCGCTGTGTCCTGATGACGGGCTTGCACACCGGGCACTGCTTCATTCGGGGAAACGGCAAGATCAATCTGAGGCCTGGTGACGTGACCGTGGCCGAAGTGCTCAAGGGCACGGGGTATACGTGTGGCTTGATGGGCAAGTGGGGCCTGGGGCACGAGAATTCCAGCGGGCTGCCGACCCGGCAGGGGTTTGACTCGTTCTTTGGTTATCTCGATCAGCACCACGCACACAACTACTATCCCAGTTTCCTGGTACGGAACGAGAAACGGGTCTTGCTGAAGAACGTCGTTCCCAACGAGGGACGCTTTGGCCAGGGCGTGGCGACACGGCAGGTCGAATACAGCCATGATCTGGTCATGGCCGAGACGATGACGTGGCTCGACGGGGTCCATGACCGACCCTTCTTCCTCTACCTGGCCCTGACGATTCCTCATGCCAACAACGAGGCGCGGCAGAAGGGGATGGAAGTTCCTGACCTGGGAGCGTATGCGAAAGAGGACTGGCCGGCTCCGCAGAAAGGCACCGCGGCGATGATCAGCCGCATGGATGCCGACCTGGGACGCCTGTTTGCACGTCTGAAGCAGCACGGTATCGATGAGGAGACAGTCGTCTTTTTTACGTCCGACAACGGTCCGCACCGCGAAGGGGGAAACAACCCGGATTTCTTTGACTCGAATGGACCGTTACGAGGGATCAAGAGGGACCTTTACGAAGGCGGAATTCGCGTGCCGCTGCTGGTCCGCTGGCCGGGGAAAATCCGCGCCGGCAGCACGGCCGACTTCATTGGGTCTTTCGCGGATGTTCTTCCCACCTTGGCGGAATTGGCCCGTGCGAAGGGACAACAGGCCACCGACGGTTTGAGCTTCGTCGACACCCTCCTGGGGAACAGTCGGCGACAGAAGCACCACGAGTACCTGTACTGGGAATTCTACGAAGGTCGGAGCGCCCAGGCAGTGCGGATGGGAGACTGGAAGGCGGTGGTCAAACCGTTTCACGGGACAAAGGTCGAGTTGTATCACCTGGGGAAGGACCTGGGCGAAAGGAAGAACGTGGCGTCGGATCATCCCGATGTCGTGGCCCGGGCCCGGGCAGCCATCAAGGCCGCACATCGGCCCTCTCCGTTGTGGAAAGTGCGCCGCCGGGGAGTCCGCAAGAAGCCCGCCAAGAGAAAACAACGTGATGAATAACTGCCGAGTGTCCCTGGCCGTGTTGGTTCTGTGTGCCTGTTCGGGCGTCACGGATGCCGGGTTGCCGAAACGGCCGAACCTGGTCGTTGTCATGGCTGACGACATGGGGTACGGGGACGCCAGCTGTTACGGCAATACGGCGTTCCGGACACCCCATCTGGACCGACTGGCTGCGGAAGGCCTCCTGTTCACCGATTTTCACTCCAGCGGCAGTGTCTGCAGCCCGACCCGGGCAGGGCTGCTGACTGGACGGTATCAGCAGCGGGCGGGAATTCCCGGGGTGATCAATGCGGACCCGAAGGTGAATCGGCATCACGGGTTGATGTCCGTCGAAGTGACATTCGCCGAGTTGTTGCGAGCCGAGGGTTATCGGACCGCAGTCTTCGGGAAATGGCACCTGGGATACCAGAAGCGGTTCAATCCAATCCACCACGGGTTCGAGCGGTTTCGCGGTTATGTCAGCGGCAACGTCGATTACGTCTCTCACTTCGATCGCATGGGGATCGCCGATTGGTGGGATGGAGACCGACTGGTCCCCGAACCCGGATATTCGACTCACCTGATCACCCGACACGCGGTCCGATTCATCAAGCAACACGCCGATCGCAGCGGGAAGAAGCCGTTTTGTCTCTATGTCGCCCACGAATGTCCGCATTCGCCCTACCAGGGTCCCGGAGACAAACCGGTGCGAGGCCCGGGGCGGACCAAGCTGAAGGGAACGCCGCGGAAGGACATCAAGGTGACCTACGGCCAGATGATGACCGAGATGGACCGCGGAATCGGTGCGATTGCCAACGCACTGCAGGAAACGGGGATCGCCGACAAGACCCTGGTGCTGTTCTTTTCCGATAACGGGGCCAACCGCAACGGCCGCAACGGCCCGTTGCGTGGGTTCAAGGGCAGCGTCTGGGAAGGCGGTCACCGTGTTCCGGCGATCGCGTGGTGGCCGGGGACGATTTCACCGGGGCGGACAACTTCGACCACGGCGATCACGCTCGATGTCATGCCGACGCTGATCGAGTTGGCAGGCGGTCGACTGCCCGATGGACACCGGTTGGATGGCACGAGCCTGGTCAACGTGCTGAGCGGTGACAAATCGACCGGTCAGCAACCAGGTCACCGGACGCTGTTCTGGGCCTTCGGCAAGCGGGCTGCCGTGCGACGCGGTCAGTGGAAACTGGTGGTCGGTCACCTGCCCGGCGGAACTGTCGGGTTGTACAACCTCAAGAGCGACCTCGCCGAGCGGACCAACCTGGCCGTGTCGGAGCCGGACCGGGTGAAGGAACTGCAGGCAGCCCTGGCGGCGTGGCGGGCTGACGTGACTCGAGGGGCGACCAGGCAGCCAGATCAGGCGGAGCAAAACAAAAAACCGCGTTCCCGATCCGAGGACCGGGAACGCGGTGTGCGGACTGAATGAGTCCGAAGGGACGCGATTCAAGAGGGTGAACCCTACTTCTTCTTCTTCTTGTCTCCACCCTTCTTGGCGGCGGGCTTCTTGGCGGCGGGCTTCTTGTCTCCACCCTTCTTGGCGGCGGGCTTCTTGTCTCCGCCCTTCTTGGCGGCGGGTTTGGCGGCGGGCTTCTTGTCTCCGCCCTTCTTGGCGTCAGGTTTGGCGGCGGGCTTCTTGTCTCCGCCCTTCTTGGCGTCAGGTTTGGCGGCGGGCTTGGCGTCGCCACCATCCTTCTTGTCCCCATCCTTGGCGTCGCCACCATCCTTGTCGCCATCGTCAGACGGATTGGCCGCCTCATCCTTGTCGGCGTCGCCACCCATCGATCCAGCTGGAGCACCGGCCGCGGAGCCCATCGAGTTGGGATCCGCACTATCCGGATTGATCGACTGATCGTCGGCTGCGTCGCCGCATCCCAGTGAAAGCAGGCCCAGTGAAAGGGCCATCAGAAACGTGTTGACATACTTCATCTTGCCGAACTCCCCTTGGTTTTGGCCCAGAAATCAAACGGGCACATGAACTGTTTTGGCCGCGACGGATCGCGCACCCAGAACCCGCATTACAACAACACAGATCCTGCATTGCCACCGACTATTCCCCGAATTCTCACCGAAACAACGACGCACACCGCATTAAAGTGCCATACCCAATTCCTGGCTGTCAGTCTTCCCGACCGCTCTTCAGCACAGAGACTCTCACAACCCGTCTCTCGTCGCCGCTAACGCCCGGAAGCCGACGAGAACGACTCTCCCTTCCGGATTCGCATCGCCTGGTCCAGGACCGCCTTTCCGTGGCTCCCACAGGACTCCCGTTTTAAGGATGAAAATGGGTGGAATGGGGTAGCTCGGTCGACTGTCAGCGTGTCTTAGGGTCATTCCGGTATTTCCGTTCAACTCGGTCGCTCCGTCTGTCCGAAGAATCAGAACAACTGCCATAGTCGGAATAACCGGTCTATTTTGAATATCCCCGATCTTCGGGTCCTGTGATGAACACGACACGCCTTCTGAACTTGGGCTTTTTGGTCTGTGCACTGGTGACGGGTCCGCTCGTCGTCCTGGGTGACGAGCCGCCTGGCGAGTTACCCATAGAGGACGATTCGACGGCGGGCGTGGTCCGGATGATCCCGGCCGGAGACGCGCTTGAAGCGGCTGCTGGTGCGGGAATTCGCCCAATGTCACCGGCTGCGGACGTGATGAGGGTATTGCCGACCGGTGGCATAGATGACGTGATTGCACCGGTGGTGGCCCGCGACAAGATGGTCGGCATGCGTTACCGCCTGGAGCGTCAGGCGGCCGGCAGCGAGGCGGTCGGAAACGATGGCGGGGACACGAGTTTCAACCTGTTCTGGCCGTTTGAGGCGAACGGGGATGATCGGTTCCTGTTCATGGACGTGCGAGCCCTGGTCAGTGACCAGGGACGTGGCGGCACCAGCCTGGGCATGGGTTACCGTTCGTACAACCAGCAATTGGACCGCATCTTTGGCCTGTCCGGCTGGTGGGACTCGGACGATTCACACCACCGCACCTACCAGCAGGCCGGAGCCAGCTTCGAGTCCCTGGGCCAGTTCTTTGATTTTCGGGTCAACGGTTATTTCCCGTTGTCGAACGAGTACCACACGGTTCACGACTCGACGGATCTCTCCAACCCGTACTTCGGAGGCTTCAACCTGCTGGTTGACCGCACCCGGATCTTCGAGTCGAACTACCGTGGTCTCGACACCGAGGTGGGAGTTCCGCTGCCGGTCCTGGGCCGGTACGGGTCCCGCGGTTACGTCGGGATGTACCACTGGTCGAGCGAGACCGACCAGGACACGACCGGCTGGAAGGCCCGGATCGAGACGCAGGTGACCGACGACGTGATGGTCGGCGTGTCGGTGTCCGATGACAGGGTCTTCGGGACCAACACCTGGCTGAACATCGTGTTGACGTTGCCCGACGGTCGTCCCGAGACGTTTTTCCGACCACAGACGATGCGTCAACGGCTCAACGGTTCGGTCCATCGAAACCACCGGGTGGTGGTCAACCGTCGTCAGCAGGTCGACCCGATCCAGTTGGTCAACCAGTCGGGAACCAACGCCGGCAACGCGATCCAGTTGGTCTGGGTTGATCCCAACGCCGCCTTCAACGGCAACGGCGCCTTCGAGAGCCCGCTGAACAACCTCGAGACATACAACAACGTTCCGGGCAACGACATGGTCATCGTCGGCAGTGGCGACCTGGCCGGTTCGCTGGTTCTCTTCGACGACCAGAAGCTGCTCAGCGAATGGGCGCTCAACCAGCAGCAGTACGTCTTCGACACCACCTCGGGGCTGATCCCGATGCCGGCGGTTGATCCCCTGGCGACCAAGCCCACGTTCCGCAACCCGCTGGGTGTCGACGGCAACGACGGCGGCACGATCGTGACGATCGCAGGCAGCAACACCGAGATCGGCGGGATCATCTTCGACGGCCAGACCGATTCGTCCGGCGTGTTTGCCAACGCGATCACCACCGCGCCGGGCTGGACGATCGGCGGATTCGACTACTACGACAACGAGTTCGATCGCACGCGGAACAGCGTGGTGTTCACCAACAACGCGTCGAGCGGGTCAGGCGGGCCGGCGCTGGGGATCTTCGAGCGGAACCAGTTGCGGGGCAACGGGTTCGATTCGATCGCCGGCTTCCAGTTGACCGCCACCGACGGTTCGCTGATGAACCTCCGCGTTGCCGACAACACCGTCAGCAACTATCGCGGCGAGGACCAGAACGCCAACGGCAATCTCGATCCGGGCGAGGACACAAACGGCAACGGTCAACTCGACGCCGGGGTGGCCCTCTCGATCACCGCCATCGACCGGGCCGAGATCACGGCGGTCAGCATTCCCGCCGACCCGTCCGATCCGACCGATCTCGGGTTGCCGCTGGGCATCACCGGCAACATCGCCGTGGGCAACGGCACCGGACTGCTGCTGTTGACCGAGACCGAGGGTGTGATCACCGCCGACGTCAGCGGCAACACCTTCAACAACAACTTCGATCCGAACACCGGTGTTTCGATGACCGCCGACGGCGGCACGATCAACCTGCTGAGCTTCCGGAACAACGACGTCAGCGACAACCTGGGTACCGGCATGCGGCTGCTGGCTACCGGTGGCGGAACGATCGCCAGCGTGGTCAACGAGGATCGCAACCGCAACGGAGTGCTCGATCCGACCGAGGACACCAACGGCAACGGTGTGCTGGACGTCGGCGAAGATCTCAACGGCAACGGGGTGCTCGACGGTGACGAGGACGTCAACGGCAACGGCGTGGCCGACCACGGGTTCAGCGGCAACACGCTGATCGGAAACGGCGGCGCCGGCCTGGTCGTGGTGGCCAACGACGGGTCGATCACCGATCTGAACATCGGATCGCCCGGCGACACGATCCCCGACGATTCCCTGTTCGGAGACCGGGCCGAACTCGACTTCAACGGTGACGGGTTCCTCAACCGTGGCAACGGAAACGGCCTGCTGGATCTCGGCGAGGACGTCAACGCCAACGGCGTGCTGGACCCCGGTGAGGATGACAACGAGGACCTGAACAACAACGGCATTTTTGACCTGACCACCGACGGGTTCGTCGGGGCGGCCCGTAGTGAAGATCTCAACGGCGACGGGTTCCTCAACACCGGCAACGGCAACGGGATCCTGGATCCTGGTGAGGACGTCAACGAAAACGGTCTGCTGGACGCCGGCGAGGACTTTGACGAGGACTTCAATAACAACCAGGCGCTCGACGGTCCCGAGAACGTGATCATCGGCAACGGCTTCCAGGTTGCCGGCAGTGCCGGAATTTTGATGATTACCGTGCCGACCGAAGATCTCAACGGCAACGGCACGCTCGATCCCGGCGAGGACACCAACGAAAACGGTCGACTGGATCTCGGTGGTGGTGTGATCACCGCCGGGCTGGCCAACAACTTCCTGGACAACACCATCGAACTCGATGCCGCGGGCAACCCGACGCTGGAGAACAACACCGGAAGCCAGTTGTCGATTTCGGCTGACGGCGGATCACTGGGGACCGGTTCGATCACCCTCTCGTCGGTTGCCAACAACTCGATGACAGGGGCCGGTGTGGATGCGATCACGATCAACGCGACCAACGCGGGCACCGTTTCCTTCGGAGAAATCAAGAACAACACACTCGACAACGCCGTTGGTCGGGGCATTTTTGCGGCGGCTGACACGGCCACCATTGACCTGGGAACGATCGAGAACAACACCATCAACCGGGTCTACTCTGGTACCGACTCGGTGTGGGTCACCGGCGTCGATTCTTCACTCTCCGCGACGCTGATCCGCAACCGGATCATCGGCGACTCACTCAACAACATCGACACCGCCGGCGGCATCACGGTGCTCTCCAGTGGTGGCAACCTGTCTCTTGCCATCGGGCAGGATGACCCCGCCTTACCCGGGGCCCTGACCCTTGGCAACATCTTCGAGGGCAACCTCGGTTCGGCGATCCGGGTTGAACTGCAGGACAACGGGACCGGGCAACTGGCCATCCACAACAACACGATTCTCTCCACCATCGACGACCTCGATCCCCTCACCTCCGTTGCCGGGGACGCGATCCACGTGGCTCTCGTCTCGGCCAACTCGGCTGCTGACGCGACGGCGGTGCTGCAGTCCTCGACGATCTCCGGCAACTTCATCGGTGACGATTTCGATCCGCTGCTGTCATTCATCAACGAGGGGTCAGGAATCGTGGTGCGGGCGACCGAAGAAACGACCGTCCAGGACCTGTTCATCTCCGAGAACACCATCACCGGCAACCTCGGCGACGGAATCCTGTTCTCGCGATCCGACAACGCGGTGGTGGCTGTCGTCAACCCGGTCACCGGCCAGATCCGCGGTGTGACGATCGACGGCAACACGATCACCGGTCACGCCGGTAATGGCATCGCGGTCGCTGCCAGTGGCGGCAACGCCAGCCAGGTGGGAGTCGAACTGCGAGACAACGTCGTCACGCTCAACCTGCAGAACGGTATCGACCTGCTGACCGCCGGAGACGCCGACCTTGCCGTCGATCTCAACCGCAACCTGGTTGACGCGAACCTCGGTCACGGCGTGCAACTTCGGGAACAGTTCAACGCCTTCGACACCGAAGCTCGCCAGATTGGCGGCACATGGTCTCAGAATACGATCATCAACAACATCGGATCTGGTGTCCGTGGTGACGCCCGCATGGCCGGGTTGGTGATCGGGATCGACGGAACCGACCCGTCCACCGGTGCCAGCCTGGGCAACACGATCACAGACAACGGCGAGGACGGGATCGAGTTCAACGGGTTCGGTGACGTGTTGGTCGCCAACAACTCGATCACCGGCAACGGTGTGCTGGCCCTGGGAGCCGGCGGCGGTGCCGGCATCGACATCAACTGGGCCCCGCCGGCCCAGCCGTTCGTCTTCCTCGGCAAGCAGTTCACCCTGCGGGGCAACACGATCCAGGACAACGCCGGTGACGGGATCGAGATCCAGCAGGCTGGTGCTCTCGCGGGTACCCAGAGGCTCGAACTGGTGGCCGAGGGCAACGACATCCGCTTCAACGATCTCCGCGGCGTCGACATCCTCAACCAGGACAGCGGCGAGTCCTTCATCCGCTTCGGCAACGGGACCACCGAGAGCCTCAACCAGATCGACAACAACGGTCTCGAGGGCTTCTACGTGGTCAACACCGCCTCGGCGGTCCAGAACCAGACCGACGCCGCGGACGTCGATCTTGATGCCACCGGTGCCATCGACGCGTTGCCCAACATGGTGTTGGTGCTCAACGAGAACTCGTTCGAGAACAACAACCAGACGGGGAACTTCATCGTCGGTGGCCTGGCTCTGCGAGTCGGCAGCAGCAACAGTTTCGCCCAGTTCACCGGGGCCGATGCGGTCGGCACCAACGACCTGGACGGAAACGGCGTCGGCACCAACGAGACGCTCGACCTGCTGGGCAACGTGATCGGCAACGGTCGCGTCAACGCCCAGGTGATCAGCAACACGTTCAACACCAACAACGGTCACGACGTGTATATCGAGAGTTTCACCTCGACGATCGATCCGGCCGACACCGAGGATGCCTGGGATGACACGATATTCGACGTAACGGTCTTCGAAGGTGATCCCCTGGCACGGCTCAACATGGTGTTCAGCGGCAACAATGGTGGCAGCCTGCAGGTGACCAACGGCGAGAGTGACCGGAGTGCCAATCCCGGGTTGTCCGACATCGTCGGCGCCTTCTACAACAACGACGAGGAAATCTTCAAGAGTCGACTTGATACCGAGATTCCTCCGGGTCCGTTCACCGTTGGAGACCGTCGCCGGAATGCTCAGCGGATCGCTGCTCGCGACACGCTGCCGCCGGGAAGCGGTCCCGACCTGGGTACCTTCGAGTACCCGGGGATGGGGGTGAGTACCTTCCGGATCGAGACGGGTTACGACACGGTGGATCCACTGGGGTCGGCTCCGTTTGCCGCCGGGCGTGGCTTCCTGCTTGACCTGGCCGTGGTGCCGCCGGTGGGCAACGCCGGTGGCATTGAGTTCAGCTTGCCGATCCTGCCGGGCGAACTGCCCTTCGGATGGAACGAGACGACGTCCGGGACGTTCGACTTCAGCTTCCCAACGCTGACGCCCTAGTTCGACTGCCCATCGCCGGTTTCGCTGACGATCGCCTGCAGCGAGCCATCGGGCCGTTCGAGTACCAGTCGACCCTCCGGGTCGATCTCGCGGCAGGTCCCCTCGACCCGTCCATCGGGTGTCTCGACGGACAGTCGTCGTCCCAGATCCTGGCAGGACCGGTTCCAGCGTTCGGGAAGCCGGGAATCGCCGGTTCGCCAGGCTTCAATCTGGTGATTGACCTGTTCGAGAATCTCCAACAGGCAGTCATCCAGCGGTACGTTCGCACCCAGTTCTGCGGCGAGCGATGTGGCCCGGTCGGCCAGGTCGGCCTCGACCCGGTTGTTGATGTTGACACCCACCCCGACGACGACGGCCGCAGGGGTGTCCACGGTTGGCGGCAGCGGTTCGACCAGCACACCGCAGATTTTCTTGCCACCTACGGTCACGTCGTTGGGCCACTTCAGCCTGGCTCCGGAGGTCGGATCGACGGGAAGGCGTCCGGAGAGAGCCTCGACGACACCCAACGCGGTGGCCAGGGCCAATGGTGGGATTTTCGCGGGAGTCGGCGGGGTGCCGTGTGTGAACAGCAGCGAGAAGGTGAGGCTGCCCCGGGCTGACTCCCATCGCCGGCCCCGGCGTCCGCGGCCTCGAGTCTGCCGGGCGGCCAGGACCAGCAGTGGTGGGCCGGGCGGGTGAGAGCCCGACCCGGCGATCTCGATTGCCAGATCACTGGTTGAATCGATCGTGTCGCGGTAGACCACGTTCCGGATCCACGTTCGGTCTCGGATGGCGTCGAGATCGAATGGACAGTCGGTCACGGCGGTTACCGAGAATGGGTCAGCGGGAGAGGTGTTTCGGCTGGTCGGCGATCAACGAAAACACGGCGGTGCGCCTGTCGCGGCACACCGCCGTGGTCGTTGCCGTTGGGCGTCCGATCCGGTGTCACGGTTCGAACGGAATCAGCGACGGCCTAGAAATCCGGAACAGGCGGAGCGCCCGGACGCGTCTCGGTGTCGTCATCGCCGGTCGGGGGCATCCCGTCGCCGGGATTGGGTGGTTGGCCACCATCGGGAGATTCCGGCGGTGACCCTGGAGGTGTCAGGTCGTCGTCAAGGTCACCGTCACCGGGATCCGGGGGCAAGTCGTCGGAGTCGCCGCCGTCGGTCGGTGGATCATCGTCGAAGTCATCACCCAGGTCGGGCATGTCGTCGTCACCACCTGGCGGACCACCGGGCATTTCGCCGTCGGGTCCTTCACCGCCGGGTTGCTCACCATCCGGGAAACCACCGCCGGGCATGTCGTCATCGAAGCCGTCGTCGCCGGGAAATCCGGTTCCGTCATCGCCTTCACCAGGTGTTCCGCCACCCGGGTTTTCGGGGTTCGGGAAGCCGCCGCCCGGTCCCTCGCCACCGGGACCACCAGGAGAACCGTCTCCAGGGGCGATCGGGTCACCAGCTCCGGGAAGACCATCAGATGGCCCACCGGGGAACGGATTGTCGCCCGGCTGTCCACCGCCGGGTTGACCGGGCTGTCCACCACCGGGGAATTCGCCGCCGGGCTGTCCACCATCGGGGAATCCGCCACCAGGTTGTCCACCGCCGGGTTGACCGGGCTGTCCACCACCGGGGAATTCGCCACCGGGCTGTCCACCATCGGGGAATCCGCCACCAGGTTGTCCACCGCCGGGTTGACCGGGCTGTCCACCACCGGGGAATTCGCCGCCGGGCTGTCCACCATCGGGGAATCCGCCACCAGGTTGTCCACCACCGGGTTGATCGGGCTGTCCACCACCGGGAAATTCACCGCCGGGTTGTCCACCGCCGGGGAATCCGCCGCCAGGTTGTCCACCACCAGGCTGCTCACCACCGGGGAATCCGCCACCGGGTTGTTCACCACCGGGGAATCCACCACCAGGCTGCTCACCACCGGGGAAT
>Ga0310120_10000612_pt1 | contig 27989 bp, 14 predicted proteins | sample CB27_AW_983_MG_FD_203506 | JGI IMG/M metagenome (GOLD analysis project Ga0310120, IMG submission 203506) | Marine microbial communities from Western Arctic Ocean, Canada - CB27_AW_983 | ecosystem: Environmental > Aquatic > Marine > Oceanic | place: Canada: Western Arctic Ocean | collected...
TGCTCAATTGATCACGGTCCCATTTCAATGTCCCGGTGATGGTGCCTCCTTCGGGGCGGGCATAGTGCTCCTTGCGCAGAATGGAGGCGAGTCCTCCGAGGAACCTGAACCCTTCAATCGAAATTTCAGTTCCGCTGAAGCTGAGGTCAAGCTGTCCCGAATCCACATGCCGGGGATCAAATGTCAGGGACCCGGAGGGCGCATCCACGTGGCCCTTGATGAGGCGCCCGAGGGCTTCCATTCCCAGCAGTTCGCCCATCGGAAAGCGGATGAGTTGCACATCAAACACGGAGGGACTGCCGGCCGTAATAGGCTGCACTCCCTTAAACACGGCCTCACCCGAGCTGGGACTCTTGGTGTAGAGGGATTTGAGATCAAAAGCTCCGTCATTCCATTCACCAAGCCCAGTGCTCACCTTGAGCTCCGTCCAGTTGCCGAAACGCGCAAACCCACCGCTGAGGACGAAGCGCAGACCATCCCCGTCTTCGGCGGGCCGTGCGGTCAACTCTGAACCCCGCAGACGCACCACGGAATCGTCAGTCTCGGTCCCGTAATGGAGGTCAAACTGGCTGCAGCGGTAGCTCCCGAAATCAAGGAACTCCTCCCCCTTGGTGACCAGGGGGCTGATCGTATCCTCGGGTGGTCGCAGCACCATCGTTCCCAAGCGCGCGCGAAGCTCTCCTCCCCGCAATCTGGAACTGATAAAACTGGAACCCTTCAACCGGGCCTCCAGGGATGAGAGCTTGAGACTCCTGGGTAGTGAACCGGCTGGCCAGGCAAACTTCACGGACTCTACCCGGCTCTTGATCGGATTCACCGAGAGATCTGCGAGTCCCACCTGAGACCCGGTGGATTGTCCCAGGCTCTTCTCCAGATCCTCCCGGTAACCCCTGCTGTTGAAACGGGCCAGAACCAGCAGCAGGGAAACCCCGGCGGCAACCAGAAGGACGAAGAACCCGACCGTCGTAACCAAGCCGTAACGGCGTCGGCGGAACTTGGGGCTGGCCAGCTGATCTTTCCGTCGCTTCCGCCTGCGCACCCGCATCGCCTTCGATCCGTCAGACCGGGTCACCAGTTCAGCATCCTCGCTCCTCGTCTTTGCCCGTTCCCCCTTCTTCAACTGCTCCATCATCTCGTCGACGGAGTAGCTGCGCTGTTCTGAATCCTTTGCCATGTCTCTACGGAGAACCCGCGAAAATTCGTCTTACCGGCTGACAGGCTGGCCGGAGGGATCCTCCAGTCGAACGGTCACCAGGATAATGTAGGCGTCCTTCAAAGAGGTCTCAGCCTGGGATCGGAAGAATCGCCCGATCAGCGGAATCCTGCTCAGGACCGGTGTGCTGTCCTCCACTTTGATGTTGGAGTTGGCGAGTAATCCACCCAGAACCACTGTTTCGCCATTGTAAATGGAAAGAGTCGAATTGCCCCGGATCGTGCTGAATACGGGCATGAGGATGGCATTTTCGGTAATTATCCCGAAGGAGCCCGAGCTCAGGACCCCGCCGGTCGGATCGAAGACCGCGCTACTGCTCCCGCCCCGGATCGGCGTGCCGTAGTTGATGAAGCCATCAAAATTCCGGATTTCCGGTTTGATGGCCACTTCCACCACCCCGTCTTCGCCGAGCTGGGGAAGGACTTCGAGCCTGCACCCGAGGTTGGTGGTCGCAAAGGCCGTCGGATGCGCCGGCGTAACGGGCGTGACACCTGCATTCTGCCCCGCCAAGCCTCCCGCCGGGTCGATCTGGAAGTTGCCCCCGACCTGGTTCGGAAGCTCGGGGGGTTCATACTCGGTTGGATAAATGAATTCCTGGACCGACTCGATGGTGGCGGTCTGACCAGAGCGGGTAATCACCGTCTTCTTGGTCATCAGGTCCAGACCGTTGTGCTGACTGGCGCCCCGCATGAGCACTCCCACCGTGGCATCATTGACTATCCCGGTGGCCAGGATGCTGCCGGGAGCGCGGAAAAACGCGTTCTCGACCGGAGAGCGGGCCATTGCCGCATCGATGGAATTCTTCTCGGTGGCGAGATTGCCGCTGCGGTTCCCGGCGTTCAGGGGGCGGAAGGGAGGCGCCACCACCGGAGTTCCATTGCCCACCGTTCCCCCGTGGAGCAGGAGTTCATCCGTGAGTGACTGCGCGCCGTCCAAGAGCCAATCGAAACCCAGTTCCTCAAGCCGATGTTCGGTGGAACGAATGATCCGGGCCTCCACGATGATCATCACCGGTTCAGCATCGACAAGCGCATCCACAATCGCCTCGACCAAGGCCATGTTGGTCTCGGTGTTCTTGATGGAGAGCATCGATGATTCTGGTCTGTAGATCGCAGTGGCTCCGGGGGGAAAGGCCACGCCTTTTTGCTTGAGATACTCCTGGGCCGTGAGGCGTTTCACGAGGCCCCGCCTGGGAGCATCATCACCTGCAAAAGGATCGGCGTCCTCCCCGGCTCCTCCCTCTCCGAGGTCCTCCCGGCTCAGGAAATCGGGAGGCATGTTGAACTGCCGGAAGATCAGGTCGTCGCTGATCACTCCCACCGGCCTGATCACAACCGCATGCTCATCGACCCTCGCCTTGGTCCGCGTGGCCTGCAGGATGTAATCCAGCACCTTGCGCATCGGGGCATTACGCAGCTTGAGATTGAAGGTGGCGGTCTCGATCTGGCGGGTGCGAATCTCGTCTGCATTCCCCAGCTGAATGACAAAGGCAATGCCCCGGCGCTCGGGATCCAACTCTTGCAGATCAAGAGTGGCGGCCTGCTGGCGTAGAAAGTCGATCGCTTCCCCCAACCGGACCTGATCCATGTCGACCACCGGGATGATGATGGATTCGAGTTTCTCCGAGGCTGAGGCCCCCAGGAGGTTTCCTCTCTTCAGTCCCCCAAACTCTCCATCGGCAAGTTCGCTGACGCTCTTCGGCGCCGGGGACTCCCAGGCCCTCCCAACCTCCTTGAGCATCTGCTCCCGCGTCTCGTCACGGGCTGCATTGAAATAATTGTTCTTGTGCTGGTGGATCGCTTCCATCCCCCGGCGGGCCGCGGTGTTGTGGGGATCGGCCCGCAGGACGGCGTCATAAATCACAAGGGCACGATCGAACTGCCCCAATTCCGCGAAACCCCGGGCCTCGTAAAGCAGTCGGCGCACTTCATCAACCTTGCGGGCGTGGGCCGGGGTCAGAGCCGGGTTGTTCCTGATGGGATCTTTCAGCTGCTCACGCATCTGCCCCGCAGGAGCATGATGCGGTGCCACACCGGGTCTCAGCACGTTCTCCAGGAGTTCATCCGCCTTCCCGTAGTCGCCCACCCGGGCCAGTTCACGAGCCCGTTCCACCGAGGCCTGGGCCAGGCGGTCGGCTACCGCGGTCTTGAGGTGGGCGGTGCCGACCCCTCCCGGGAAAAGGTTGAAGGCCTTGGTGTATTCGTCCACGGCGGTTGCATAGTCCGCGAGGCGATACGCCTTGTCGCCGGCCAGGAGGGCTTCCTGTGCCTGCTGGGTGGTTTGGGCCCTGCGCTTCAGTTCGCGCTGAACAATCTCGGATGGTTCAGCCGAGACCAGCGAAGTGGCCGCAACAAAGCCACCCACCATGAGCAAGGCGCACATAACCGGGCCGGCAACATCACGAGAGCGTTGCCGCACGAACTGAGGGACGTAGGCGATGGCGATGGTTCTACCGAACCACCTTTCCGACGTCAGCATAAAAATCGGGGACCTTATCGGCAAAATTCCCTGTGTTTGCGGGAGTTTTCTAACCTCTGAATGGTAGCTGTAATCGCTGCATGGGCGCTTTTCTTCTTGGTGCGTGAAAGGCCCGATTGAGGATTCGGATCCGACGTTTAAGCAGATTGAGGCGGATCTTGAGGTGACATTTACGCACCCAGCATGATAGGCTGTTCATAAGAACACTATATCCTTCGCCGGCGGACTGTCAAGGATATGGCAGACCGAATCCTCCCTATTCTCTTGAAGGCTTCACGACCCGGTCAACCGCGTGTTTGGTCACGATATTCCCTTTGGCACCGCGCCCCTTGACCGCAATTTCACCAAACTGGAATAGACGGCTCACGTTCCGGAGGCGCAAGGCGGGCTTCAGGTGTATGAGCACCGTATTCAAGGCACTCTCCTCCTCCGAGTCATGAACCACCAGGTAGAAAACCCGCGTTCCTGCCGTGCCCTTGCCCAGCTCATAGATCTTGTCACGGGTCACTCCCCCGATCCGAAAACGTTTGGCCAGGACGGCACCATCCCGCCCATCGCGGTAGATCATTGAATAGATCTTTTCCTCACCCTTGCGGAACACAACCACGTGGACCGGGCGTTTTCCCACGAAGGCCTTGTTCGAGACCTTGAGCACCCGCATCTTGGCGTCCTGTGAGATCGCAATGATATCATCGAGTCGTGAGCACTTCTCGATGGCCTTCTCGCGCTTCAGTCCCAGTCCCGCGAATCCGTTCTTTTCATCGACGTAGAGCGTCTCGGTGGCCGCTACCACCTGGGCGCGGTCAACTCTTTCAAATTCCCCTTCATCAGTCCGTGGTTCACGATCCTTGCCATACTTCTTCTGAAGGTTCTGGTAATACCTGATGGCGTAGCGGGTGAGATTGCTGAGATTCCTCTGGGTCTCTGCGATCCCATCCTCCAGATCCTTTATTTCCTCGTCGGCCCGAAAGCTGTCGTACTTCGAGATGCGCTTGATCCTGATCTCGGTGAGACGGACGATGTCATCCCGCGTAATCTCCCTCCGAAAGCGCTTCCTGTATGGCTTGAGCCCCTTGTCAATGGCCTCGATCACCGCCTCCCAGGTGTCGCACTCCTCAATGTCGCGGTAGATCCGCTTTCCGATAAAGATCTTCTCGAGCGAGCCGAAGTGCCACTTCTCCTCCAGTTCGCCCAACCGGATCTCAAGCTCCCGCTTGAGAAGATCCCTGGTCTGGAAAGCGGAGCGTTTGAGAATCTCGCTCACCCCCAGGAACTGAGGTTTGCCATCCCCGATCACACAGGCGTTTGGCGAGATGCTCATCTCGCAATCGGTGAAGGCGTAGAGGGCGTCGCGAATCGACTCCGGGGCGCTTCCCGCGGAGAGATGGACAAGGATGTCAGCCTCCTCCGCCGTGTTATCCTCGATCCGTGAAATCTTGATCTTTCCCTTTTCCTGGGCACCGACAATGGAGGCCTGGAGCGAGGTAGTGGTGGTCCCCCAGGGAACCTCGAAGATGCGCAGCAGGTTCCTCTTGACGATCTCGATCTTGGCCCGCACCCGGATCCGTCCCCCTCGCAATCCGTCGTTGTAATCGCTGGCGTCCATGAGCCCCCCGGTCGGGAAGTCAGGCACGATCTCAATCTTCTGTTTGCGCAGGGCCCGGATGCACTGCTCGATAAGTTCGTTGAAATTGTGCGGAAGGATCTTGCAGGCGAGGCCGACGGCAATCCCCTCCCCCCCCTGCGCGAGAAGAAGCGGAAACTTCATGGGGAGGGTGGTGGGTTCCTTGTTTCGCCCGTCATAGCTGCGGGTCCAGTCAGTGGTCTTCGGATTGAAAGCCACTTCAAGGGCGAAGGGAGTCAGGCGGGCCTCGATATACCGACCGGCGGCGGCACGATCGCCGGTAAGGACATTTCCCCAGTTTCCCTGCGTGTCGATCAGCAGATCCTTCTGTCCGATCCCGACCAGGGCATCCTCAATCGCAACGTTGCCGTGCGGGTGGTACTTCATCGTGTCACCCACGATGTTGGCCACCTTGTTGTAGCGGCCATCTTCGATCTGGCGCATGGCATGAAGAATCCGCCGCTGCACCGGTTTCAGGCCGTCCCCGAGATGGGGCACGGCCCGCTCCATGATCACGTAGCTGGCGTAATCGAGGAAGTAATCGGAGTACATCTCCCCCAGACTTCCGTGCTCCGTGCCCTTGTCGCTCATCAGTGCTCTGCAAGAAAGTTAAGAAGTCCTAATCGTTCAGGCAAGTGCCGAAGGGCAGTCTTTAAGACTGCCTATACCGGGCCCTGGGCTTCGCTGGGGATCTGCCCGGCAGGACCGCGATCACCAAACCTTGGGGACAGGGCTTTAGCGGGAATTTCCCCATAACCCGTTGCCTGATCTTTCCCTGCCTCTGTCTTCTGCCCGGGGACGCGGAGGAAGCTGAAGGGAAAGAAATTCGGCGCGACTTCATTCTCCCTGGGGGGCCACCCTGGCGATCGCGGCAGAAAACGGAGCCCGAGTGAGCAATGGTATCCCAGGTCCAGGGGCGTGCCCGTCGCACGCATTCCCCTATTCCCCGTCTCCCCGGTCTACATCCTCCCGCAGGTTGTTGATGATATAATCCTGCCGGTCGGGGGTGTTCTTGCCCATGTAGAAGGAAAGCATCTCACTGAGGCCCCTTCCCTCCTCCATGAGGACCGGATCGAGTCGCATATCAGATCCGATCATGAACTTGAATTCGTGCGAGGAGATTTCCCCCAGGCCTTTGAACCGGGTAATTTCCGAATTCTTCCCCAGTAATTGGAGAGCGGCCTCCTTCTCCTCCTCATCAAAGCAGTAATCGGTCTGCTTCTTGGTGCGAACACGGAAGAGGGGCGTCTGGAGAATGTAGAGATGCCCCTCCCGAATAAGCTCGGGGAAAAACTGCAGGAAGAAGGTGAGGAGAAGGAGGCGGATGTGCATCCCATCGACGTCCGCGTCAGTAGCGAGAACCACTTTGTTGTAACGTAGGTTCTCGATGTTCTCCTCGATACCCAGTGCCGCCTGCAGGAGGGCAAATTCCTCGTTCTCATAGACGATCTTGCGACTCAGGCCGAAGGAATTGAGAGGCTTGCCCCGAAGGGAGAAGACGGCCTGCGTTTCGGCATCGCGGCAGGAGGTGATGGAACCACTCGCGCTGTCGCCCTCCGTAATGAAGACGGTGCTGCTGTTCCGCCTCTTGTGCTTGGTATTCCAGTGGGCCCGGCAGTCCCTGAGCTTCTTGTTGTGCAACTTGGCCTGCCTGGCCCGTTCCCGGGCCATCTTCTTGACTCCCTTCAATTCCTTCCGCTCACGCTCGGAGGCCAGGATACGTTTCTGTATGGCCTCGGCAGTCTCGGGATGCTTGTGAAGGTAATTGTCGAGTTGCTCGCGGAGAAAGTTCCCTACATAGGTGCGGATGGTCTCTCCATCCGGTTTCATGGCGGAGTTCCCCAGTTTCGTCTTGGTCTGACTCTCGAAGACAGGTTCCTCAATGCGAAGGGAAACGGCCGCCTCCAGGCCGGCCCGGATATCGGCAGGATCGTATTGTTTGTTATAGAACTCGCGGAGAACCTTCACGATCGCTTCGCGGAAGGCGCCAAGGTGGGTGCCTCCCTGGGTGGTGTGCTGACCATTGACGAAGGAATAGTAGTCCTCGCTGCTTGATGGTTTGTGCACGAAGGCCACATCAATATCTTTTCCCGAGAGACTGATCGGTTCGTAGAGCGACGGCCCCTCCATTTCCTCCTTGAGGAGCCCGAGCAGGCCATCTTTCGAACGGAATTTCTGCTTGTTGAAGACCAGGGTGAGGCCCGGGTTGAGGTAGGCGTAGTAGCGGCACATGCGCTCCACGATGGAAGATTTGAACGTTGTTTTGGCCGGAAAGATCTCACGGTCGATTTCAAAGGCCAGTCGGGTTCCCGGCTTGGTCTTGGAGGCTGCCCGGGGGCGCTTCATCTCCTCGCAAACCTCACCCCGGCTGAACTCAATCGCCTTGGTCTTTCCCTCCCGCCACGCCTGGATTTCAAAGAATTCGCTCAAGGCGTTGACTGCCTTGATGCCCACCCCGTTGAGCCCAACGGCTTTCTTGAAGGCCTCGCTGTCGTACTTCGCGCCCGTATTGATCTTGGCAGCGCAGTCCATGAGTTTGCCCAGGGGAATACCCCGCCCGTAGTCGCGCACTTCCGCCCGTCCCTCATCGTCAATCTCGATGCGGATCTCCCTGCCGTACCCCATCACGAATTCATCTACCGCATTGTCGACGACTTCCTTCAGCAGGAGGTAGATGCCATCATCCTGCACCGTGCCGTCACCGAGCTTTCCGATGTACATGCCCGGGCGGAGGCGGATATGCTCCCGCCAGTTGAGGGTCTTGATGTCTTCCTCCGTATAACTCGCTGACATGCCGGTGATGTTTAATATTTCTTAACTAATGTCGCGAGGTCAAGCGCACAAGCGCCGGACACGAGACCGACTGCGCCCCGGGGAGAGATGGATCCCCTTCTTTCAAGGCCGCTGAAACCGCCCCGGTTGGGATCTAGGGCTTCCGGATGCGGTAATACTGGGAACTTTCCTGGAAAATGAAGAGGTCAGGCACCACGAAGCGGTGAATACCCGGCGAGACCTCAATTCCTGTGTCGGTGGTAAGAATTTCAAAGGGGAACCAGGGGTTTGTCCGGCCCAGATCGAGGCTCACGTCGAAACAGTAGGTCGCGCCCGGCGTCATCCCTGAGACCTCAAGGGTGATTTCCTGCGTGCTTACATCGACATCAAAGCTGGTTATATCAATGACACCGATCGGAACCGCCCCGTCGAAGTCCCCTCCATCCACGCGCGTCCCCGGCGAGAAGAGCGTCCCCCCTGCTCCATTGGCGGAGGAATGAGCCACAAGGGAACCGCTGCCATCCGGGTCCCGTGACATGGCCTGGTCCAGAACCGAACCGTCATAGCTCATCTCAAGGAGATTGCTGCCTCCGCCCGGGGTTTTCAGGGCAATGGTATCACCACTGTTGTTAAATCCGAGAAAACCGGTGCTGGCTGTCTGGACCAGGGACCCGCCAAAGGATCCTGCAGGCGTCCCGCCACCGAACACCACGATTGCACGTCCAGCCGCCAGAAGGGTTCCCGCGGAGAAGACATGCCGCAGGCCCACCCCGTCGTGGATTTCATAGCCGCTGAGATCGAAGGAATCGTCGGAGACATTCAGGAATTCGATGAACTCATCCTGTGAAAAGTCGAGAGTTCCGTCGCGGTTGGCATCCCCACCGGGATTAGGCGGATCAGAGAGGAATTCATTGATGACCAGAGAGGAAAAGGGGCCGTCCCCGTCATCTTCTACTTCGAAGGTGGCCGCTGCCGTGCGATATCCAGGGGCGATGGCACGCACCTGCACGGGTTGGACTCCATCCTGAGCAATGTCATCTTCTGCATTGATCGTGAACGTCAGCGAGCTCTCTCCCGGGTCGAAGGTGGCGCGATCTCCCACGTCCGCCAGGGCTTCAGTCGGATCGGTGACCCGGATCAGGACGTCCAGCTGTTCACTCAGGTCACCCGTTCGTCGCAGGAGGGCAGTAATTGATCCTCCGTTCTCGTTCATGCTGTTTGCACTGAGACTGAAACTGAGCTCACCGAGTGGCGGACAAAACTCGGTGCCGTCTACTCTCGTTCCGGGCGAAAAGAGCCTTCCTCCTGCACCCGCCGCACTGCCGTGCTGAACAAAGGGGCCGGTTACATCCACGTCCCGCGTCAGGGACTGGTCATTACCACCCTCCCCACCGTAGCTGACCGAGGCGACTGTCTCGCCCAGAGAGTCAAAAACGGTCACGGTGTCACCCGCATTGTTCAGCCCGAGCCGAATGCTGCTGACCACCTGAAAGATTGTCGACCCCCCCAGGTTGTCAATCGATCCACCCCCGAAGACCACGATCGCACAGTCCGCCGGAAGGATCGTGTCCGAGGGAAAGATATGCCGCTGTTCCACTCCGTCGTGCAAGGACCAGCCGCTCATGTCGAGAGCGATTCCACTCTTGTTCACGATCTCGACAAACTCGTCGTCACCACTGTCAGTGTCGCCATCCTCGTTGGCATCACCCGCTTCGCCGGAGGGTATATCGGCCAGAATCTCATTGATCATGATCGGGGAGAAATCTCCGTCGTCAGTCACGTTCAATCCGGCCACCCCCTCGGAGAACCCGGTGGCTGAAGCCGTGATGATCACCGATTGCGTTCCGTCCTCAATCAGATCGTTCACCGCATCGATCGACATCGCAAAAGTGGCGGAGGCCTGGCCGGCCGGAATCTCCCGGTCTGGATCGGGGATTACCGCTTCGGTGGGATCACTGGACTCGAGCGTCAGTGCCAGAGCGCTGTCGGTGGACCCGGTGCGGGTGACGGTGACATCCACCAGATCAACTCCACCATCTTCAGGGATCGTGTCCGGATTCAGGGAGACGGTCAGCGACTCGCTGGCGGTGGCCGTGAAGTTCTGCAGATACCAGGCGTCGACGGGCGCGGCGTTATCAACGTCACCGTTGCTTTTTTCTCCCCACACGGTGGGGAAATCGAGGACGATGGACCCGGCAATGGTGTCGTAACCCACGCCCCGACCGAGTCGATAGAAACTCTTATTCGCTCCCTCGTTCCCCGAGTCCGTAAAGGAAACCGCATCCGCGATGGCGGCATGACTCCCGATCGCCCCCTTCGACGTATCGTAAAGCACCACGCTATCGTTGCCATTGAAATTGGGTGTAGCGTTGGTGGCAACATCAGCGGTGGCGTAGGCGGGGAGGGCCGCACCGGTATTGCCCAGCAGAAGGTAGCCATTGGCAGGGATGGAGAGGCCCTCCAGGTCATCCTGGTATCGCGGACTGGCTCCATCCTGCTTCCATTCCTCGGTCGCCGCGTTGGCCCATCTCGTCAGGACGAATCCGTCAAGGGAGATGGCCACTGCATCGGTGTTGCTGAGTTCGATCCACTTATTGAAACTCGCTCCCTCGTAGTACTGGGAGATCAGGACTTCCCCGGAGGCATGGAGGGAGAGAGCGGCGGCGAGCACGGAAGGGAGGTAGAGACGGAGGGCCATGGCGAACGGGAAGCACTGGGCTTCGGCCGTATCCTTAAACGAGGGGCCGCAAAGCAGTCAAGCAGCCCCGCTCCGTATCTCGCGGCAAATTCGTTGAGATGCGGTGATGGTGAAGCAACCCGTGCTGTCCCTTCCCCGTCAAATGAAAGGGACCCCGGAGGGCCCCTCTTCGATTCTGTTGGCAGAATAGTTGCCGCCCCTTACCAATCCACGTTGTAACCGCGGGTATCGACGTGGGTGAAGCCGCGGTAGCGCCCTACTCCTCCACGGAATTTCCCTTCCTCGCGGATATTGCGGGCTGCGCGTGCAACAGCGTAGGTAGAGGCATGAAAACTGAGATCCAGCGCAAAGTTCTGCTTGTGACAGGAGTTCGGCTTCGCACCCGGGCATCGAGCGTTATAGGACGGACTGCGGAAGGCGGAGGTCACAATCTTCACCGAGGTTCCCAGACGAACTGAGATCTCATCTGCAACCCTGAGAGTTTCACTCATGTGACGCCAGTCCTCGCGTACCGGGAGCGTGTTCCAGACGCTTCCTTTCTTCTTGGCATGCGCGGAAATTACCTGCTGTACGCTTATATGTTTCAGGCGCAGGGCCGAGATGTAGCGGGCGTAAGCGTGCAGTTCACCTCCCTGGCGACGGACCCATTCCTCCGGCAACTCATTGATGTCGAGATTCGCGCTCCCGCTGAAGAGGGACAACGCCTGGGTCGGGGTTGTGGCTGCAAACAGGCCACTGGCGGTCAGAAGCGAGTTCCTCAGGAAGGAGCGGCGGCTCGCAGAAGGAAAACTCCCGGCTGGAAGATGGGCGCCGCTCCGGCGCAGGGACTGACAAGGCATCGGCAATAGTATTGAATATTCAGAGGATGATGACCAGTCTAAAATGGTTCATGGAGCCCGGAGAATAACAGGACTCACCTGCGCGTCCCGCCCACCGAGGAATAATTTTAATCTTACACGGCTGTAGTCCCGATCGGATGGAGAAGCCACCTGCTCCACGGCAAAATTGAGACCCTGAAACTCCATTAATTTAAAAATTAATTTAGACAGTCAATCTATCCGGATCGGTCGCCTTTTGGGGTTCCTTCCATGATTTTTTCACCGCATTCAGGTAGCAACCCTTGCCAGAGTCCGCCCGACAGCCTGTCCTTCCCTCTTCCATGGAAGACAGTCCTGAACGCAGGCGCACCCCAAAACTGATTCTGGCCGGTCTCTCACTTCTACTGAGCGGCGCCGCCCTTGCTCTTCCCGATACCATTCGCCCGCTGTGGCCGGCCCTGGTGGCCCTTTCCCTGGTCTTTGCAACCCGACAGGCACCCCTGTCCCTTGCCACCGCCTGTCTGAGTGCCCTGTTTCTCCTCTCTTTCAAGGACTGGTCATCGTTTTCGGGATGGTTCGGTTGGAGTGGAGGCCTGTGGCGAACTCTCTCCAGTCCATGGCACTTCTACGCCATCCTGTTCACCTTGCTGCTCGGTGCCCTGGCAGCGGTTGTTGAAAGCTCCGGAGGTCTCCTCCGGCTGTTGCATGCCACGGGGGAGATCACGGACCGCACCCGACAGCGATTCCTCTCCAGTGTCCTTGGTCTCGGTCTCCTCTGCTTCTTCGATGGGCTCGCCAACGCCCTCATGCTCGGAAGAGTGGCTCGCCCGGTGGCGGACCGTCTCCGGATTCCGCGAGCCTACCTTTCCTATCTCGTGGACACAACCAGTTCCGCCGTGGCCTGTCTTGCCTTTCTGTCTACCTGGATCGTCACCCAGCTCGGCTATATCGCACATCACAGTCCCCTGCAGGAACCGGCTTACCTCCAGTTCCTCTCCTCCATCCCTCATAACTTCTACTGCCTGTTCGGTCTCTTTCTCGCCTTCCTCTCGGTTCGCAATCGGTGGCTGATAGGTCCCATGCGATCCTGCAAACCGATCCATCAGGAAACTTCCCCGGCATCCCGCGCTCCTGAGAAACGCGGAACACTATCGAGCTGCCTCATCCCGATCCTGGTCCTTATCTCAACCCTGCCCCTTGCGATCATTCTTCTTCATCGCCCAGAAGTTGATGTTCCCCTTACCGAGCGTATCCAGCAATCGCTCAACGCATCCACCGTTCCCTTGGCCTTTGTGATCGCAAGCTCCCTCGCCCTCCTCACAGCTTTCATCGTCTTTCCTGCCGGGCGACGGCAGGAGCTTCCACGGGTGGCGTTGGGTGGCACCCTGCAGCTTGTTCCCGCCCTCGGCATCCTGCTGCTGGCATGGGTTCTCGGCAGTCTTTTCGAGGCCCTGGAAACAGCTCATGTCCTTAGTCGCGCCCTCGGCAGCTGGCTTCCCCTTTCGGCCCTCCCGGCAGGCGTTTTCGTCTCCGGTTGCTGCGTCTCCTTCATCTCGGGCACTTCCTGGGGCACGATGGGCCTCCTCATGCCCCTTGTCCTGCCTCTCTCCGGCACGATGGCGGCCGACCAGGGGATTGCCCCGGAGGTTCTCGCCGCCATTGTGCCCGCGGTGATCGGGGCCGTCTTTGGAGGCGCGGTCTTCGGGGACCACTGCAGCCCTTATAGTGACACCACCATTGTAAGCGCTCTGGCCACCGGGGTCTCCACCCATGAGCACACGATCACCCAGTTGCCATACGCCCTGGTTACCGCCGGAGCAGCCCTCGGCCTCGGTTATTTCCCGGTTGCCCTGGGGGTCCCCGGGTGGCTGGCCGCTCTCTCAGGCGGCGGCATCCTCACCGCTCTGGTCATTCTCTGGGTTCGCCGCAGCCGGGTCTCCTGAGTTCCTTGCCCCCGATTCCTCTCCGTCGATCACGATGGAGGTGGGATCCCAGTCAATCTTCGGATAGCTCATGTCGAGAGATTCCAACGTGTCGACCATGATCCGGGCCACACAGAGATTGCGATACCACTTGCGGTCGGCCGGGATGACATACCAGGGCGCGTAGCTGGTGGAGGTCCGTTCTATGAGATCCTCGTAGCAGTGCATGAACTCCTCCCACCGCTTGCGATCCCTCAGGTCGTCAGGATTGAACTTCCAGTGCTTGGACGGGTTCTCGAGGCGTGCTTCCAGACGGCGCTTCTGCTCTGCTTTGGAAATGTGGAGGAAAAACTTCAGGATAACCGTCCCTTCCTCCGCCAGCATTCGTTCAAAATCGATGATATGGCGGTAGCGCCGTTCCCATGCCTCATCGGGAAGGATCTTTTTCACGCGTACCGCGATGACGTCTTCGTAGTGGCTGCGATTGAAGACCGTGATCTTGCCGTTGCGGGGGACGTGCTGGTGCACGCGCCAGAGAAAGTCCCGGGCGAGTTCCGCCTGAGTAGGTTTCTTGAAGGATTTCACGTTGATCCCCTGTGGGTCGACCCGTGAAAAGACATGTTTGACACATCCGTCCTTCCCCCCCGTGTCCATGGCTTGGATCACCACGAGCACCCGGCGCTTGTCTTCGGCGTAGAGAACCTTCTGCAGCGACTGCAACTGTTCGCGCAGTTGATCGAAATACGGCAGGTGATCTTCCTTCCCTCCCTCCAGGAAAAGCGGCTTCTCATCCTGGTCGATCCTGTCGAGCGAAAGTTTCGCTCCCTCGGGGATCAAATACCGTTCAAGCGCTCCACGGGCTGGCATGGTCCGGAAAGTGTGAAAGTTTGTGAGCATGCTGGCAAGCCCGCAGGCTGACTGGTGTGCATCGTTTCCCGGTCGCGATGAAATTATCGCGATACTCTGAGAATCAGCTGAAATGTTCCCCCGGCTCAGACTTCCCGGGGCAACCTCTCCCCGTTCTCCTTGTCCGGCCTCGTGCACCTCTGTAAAACCACTCCTGCGCCCACTGACCGTTCGCCCCTCCCCACATGGAATCCGCTCCCTCTTCCGGTCCCGACCTCCACGCCACTATTCACATAGGGGCCAGTGCGATCTCCATGCTGTTGAGTCAGCCCGGCAATGAGGAGGGAAAACCTGGAGAACAGATCGAATTCCTTGAGAAACCACTTCCCCTGGCCCGTGATATTTTCCGCGACGGCCACATCAACCGGTCCACCACCGAGCACGCGGTTGAGATCCTCCATGGTTTTGAGGGAGCACTCCGCGAAGCCGGGGCTGACCTTCGCCAGGTGCACCGTGCAGTCGCAAGCAATATCCTGGCCGAGGCCGACAACAGCGAAACCTTTCTCAATCGACTCAAGATCGCCTGCAACCTCGGTCTGGAAATCCTCGATGACGGGGAGATGACCCGCCTCATCTACCTGAAGACTCAGAGACGGGTCCGCGATACCCCCAGCATGCAGAATCGTAATACTCTGGTGGTTCATGTAGGCCCCGGCAACACCCGAGTTCTTCTCTTCCGCAATGGAAACATCGATCGCTACACATGTTATCGCCTCGGCGCTCACCGTACCGCGGAAGCCGTCGAGGCCACCCATTCCGACGGGGGCGCCCTCATACGCGTTATCCGCGCGCAGATATCAGGACAGGTTAGCCAAATATTCTACGATTACGAAAACGAGGGTGTCGAGGATCTGGTGGTCATCGGCTACCAAATCCAGCACCTCGTCCCCTTCCTGTCCAAGGATCACGACACGAAGATCACCCTCAGGGCCCTGCAGTCCTTCGCAAGGGAAATGGCGGAGATTTCCGAAGAGGAGTGCGTCCAGCGTTACCAGTTCGATTATCATGCCGTTGATGCAGTTGTGCCCGCACTCCTTGCAAATCTCGCCATCGCGGAAATCTTCGGGCTGAAATCTCTGCGAATTCCTGGCAGCGATTACGAACGCGGACTCCTGACGGACCTTCCGCGCGCCCCGACTCTCACCGTCGGCTTCCAGGACGAGGTTATCCGTTCTGCCCGGATCCTCGGAGAAAGATATAAAGTCGATATCAATCATGCTGACCATGTAGCCACGCTGAGTGGCCAGCTCTTCGAGCAAACAGTCACACTGCATAACCTTGGAAAGCGTGACGCCCTGCTTCTTGAGGTTGCCGCACTCCTTCATGAGTGCGGTGGCTATGTGAGCCCGCGCGCCCACCACAAGCACTCCCAGTATCTCATTCAGAACAGCGAGATCTTCGGTCTTTCCCTGACAGACGTGATGATTATTTCCCTGGTTGCAAGATATCATCGGCGTTCCGGACCACGGCTGCGCCATGACGACTACCGGAATCTGTCTGCCGACGACCGGATCAGGGTCTCCAAGCTCGCGGCACTTCTACGGGTGGCCGATGCCCTGGAACGAGCGCACACCCAGCGAATCCGGGATTTCTCGGTCGAGATATTCAGGCACAAGATCCAGCTCAATCTCGAAGGGGTGAGCGATGTTACCGTTGAACGGCTCGCCATGCAGAGCAAGGGGGATCTCTTCCACGATGTCTTCGGCCTCGAAGTCGTCATTGCGGAAGCGCCCTAGAAAGATGATCATCCCTCCCGTTGGGATTGAAGGCGGTTTCCCAATCCTTCGTCTTCAGTCGCCAGATCTCCCTTCCGAAATGCCATTCATTAATCGCGAACTGTCCTGGCTTGAGTTCAACCAGCGTGTGCTGGAGCAGTCCACGCAAAGCAGGACCCCTCTTCTTGAGCGCGTCAAGTTCCTCGCTATCGCGGACTCCAACCTTGACGAATTCTTCCAGGTACGGGTAGGCGGCCTGGTGATGCTCCAGAGCTCCGGGAGCCGCGTGCCCGACATCGCAGGCCTTACTCCATCCCAGCAAATAGCATTGATCCGTAAACGGGTGGCCACCTTTGCCCTGACCCAGTATGATCTTCTCAATAACGCACTCATGCCCGCCCTGGCTGAAGCCGGTATCAGGATTCTCAAACTCAACGAGCTTTCCCACGGACAGAATCTTCAGGTCGACAGCTTCTTCTCGGAGATGATCTATCCCCTCCTGACTCCTCTCGCCATCGACGAGGAGAGTCCGCCACCCCCCATCCAGAACCTTCGCCTTTTCATCGCATGTCGTATTGAGAACCCGGAGAAACAGGAGGGGCGGTATGCCTTTGTCGCCCTGCCGGAAAACCTGCCTCGCTTCATTCCCGTGCAGTCCAGCAAAGGCAACAGTTTCGTCACCATTGAGGACATCGTGCAGCGTCAGATCGGGGAGCTTTTCCCCGGGGAAACGGTAGAAGCCAGCGCTCCCTTCCGGATTACGCGCAACAGCGACATTGCGATTCAGGAAGAGGACGCCATCGACCTGGCCGGAGAGATGGCGGAGGTTCTTGCCGCACGACGCATCGGCACGACTATCCGGGTCCAGATGGCCAAGGGCACACCCCGCGACCTCCTGCGACTGGTCCAGGAAGTGACGCGTTCCGGACCCGCCGAGCTTTATCGCGTGGGAGGCCTGCTCCAGCTCGCCGACCTGATGCAGATCAGTCAGCTCAGCGACTATGAGGAGCTGAGCGGCCCTCCCTGGCCCCCGCTACCCTCGCCGCTGATCGACTATAGCACCTCCATCTTTGAGGTGATCGGCGCCAGGGACGTCCTCCTTTTTCATCCTTACGAGTCCTTCGATCCAATCGTCCGCATGCTGGAAGAGGCGGCCCACGACCCGGATGTCCTTGCCATCAAACAGGTTCTTTACCGGACCGCCAGTGATTCCCGCATCATTGCGGCATTGATACGGGCGGCTGAAAACGGAAAGCAGGTCACCGTCCTCGTCGAGTTGAAGGCCCGCTTCGACGAGGCCCGGAACCTTCAGCGCGCGGATATGCTGCAACGAGCCGGTGTTCAGATCGTCTACGGAGTGAAGGATCTCAAGACTCACGCCAAGGTCACCCTCATCGCGCGCAACGAGGACGGGCGTCTCAAACGCTACGTTCATCTTGGCACCGGCAACTACAACGAGACTACCGCGCAACTCTACACCGACGTCTCCTACCTCACCTGCCACCCCCAACTGGTCGCAGATGCATCTCACTTCTTCAATGCGGTGACCGGGCGTTCCAAGCTCATGCGCCTGCAGAAGATCTACGCTGCTCCCGTGCACCTGAAGGACCGTATCATCGAGCTCATCGAGGCCGAAGCTGATCGGGCACGGCACGGGGAACCGGCCCTCATCATGGCCAAGTGTAATTCGCTCCAGGATCCCGATGTGATTGAATCACTTTACCGGGCTTCCCGGGCGGGCGTTAAGATCAAGCTTAACATCAGGGGCATCTGCTGTCTGAAGACCGAAAGCAAGCGCTACTCAAAGAACATCGAAGTGCGCTCAATCGTGGATCGCTATCTCGAGCACGCCCGTATCTTCTACTTCCATCATGGAGGTGATCCCGAAGTCTACTTCTCCTCGGCGGACTGGATGACGCGCAATCTGGAGAAGCGGGTGGAATTACTCGTTCCGGTGGAAGACCCGCCCAGCAAGAAGCGACTCATCCGGATCCTGGAGGCAGCGTTCCGAGACAATACCAACGCCTTCCGGATTCTAAAGGACGGGACCAGCGTTCGTATCGCACCAGCCAAGGGTGAAAAGAGGTTCCGATTCCAGGAACACCTCTACAAGACCGCGAGCAAGGCCGCCAGAGTCCGCCAGCGCGAACGCTCCACTACTTTTACGCCCCACCGCCCTCCCGGGAAGCAGGAGGACAAGTTTGAATGACGTGGCACCAAAGGGCTCAGGAATTGTAATCGGGCCTTGATTCCCGGAGGATTCAGGCGAGACTGCGCCGCCTGTTGCGGCAGCAACAATCCCTCGTGCACAGTAGGTCTGTATACTGGACACTGTATACTGAACACTGAAACGGGCCTGTAGTTCAACGGATAGAACGGTGGTTTCCGGAACCACAGATCGGGGTTCGATTCCCTGCGGGCCTAGTGCGACTGAAAGCAAACAGGACTCCCCGGCGATCCGGGGATCGGGAGCCTCCGTTCTCCCCTACTTGAGAGGCTGTTTGCCTTCCTGGAAATACCGGCTGTAGCGGGACACCAGTTCCGGGTGCTGTGCGGCAACGTCGTGCTTCTCCCCGATGTCGTTTTCGAGATCGAAAAGGGCGTAGCGGTCCTTGCCCCGCGGATGGAGCTTCCACTTCCCCACCCTGATGGCCCAGGGCCAATAGAGGTATTCATGCTTCCGCTGTGCCTCAGTTCTGCCCAGCAATTCCGGCAGGTAGCTGATACCGTCAATCTTCCCGGGCACCGCTATCCCCGCCACTTCGCAGGCGGTGGGCAGGAAGTCCCAGAAGGCACTGGGATGATCGCTCACGCTCCCCGGTTTGATTCGCCCTGGCCAGCGGGCGATGGTTGGCACCCGCAGTCCACCCTCATGCATGCTGCGCTTATGCCCGGACAGGGGACCGCTACTCTTGAAAAAACGGAGGGTCTGGCCGCCTTCATCCGATGGTCCATTGTCACTGCTGAAAAGGACCAGGGTGTCCTTGGCGAGGTGCAGTTCCTCCAGGAGGTCCAGGATCATGCCCACGCTGCGATCCATCCGTGAAATCATCCCCGCATAAGCGGCATGGGGATGACTTTGTCCGCAGTAGCCCCTCGTGTATTGGCTGCCGTAGCCCGCGTTCTTTCCCCCCCCCGTGTTACCCACCCCCTCGATCCGCGGTTTCTCGAGCCATCCCAGTTTGAGATAAGGTTTCATGGAATCCTCGGGCACGGTCAGTTCGGCGTGGGGAATGCAGAAGGGCACGTAGAGGAAAAAGGGATGATCCCTGTTCCTGCGCACCCACCCCAGGGCTTCCTTGACCAGTTCGTCGTGGCTGTAGGTCCCCGCATCCTTCCGGTATTCCCCGTTGACCCGCAGATCGTGGTTTTTGGGGTAGAGGACCTTCTCCCCGCTGCGCCAGAGGAATTCCGGATAATAAAAATGGGCAAAGCCCTGGTTGTCGAAACCAAGGAAATGATCGAAGCCCTTCTGGTTGGGGCTCCCCGGATGGCCGGGTCGGCCAACCAGTCCCCACTTGCCCACCATGCAGGTCTTATAACCGGCCTCCTTCAGCAGCATGGCGACCGTGACATCGCCCGCCCTGAGCCGCCCGCCGTTGCCCGTTACCGAGGCGTGGCCCATGTGCATCCCGGTCATGAGGGAGCACCGGGAGGGCGAGCAGACCGAATGCCCCGCGTAATGGCTGGTGAGGCGCATTCCCTCCGCCGCCATGCGATCCAACCGCGGTGTCTTTATCTTCTCCTGTCCAAAACAACCGAGATCTCCATAACCCAGATCATCGGCCAGGATCAGGACGATGTTGGGGCGGTGCCCCTGCTCCGCACCGGCTTCGCGGAGCCCCCCGCTGAAGAGGGAAACGGCAAGAATGAGTCGAAGGAGGTTCACTGCTCCCCATTCCTGAGAAACTCGACCACATCCGCCACGTCCTGCGCGGTCAGGCCCAGTTGGTTGGCGGAGAGCATGAGGGAGCGTTTCATCGGGGTTTTCGATTTCAGATCTGCCGCTGGAATCGATTGGGTGATCCCTCCCATTGATTTGACGATGATCGGATCACCTTCGGCCAGCACGATCCCCATGATGTTATGACCGTCTTTTTTGGTCACGAGATGCTGGGCCTCAAAGCCCAGGGAGATTTCGGCTGACGGATCGACGATAGCCTTGGCCACGATCTCACTGGGAAAGCGCTGTCCGAATCCGGTCAGATTAGGCCCCACGTCGACTCCCAGCTCCCCGATGACATGGCAGGTGATGCAACGCCCTGCCACCGCCTTCCCCCGGGTAGTGTCGCCTTTCAATTTGAGGATCTCGGCTAAGGGGGGCAACTCGGAGGAAGCCTTCTCTTCCGGGATGACCACCGAAACCAACTCGGCCCTGGCATTCCCTCCCTTGAGATTTTCGGCCGGCTTGTGTGCCTTCCACCAGCGATCGTTGTTCCACTTCACCCAGAAACCGGCCCGCTCTGCCAGTTCCTTGTCCGGGGCCAGGTTGGCAATTTCCACCATGGCGGTGGCCGCACTGCCACTCCTCACGAAGGCGATCGATTCAAGCGCCTGCATCCGGTCTTCCGTCTCAAGGTTGCCGTCAAAGACCCGGTCCCGGAGGGCCGGGATCGCGGCTGCGGTCATGAGTCGCCAGACCGCACCCGCGGTGGCTCCGTCCCAGGCGGCCGCTTTCACGTCCTTGACCAACGCTGCGTAGACGGCTTCTTCCTTGTCGGTCGCCCCCGTACCAAAAGCCTCAAGGTAGGAACGGTCCTTTCCATCGTAGCCCTTCGCAATCTTGACGAGGGTGGAGACCACCTCGGGAGTGCCGGGTTCATTGCGGAGATAGAAGGCGATCTCCCGGCGAACCGCCGGTGACTTGTCCCCCACAAGTTTCCGGGCCAGTTCCATGGTCCCGGAATGACCGGCGCGCCGTAAGGCCCGGAAGGCTGTGATGCGAGCCTGTGGAGTGCTATCTCCCCGAAGATTGAGAATCTCCCTTGCACCCTTTTCGCCGAGTTGGGCGAGGAGCCAGACAGCCCGGGCAGCGAGATAAGGGTTCTTCTCCTTCGCAAGCTTGACCAAGGCCTGGATCGACTTTTCGCCGGCCTTCTTCAGGCGAACAAAACCAAGATACCGGGTATTGATGGCCGGACTCCTGAGGGCCGCGAGCTGCCCCTTCTCGCTGTCGAGGTCGAGCTTGGGCACGGCCGATTTGAAGCCCTTGGGCGCGATCCGGTAAATCGTGCCCGAGAGGGTGCGGTCCTGGGTGCCGTGTCCTCCGACCCGTGGATCGAACCAGTCTGCCACATAGATGGCTCCGTCAGGACCTACCGTCACGTCCGCAGGGCGGAACCAGGTGTTGATGTCCCGGTTGGAACGTCCCTTGAAATCGGCCCCGGCCCATTTCCGGTCCGGGTTGGAGGTCATGAAATCGAAGCGCTCCATCTTGAATCCTGCCTCCTCCAGTTCCGGCAAGTAGCCGAAGAGGACATTTTTCGCAGATTCACAACTGAGGAGGAGACCGTTGTATTTTTCAGGGAGGGCTCCGTTCTCATAGAAGGTGATGCCGGTGGGAGCGCCTCCACCATAGACATCCCCCGGGGGCATGCTGCCGGGATCCTGCTGGCGCCATTCTGCGATGGGAGTGCTCTGGCCCGGTCGCCGGTCCGCGCCCCAGGACCGTTTCCCGTCCCTGGATGCAAAACCTGCATTGCCGTATTCCATCACCCAGCTGGTCCGGCAGGCTGGCGGGTCGTCGTTGTCATTCTGGAAGAGATCTCCCAGCGAGGTGATGATCTGCTCGTAACTGTTGCGGTAGTTGTGACCGATGATCTCGCAGTTCGTTCCGTCGGGGTTCATGCGGACCGAGAAGCCGCCGAGGTAGACATGCCCGTCATCGCTCCTGTGACCTGCCACCTGCCGCATCGAATAAGGACTGCCGATCCGGAAAGTCTTGCCGGAACGATCAGTGAACTGGGCCCCCGTGTTACCCTGGTTGAAGTACCATTTGCCATCCGGGCCAGCCACTACCGAATGCAGGCTGTGATCGTGATTGCGTCCACTGAACCCGGTCAGAAGGACTTCCCGCTTGTCCTTTTCTGGATTGAATACCAGATCCCGGTCTACATCGGTGTAGACGAGGAGATCGGGTGGTTGCGAGACCACCACTACGTTGTCAAAGACCGCCACCCCGAGCGGGGACTGCAGGTATTTTTCCTGGACGAAGACATGGGACTTGTCGGCCTTGCCATCGCCATCGGTATCCTGGACGACCACGATCCGGTCACCCTCCCCGTCCCGGCGGGCGCCCCGGTAGTTGACTCCCTCTGCCACCCATGCACGCCCGAGGTGATCGAAGTCGATGTTAGTGGGATTGCGGAAGAGTGGTGACTGGGCCCACACCGTGACCTCCAGGTCTTCCGGCACCACGAAACGCTCCACCGGCACCTCGGTCTCTTCCCCTGTTGCCGAGTTGCCTACACCGGGTTTGGTGTTGAAGACCAGGAAGCGGACGCTGGTGGTCTTGCCTCCCTGCTGGCCGACACCCCCCTTGTCCAGTCCGCCCCGCGCAACCAAACGGGTATAGCCTTCCGGCACATCGTATATGATCGTGGAGGGTGCGTGGGTGCCAATCCCGCAGGAGACGGGTTTGCCGTCCACTACCATCGGCTGTCCACCGGCATTCCGGTTGATCTTGGCACTGCCCCACCCGGCAAAAGCCCCCTTCCACTTCAGCTCCGTCAATTTAAGGGTGCCCTTCGGGCCAACCAGGCGGGGCTCGATCCAGTCTGCCCAGTCACAGCCATAGCCGTCCCCGGTCTCGTCCACGACAAGGTAAAGCGACCGGGACCCCTTCAGGTCTACATCGATCGATACCGCATGCCCGGGTGTTCTCGAGGTGATCACCGGGCTCGTGTAAAGCGGTTTTGGTTTCTCGGCCCCGAGGGTTGCGCCGGCCAGCAAGGGAAGGAGGGGTAATGGCCACAGCGAGCATTTCATTGGCTCCAGTTTGCAGTAGAGTCGCCATCACGCAAGCCCCCCTCGCTGGTTTGGCTGAACAGTTGGTCATCTTTTCCGGTGATCTGCGCTTTCTTTCGAGCTTGGCGTTTCGAAGTGCAGGCCGCACGATCCGGCATGCGAGTGGATGGACGCCCCTATCGCACGGTTTGGAGCGATCCCGGCAAGGGAGTGGTATGCATCATCGACCAGCGGAATCTCCCATGGAATTTTGTCCTTAAGGACCTCGCTACCGTCGAAGAAACCGCTGTTGCCATCAGGGAGATGCACGTCCGCGGGGCCGGGTGCATCGGGGCCACCGCTGGTTATGGAATGTGGCTGGCGGCCCGGGAATCCAGTGGGTCCATGGAACGACTGGAACAACTCGCCGGACTCCTCACTGCTACCAGGCCCACCGCTCGAAACCTCTCATGGGCGGTCGAGCGCCAACTCAAGGTTCTCAAAGACCTTTCGGCTGACCAGTGGGACCATGCCGCCTTGGCGGAGTCGGAGGCCATTGCCGACGAGGACGCCTCATGGTGTGAACGGATCGGGGAGTATGGCCTCCCCCTCCTGGCCGGCATCCACGAGGAGAAATCGAGCCAGGATCCGGTGCAGGTTCTCACCCACTGCAATGCCGGATGGCTCGCCTTCACCGACTGGGGGTCCGCCACCGCACCAATTTATGCGGCCCATCGGGCCGGGATTCCCATTCACGTCTGGGTCGACGAGACCCGACCCCGGAACCAGGGAGCCCGTCTCACGGCCTGGGAATTACAGCACGAGGGTATAGCCCATACGGTCATCGCTGATAATGCCGGTGGCCACCTCATGCAACACGGCAAGGTCGACATCGTGATTACCGGCGCCGATCGGACGACCTGCACCGGGGATGTCGCCAACAAGATCGGAACCTATCTCAAGGCTCTAGCCGCCCACGACAACGACATTCCCTTCTACGTCGCCCTGCCCTCTTCCACCTTCGACTGGGAATGCCGGGACGGGGTGCGGGGGATTCCTATTGAGGAGCGTGACGGGAGCGAGGTCTCCATCGTTGAAGGACGTACCAGCGAAGGAGTCGTCCAAGGGGTGAATCTCATCAACCCCGGCTCTCCGACTAGCAACTACGCCTTTGACGTGACACCCTCACGCCTCGTGACCGGATTGATTACCGAGCGCGGGATCTGTGATGCTACCGCGGAGGGGATTGCGGCCCTCTTCCCTTCAACCGCACGCAGGTGATGCCTGGCATTGTTCGCACCCTCAAGGATGGTTACTGGGATCACACCACCGTGATCCGCACCAGTGAGGGAACCCTCCGGGTCCGCAAGGAAAGCAGGGAGGCCGAGGTTCCGGGTCCGTGGGCGCGCGAGGCCCTCCGGAATGAGATCTCCTATCTGAAGAGTATTCCAGAGGCGGCCGGGGACTTCTTCCCGCCCCTTCTCTCCTCATGGGATGAACAGACAATCGGGTATGAAATTCCCTATTACCAGGATCGTCCCGATCTCGCCCGCCTCGTCCTGGCCGGGGTCCTTGATCCTGCCGATTGCGGAAAGATCCAGGGTCAACTCGCCGAAGTGGTTCTCGGTGGACTCCACTCCGCGGAGCAGGTGGGCGGCGCTCCCTTCTGCGCCCACCTTGAGGCAGTTCTCACGGAATCCATCGAGGCCCTTTCAGCCGTCGAAGCCTTCGAGCAGATTGTGAATGGGACTGACCTTTCCCTCGACGACCAACCAGTGACTGGTCTCCGGGTGTCCCTCGCCCGGCTCCATGCCTCCGGAATCCTCAAGCGCCTTGCCCGGGAACCTTCCGTCCGTCTTCACGGGGATCTCATCCTCGAGAACATGCTCTGGTCACCCCTGCTCCTCATCGACCCGGTTTCGGTCGCGGGACTGACGATGGGGCATCCCCTCTTCGATCTCGTCAAGCACGAGTCTTACGCCCGGGGAGAACTGTATGCCATCCGGGAGGAACTGGTCACTGCCTGCCGCCTCTCCGACGGCACCTACTCCTGCCAGATCCCGTGGGGCACCGAAGCCCTGCAACCCTTCGACCGGATTGACCTGACCACCGGATTCCGGAAGGAATTCATCAGGCAGCATGGCGAGATTGACCTGCACTTCTATCACCTCATTGACGCCTACTTCTCCCTCGTGATGGCCCGCAATACCACCGGGATCCACCAGTTTGCCCGGGTCCTCAAGGGGTGCCAGTACCTGGCCATGGCCGGGGGACCCAACCCTGTCCTACCCTGCTAGCCGTCTTCCACCTGCTGCCGGATTCCCCGGTAACCCATTGAGAAGTAAATGAGGGTGACGAGGCACATCACGGCCAGGGCAGACCAGTAGCAGGTCCAACCACCGACTCCGCCCACCACCATCCAGTCGTAAAGTCTCCCGCACACCAGCGTTCCCACCAGTGAACCAAGTCCCATGGAGGCAAAGGTGACCAAGGCCTGCACCTGCGCCCGGAACCGTTGGTTCACCCGCCGGTTGAGAAAGACGCGACCGGTCTCAAAGAAAAAGGTCCAGCAGATCCCGTGCAGGGAAAGCCCCAACAGGAGCCAGGCGTAGTGCGGAACAACCCCGGCGAAGGCAAAAAGAAGGTAACGGGCCACCGCACAGCTCATCGCCACGACCAGTAGAATCTTGATGCGCACCCGCTGGAGCCAGAACCCCATCATCAGGAAGGCCACCACCTCGAAGATCTGACCCACCGTCATCCCTGCCGCCACCGAATTGAACCCCAGTCCGCGGAGATGAATCGGGGTGTGCATGTAGAACGCCGCCAAGGGCACGGAGAGAAGAAAGGTGGAAACCAGGTAGACCCGGTGGTCGCGGTTCTTGAAGATACTCAACGAGTCGAGACCGAGTGCGCTCTTCCACCCTGTTGAATCCCGGGCCATCGGAGGCGTATGGGGAAGCAGGAAGGCGCACAATCCGGCCATGACCCGGAGGCCAAAGGCTATATCTCCCACCTTGGTGGAGGCATCGAGACCGAACCAGCTCACCGACCACCCCACCACCACCCAGCCGATCGTACCCCACACCCGGTAAAACCCGAAACTCTTCTGCTCGTCCTCCAGGCTGTTGAGCGCGATGGCGGTCAGCAGCCCCCAGGCCGGGGCTGAGATCAGGGCATTGATCATCATGAAGATCAGAAAGAGCTTGGGGCTGCCTGCCTCGAGCGCGCGGAAGGCGGCCCACAGGAAGATCGCTCCGCCCGTAATGATGATTCCTACCAGTTTCTCGGCCGGAATACGCTGATCGGCCCGCGCACTGAAGAGGAGGGGGGAAATCATCCCCGCAATCGGTCCGACCAGGAAAGCCCAGGTAATCGTCCGGTCCCAGCCCCGGGCTTCCAGGACATTGGAGAGCACGGGCAACCACGCACCGGGGGCAGCGGCCAGAAGACAGAAAACCGCCGCGATCCAGTAGCGATGACCAACAATCCCCTCTCGGCGCACCGCGGGAGTATCAGGACGCAGAGCGCACTGTCGAGCGCGCAGTAAAACTGGTGCGCCCGGCCGGACACAGGGTCCTCGGCCGACTTGGCAGAATCGCCACGAAGGCGACCTGCCCTATGGCAGGGTCGCATTGAGCCGGGCGAAGATCTTGCCACCGACCGCGTTGGAGGCGGAGATGTGGACCGTAATCTCGTCGGGATCGGTGGCATCATTGACGGTGACGGTCACCCCATTGGCATCGGGGCCGGAACTGGTGGCACCCACTGCGACATCATTCCACGCCGCTCCAAGATCGGTGTTCCACTGCACCAGCAAAGCGGCCTCCCCGAGAGAGTCCTCTTCGCGGGTGAAGGTGAGGGTCAGGCCGTTGGTGGCATCCCCCGCATTGCCGATGAGAGATCCGTCATCGGTCTGGCCGAGCGGGTCGCCGCCCAGGATCCACTCGAGGCCGTTCTCGAGAACTCCTCCGTCCGGACTGTCGCCAAAGCCGGATTCCGCACCGGGACTTCCATCGAGTCCCTGGCCGGTGGCCCAACTGTCGAATGCAGAGCCCGCGGCCGCGGTGAGCGTGACGAACTGACCGGGATTCACCCCATCGGTGTTATCGTCGTAGTCGATCACGAAGGTGTTGAGCCCGACCGTGAGAGTGGCACCGTCCGCCAAGGCAAGGACGTCGAATCCGTCGAAGAAATTGAAGACGCTCCCATTCCACGAACCGGTGTACTCGATGATGGCGATCTTGGTTCCTGCCGGCAGAGCGGTCGGAACGCCTGCGATATCTGCGGGCACGAGTTCGTTGAAGAACTCGAAGCCCAGGTCCCCACCGACCACGAGGCGATCGGAGATTCCCGTGTCGCTTGCGAATTCGAAGTCGAAGAAGCCATCCAGATCGAGCCCGTCGATGGTCAGGGTCCCGAGCGCGCCGGCCGCGGTGCCGGGCGCAATGGTGCCCACTGCAAAAATATCACCGATCATCTCGCCCTCACCCCGCAGGGAGGGAATGCTGAAGAAGGGCGAAATAGCACTGACGTCCAGAACTGCCCCGGCCGCGATATTCAGCTCGTTCACACTGCCAAGATCGGCGGCTCCAGCCAGAGCGACGGTGCCTTCCGCCACCTCGACCGCGCCCGCGAAAAATGTCGATCCCGTCAGAGTGAGGGTTCCGGTGCCCTGTTTCACAAGGATGCCCTGGCCGAGAATACTCCCCGCGATGGTGGCATTGAATCCCTGAGTGTTGATTGGCCGAATGTTCATGTCAAAGTCGGTGGTAAAATCGATGTCCCGAAGGGCATTCAGCGTAATCCCATCAGCATCGAAGCGGATCGCCCCGTTGAGATTCTCGGTGACGTGCTTGATGTCATTGTCGGGATTGCCAAGAACCGCGTCGCTCACG
>Ga0310120_10000614_pt1 | contig 27981 bp, 24 predicted proteins | sample CB27_AW_983_MG_FD_203506 | JGI IMG/M metagenome (GOLD analysis project Ga0310120, IMG submission 203506) | Marine microbial communities from Western Arctic Ocean, Canada - CB27_AW_983 | ecosystem: Environmental > Aquatic > Marine > Oceanic | place: Canada: Western Arctic Ocean | collected...
AAGTCGTTCGCGGCTCTGTCGGACTTGGCTTCGTAACGCTGGTAGTACACTCGTTGGCGGCACCTTCGGAGGACAGGAGACGTGCGACGTATTCTTGAAGTTTCAGCTTAGTCCCGTCCCCAGGAAGCCCTGGCTCCATTCGAAAAAGAAACTTCAGTCGAGGGACGTGGCGGTGGCCTCCGTTCCGTCGTGTTCTTTCCTTCGAGCATTTGGCTCGAAAAACGGCGGCTTGGAAGCCACCGCCACGACGTCACGCATCCTGGGTAAAGTCACTCACTACGAATCTGTATTTGCCGGTATCGCTCTGACATATTCGTTGTTTGACTAGTAATTCAAAGGAAAGTGTATGGTAAACCTTTTCGGTAAGCTGATGCTGTAGGCGCTTCTTGGCGGTGCTGTCGAACTCGCTAGTCGTGCTTATTTCGACCAGCACTTTGTCCAGTGACTTCTGGACCAACCGAGCCTGCTTGAGCCCGGGAATACCTAGAAACGCGAGACTCATTCCTCAAAAACATGCGCCTTGCCTATTGACCAAGTTGTCCTCGATTCTGCCCGTGACGTGCTGCGCTATTGGATACCTACAACCGCAAGGGCAGGTTCTTTCCTTCGACATCACGACGAAATCACCGGTGTCATAACGAAGTAGAGGCTGTGCGAAATTGTGAAGTCCGGTAGCTATCAGCCTTCCTTCTTCTCCTGCTGGTACAGGACGGCGGTCGCTGTCGACTACTTCAGACAGACCGTAGGTTGGGAAGAAATGTAGCCGATGGTGAGGACACTCCGCTGCGAACGCACTCCTCTCTTTCATCCCGTAGTTGTCGAGGGGTAAACTGCCCCAAGTTTTCACGATCTGTTCCCGCTGATTGGGGCGTAGCGCCTCGGAATTGGTCGTTATGATCTTCGGTTTCCAATCGCAAATTCCCGCGGCCGCAAGCTCGCCCGTCGAGGCGATGGTTGCTGAGATTCGACATCGAGGGCCGGATGAGGAGTCGTTCTATTCGGACCGTTCGCTCCATATGGGGTTCTTTAGACTATCGATAGTGGATTCCGCCGATGGCCACCAGCCCGTCGCAAGCGAAGATGGTGCGATCGTGGCACTATCCAATGGCGAGATCTACAATCATCAGTTGCTCCGCGATCAGCTGTCCAAAGACGGCCACTCCTTCAATTCAAGGTCAGATGCCGAAGTGCTACCGCATCTCTACGAGACCCTGGGCGGGGGAGTCTTCGCCGAATTGTCCGGAATGTTTGCTATTGCGCTCTACGACAAGCGCTCTCAAAAGCTGCTGCTTGCCCGGGACCCTTTAGGGATCAAACCCCTCTACCATCTGGAGACTCCCTGCGGGTTCTACTTCGCGTCGGAGATGAAGTGCTTTCTTCAGATTCATGAATTTAAACCTCACGTAGATAGAATGGCGCTTGATAGATTACTGACGTTTTCACATGTACCAGGAGACCGATGCTTGCTCGCGGGAGTTCAAGTGTCACGCCCGGACACCTTCTGACGTTTGACCTCAACAGCTGCGTGTTTTCGCTTAGCTGTTTCTACCGTATGCCCCGCACCACCAGAAAGCGCTCGTCTGTCCTCACGATGGAGGACGCGGCTTCTTCGGTTCGAGGATTGTTGGACCAGGCTGTCAATGCGCGGCTGATGAGTGATGTCCCCTAGGGCGTTTCGCCGTCGGGAGGACTAGACTCGCCTCGGTGCTCACTTCAGTCGTTCGCCAAACGGAAACGCGCCCTATGACCTTTTCGTTTGATGTGGGAGCGGAGTCGGAGGACGCTCGGTATGCCGAGATGCTCGCTGCTCATTTTCGAACAGATCAGCGAGTAGAATCGCTCGATGATTACGATATTGCGTCAATTGTGCCATCTGCCGTCTGGCACACCGAGGAACCTATTTCATTAGGCGAGATCCCGACGTGGTGTCTTGCGATTCTGGCTTCTAAACATGTCAGGGTTCTTCTCTCCGGCGATGGCGCAGATGAGCTTTTTTTCGGCTACCTCAAATTCAAGCCTCTCAAGCTGTTTTCATTCCTGCCGTCGTCCCTGCTCTCGTGGGGCTATGTGCGGGGCGTCAATGGATTTACGCGGCTGGAGCGAGGCCGTCTCGCAAACAGTGTGCAGAAGGAGTTCGTCGGCCCGAATGGCAATCGATATCTTGACGCCGCTAGCAAAGCGGATGTGAGGATCAAGGCAATGCTGTGTGATGCATCGGACCCGGATGCAATTTCACGCCTTGGTCAACACATGGACCAACATTACCCGAAGCTCAATGTGTTGTTGAACAACGCTGGCATCTTCGCTTGTCACAACCTCGCCGTTCCGAGCGACGACCTCACCTCCTTCACGAAAGAGGTCGACGTCAACGTCGCGGGACCGATTCGAACGGTTGCGGCGCTGATCAACTAGATTAAGGCCAACCGCGGGACAATCATCAACGTTTCATCTGCACTGGCCTTCGTACCGATGCAGTCGTCGCCGATTTACTGTGCGACCAAGGCTGCTATCCACTCCTATACAATTTCCCTGCGTTACCAGATGGCTGATCATGGCGTGGAGGTAATCGAATTGATGCCTCCCGCGGTCAAGACCGACATGACGGCCGATCTGCAAGAAGGCGACGGCTTTAAATTGATCACCACGAAGCAGTTGCTCGATGGTGCACTTGCCGGGTTCAAGAGTAGCAAGGCCGAGATCCGGCCCGGCCAGGCAAATCAGCTTCACTGGATGTCGCGCATCGTCCCTGGCTTCATCAATGGCCAGCTCGCTAAGAGTTCCAGGCGGCTCATTCCTACCTGACCTGTTGCCGAATACGGTGACCCGTGCCGGGATTCTCTTGAGGTTCCTGATCTCACGAGATGGTACCATTGTCGGCAACAACGTCATGTGGATGGGCTACTGTCGAGAATTTGTGGTGTGTAGGCTTCTGGTTCTCGCCGTTTTTCTGGCTGTCCAGGCATCAAGCCTGGGGCTGGCCGCGTCTTCATCCCCAATTTCCGCCATACTGAGCCGCTGTGTTGCCTGCCACCAAGGGAAATCAGCCCCGGCGAGCCTGGATTTGAGCTCCCGGCGAGGAGCCGTGGAAGGTGGACACTTGGGACCGGCGCTGATGCCGGGCAATGCCTCCCGGAGTCTTCTCTTTCAGAAGTCGTCGCTCGGGGAAATGCCCCCAGGAGCTCCTCTCAGCGCGGCAGAGATCGCAGCCCTCCGACTTTGGATCGATGGAGGAGCCGCCTGGCCCGATCTGAAATCCGACTTATCGGGTCAAGAGTCGGCGTTCGAAGAACCCACCTGGTGGTCTCTACGCCCCCTTGGACCTGTCAAGATCCCGGACGTCGCTGATGCTTCCTGGGTCCGGCGTCCTTTGGATACCTTCGTCCTGAGGGGACTGGAGGACCAGGGTCTGGAGCCTTCAGGAGAGACGGACAGGGTGACGCTGATCCGGCGAGCGACGCTGGATCTACTGGGACTACCTCCCACGCCAACGGAGATCGATGCCTTTGTCGGCGACTCATCGCCTCAGGCTTATGAGAACCTCCTGGATCGGTTGATGGCCTCGCCTCACTATGGCGAGCGTTGGGGACGCCACTGGCTGGACCTGGCCCGGTTTGGAGAGAGTCACGGATATGAAGGGGACCAGATCCGGGATAACGCCTGGCCCTATCGCGATTACGTTATTAACAGCTTCAACCAGGACAAGCCCTATCCCCGGTTCGTAAGCGAACAACTGGCCGGGGATGTCCTGGAGCCGGTGACCCGAGAGAGTATCGCCGGCACCGGTTTTCTGGTGGCCGCTCCCTGGGACGACGTGGGGCACACTCAGCAGAGCGCCACCATGAGGGCGCGCGTCCGTGCCGATGAGATGGAGGATGTGGTGGGTACCGTTGCCCAGACCTTCCTGGGTCTGACGGTGAACTGTGCCCGCTGCCACGATCACAAGTTCGATCCCATTTTGCAGAAGGACTACTATCGTTTGAAGGCTGCTCTGGACGGCGTCTGGCACGGGGATCGGACCCTCTTCAACGACACCGAGGCGGAGCAGCACCGCCGCCGACTGGGGCCCCTTCAGAGGCGGATCCGGGAATTGATGAGTGAGGTGGCTGGCCTACATGAGTTGGCGAGGGAAAGGATCCTGAAAAGGCAGGGCCACCCGCTGCCGACCCAGCTTCCCACTCCTCAGTCTCGGTGGGTCTTCGACGCGGATGCCTACGACCAGTTGGGAGGGCTTCATGGGATCCCAGACAGCGACGCCGTCATCGAGAACGGCGGTCTTCAGTTCAAGCAGGAGAGGGCTCGGTTCACCACCATGCTCCTGCAGCAGAATCTGAAGGAGAAGACCCTGGAGGTCTGGCTGCGCGTCGGAGATCACGCTAAGTATAGTTTTTTCATGACGGTCTTGAGTGAGAGGCTGATGCCGAGGGGGGTGTTTGACGGCATACGCTACGACGGGGGGGGGCGGACCTGGAAGAGCGAGAGCGAATACAACAACCGAACTCTCCAAGTCGAGAAAACTCGTGAGGCGGAGGGTCTTTCAGAGCCGCTTCACCTGGCCATCGTCTACGGTCCCCAGGATCGGATCTCCATCTATCGACAGGGGAAGCTTTACGTCGGCTATGGCCCTCAGCGGGAAGGACCTGAGTCGAAGCTTCAGATTTTTCGGGCCAGAGAGGATAGGGTCAGATTCGGCAGGCTGGAAGGAGGAGGACAGATCGACGAGGCCCGCCTCTACGGGAGAGCCCTGAGTGCAGAAGAGATCCAGCGATCGTTTCGAGCCGGCATCCACAACCTTACCCGCGCAGAAGTGCTGCGGGAACTGAGTGCCGAGGAGCGCCACCAAAAGGACTCGCTGCTGGAGGAGCTGGCCCGCCAGCAGGCAGATCTTGAGAAAGTTCCTCCCATTCCCCAGGTCTATGCGGCCAACTCCCGTCAGCCCGGACTGACTTTCGTCCAGATTCGAGGTGATCCTGCCAAGCCTGGGGAACAGGTACTGACAGGGGGACTCTCTGCTTTGTCTAAGCCTTCTCCCGAGTTCGGACTGGAAGAGAATGCGCCCGAGGCCCAGCGCCGTCTGCGGCTGGCCGAATGGATTCTGGACCCCGATAATCCCCTGACCACCCGCGTCCTGGTCAACCGTGTCTGGCAATATCACTTCGGACGGGGTATCGTCGGGACTTCCAACGATTTCGGCTTCAACGGCGAGCGGCCCTCACATCCCGAACTGCTGGACTGGTTGGCGCGCTGGTTCATGGACCACGGTTGGAGTCTCAAGGCCTTGCACAAGGAGATCATGCTCTCCAGCAGCTATCGTCAGTCCTCCCGCTTCCGAGAGGCGCCGGCAGAAGGCGACCCGGAGAATAGGCTTCTGTGGAGGTACTCCCCGCGTCGGCTGGAAGCTGAAGTGATCCGGGACTCCCTCCTGGCCACCAGTGGCGAGCTGAACGGGAAGATGGGAGGGCCTGGCTTCCGTCCCTTTGAGGTCCGGATCTTCAACACCCACTTCTACGATCTGAAGGATTCAGACGAGGAGGAGATGAAGAGGCGCAGCGTCTACCGGATCGTCGTCCGATCCGCGGGAGATCCTCTCCTGGAGTCCTTCGACTGTCCCGACTCAGCCTTCAAAGCTCCGCGGCGCAGTATCACGACTACTCCCCTACAGTCGTTGGCGCTGATGAACAACTCCTTCGTCCTGCGACAGGTAGATCGACTCGCTCAGCGGATCGAAGGGGAAGCGGGTGAAGTATTGCCTGCTCAAGTGGATCGGGCCTACCGGCTCACCCTCGGTCGGACTCCTCGAGACGGCGAGGCCGGAAGGGCGATCGTTCATGTCCAAGATCATGGCCTTGAGAGCCTTTGCTGGGCTCTCTTCAATTCCAGTGAGTTTCTCTATCTGAATTAACCTGAAATTCATTTGGATAGGAAATCATGCAGGAGAAGCCGTTTGACAGAGCCGTGACTGCGAAGGAGCGGTACCGGCATACCGATGCCGGTAAACAACGCCCCCGACAGACGGTGATCCGAGGACCCTCTTCTTATAGACTCGCCACATGCCCGATCGGTGATCGGGGCCCGCTCCCTCACGGTCACGGCTCTGTAAGCACGCCGAAGCAACAGCGAGCCGGGATCCTAACTCTTCCAATCTCCAAGGACTTTCGCGACACCCTCTATTCTGGATCCTTCGAAGTTTCTTTCTCGAAATGGGCCAGCGCTTCCTGGGGGGGGAACTAGACTGAACGATGAAAACGAAATCGACTCTCGCTGAAATCCCTCTGCTGCCCCGGCGCCATTTCCTCTGGAGATCAGGAGGAGGGCTTGGAGCCCTCGCCCTGGCCTGGCTCCTCAATGACGAGGGTCTGGGCGTTGGCGAAGACGGAGGGTTTGGGCCCAAGCGGTCTCATTTTCCAGGTCCCGCTAAACGGGTGCTGCACATCTTCGCGGCCGGTGGTGTGAGCCACCTCGATACCTTCGATTACAAGCCAGATCTGGCCAAACACGACGGTCAGGCCCTGACGGACAAGGGAGAGATCGACACCTTCTTCGGCAAGCCTGGGAATCTGATGAAGAGTCCCTGGCAGTTCCGCAGACGGGGGGGGAGCGGTCTTTGGGTCAGCGATCTCCTGCCTCATCTGGCCACCTGCGCGGATGATCTCTGCCTGATTCAGTCGATGGTGGCTAAGAGCTCCAATCACACGCCTGCCACCTTCCAGATGAACACCGGCTTTGTGCGCAACGGCTTTCCCTCCATGGGTTCTTGGATCTCCTATGGTCTGGGAGCGGAGAGTCACGATCTGCCTGCATTTGTCGTCCTGCCCGATCCCAGAGGATTACCGGCCGGGGGCTCCATCAACTGGACGGCGGGATTCCTGCCGGCGGCCCAGCAAGGCGTGGCTTTCAGGCACACGGGCGACCCCATCCTGGACCTGAAGACCCCCGAAAGCGTTTCCCCCGGTCGTCGCCAGGCAGAGATGGAGCTTGTCAGCAGGATGAACCAGGAGCACCTGGAGTCCTATCCAGGGGACAGTACCCTGGCGGCGAGGATCCGCTCCTACCAGCTGGCGGCCCGGATGCAGTTGAGTGTTCCCGACATCGTGAATCTGAAGGACGAAGGCCCGGAAGTGCAGAAACGATACGGATTGGACCATGAGGTGACGGCTGGGTTTGGCCGAAACTGCCTCCTGGCCAGAAGACTCCTGGAGCGTGGAGTGCGCATGGTCCAGGTATGGAATGGGGGCGCCTTCGGTAGGCCCCGTATCAACTGGGATGCCCACGAGGATATCGTGGACAACCATACCACCCAGGCCGCAACGATGGACAGGCCCCTGGCCGGGCTATTGACGGACCTGAGAGAGCGGGGGATGCTGGATGACACGCTTGTGGTGTGGTCCACCGAGTTTGGCCGAACACCCGTTACCCAGGGGTTCGGTGCCACGGGCCGGGATCACCACCAGCACGCCTTTACCTGTTGGCTGGCAGGAGCTGGCGTGAAGAAGGGCTTTCGCCACGGCGTCACCGACGAAGTAGGCTTCAATGTGGCCGAGGATCCCGTGACCGTCTATGATTTCCACGCCACCATCCTTCATCTACTGGGGCTGGACCACAAGAAGCTGACCTTCTACCACAACGGAATCCAGCGACGTCTGACCGATGTCCACGGGCACGTGGTAGAGGCTTTACTGGCCTGACCCTTGTAGGATGGGAACGGCCCCATACGAGAAAGAAACTTCCGGCTACTGGGGAGATTGAGCATCACTGCGTGGGGAAGAGTCGTCCGGCTCTCTCCTCGGAACCTGGGCCCATCTTGCTAGCGGCTCAAGTCGTTCGCGGCTCTGCTGGATTTGGGATGTTAATACTGGTAGTTCACCCTCAGGTCGCGCCTTCGATAGGGGGCACTAACCAAGGATCTGATCGGTGACTTCTGATAGCAGGTTGGTGCTGCTCAGAAGAGGCTTTCGATTGTCAGCTGCCCGGATCTTCAGTTTACCAATGTCCGACTCGGTCTGCAGCTGCTGCAGTCTGCCTCGCTCGATCAGAGACCGATCTACTGCGCCCAACTCCCCCTTGAAGACGGTGAAGGTTGGGGTTCCAATGATCGCGGACTCACGATTCATGGTGCCACCTCCACTGACTACCAGTTGGGCGTGATGGAGCAGGTTAGGACCGTCATAGACTCTGTCGGCAATCTTCAATCGGCTTAGGTGGCGCACGCTTTCGGCCTGACTAGGCACCCGAGGCAGGAACAGACAATCGGCTTCTTCTTCGCCAGTCAGCTTCTCCAGCACCAGGTCGAAGAGTCCATTCTCGAAGCGATGGTAGGCGGTCCAGGGAGCGGGGGGACGAAGGACCACGAGGGCCCGATCAGAAGCGAGAGACTCGCGCCGCAGGAAATCGGGATCCGGCTCGAAATCGGAGAGGTAGATCTGTTCCTTGACTCCGGGATAGGTCTCGCTTTTTCCTCTCGCACCGTACTTCTCCAACGACTCCACCGGAAAGGCTTCGGGAACGATCACACGGTTTGCGAGCCGGAAACAGAGGTGGTTCAGCGGTTGATGTTCGTAATCCATCAAGGTCACGAAGGGGATGCGCATCAGGGCAGCTGCAATCGCTTGACTATAGGAATTATGGCTGACGGCAAGCGCAAAACGCCGTCCCCGAGCCCAGCGGATCAACGCCAGAGCGCGAGCGACGTTCTGACTCAGCAGGGACAGTAGCCGGCGCCCTCCATGACCGCCGATGGTCTGGTGTCGAATCTTCAATTGATCGGCCAAGTGGGTGGTTTGAGCGTAAGCTCGGCTGGTGACCTCCACTTCATGACCACGCCCATCCAACTCGGTCAGGATGGGCCCGAAAAAGAGAACCTGCGGAGAGTTTGCCAGATCCAGCCAGATCCTCAATTGACCGTCCTTCGCTGCAATTCCACCAGGGCTCGATGCATCCAAGCCTGTGACCAGCGCATGTAAGGTATTCGGATTCGGTATGTGCGGTGGATCTGGTAGTGAAAGTAGCCTGCCGATCCCTGCATATGGTCGGTTGCCCAGAGGGCGGTGCGGGCGGCACGATCGCCTGCCTCGGGGTCCTGGTCCGTGAACTCGAGGAAGGTCAGAATCGCCTGAGCGACACCGTGGGCATCAATGGGATAAGTGCTTTCCGAATAGTACCTTGGGACGCCTTTCTGGGTGAAGAAAACATTTCTCCAATATTCATATCCGCGCTCAACCGCCTGCTCGAACTCCGTGGTTCCGAGAGCGGCTCCAATACGTTTCAAAGCGACCAACACGTAACCCGTGTGGAAACCATCGACCCAGGTATATTGTGAACCCTCACCGTAGGCCCAGGAGCCGTCCCGGCGCTGCCGGTTTGCTGAATAGCGAGCGGAAGCCTGGGCTGCTGCCGCCAGATCCGCCTCGGATGTCGCAGCAGCCACCTCAGCCAGCAGGGACCCTCCCAGGAGATTGGCGTTGTGGATAAATGTCCGATCCAGGGGCGTGTAGCTGAAGCACAATTCGTCGGCAGAAGGACGGGTCAAGTGGAGGTTGCGGAGGAGGAATTCGCAGGCGCTCCGCGCCGTTTGCAACGCGTTTTTTTCGAACTCGGGATCGGCCGATCGGGCAGGCAGTTTCAGAATGTCCATGAAGGCCAATCCAATCGTAGCGGTGCCAACGATGGTCGGCGTTCCCTGGGGGGCGAAGAATCCACGATTGGGCCAGTCGAAGTTATAGCCCCAACAAGAGCCCAGGTATCCGGGCGAGACATTCTCGCGCAGCCACTGCGCAAACCACTGTGCGCGCTTCAGATGGTCCTCGTTCTGGGTCATGAGGTACTTCCGCCAATAGGAAGCTAGAAACAGTCCAGCTGCTTTCGGATTACGCCCCTTGGGTACTCTTAACAGAGGTCGAAGGTTGACCGGGCTCCGCTTCAGCAGCTGAACCCAAATCTGGCCGATCCGCCGGTTGGTGAATGTAAGACGACTCAGAATGGGACTATTCAAGGCATCGAATGGATCCCACCCGGCAAACTCTTCCCCCTCGATCCAGGTCTCCAGACGATCGACCGCGGTTGAGATCTGCTGCAGCCCTATAGGGTCCATCATCCCCAAGTCACCGAAGCTTCGGGATGAATCAATTCCAAGGCCCCGGGAGGGGCAGCTACTCCTCTCCCGATCTCTGTCCGTGAAATTCCCGCAGACAGCGGCAGAGAAAGCATCGTTCCGCTCAGGCCCGAGTTCACTGGGAAGTCCTCTGGGGTATGATCCGATCCACTGTAGGCTGGCTGCTTGTGGAGAGACAACGGACACTGAAACCCGGTCTCGATTCCCGTTTTCTTCAACGCGGCACGCAGTCGATCACGTTCGGGAACCTGGACCGTATCACTCTTCTTTCCTGCGCTTCTGCCCGCACCGTGTCAGCTCGTGGCAAGGATAGTCCGAACGTGACATGTGCACAAGACGGTGAATCGTCTAAACACATGCTTCCCTACAGCACCACTTGCGTGTCGTGCGGCCGCCAGGACGTTGGTACTGGAGAGCGAACAATTCGTTGAGATCTGCGTATTCGAGCCTGATCATTGCAGAGGGTCCGTCCCCTGTCAACGAATATTTTTCCCCATCAGAGCCTACGACGTGACCTGTCCCAAGATGAGCCCAAGTTCCCAGGAGAGAGCCGGACAACAGCAAGATCTCTGCCAGCCCCGGCTGACGTTTTTTTCTCGAATGGGGCCAGTGCATCCTAGGGGCGAAACTCCATTTCCAGATTTAGATAGAGAAAGAACGAAACCCAACGACTTTAATACGGTTGTGACGTGCTACAGACGATTACGTCGAAACCTGGCTGCTGATGACAGCTCTTTCTCGAATGATCCGGCTCGTAGCATTCGCTTGGTCTGGACATCTGACCGCTCTCGGAGCCTGCTTCAGCAGGCTGGCGCGAAGCGTAATAGACCGGTCCTTTCAGGGCCGGCTATCGGGGCGAGGCGAAACTTGATCCCGCTTCAGCGGGCTTCTCGAGTGAGGGCTTTAGCCAAAGTCTGGTCCGATGCTCCTGTGCACCTCTGATAAGGATCCCAGGGAATCTTGGGTGTCTTTGAGAACTGAAGGCGAGCCTTGGTAGTGGAGATCACAACGGATCCTGGCTAAAGCCTTTCCGCGAGAAGCCCGCTAAAGCGGACTCCTGGATAGGGTTGGCTGCAGTGAAACCTTCTGCTCTAGCGATGAATTCAGAAGTAGGAAAAAGTTTTCTTCTCGAATGGGGCCGGTGCGACTCACTATAACTACAACTACGCTGAAACTTTATTTGCGAACGTAGCTTTGGCTTCCGGGCCGAAGTCTTATTCTTTCGGCCTTTGGCTCGGACGGCGGCCTGGAGCCCACCGCTACGCCGGACCCAAAGTTTCCTTGTGAATGATCTGGCTCGCAGCCTCGTGTTTTGGAAAGGACAAAATCACGACGCGTTCCAGGCGTCTTCGAGAAGCCTTGTGAACCGACTGCAGGAGTTGGTCAGGACCGCAGGTGATGGCTGGAGTTTCCACCCAGCCGGGACACCCACCAGATCGCCAGTGCGGATACCATGACGGCTGGGATCAGTTCGTAGGTGGCGAAGCCCAGTGGTGGGAAGTGATGCCAGAGTAAACTGGTCGTGCCCCCGCAAATGATTCCGAAAAGACAGCCGGATCGGGTCATACCCCTGTAGAAGAGCGCCATCAGGACGGGTGCCGTAAAGCATCCCGAGAGGCCGCTCCAGGCATACAGAACCAGGCGATAGACGGTGGATTCTGGACTCCAGGGGTCGGTGGAGACCGCCAGGAGCAGGGCCCCAACCCCCAGCGACACGGTGACTACTCGGGAGATCCGCAGCAGCTCTGCCTCGGAAGCGGTCTGGCGGAAGATTCGATGGTAGACATCCCGGGTCATGGAGCTGGTAGCAGAGAGCAGGTAGCTATCGGCGGAGGACATGATTGCCGCCATCATGGCCGAGACCAGAATGCCGGCCAGCCAGGGATCCAGGACCTGACGGGCCATCATGGGCATGATCTGTTCCACATCGAAAGGAGGCATTTCCCCGCCACGTGAGTGGACAGCTCCTCCGGTGCCGAGCCGGTACCAGTAGTGTGAGGTGAGGCCAAGAAGCACCGATCCTGCACAGGTGACCGTAGTCCAGAGGATCGAGATGACGAAGGCCTTTCGGATGTGTGCGGTCTTGCGGATCGCCATGAAGCGGGCGCTAATGTGAGGCTGCCCCACGTAACCGGCTCCTACCCCAGCGTCCTCGAATAAGAAGGAAAACAGGATTAGACCGGTCAGCCCCCCGAACCAATGATCCAGATTGACACTCGAGCTCTCAGGCATTTCCGCGGCAGCTTGGGAGAGCTGCTCCATGAGCCCGCTCCAACCACCGATCCGGCTCAGGCACACCAGCGGCAGCAGCACCAGAGCGAAGAGGATCGTAATCCCCTGCAGGAAATCGGTCCAGGCGACTGCGCGGAATCCCCCCATCAGGGTGTACAGGATGATGATCAAGGCGGACAAAACGCAGGCCTCCGGGTAATCCAATGGGTCCAGGATTGCCCCCATGACCTTGCCGGCGGCCACGAACTGGGCCCACAGATAAAGGAGCATAAAGACCATGATTCCAGAGGTAGCCACCAACTGGACGGCATATCCGCCCTCCTTGGAAAATCTCTGCTCCAGGAACTCAGGCAGTGTCAGTGCGCGGAGTCGTTCCGTCTGTTCTCTAAGCCTCTTGGAGACAGAAAGCCAGTTCAGAGCGTCTCCCAGGACGCACGCCAGTCCTACCCAGATCGTGGAAAGTCCGTGGGTAAATGCCTTGGCCGGGAAGGCGATCAAGAGCCAGCCGCTCATGGCGGTGGCTTCGGCCGACAACGCCGTGATCCAGGGACCCAAGGAACGATCCGCCAGCAGGAATCCCTTTAAGGTCCTGGTACGACGGGCTGCCAAGAGACCGAGACCGAGAAGCAGCACCAGGTAGCAGAGGAATGACCAGATCATGATCAAGAGGGCCCAGAAAGTTTCTCGCGGAAGCAAGCTAGAGTAACATGCCCAAGCGGATCGCCGAAAGCCTCATGGCGTACTATAGCCATTTGTAGAACAACGCTTTCAAGCATACATTCACTCTTGAAGAAGAGGGGATTCTATTGAGCCAAGGCATTCTCGAGAAACTGGCAGAAGGGGTAGTACTTGGGGACGGGGCTACATTGTAGAGTTGGAGTGTCAGGGATACGGAACCGCTGGTGCCTTCACTCCCTACTTCGTATTGGAACATCCGATGCCATTCGTCAACTCCATCTTGAGTTTCTGCACGCCGGCGCCGAAGTGCTTCAGGTTATGGCCTTCTATGGCAGCCGAGAAAAGCTGGCCACCGTCGGTCGGGATCAGCAGACCTTCGAGATCAACCGGAAGGCCACCCAGATCTGTAAGGAAGTGGCGGGGGAAGCGGTCCTGGTCGCAGGCGATTTGGGCGCGACCTGGAAATGGGATCCCGATAGCCCTTCCTCCAGGAGCCTGGTAGCCGCAATGTTCCAGGAGCAGGTTGAGGCGCAGGCGGGCGTAGATTTCTTCATCGGTGAGACCTTCTGGCATCTGGGCGAGGTCCGGCTGTGTCTGGAGGTGCTCAAAAAGAACTCCCAGGTACCCTCCATGATCACCGTGTCCTTTCGTGGAGACGAGAAGACGGTTGACGGATTTTCGGCGGCCGAGTGTGCGCGAATCCTCACGGATGAAGGAGCAGATATTGTTGGAACCAATTGCATGGGGGACCCCAAGCGAACCTACCCCATCATCGAGTCGATGCGTCGAGCTACCGATGACTACCTTGCCGCTCAACCCGCGGCCTTCGGCTGTTCGGAGGGGGTCCCTTGGTTCACTGGGGATCCGGCCTTTCCAGACAAGCTGGAAAGGATTCTCTTGACGCGATACGAGTTAGGGGACTTTGCCCAGAAGGAACGGGATCTTGGCGTCAACTTCATCGGCAGCTGTTGTGACTCCATTGGGAGCCACGTCCTCGAGATGGCCCGAGCCCTGGGGAAAAAGGAGAAGGTGGACATCTGGCATCCTCTCCCCGACTCTCCCATGAGTGAGACCGAGTTCAACTGGGATCGCATCCAGAAATAGAATGGGCTCAGATAACTTGAATTTCCCTGAAAAAGCTCGGGTCGTCATCATTGGTGCAGGGGTGGTTGGCTCCAGCGCCGCCCACTATCTGACGCTTCATGGGTGGCGCGACGTTGTGGTGCTGGACCAGGGCCCACTGTTCGAGATTCTTGGATCTACCTCTCATGCCCCCGGTCTGGTATTCCAGACCAATCCCTCCAAGACCGTCTGTCAGCTGGCGCAGTGGACGGCGGAGCTTTACAACGAGTTGTCGGTGGAAGGCGAGAATCCCTGCTTCTATCCAGTCGGCAGTATTGAAATCGCATACAGTCGCGAGCGCCAGTGGGAGTTGAAGCGGAGGCTCGGTTTCGCTCGATCCTGGGGGCTACCTGCCCAGATCATCACCCCTCAGGAGGTGAAATCGCTGATCCCCAACCTGGCCATCCAGCGAGTCCACGGCGGCTACCATGTCCCCTCAGACGGGCTAGGAAAGGGTGTCCGCATTTTGAAGGCTCTGGCCAGGGAGGCCCAGAGCCGGGGTGCCACCTTCGTACCGGACGCCCGCGTCAATTCGATTGAAACGAAGCGGGGCAGGGTGCATGCCGTCTGCTGCGGTCAGGGTAGGATAGAGACTGAAGCGGTGCTCCTTTGTGCCGGAATCTGGGGTCCTAGAGTGGGAAGGCTTGCCGGGGTTCCAGTGCCGATGCAGCCCATGCAGCACCTTTACGCTCGGACCGAGACACTGCCGGAGCTGGCCGGCAGCAGCGTGGAGGTCACCCACCCCGTTTTGCGGCACCAGGATCGATCCATGTACTTCCGGCAGGACTTCGACTGCTACGGTATGGGGTCCTACCGACACGAGCCCCTGTCAATCGACCTGGAGGATCTGGGTGAGGAGGAGACCGGGGAACCCAGATCAGCCCTCAGACCTTTTACACCCGAGCATTTTGAAAACGCCAAGGCCGACGCGCTCGAGCTCTTTCCTTCTTTCCAGGATGTTGAGTTCCCCTACCGCATCAACGGAATTTTCGCTTTCACGCCGGATGGCAACTCCCTTCTAGGACAATCAGCCGTACTGGAAGGATTCTGGTTGGCCGAGGCGGTATGGTTGACTCACGGCGGCGGTGTGGGCAGGGCCATTGCCGAATATATGGTCGAGGGCGTCCCCCCACTGGATCTGCGGGATGTAGACTGCAATCGATTCCATTCTCATGTTCCCAGTCGCCCTTATGTCAAACGCAGAGGGGAGCAGCAATATCGGGAGGTCTACGACGTCATTCATCCACAACAGCAGATAGAGGCCCCACGTCGCCTGCGGCTGAGCCCCTTCCATTCTCGCCTGGAAGAGCTGGGAGCGGAGATGTTTGAGAACGCCGGTTGGGAGCGTCCACAATGGTTCTCCAGCAACGCATCTCTTCCCCGACCCGAAGCAGGATGCGACCGCGAGGGCTGGTCTGCTCGTCTGTGGTCGCCCGTGATTGCCGCCGAACATCTGGCTACTAGAGAACGTGTCTCGCTGTTCGATCTGACGCCCTTCACCAAGCTCGAATTAAGAGGGACAGGCTGTTTGTCCTTTCTCCAGCATTTGGCGGCCAACCAGATGGACCAACCCCTGGGTAGGATCACTTATACCCCTCTGCTGAACCGGAACGGTGGCATCGAATGCGATCTCACGGTGACGCGGCTGGAGGAGGAACGGTTCCTGATCATCACCGGCGCCGGCGTTGGCATGCACGACCTGGCTTGGATCCGTTCTCAGTTGTCGGGAAGGGAAGGGTTCCAGTTGACCGATCTGACGTCAGCTTACTGCTGTTTGGGCTTGTGGGGGGCCGGCTCGCGAGATCTCCTCCAGTCTGCCTGCGAGAACGATCTGTCCAATTCCGCTTTTCCCTACCTGACTGCCCAATCGATTTACGTGAACCAGGTTCCGGTTCTGGCCCTCCGGATCTCCTATGTGGGGGAGCTGGGGTGGGAGCTCTACGCTCCCACTGAATTCGGGCTTCATCTCTGGGACACACTCTGGGAAGCTGGCTCCGGTCTAGGACTAGCGGCCGCGGGCGGAGGAGCCTTCGAAAGCTTGAGGCTGGAGAAGGGCTATCGATTCTGGGGCAATGATATCCACTCCGAGAACAACCCTATCGAGGCTGGACTAGGTTTTGTCGTCCGGATGTCCAAGGGAGATTTTCTGGGTCGCGAGGCGCTGGAAAGAATCCATAAGGAAGGTGTCCGCCGTCAGCTCTGTTGCCTGCGTCTGGAGGATCCCCGAGTGGTGGTCATGGGCAAGGAACCGATCTGGTGTCAGGACCGGGTTGTGGGATATGTAACCAGCGCCAACTTCGGCTATACAGTTGGGGAAAGCATTGCCTACGGTAATCTCCCGGTCGAACACTCCTTCTTCGGCAGCAGTGTCGAGATCGAGTTCTTCGACCAGAGGTATCCAGCCACCGTAGTCTCTGAGCCCCGCTACGATCCAAAGAACACCCGACTCAGGGAAAGTCTCGGAACCAACACCGGCTGACGTGAGGATTGACAATGAACGATGATGAAATCCTTCTGGAGGAGTGGAAGGAGGTTCGGACCACTCTGCGGTACTTTGGTAGTAAGCGCTTTGCCTAGCTCACCGTCTTCATTGCCGCTGCGGGCTTCATGTTTTCCGAGTTGCTGACGCCGGCTGCGCCTCATCCCGCCCTCCTGGTCGTGGGGATTGTGCTCCCTCTCCTTTTTCTCCTGATAGAAATCAGTTCGGTCCGCTACTTCAAGGCGTTTGCCAAGCGTGGAGAGGACATAGAACGGGAGCTTCGCCAACTCAGGCTGATGAGTAAGGTCCGTCCGCAATCGGATCTGTCTACTTGGTCGATCTGTATCCTTTATCTCCTGGTGTCAGTGATCTGGGTAACGGTCACGATCTGGAAGTACCGTTGTTAGAAGTCGAAGGGGACGCCTGCGTGACTCCGGTGACGTCAGCTGCAGTGATGAATCGCTTGAAGACTAGTCGTAAAATAGATAGACTGGTCGGAATGAAGAGCGTCGGTGCCTATGAGGCCAAAACCTCCTTGGCGAGGCTTTTGGATGAGGTGGCAGAGGGTCAGGAGCTGATTATCACCCGGCATGGACGCCCAGTTGCAGTTCTGAAACCCTACCCCGAAGAGCGTCCTGACCTGGTCGGCGAACTTCGGGCCTTTCGGAAGCGCCATTCCATGGGTAGCCGCGGCCTCACAAGCAGAGAAATCGAGGAGTTTAAGATTGGCGGGCGGCGTTGATCGTCGTTGACAACTCAGTCGCGGTCTCTTGGTTTCTGGCGGATGAGCTGGATCCCTATGCGGTGACTGTCCTCAAAGCTCTCGGTGAAACTCAAGAAATGCTGGTGCCCCCGCTGTGGTTCCTCGAATTTGTCAACATGATGCTGGTCGCTGAACGTAGGGGACGCATCCAATCTGACACACGTCTCGATGCCATGGAACGACTCAAGAGTCTGCCAATGAGAGTCGCCCCATCGCCCACGGTCTTTTCCGTGGAAGTTCTGCACACTCTAGCTCACCGTCACAGTCTGAGTGCTTATGACGCCGAGTACCTGCGCATAGCTAAAGAGATGCGTCTCCCACTGGCGACGCTCGACCGCTCGCTTCGCGATGCAGCCGTAAGGGAATCCATAGCCCTGTTTGAAACCTAGTCCTGAGCTTCCTGCGCGTCCCTGTGAATTTACATGGATCATGACGACAGCAGACCGAGTTGGCGATCAGTTGGCGCTTTCAGAGAGAGCACTTTCTTTCGGGTATGCTCGGCACAGACTTTGATAGAAGATCGAAGGGGTGACGCTCACACTTCTCACACCCCATTCACTCCGGTCCTGGTGGCCCTTCTCGGCCTGCTGTTGGGCTGTAGCGCCGAGCCCGAGCCCAAGCCTCTGAGCCTCAGCGAGCCCTGGGTGATCTGACGGGTCCCTGGCAGCTGTTTGTCGATGACTATCTGGTCGACGAGAAGATCCAGGTAAAGAGGAGCTACCATCCTCTTCAGAAGGATCCGCGCAATCCGATACTCGCCTCGGAAGGGTCGTGGAAGGAAGAGCGAACCATACCCTACGGGACTGTTTTGCCCGGCGCAGACGGAAAAGGATACCGGATGTGGTACGACGTCTGGGATGGGGACTGCCACAACTTCTATGCCACCAGCTCGGATGGCATAAGCTGGACGAAGCCCAGTCTTGGACTGGTCGAGCCCGAAGGATCGAAGGACAACAATCTCATCTTCCGTCGTACCCGGCTCGACCACATGCCCCAGGTGATTCATACCCCCTGGGATCAAGATCCCCAACGTCGCTACAAGCTGATCAACTTTGACTTTGGCAGAAGCCCACCGGATCACGCCGTGACGGGCTATTGGGGAGCCTTCTCTCCGGATGGGATTCATTGGAAGGATACGACCAGGAACCCGGTTCTCCCAGATTCAGGAGACGTGGGCCACTTTCTCTGGGATCCCCACACCGAACGATATATCGGCTACCCCAAGGTGTTCTCCGCGGTAAGGGGATTCGCTCGGCGCTCCGTGGCTGTCACCTTCTCCACCGACTTCGAACATTGGACGCCGGCCGAGCTGGTCCTGGTGCCTGACGAGTGGGATGACCGCTGGGTCACGGAATACAAGCAGCACACCGATTTCTACGGACTCACGGTTTTTCCCTACGAGTCGCAGTACCTCGGGTTCCTCTGGATCTTTCGCATCACGAACGGCGAAAGCGATGGCCCTATCTTCTGCGAGCTGGTCAGCAGTCGAGATGGAATCAATTGGGCTCGTAGCGAGGGAGATCGAGTTCCGATCTTGTCCCTTGGAGAAGCAGGATCGTGGGACGACGGGATGATCCAGACCCTCAACTATCCGCTGCTGGAGCACGATACCATCAAGGTCTTCTATGGTGGTTTCGATCAAACCCATGGTTTCAGGAGAGGTGCTGCGGCAGTCGGTCTGGCCACCCTACGCAAGGATGGTTTCGTTTCTCTCGAAGCCGGCTCTGTCACGGGCACCGTCACCACCAAGCCTCTGAGAAATCTGGAGGGCGAACTAAGGTTGAACGCCAACGCACGGGGGGGAGAAGTACGGGTGGAACTCCTGGATGAGGAAGGAGTGGCTCTGAGCGGATTCGGCGGCGACGACTGTCAGCCGCTGGAGCGGGATGGTGTCAGCCAGAGGATAAGCTGGGGGCCGGAACGCGATCTGATCCCGGCATCGGAGAAGCCACGCCGCTTGCGCTTCCTGATGAAGAACGCCTCTCTCTACTCTTTTATGGCAGGGGGCAATGTGAGCCTCGACAGCCTGCCCATACCGGCGGAGGCATTCTTTACGTTTGAGTCCGATCAAGGCAGGGTCGCCAAAGATCAGTGGGTCTGCGATGGTGTCCAGAAGGGTCTTCTCCACGGTGGAGTTTCGATTGACAACGACCCAGGAAATTCCTTCCAAGGAGGTTCGGCGCTCGCCTTCCAGGCACATGGGGGAAACCTCAATACCCTCGAGATCGAAGACACCTCTCATCTGGGAGATCGGTTTACGCTAGCTGTCTGGGTCAAGAGTTCCAAGCACGCGCTGAGCCGGTTGTTCAGTACTTATCGGGGTAGTGGTGAGCCGGCAACAGGGGAGTTGATTTTCGACTTCAATCCCAGTAGCGGTGTTCTTCGGTTTATCCTTGCTGGACAGAAAGTCCAGTCTCAACCCCGGTTCTGGCTTGGCGATCGATATCATCATTTTGCCGCTACCTATGCTCGAGGCGACGTCAAGCTGTACCTGGACGGGATCCAGGTAGGCGAGGGGCAGGTACGCCCCGGGAACTCTCGTTTGATGTCCGATGGATCGCTGGTCGAATATTTTGCCCCTACAGGGACGGAGTCAAGTGTGGGAGTTCACCTGGCGGCGAACCTCCGTCTTGGAGAGGATCAGGGCGGCCGTTTCATCTTTAGGGGAAAAGAGGTCCTTGCCTCAAACCAGGAGCAGTTGGTCGGCTTTGTCGACAACGTCCTGGTTGCGAAACGAGTCCTGGCCGGCAATGAAATCGGGAATCTCGTCTCGATATCCAACTCCGCGAAGGAGAACGAGGATGTCCCCGTCGCCGCTGGACTGGTCAGCGATAAATTTCGGAAACAGCCATAGCCAAGGAAGGAACTCGAGCCGACGGTTGCTATAAGGAGGTTCTCCAGGAGGTAGGTGTGACAGGAAAACAGATCACATTGGTAGACGACCAGGATTGGCCCTCAGCAGGATTCAGCTTCGAGTTGACCATCCGACCCGAATCTTGTGCTCTGGGGGTGATCGACGTCCAGCACTATGCTCTCGACAGCGACGGTGATCTAGCCCACACCCTGCGCCTCAATAGCACCAGTGTTTTCCAGGAGTTCTCGCGCCAGGCAGAGCGGATGGTGAGCAATATCCAGAGGCTCCTCTCCGCTTTCCGGGAACAGCATCGCCAGGTTGTGTACACCCGCCACGGAGCCTTTTTGCCCGGTGGGCCGGATCTGATCGTCAGACGCCGCGGACGTGAGGAGGTGGCCCTGAGCTCCGGGGACTGTTCCTCGGGGCATATGGCCGTCCGAGGCGACTCGGGACACGAGATCCTCGACCAGGTCGGCCCCCGGAGGGGAGAGCTGGTTCTCGACAAGAACACCAGCAGTGCCTTCCACAGCTCACCCATGGACCTGCTTCTGCGCAATATGAAGGTCCAGACCCTGGTGCTGACGGGTTTGGCTACGGATCAGTGCGTGCTAGCCACCGCCATCGATGCGGCAGACCGTGGATTCCACGTGATTCTGGCAGCCGACGCCTGCGCGGGCTTCGACGCCGGCAGCGCCGAGGCCGTCCAGATCCTTTTCGGCCGGGTCTGGGGCTACGTGATGCAGACGGACGACATCATCCGCTGGCTTCAGACCGGCGACAAGCCCAGCCGCACCCGCTTGTCGGCGTGACCTGGGTCGATGCCTTTCCAGGCTTCAACCCTGCCCTTAGGGTCTGTGCAAAAATAACTTGGCATTTTGGCATCTCATCTTCACACCATCTTCGGTCGCTCCTCAATCGCGAAATCCTCAACGTAGACCCGGCTGCGCCTGCGGTTTCGCTCAATTGTTAGCGGCCAAATCTGATGCAAATCTGAGCGCCAATTCTACCAAGTTATTCTTGCGCAGACCCTTAGTCCCGCCCCGCGCTGAATCATTCAGGAGGGAACTTCCAAGGCGGAGCTGCAAGATTGGGCCCTTGATCGGGGCCCGCTCCCTCACGAGGGTGTCGCAAAAGTCCACATCAGAATCTGCGACGCTAAGAGAGCAGGTCTAGCTGACACTTCTGTGATAGGCCCTTCCAAGGAGGCTGCTAAAGGCAGCTTACTTGTTTGGCTTCACCTTGACCTGGTTCGAGCACTCAGGAGTCTGTGAATCCTGAAGGGATTCCGTATTTCAGCCCAGGGTTTCCGAACCCTGGGTCATCCTGGTCCCCCCTCAGATCCAATCCTGAAAGGGTTAAGTAATCGGAAGTTACATCGTTTCCAAATATTTTCCAGGTGGCCTAAATGAAGCAGTGTACGCAACCCTTTCAGGGTAGATTCCTGGGAAAGAGGACCGACAACCCAGGGTTCGGAAACCCTGGGCTGAAATACACAATCCCTTCAGGATTGACCTCGATCTCCAGGACGCTGGAAAACCTACAGAGAAGCCTCTCTGACTCAGCGCTGTTCTATTGACCAGCAGGGCTCTGTCCGGACTCTAAAACGGACTTTTGCGACACCCTCTCACGGTCACGGCTCTGTCAACTGGCGATTCTTCATGATTGCCTCGCCATTCGAAGTTTCCGTCGGAACCGTTCGTCGTACTTTCCCGGGAGCACAGACGTGCGACGAATTCTTGAAGTTTCAGCTTAGGAGAGCAGGGCTCATTTCTTGGACGCTTCCCGGTCCGGCTTGATGAAGAACACATACTCATTGGTGTCACGTCCCTTGTAGATGATGCTGTACACCGCCATCAACTCGTTGGGGACATCGTCGTCGTATTTGTTGATGATGCAGTTCTGACTGTATCCGTCGGGATGTTCCGTATCGCCGCTGATGATGATTCCACTCCCCCACTTGATCCCATCGTCGGACTGATAGAGGACGAAGCGACGGCTCCCTTCCCCAACCTGGCCCGAACGTCCCTGCACATAGTATTTGCCACCGATATAGGCGAGCTCGGGATCGCGAAGCATCTTGTCCATGTAGGCGCGCTTCTGCGGGTCCCAGGTACGCCCCTCATCCTTGCTGATGCAATAGTAGAAATGGTGCTCGTCCTTTTCGGTGTAGGCACCGGCCAGCAGGCGACCATCCTCCATGGTGGTCATCGTGCCGTACCATTTGTCGTCGTCCAGCGACAGTGCGCTTCTCTTGCTCCAAGTCCGTCCGTCATCGCTGCTGACGTACAGGACATGGGGGCCGCCGGCGTTGCTGTCGATCATGACGTAGTTGGTCTCGCCCGTCACCGCCGTCGAACAAGGATAGCCGCGGAAATTACCATCCAGGGTCTCGTAGTCCGTCCAGGTAGAGCCATCGTCGTAACTTCTGATGGTGCCGAGCTTGGTTCTGGTCTCTTCTCCTCCGATCTTGAAGTGTGTAAGGAATAGGACGATGGTACCCTTCTCAGTGACCAGACCCTCTTCCACCCAGACAGTGTTTCCCTGATCTCTCGCATACGCTTCAAAGGAGTATGGGAGCTTGTTGTATTTATCCCAGGTTCTACCTCCATCCTTACTGAGGGCGTACTCGCTCCAACCGTCCAGATTGTGGTCGCTGGTGTTGGCATAGAATGCCGCGATATTTCCGTTGGCGTATTCCATGCACACCGGGCCCCCGTGGGAGCAACGCCCAGGAGCATCGTTCTTGAAGTCGGCAATGACGGTACCGAAGATGTCATCCCCGAGCTTGGTCGAAGGGTCGTGGTCGTAGATCACGGCGCCATCGATTCGTTCGTACTGAGCGGCCTTTTTCTGCGCCAGGAGATCTTGTGCGGACTCCACGCATGTCCAGCCCACTAGAAATGTAAAAGCGAAGATCGCACCCCTTTGTTTCGTCATCATTTCTCCCCTTTCATCTCGCTCATCTTGTAGCTACTGTTCTATTCCCCAAAACAGATCTGATTCGGTCGTCATGCAGCTCCTCCCCGAAACCGGGAGAGGGGAAGAGCGACGCAGACATGGGTCGTCGTTCCTCGTTGGCCAGGGAGATGGTCGTAGCCTGTCCGACCCTCCGAGTCCAGGCTGTAATAGGAACGCTCGCGGCACATGAAGGATACCAGGACCGTGTCCTTCCAAAAAGCAATCGACGGGTAGGTTCCCTCCAGATCATTGGGGGGCAGACGGCTTGCCCTTTCCCGAGCCCGGTAGAAGCGAATTGGCGGTGGCTCTATTCGGATCCGACCATCAGCCTTCTGGAAGGTGGAGAAGACGTTGGGGCGCGACTCCCAGCTGGCCCCGCCATCTCGGCTAATGGCCGACGACAGACGATGGCGCTGCAGCCCCTGTCGGATCTCCTCTGCCGAAGACTGATTCCAGACCAACAAGAGCTCATGGGTGCCCGGAATCCGCTCCACAGCAGGAGGCGCCAAGGCCGATGCCACTGGGGAGGGTTCGGGACGACTCCAGCTGGCTCCGTCGTCCTCAGACCAGGACTGATAGAGACGTCCCAGGGGAGTCCGGAGCAGCATCAAGAGGTGGTCTGGAGCCACCTCTACCACCGAGGGCTCGGTGGTTTGATAGTGGCCGCCGCTGCTGTGGTCGACGGTCGCGAACAGCTCTCCTCCGGCAGCCCAGACTCCTTTGCCCGTGTTGGTCTTCCAGGTCCTGCCTTCATCGTCTGAGTAGTAGGCCCAACAGTAGGCAAAGAACTCCTCCCATCCATGGTGTCCAATCAGGGCAGGTCCATCGTCGAAGAGAGCCCGACCTCTTTCCTTCAGCGATTTGCCTACCAGGGTGAAGACAGGCACCACGATCCGGCCACGGCTGGTGACGATCGCGGAGTTGTGGAACTTCCAGGCGTTGTTGTAGGGCTCGGATATCTTCCGGGGAGGCGACCAGGAGGCGGCACCGTCATCGGAGCGGGAAAACCAGACTGTATGGTTGTGGGCGGGATCCGCAGTCTTCTTCGAATAGACCAGTGCCAGGCCGCCAGACTCGAGCTGGAGCAGGCTGGGATTGCCCCCTTCCGGTCTGCCTTCGCCCTTTAGCGTTTCTCCCGAAACGGTTAGTAGGGGCTGAGGCGCGTCCCAGCTTTTTCCTCCGTCTCTAGAGAGGGTACGCTCTCTTCGCTGGGTAGAGATGTGCAGCAGGTCTCCTCCAGTCAGTTCCCTCATGCTCCCGAAGCTGATTCCGGCGTGGAAGAAGAGAGTGTCCTCGGGCAGGCAGTTTCGGAGTTTTTCCAGAAAGCGGGGATCAAGGCCTGTTGAGATGACGGGACCGGCCTCAGTGAAACGGGAAGCCAGGACGGGAATCCCCGCTGCGAGCAGTATCCTGCGAAGCAGATGACGTCTAGAAATGAGGTCTCTAGCGGTTCTCTCAAAATTCGAAAGTCCCATGTCGGTTCTGCCTCCGGCTGAGTAATGGATCATTTGGGAGAGGAAACTTGGTCGGCGATAGGGGAGATTCTGCTGTTGTCCAGCTCTCTCCTCGGAACTTGGCCTCGTGGTGCTACCTGATCAAGTCGTTCGGGGCTCCGCCGGACTTGGCTGCGAAGTATGGGCCGTTGACCTGTTCGTCTCATTCTTTCACTATTAACTGCGCACTGCGCACTGCGCACTGCGCACTGCGCACTGCGCACTGCGCACTGCTCACTGCTCACTGCTCACTGCTCACTGCTCACTGCTCACTGCTCACTCTGTTTTTACTCTATTTTGAAAGTGGATCCAACTCTGAAGAGACAATAGAAAGGGAGAGATCAGGTATTCTTGCTCCTATGCGCGTTCTGTTTGTCCATCAGAATTTCCCAGCTCAGTTTGGACATCTAGCTGCTGCGCTGGTTCAGCGCCACGGCTATGAGTGCACTTTCGTCTCGGAAACCGGAGCTGGGAAGGTCGAAGGTGTGGAGAAGATCCAGTATAAGGCCCAAGCGGGAGCAGCTCAGCGGGCCCATTACTCTGCCCGGACATTTGAGAACGGCGTCTGTCACGCCGCCGGCGTATATGAAGCTCTCAAACCGCAGCGTGAGCACCTCCAGCCTGACCTGATCGTCGGACACTCGGGATTTGGCTCAACCCTCTTTTTGCCTGAGCTCTTTCCTGATGTCCCCATCATCAACCTGTTCAATACTATTACCATCCCCGAGGGACAGACCTGGGATTTCGGCCGAAGTTTCCGATTCAAGAGGTCGACCTCCTGCGCAGCCGGGCGCGTAACGCCATGATTCTGCTTGATCTGGAGTATTGTCGAGCCGGCTATGCCCCGACACGTTTTCAATACGACTAGCTTCCGCAGGCGTATCGTCACAAGTTGCGGGTTCTGCACGACGGCATCCCCGCCGATTTCTGGCATCTGCGACAGGTCGATGAGTTGAAGGTTGGAGACCTCACCATTGGACCCGAGACTCGAGTGGTGACCTATGTGTCACGAGGCCTGGAATCGATGCGTGGCTTTGACATTTTCATGCAGGTGGCCAAGCGGATTTGTGACGCGAATCCCGATGTCGTTGTGCTGGTCATCGGGGCCGACAAGGTCGCCTACGGTGGGGATCTGAAATATATCAAGGAGAGAAGCTTCAAGGCGCACGTCTTGAAGCAGGATACCTACGATCTCGAGCGGATTCGTTTTCTGGGACGGGTGAATCCGAATGTTTTGGTTCATGTCTTGAGTCGAAGCGATCTGCACCTGTATCTGACCGTCCCCTTCGTGTTGAGTTGGTCATTTCTGGACGCCATGACGTGTGGCTGTACCATGCTGGCGTCGGATGCCGCTCCGGTGGCAGAAGTCATTCGTCACGGCCAGAATGGTCTATTGTGTGATTTCTTTGATGTGGATGGGTTTACTGAAACGGCACTCGAAGTCCTAAAAGATCCTGCCGCGTATCGCCAGCTTCTGGGGCAAGCAGCCCAGGAAACCATTGAAGAACGCTACAGCATGAACGCAGTTTTTCCCCAGATGATCGAGATATACGAAGCTGTACTCAATGGGAAACAAAGGTGAGAAAGCAGGTCTCAGCGACTGGCCCTTGCCTTATCGATCAGACGAAGTGGACCGCGCGGCCCGTAGTTCTTCCGTCAACCGTTCAACCTGTCGTTGGGTCTGTTCCAGCTTGTTCCGTGTCGACGCAAGTGCCTGCTGCAGCGCTACGCTCTGCTCGACATGGGCCAAGGTGGCACCGATAGTGGAACCCAGATTGTGCTTCGAGGCTCTCAGCCGATCAACTACTCCAATTTTTCGGATGCGGCCGTCGTGCCCGTCGAGCTGCTGGACTGCAGCGTCGAATGAAGACATCCCCAGACGAACCCAGCCTTCCCGAGGTTCCGAGCGCTCTTACGTAGCTTTGGCCTCCAGGCCGAAGTTTCTGTGCCTATCCGGGCAGCTCGACATCTGGTAAAAGCCCTGTCATTTTGGATGTCACATCCGGGTGGCCTTTCTCGTCTTTTGGTTGTAGACCCCCCTCTGAGATGGGGTGACAGCAGATAGAGCTGGCCAACGGCATGAAAGGCACGGCGAAATGAGGGTCTTTGTTGCAGGAGCGAGCGGAGTGATCGGGAATTCGCTGGTGCCCCGTCTGATCGAGAGGGGTCATTCAGTTACGGCGATGACCCGCAGCCAGGAGCGGGCTGATCGACTCGCGGTCCTTGGTGCCAGGCCCGTTGTTTGCGACGTGTACGAAGCGGCCCGTGTCGAAGACTCGATACGCCATGCCCAGCCCGACGTAGTCGTCCACCAGCTGACGGCGCTGCCCCCTGCCATTCACCCGCGCAGGATCGCAGATCAGCTCGCCGAGAACGACCGGATCCGCATCGAGGGAACCAGGAATCTGGTTGGGGTGGCGCTGAACGCCGGTATAAAGCGGATTGTCGCCCAGAGCATCGCATTCTGCATATGCTCCGCTGGGCGGACCGGTAAAAGACGAGACGGCTCCGCTTTGGACGGAAGCTCCCTTGCCCTGGAGTCGGACGGTTTTCGCAATGGACGATCTGGAGCGACAGGTGACTTCAGCCGACGGTGTCGAAGGGGTAGTACTTCGCTACGGGTATCTCTACGGAGGGGGTACAGCGTATGCCTCTGACGGCTCGGTTGGGCTCTGGTCAGGAAACGTCAGTTCCCAATCGCAGCCAGCGGCTCAGGAGTCTTCTCCTTCGTCCACGTCGATGATGCGGCGACGGCAACCGTTTCGGCGATCGAGGGAGGCCCGGTGGGGATCTTCAACATCGTCGACGACCTGCCGGCCCCACTTCGGGATTGGCTGCCTATCTATGCGGCGGCCCTCGACGCTCCCCGGCCCAGGAAAGTGCCCTCCTCCTGGCGAGACTTGCGGTCGGCCGCTACGGCCTCTACGTCATGAACGAGCAGCGCGGAGCCTCAAACGAGAAAGCCAAGAAGGAACTCGGCTGGTCGCCCGCTTTCGCGAGCTGGAAAACAGGTTTTCAAGCGGCACTTCCTGAAGAGACAGATTCAGCCGGGTCGGATTGGGAATACTGACTGAAACTTGAGGGAAGCTAGAATGTCGTTACAAGTTTCTTGGGACTCGCTCGTACACCGAAGGTGTGATTGCGTGTAGCCCAGGGTTGCAATGCGAAGCGAGCTACCCTGGGTTCAGTCGGGTCTGTCCTTACCCCATCGGGGTTATCGCCGACTGGCTACGTCTCGGCAACAACGCTTTTCAGCGTAGAAAAAACAAGACAACTTAAACCCAGGGTAGCTCGCTT
>Ga0310120_10000615_pt1 | contig 27977 bp, 25 predicted proteins | sample CB27_AW_983_MG_FD_203506 | JGI IMG/M metagenome (GOLD analysis project Ga0310120, IMG submission 203506) | Marine microbial communities from Western Arctic Ocean, Canada - CB27_AW_983 | ecosystem: Environmental > Aquatic > Marine > Oceanic | place: Canada: Western Arctic Ocean | collected...
AAGCAGCATTTCGTAGGTTTTTTGCTCTTTCTCAAAAGTGATCGCGCCAGCTGCAAAACTGGGGGTCATGAGCGAAGCTAACACGTACTGTCCCAGAAAGAAGAGGTTGACCAGTTGTTTGGCCGCTTCGGGGTTGGTCGTCAGGTCCAGGCGTTCCTGTTGAGGCCAGGCAATGTATACCACTAGGCCCAGCAAGGCATTGTAGGCGAATAACAAAATGAATCCGCGGGTCATGCGCAGATTTGTCAGCAATCCGTGTTGCAAGACGGCATTCTCAAAGAGGTACATGTCTGCAATCCATCGGGATCTGGCCTCGGTTTCAACTTGAGCGAAAGTGCCTGGGACCGCTGGCAGGATCTCAACCTATCCCGGACGCGTCTCGTATCGGCATCTAATATTTCCTGGGTCGAATCCGGGCCTGGACTCGGCTGGGGAGCCCTTGGATTTTCAAGAATCCTTCTGCGTCGGTCTGGTCGTAGGAACCTCCCCCTTCCATGGTGGCCACGCCTGTGTCGTACAGGCTGTTGGGGCTGGAACGCCCATCGACCATAATGTTGCCTTTGTAAAGTTGCAGGCAGACCTCGCCTGTCACAGGTTTTTGGGCTTCCTGAAGGAACGACATCAGGGCATCCATTTTGGGGGTAAACCAAAATCCATAGTAAACCATTTCTGCGACTTCCGGGGCGAGTCGGTCTCGCAGGTGCAGGAGATCACGGTCGACCGTCAGTTGTTCAAGGACCATGTGAGCATCGTACAGGACGGTCATTCCCGGAGCTTCGTAGACACCACGACTTTTCATGCCGACGAACCGGTTTTCGACCATGTCGATGCGTCCCACGCCATTGCGGCCTGCAATTTCGTTGAGGGTTTGCACTACCTCCAGCGCAGAACATGGTTTGCCGTTCACCTCGACTGGGACCCCCGCTGCAAAGGCAATCCGAACTGTTTCGACCTGATCAGGCGCCTCTTGCGGAGAAACGGTCATACCGAAATCGACCAGTTCCACACCATTCATGTCAAGCTCTTCAAGTTTTCCTGCTTCATAACTGATGTGCAAACAGTTTTCGTCGGAACTGTACGGTTTTTCCGTCGACGCTTTGATCGGTATATTTTTTGCCTCGCAATAAGCAATCAATTCAGTTCTGCCTGGAAACGAATTGCGAAAACGTTCGAGCCGCCAGGGGGCGACGACCTGGATCTTGGGGTCCAGACTGTCCGCCGCTAGTTGGAAGCGGCATTGGTCGTTGCCTTTGCCCGTGGCTCCATGGGCGTAAGCTTCCGCACCCACTTCACGGGCTACCTGCAAGCAGGCCTTGGAAATCAAAGGGCGGGCGATGGCGGTACCCAGCAGGTAAATTGATTCGTACTTGGCTTGCCACTGCAGAACCGGAAAGGCGAAGTCTCGACAGAGTTCCTCTTGCGTATCGACGATCGCCGCGCTGGCTGCTCCCATGTCCCGTGCCTTCTGTAGTATGGCGTCACGGTCTTCACATGGTTGGCCGAGGTCGACGTAGACAGCGTGTACTTCGTACCCTTCGTCCTGTAGCCAGCCCAGAATGACCGACGTGTCCAAACCGCCAGAGTAGGCTAAAACACAACTTGGCATCTTGTGGGGATTTCCTTCGTGCTGGAGACAATGCTGGTGAAAAAATGACAAACAGTAGCGTCATTATGCGGGAGTTAACATGGAGATGTAGATACCGGCCGCTTGGTCACGGGGGAAGTTGCACCCCAGTCCGGTTCAACCTTTCCACATCTGGCACATCATAATCAATCTTTTACAGGCTATAAATACCCTGCCCGTGATGGGCTGAGCACGCTAGGATGGTGCTATGGATCAGGATCATATTATCAAGTTGGCTGAGCAGTTGGTCGGCGGCAGCTTGGACATTCCCCAGTTTGTGGAATGCCTCGGTGAAAACTCATCCGTCGAAATGGGTGATGTTACGTTGGATTTAGGCCGGGATCAACGCTGCGGCTTCCCGGAAGTTGTCTTCGGACAGGGAAAGACCATTGAATCACTGCGAAAGATATTTGCCCGGCTGATTGAAGCGGGACAACCTGTGCTCGCCACACACATTGACCAGCAGCAGGCTGAGTCGCTGCTGGCCGATTTTCCGGAGGCTCAGTACAACTCGCTGGCACGCACCGTCCGCTTTCCGGACCAGGCGGGTTCCCCGCTGGGACACGTCACCATCGTGACGGCAGGCACCAGTGATCGGCCTGTGGCTGAGGAAGCCTGTGAAACACTGCGCTGGATGAACGTTGAAGTCTCGATGATTTACGACGTAGGAGTGGCAGGGCCCCACCGGTTGCCCGCCAAGATCGAGATGTTGCGTCATGCCGATGTGGTCGTCGTCGTGGCGGGAATGGAAGGGGCTTTGCCCAGTGTTGTCGGGGGCTACGTTGCCTGCCCCGTGATCGGTGTGCCTACCAGTGTCGGTTACGGAGCAAGTTTGGGCGGGGTGGCCGCGCTCTTGAGTATGCTCAACAGTTGTGCAGCGAACGTGACGGTGGTTAACATCGATGCGGGATTTAAGGCGGCTTATGTTGCTGGCATGATCGCTACACAGAAACATCGCGCCCTGGATTCCTCGGATGGTTGAGCTTCCATCGAGTCAAGCGACTCGTACGTCCAACCGGATCATGAGTTGACATTGGTGACATGAGTCCCTCACAAGACAACTCGGAGGCCTCTTTACCCCGCTTGAACGGACGGCCTATCGAGAGTCACAAGGGTGACTACGGACGTGTTTTGCTGATAGGTGGCTCACGCGGAATGGTGGGTGCCGTTGCCTTGTCGGGAAAAGCTGCATTACGGAGTGGAGCGGGGCTGGTAACACTTGCCGTTCCAGAACCATGTCTCGACCTGGCAGCCGCATTCGAGCCATGCTACATGACTGCCATGTTGCCTGCCGACCGCGAGGGCCGGATTTCGGTTTCCGCCCGAACCTGCCTGGAACGACTGGTCAGTTCGGCGACGGTGATCGGCTGTGGTCCGGGTTTAGGGCGTTCGAAAGAGATCACTGAATTGGTAAAGTGGCTTTACAGGACTGCCCAGCAACCCGTGGTGCTGGATGCCGATGCTTTGAACGCTCTGGCGGAATCCCCCGAAGTGGTGTGGCAAGCAGGTGGGCCGCGCATCTTGACGCCACACCCGGGCGAGTTCGACCGTCTGATCCAGGCAATGGGACTGCAGGGTGAGGATGCTACCGCGCAGGCTGAACAGTTGGCTCGCAAGAGCCGGGCTGTGGTGGTGCTGAAAGGGCACCGCACCCTGGTGACCGACGGCTGTCGCTCGAGCCGCAATCCGACCGGAAATCCGGGAATGGCGACGGGCGGTTCCGGGGACGTGTTGTTGGGGGTCATCACGGCACTGATCGGGCAGAAAATGGCATGCTACGAGGCGGCCCGTCTGGGGGTTTACCTGCATGGACGAGCCGGCGATTTGGCCGCCCAGGAGCAAGGACAGATTTCAATGATTGCCAGCGACCTGATCGAATTTTTATCTCTGGCATTCAAAGAGCACCATGGCGGTCAGGGAGACTAGCGGGTAAATTAGCCGTCGGCTGAAGTCCTGTTCGGTTCATTCTCTTGGAATTTCCCCTGTCTGCTGGTTAGGGATGGCTGGGCTGTATCGTGGAACTGTTGCGCAGCATTGACGATTTACAAAACGAGCATCGGCATGGGGCCCTGTCGATCGGCAACTTCGACGGAGTGCATCTGGGGCACGCACGAATTGTGGAACGCCTGTGTGCGATATCAAGAAAAGTTGCGGGTCCGTCGGTCGTGTTCACGTTTGATCCACACCCGGTACGTATTTTACGTCCAAAATCGGCGCCACCCCCTCTGACCTGGACCGAAAGAAAGGCGGAACTTCTGGCCCGCCTGGGAGTCGATGTGCTGGTCGCCTATCCGACTGATGAAACATTTCTTACGCTCACCGCTAAACAATTTTTTTTCCAGGTGGTTTTGGGACAAGTGGCGGCACGGGCGGTTGTCGAAGGCCCTAACTTTTTTTTTGGTCAGAATCGCGAAGGTAATGTTACGACGTTACAGCACTGGTGTGACGAGCACGAAGTGTCGTTAGAAGTGGTTGAGCCTCTGCAGGTTGGGGAAAGCTACATTTCCAGTAGTCGCATTCGCGAGCTGATCCGGCTGGGCGACGTGACACAGGCACGCGAGTTGCTCACCCAGCCATATCGAATACGGGGCATGGTGACCCACGGCGTGGGTCGCGGTGCGAGCATCGGGTTTCCGACGGCGAATGTGGAGGCAATTGACACCTTGTTGCCGGGCCAGGGGGTCTATGCGGGGATGGCACAGACCAGTCAGGCCAGGCACCCGGCTGCGGTGAACATCGGTCCCAACCCGACTTTCGGAGAAGAAAAATCGAAGGTTGAGGTTCATCTGATTGGCTTTGAAGGCAATCTCTATGGCCAACCGTTGGAGCTTGACTTTTTTTCCCGACTACGTGACATTCAACCGTTTGATTCCGTATCTGCTTTGCAGGAGCAATTGCAGCAGGATGTAGAACAGGCTCAATCCATAGTAGAAAACGAGTAAAGGGCGACAGGAAAATTTGTAGAAGCCAGACACCCACATTTTTCCAAGGTACTGTCTTTTGGCCCGTTGGGATGTCGGTCGTCGTGCTCCCTGAGTGCTATGAGGTGTTGTGCAAAAGCGGGAAGTAATGTGAGTTACCATTGAGGGGTTTCTCGGAAGTAAGCAGAAAGAGAATACATGGGAATCGACTGGGAACAATTCAAATTGATTGTGGGTCAGCATCAACATTTCTTGTTGACCAGCCACATTCGGCCAGACTGCGACGCACTGGGAAGTGAATTGGGTATGGCGGGGATACTGGAATCGCTGGGTAAACAGGTGTTGATTGTCAATGGTCAGGCAACGCCGCCGAATCTGGCTTTCATCGACCCGTCCAGTAAGATTCGGGTGATCGGCGAAGATGTGACAGCGGATGACCTGAAAGGAGTCGAGGTGCTCATGGTGTTGGACACGAGTGCCTGGGCCCAGTTGGGACCGATGGGAGAGATTTTGCGAGGCACTGAGGCTAAAAAGGTTGTTTTCGATCATCATGTTAGTGAAGATGACCTGGGGGCAATCGCTTTGAAAGACACCCAGGCCGAAGCGACCGGGCGGCTGGTAGCGCAGGCGGCGGCGCACTTAGGAGTTGAAATCACTCCTGAGCTTGCCATGCCTCTCTACGCTGCGATCGCCACCGATACGGGCTGGTTTCGTTTCGGTTCGACCACCAACACCACGATGCGGGTGGCCGGCAATTTGATCGAAGCGGGAGCAGATCCCACGAAGATATTTGCGGATCTCTATGAGCAGGACACCATCGGTCGCGTGAAGCTGCGAGGCCGGATTCTGGAGCGATTTACCACGGAGCTTGAAGGACGGTTGATCCATACTTATGTTTTGGCAGATGACTTTGTTCAAACCGGAGCCCTGCCGAGCGACACGGAAGACGTGATCAACATGGGATTTGGCGTTGTGGGCACTGAGTTTGCGGTGATCCTCGTCGGACAGCAGACAGGAGGATTCAAAATTAGTTTCCGCAGTCGCTGTGACGCTGCAGCCAACCAGTTGGCGGAGCAATTCGGTGGCGGTGGGCATCGGGCTGCCGCCGGAGCGTTCATCGAAGAGTCTTTTGAGATTGCCCAGTCCCGCGTACTTGACGCTGTTCGCTCGGCCATGCAATAATCAGCGGCAGCTTACACCTTCCCGCCGAAGCTTGCTTTCCCGCCTATTTCTCTCTCGCTACGCAAAATCTGAGTCAACTTTCATGGATGTAAACAAGGACGTCGATTCAACGGAAGAATCGAATCAGACGGACGCTGCCCGTCGTCAACTGACGGTGGCTGCGCTCACCGGGTGCGTGACCGCCGTGGTCGGATTTTTTCCATTCGCTGCGGGCTTAGCTGCGTTTTTAAGTCCCTTGTACCGCAAAGAGAAGCTGCCAACTGTGGCGGGAACCGAGACGGTCAGTAAAACGAATTTTGTCTGCTCTTTGAGTGCGCTGCAGATGGATGCACCGCCACAGCGATTTAAAGTCAAGGGCGACCAATTCAATGCCTGGAATTTTGAGGCGCATCAGGATGTCGGGGATGTCTTCGTGCGCCGGACTGCACCGGACCAGGTCCGGGTGTTAAACGCCACCTGCCCGCACGCCGGTTGTGCGGTCGCCTGCAATGGTACCGCGTTTATCTGCCCCTGCCACAACAGTTCTTTTGATCTCGATGGGGAAAAACTGAAGAGCGATTCGGGACGGGAAAATCCCAGTCCCCGGAGCATGGATGCGCTCGAAGTTGACCCGCAGAAGTTGGCTGAAGGAGAAGTCTGGATCGAGTTTCAGAATTTCTACACTGGACGCGAGGATCGGAAGCCGAAGACATGAGGTCGCTACTTCTCGGGTTGCACGCCTGGCTTGACGAACGGACTGGATTTCAACAACAGTACGAAGATGCGCTCTACGAGAATGTCCCGGGCGGATCTCGCTGGATTTATGTAACCGGCAGCATGCTGGTGCTGGCCTTTGTGACGCAGGTCGTGACAGGGTTCGCTCTTTGGATGTTCTACAGTCCCGGCAGCCAGAACGCCTGGGAAAGTGTGTTTTGGATTCAAACACAAGTCCCTGGCGGTTGGTTCCTGAGAGGCGTTCATCATTACATGTCGAACGCCATGATGGTGATTTTGCCTTTGCATCTGTTGCAAGTCGTGCTTTTTAAAGCCTATGTGAAACCGCGCGAAATCAACTTCTGGATGGGGTTGGTACTGATGCTTTTGGTGATGGGTCTGGGGTTGACCGGTTACCTGCTGCCCTGGGATCAAAAGGGGTATTGGGCCACCAAGGTGGCCACCGAGTTAATGTCTCTGCCACCGGGTGGCGAAATGATTCAGAAACTGGTCGTCGGCGGTATCGAGTATGGCCATCACACCCTGACGCGGTTTTTTGCCCTGCATGCCGGTTTGCTGCCCACGTTACTGGTTCTGGTATTGGCTTTTCATGTGGCATTGTTTCGTCGGCACGGAATCACGGTTCCGAATCCCGGTCGGCGCGCGGACGAATATTTCTGGCCCCGGCAGGTTCTCAAGGACGCCGTGGCTTGTGGCGTGATGTTGATCGTGGTGACGGGCATGGTGCTCTATCACCATGGTGCTGCGTTAGGGCCACCAGCGGAACCATTGGAGACATTTGGCGCGGCGCGCCCGGAGTGGTATTACCTGTTCCTGTTTCAGCTGTTGAAGAAATTTGAAAATGAGTTCATCGGGGCAATTGTCGTGCCCGGCGTGGTGATGTTGTTTTTGTTTTCCATGCCCTTGTTGGCCAATCGCATACGCTTTGCCCACATCGTGAATGTGGTGATGTTGTTTGTGCTTCTGGGTGGCGCAGCTTACTTGACGTACGAAGCAATTTATCATGACCGGTTGGCACAGCAGGAGTTGAATCCACCTGAGAATGTGGACGAACGGGCGTTGTATTTTGAACGCCGTGAAGCTTCCCTGAAATTCATTGTTTCCCAGGCCCAGGCCCAACGTGAGTTTAAAAGAGCTCAGGAACTGGTTGAATTTTTTGGGATTCCCAAGGAAGGGGCAGCAAGCGGTTTGTTGAAGCATGACCCGGAAATACAAGGTCCCCGTTTATTTGCCAGCCACTGTGCCAGTTGCCACAGTTACGAAAACCCCGAGTACGAAAACCCCGAGTCGAGCAACCAGGAATACCAGGAAAACAGGATCCTCGGACCGCCCGCACCTCGAGATGAACAAGGGGAACCGCTAGCCGATCCACTGCCCTACGGTGCTCCCAACCTCTACGGGTTTGCCAACCGCCAGTGGTTTCGTCGCATACTCGATCCTGCCGACCAGGGGATTGCCGGAGATCACATGTTTGGAAACACGGCGCATCGCGACGGAGAGATGGTCACGTTCGTACAGGAAGAATTAACTGATCTGAGTGATCCGCAGCAAACGCTGGTGGATGATATCGTGGCCGCGCTGTCAGCAGAAGCCAAGTTAAAAGGTCAACAGCAGGCCGATCAAGTCGCACAGCAGGACGGCACGATTCAACGTGGTATCGCCGCGCTTGGCGAGGCTGTCGATTCTCAATCCTGTCTCGATTGTCACTGCTTTCACAATGACGAGGGAGGAATGGCTCCCGATCTTTCGAATTATGGAAGCCTGGAATGGTTGACCAGTTTTATTGCCGATCCCGAGCAGGAACGATTTTACGGGTACGACTCGGAAATGAACGATCGGATGCCCAGTTTTGCCAGGCATCCTCACGATCACAAACTCAATTTGCTCACACGACGGGAAATTGATTTGATTGCCAGGTGGTTGCGTGGTGACGACCGCGATCTTGCCACCAGTCATCTCCGGGGGCAGTTGGCACCCTAGCGACTCGTTTGCCGGGGACTCCTTCCAAGTCGGGCCGACCCCTGTTCACCCGGAGGCGGGAATCCGTCTACCGCTGACCTGCGAGTCACTGCAAGCTCTGCTGGCACGCCGGCAGTCTTTCACTCGACTTATTCTCCGCTGCAGGCAGAATCAGTACAGTTTAACAGTCGGTTTGACGATCGTAGGAGCGTGTAGATACGTTCCAGGTTGGTCAGTCATCCGGGCATGCCATGTGGTGTAATAGTTGTCAGCAAGAAGTTCCGGGAGTTGTTACCCCTGAGGACTCGGGAAATCTGTCTTGCGCCCGTTGTAGTCAAACCGTGGCAAATCACTGGGGAGACGACGTGAGTCGTGATGCAGAGGCCATTGACGAATGCGACTTCAATCTCGACGAGGAACCTGTTGAGAGAGATCCAGGTGGCGAAGCTGACCCCGTGTTATCCGGCTATCAGGATTCAACGGATCTTGAATTTGATTGGGAACTGAACGACGACGTCAACACGCTGGAAAGAATTTACAGAGACCTTTCGGGAATTGGGAATTGCGGGCCTCTTTCACAGGATCAAGGTGGTCCAGTGCATGACTCGCTGGCTGCCAATCCGGTTCATTACCCGGCGGTCGCGTCGAGCATGTCATCATCACCGCCGCTGGTGGTGGCACCGCGGGCGGTTCCGGTGGCCGATAAAAGCATTCATTTCTTTTCCTGGTCCGCTCTGACGCTGGGTTTGATGGCTGTCGTTTGTGGCGGTTCCCTCATGGCTTGGGCTTATTTTGGCGCCCGCAGCGAATTGTGGACGATGGGAGTTGTCGCGGCAGGTATTGGGCAGATAAGCTTGTTGATAGGGCTCATTCTGCACCTCGACAAGTTATGGCACAGCAGTCGTGAAAACTCGCAAACGTTAGGTTCGTTGCATTATCGCCTTGCCGATCTGCGCCATACAACGAGCATGTTGCACTCGTCCTCCCAAACGGAGGCCACCGTACCGCAGATCCACATCGATGCCGCGGTGAAAACGGAGGCAAAGCTGGCCAGCCTCAAAGGCCAGTTGGACCAGTTGACTTCCCAGGTGCAGCAGCAACAAGCTTGATTGGCCGAGCAGGCCAAACGCGCTCCGTCGATAGGTGTGCCAGTGGCAATGCGGAATGTTTCATGCGCTGGAGTGTCGTCAGTACGTGCTGTTTCAGCGGAGTAGATTGTGTTTCTGAGCAGATTCTCCGTCGAGTCAAAAGAGCCTGTGATGTTTTCGCGGGGGAGATGTAGAGTGCCGATGCACCCGAACGCTTCGAAGACCGAACAAAGGTAAACCGGTAACGTCACGAATCGTGACCCGGTTGCCTGCGCAGGGCGGTCATTGCGATTCCGCCAAACTGACGGGCCGGATTCTGGATTCAGGATCTCAACGGATGCCGCCCCTTCGGGGCAATGCCCTTCAGCGAGGTCCTTGACGTCCTGTTCCGGGGACGAGTGTCGTGAAGGAACTTGGCTGAGGGTCGGAAGCCTGTGTTTCCAAAGAGAGGTTGGAGATTGTTCCTGGCAGGTCACGGGCTGGCTTTTGGCTAGGTCAGCTTTTGTCGTATCTCATCGACACAATCCGCAAGGTTCACCCGGGATTGTTCCAGGGAGTCACGATCCCGGATGGTGACGGTATTGTCTTCGACGGTCTGGCCGTCAACGGTGATGCAGTAGGGTGTGCCCACCTCGTCCTGCCGTCGATAACGCCGGCCGACAGCTCCTTTTTCGTCATAGAACACGTTGAAATGCGGTTTCAGATCTCGATAGATTTGTTTGGCCAGTTCCGGCATCCCATCTTTCTTGACGAGTGGGAAAATGGCCGCCTTGACCGGAGCCAGACGCGGATGGAGTCGTAAGACAGTGCGGGTCTGAAGCTTGCCTTTCTCGTCGGGAGCTTTATCTTCTGTAAAGGCTTCGCACAAAAATGCCAGGGTGGCGCGATCGGCACCTGCGGATGGTTCAATGACATGCGGTGTGTATTTTTCGCCACTGAGGTCGTCGCGGTAGTTCAGATCTTTTCCACTACCGCGCCATTTCGGTTGGCCGTGCTCATTCAATTCGACCTCAAGAGGATTGGTGTTTGGATCCAGCTTTCCTTCCATGTGACTCCGTAAATCAAAGTCGCCCCGGTGAGCGATTCCCTCTAATTCGCCATATTCGCCTGCGGGTAGGAACGGGAAGGCGTACTCGATATCACCCGTCCCGGTGGAGTAATGGCTCAATTCGTCGGCATCGTGGTCACGTAATTGCAAACGTTCTCGATCCAGGCCCAGATCCAGATACCATTGAAAACGACGGTCCCGCCAATATTGGTACCACTCGCGCGATGAATCCGGATGGCAGAAGAACTCGATTTCCATTTGTTCGAATTCTCGTGATCGAAAAGTGAAATTGCGAGGAGTGATTTCATTGCGGAAGCTTTTGCCGATCTGGGCGATTCCAAAGGGGATGCGGACCCTTGTACTATCGAGGATGTTTTTAAAGTTGACAAAGATCCCCTGGGCTGTTTCGGGACGTAAAAATGCCGCATCGTCATCACTGCCAAGCGCGCCGACGATCGTCTTGAACATCAAGTTGAACTCTCGCGGATCAGTCAATGTTCCCAGTTCTTTGGCGTTCGGTCCGAGGACCTGCATCAAGTCGTCGACGGACGTGAGGGAGACGATATTGCCATCCCACTGCAACTGTTCGGCGTCCTTATTGCGCAAGTTGAAGAATTTCAGTGCGTGGCGTTGGATATCGTCCTGTTCATCCTCGGCCTGGGTGGTCACGAAGATTGTTTTGCCCTTGGCTGTCACCCAGCGGCCTCGCAGTTGATCGTGACGATACCTCTTTTTGGATTCTCGGCAGTCGACCATGTAGTCGTGGAACAGATCGTAGTGTCCCGAGCACTTCCAGATTTGAGGGTGCATGATGATCGTTGAGTCCAGGCCAACCATTTCGTAGGCGCCGGGAGCGCCGGGCTGTGGGCTCAGGTCGTCATGGGCGGTGATCATGTCCCGCCACCAGGCTTCTTTGACGTTGCGTTTCAGCTCGACACCCAACGGTCCATAATCCCAGAAACCGTTCAATCCCCCGTAGATTTCGCTGGATTGGAAAAGATACCCGCGCCTTTTACAAAGGGAGACGAGTTGGTCCATTTTCATGGTAAATCCGGTTCTGTAATGGTGGATGAGTTGGATGCTGAGGCACCAGTCTAACCGGAATCGTTGGCGACAGTCCATGGGAGAACCGGTGCGTGCACCGCCTGCTAAACGCGTTCTTGTGGGAATGCGGTTTACTAAATAAAACGAAATGGACGAGTCTACGACGAATTGATTGAAGCGGTGGTTTCTGTGGAATCCTTGTGTCCATGGAGGAACAATTTCAGTTGTCCGTCCGGGCTCTCCGTTGCCGTCGGGGCTTTCCTGCCGCTGTTGGTGAAGTACAGAAAACATTAGGATGCGGTGTGCCATTCCGTTGTTTTCTCTGATACGTTTGGCTGGAGTGACTTTTACAATGATGACCGTTGACAAATCTCGGGACCGGGTTCGATCGATGTTCGGACAAATTGCTCCGCAATACGATCGTATGAACCACCTGCTGTCATTCCAAGTCGATCGTTATTGGCGTTGGCGGACCGTTCGCAAAGTGCGGCCGGCAGGGAATGATCCGGTACTTGACGTCTGCTGTGGAACGGGAGACCTGGCCCTGGCGTACCATCGTGTGACAGCGGGCCGGGTTCGGGTGGTTGCTACGGACTTCTGTCCGGAAATGCTCGAGATTGGCGAACGAAAAAAACGGAACGCCGGAATCGACAGTCAACTTCAGTTCATGCAGGCCGATACCGAGGAACTGCCGTTCAGTAATAATACGTTTCAAATCGTCTCGGTTGCTTTCGGTTTGCGCAACGTGAGTGACACGGACCGTGGCTTGGGGGAGATGGTGCGAGTGTGCATGGAGAGTGGTCGCGTTGCGATCCTCGAATTCTCCATGCCTCAGCGACAACCGATTCAAGGGATTTATCGTTGGTATTTTCGTAACGTGCTGCCGAAAATTGGCCAATGGTTGGCCCGGAACGAGCTTGACGCGTACAATTATCTTCCGGAAAGCGTGGGGGATTTTCCCAGTGGCCAGGCGCTGGCCGACCGCATGACGCAGGCGGGGTTGGGAGGGGTGAAAATTTACCCGCTGACTTTCGGGGTTGCGACACTTTATGTGGGGACAAAATGATGCATCCTTTGGTGTTGGCCATCACCGGAGCAAGCGGGGCGGTTTATGCAATTCGCCTGCTGGAGGTTCTTCTTTCAGCAGGTCACAGTGTACACCTGACAATCAGTCCAGCGGGCCAAATGGTACTGGACCAGGAGTTGGATATTTCGGTTGATCTCGAGCATTTTTCCGAAAACAGCTTGCTTCTGAATTTAAAAACAAATGCTGAGGACAACGAACGCGACAGATCATCTTCTCCGGCCTCTGATTCCAACGGAGATCGTCACGTTGTGTCACTCGGGCCGTGCAACCCCGGCAGGATCCTTTATCACCAGTACCAGGATTTCAGGTCACCGATTGCCAGTGGTTCGTCACTCACTTCGGGAATGGTTGTTTGCCCCTGCTCAGGAACCACCCTGGGCGCGATTGCTCATGGCAGCGGAGGTAATCTCATTCAACGCGCAGCGGACGTGCATTTGAAGGAAAAACGAAAGTTAATTCTGGTACCTCGCGAAACTCCCCTGTCCGTTGTTCAATTGGAGAATATGAAACTCGCCAGCCAGGCGGGAGCAGTCGTTCTGCCCGCTATGCCTGGCTGGTATCATGGTGTGACATCGCTTCAGGATTTGGTTGATTTTATTGTCTCGAGAATTCTGGATCAGCTAGGTATCGAACACGCTTTGATGCATCGCTGGGGCGCGACAGAGGAGTCCGGTGATTCGGGGCAAGAGCGGGCTGCACTTTGACAAACTGAAAGCTGAACAAGAACGGGTGACAAAAAACAACACCTGCAGAAGGTGCCGGGAGACGAAGGACTACCCGCAGGTGAGCGTTTGATTGCCGTGGACCCGGGTACGTTATCACCGGGCACCTCGATCGGTGTTCATTTCGTTTGGCAGTGTGAAAAGCTGTTTTTAACCCGATCTCGATTTTTTTTGTCTGGAATTTTCAGATCAAGCAACTCCATGGGGGTGATTCGTGCTGAGACAACTGGGGCAGATCCTGGAGATGATCCGGTTTAGTCACACGCTGTTCGCGTTGCCTTTTGCCCTGTTGGCAGCTGTCATGGCCTGGACGACACCGACTGACAGCGAGGAACGGATTGCCTTCCGTCTGACGACGTTGTTGGGAATCTTGCTGTGCATGGTGTTTGCACGTAGTGCGGCGATGGCATTTAATCGCCTGGTTGATCGAGAACTGGACGCAGCCAATCCCCGTACGGCTCAACGACACCTTCCCGCTGGAATCCTCACGGTACGCAGTGTCGTTGTTTTTGCGTTGGGGAGTTCCCTGGGATTTGTGGCCAGCACGTTCGTCTTTTGGCCGAATCGATTGCCCTTGATTTTGTCGCTGCCTGTCTTGGCGTTCTTGTTCGCTTATAGCTACACGAAGCGATTTACTTCGCTCTCCCACTTTTGGCTGGGCCTGGCATTGATGTTGTCACCGGTATGTACCTGGATTGCGATTCGCGGTGAGTTTTTGCTTCAGGCACCCGCCGACATCTGGCCCGCAGTCATTCTGGGCACCGCCGTTCTGTTCTGGGTGGCCGGATTCGATATGATTTATGCCTGCCAGGATATGCAATTTGACCAAACAACCAAGCTGCATAGCATTCCGGCGAGACTCGGTGTTGTCGGGGCGTTGCGACTGGCAGCCTGCTGTCACCTGGGAATGGTGTTGCTGTTGGTCGCTTTACCCTGGGTCGTGCCGCGATTAGGAGGGATTTACGGGTGTGGTGTGTTGGCGACCGCCTTGTTGCTCGTCTATGAGCACTGGATCGTGACGCCGGATGACCTGACGCGGGTCAATGTGGCATTCTTCCGGGTCAATTCGATCGTCAGTGTTGGTTTATTCTTGGTCTGTTCGTTGGACTTGATACTGGGATAGCTGCAGGTAGGCAACCCCGTGGTTGGCCACGAATGTCTTTGGCCGACACCGGGTCAACCCGTCATCCCCGAGAGGGGCGATGTTTTCAGCTGTGCATTCTCGGCTGGGAGTCGCCCATTTCGATAATTTGAGATTCTTTCGCCGCAAGTTCCTCCAACCTTTGTTCCACGACGTCACTGGTGCCGTAGTCGTGTGCCAGACGAACGTAGGTTGCGTGATGTCGGGCTTCGGATTCGAACAGTCCGCCGTAAAAGTCTTGCAATTGTGCCTCCCGGACATGATCGCGCAGGAGGCGAAATCGTTCGCAAGACCTGGCTTCGATCAGGCCCGCGATCAGGAGCCGATCTACCGCACGGACGGGTTCTTGTTTGGAGACGAGTTCGTTGAGGCGGCGACCATAACTACTGGGCTTGAGCCGTCGAAATCGAATCTGACGGGATTTGAGGAGTTCCAGGACCAGGTGGAAATGTTCGAGTTCCTCATTCACGATACGTGTCATTTCGAGGCAGAGTTCTTCGTTTTCTACGTAAGCGAAGATCAGGTTCATTGCGGTACTCGCTGCCTTTTTCTCGCAATGCGCGTGGTCGATCAGAATCTCGTCCAGGGATTCGTCGACCTGCTGAAGCCAGCGCCCGGAAGTCGTTGATTGTAAGTTCAGCATGGCCGTTTCTGACGTAGTCCTCAGAAGTAATGGTCCCTATCATAGAATACCCCGATTGGCTTCACAAGCGAGAAGGAAGAGTGCGGAATTGTCTTCCCCCATAATTGTTCTTACGGTTTCCGGAATTGCGAAACGCTACGGCGCGGACCCGGTCCTGGCTGGTGTGTCCTTCGACGTGCGCGCTGGAGAGAAAGTGGGTCTGGTGGGTCCCAACGGAGTGGGCAAGACGACCCTGTTCAATGTGCTCGCAGGTGTCGACGAGCCTGATGCAGGGGAGGTGCTTTTTTCGTCGGACCTGCGGATAGGGTATTTGGAGCAACATGCCTCCCTGGAAGGGTCGCAAACCGTCTGGGAAGCATCACGTGATGCGTTTCGTGATTTGCTGAAACTAGCCAATGAGGCGGAACTTGTGGCGAAGCAGATGGCAACCGCCGAAGATTCGCGACGGGCCTTGCTTGAGAAAAAATTCGATCAGTTGCAGCAGGAATTACACCACCGCGACGGCTATGAACTGGATCATCGAATCGAACGGGTGCTCGACGGATTGGGGTTTCGTAAGGAGGAATACCAGCAGCCGTTAGGCCAGTTAAGTGGTGGTCAGAAGAACCGTTTGCTGCTCGCCAAACTTTTACTTTGGGAGCCCGACTTAATGTTGCTTGATGAACCGTCGAACCATCTGGATATGGAAGCGACGCAATGGCTGGAAGGCTATCTCTCCGCGACTAGCAGCGCTATGATCATCGTCAGCCATGATCGGTTTTTACTGAATCAGGTGACACAACGCACGCTGGAACTGTTTGAGGGTACAACCGATTCGTACAAGGGAAATTTTTTGGCCTACTGGCGGCAGAAGGAAGAGCGTCTGGGGTTGCAGCGCCGTACCTATGAACGACAACAGGAGGAAATTGCGCGCATCGAGGATTTTATCCGACGCAATCACCATGGGCAGAAGCACGCCCAGGCTGAGGATCGTCGCAAGAAATTGGAAAAAATCGAACGCGTTGATGCACCTCGAGAGATTCTGACACCGGCCATGGTGTTCCCCGCACCGCGACGCACGGGAGACATTGTGGTCCGTGCCTCAGGACTGACAAAAGCTTATGAACTTCCCCTGTTTGAAAAACTTGGTTTCACGATCGAGCGAGGTCAGAAATGGGGGATTTTAGGGCCAAACGGTTGCGGAAAAACCACCCTGCTGCGGTGCATTACTGGCGAAGTCAAACCGGACGCAGGAGAGGTCGTCCTGGGAAGTAATGTGGAGATTGCCTACTTTGATCAATTGCTCACCCCGATGGATTCCGGAGCGGAACTGTTGGAAGCGGTTCGTCCTGCGGGTGAGACCATTACGGAGCAGAGGCGTCGAGACTTACTGGCCCGCTTTGGATTGACGGGCGACATCGTTTTTCAGAAGGCGAGCAGTCTCAGTGGTGGCCAACGAAACCGCGCGTGCCTGGCCAGTCTGGCGGCACAAGCCGCCAGTTTTCTCATCCTGGATGAGCCGACGAATCACTTGGATCTATGGGCCCGCGATGCGTTGGAGGCTTGTTTGAAAAATTTTGAAGGGACCGTGTTGCTGGTGAGTCACGATCGTTTTTTCCTGAACCGGGTCGTGGACCATCTGCTGGTCGTCCAGCCTGGTCGGATTCGCACGATCGAAGGTAATTATGATACGTACCTTGCTCTGGCCAAGCAGGATCCGGCGTCTGGTACAGTAGGACGCAACAAGCGAGAAAGCGGTACGACATCACGGGATCAGGACCACCAGCCAGCAAAAAGAAAACGTCGCAAATTTCCCTATCGCAAGGTTGTCGACATTGAAGCAGAAATCATGGAGCGGGAAGCGCGCCTGGAGGAACTTCATGAGGCGCTGGCTTCGCCCGAATTCCTGCGGGATGGCCAGCGGATCAAAGCGACGAAGGCGGAGGTTGATCAACAACTATCCCAATTGAGAACGCTTTACGATCATTGGGAAGAAGCCATCGAATTGAATTGAGCCGCTTGGACGTGTATTGCCCCCGGTTGCGTGGTTCCAAGGGGTTTTTTCAGGGTAGTGCCGAGACGTTCTCTAAATTGAGAATTCTTTCAAAAAAGAACGCCCAGCGCCGAATCTGGCGGCTGGGCGTTGTTCGTCAAAGATCATCCAACGAGTTACCAGGCGCTGTCACCCTGTTCAGCTTGCTTTGATTTCAATCCGTTTTGGCATTTCCTTTTCCGGCTTCGGGAGGCTTATTGATAGCAACCCGTGCTGGAATTGGGCGTCGATGTTGTCGGCGTTGATCGTATCGGGAACGGAGATCACACGGCGAAACTCTCCGTACACACTTTCCAGGCGATGAAAGGTTTCTCCTTCCTCTTTTGCTTTGGATTGACGTTTGCCGGAAATTGACAGTTGGCCTTCGTTTAACTCGACATGAACCTCTTCTGGTTTCACCCCGGGTAGTTCGGCCGTCACCTCGTAGTGGGTGTTCGTTTCGGAGATGTTGATGCGGGGAACGATCCCACGGACAGCGTGGTCCGGTTCGCCGAACGCCGACTCAAGAAAGTCCTTCATTTCACCATGAAGGTCAGTTAGAGAACAAGGAAAACGAGCTTTTATAGGAAGCATTGCACGCACCATTTTTTTGCTCCTTTCACGAAAAACGAGTGGACGGATTTTCTTCAAAACAAGGCCGTCCAAAGATTGAACATAGAGTAAAACGAACGGAGTTACCGTTTAGTCTCGCGCGGATCAACCCTGGGGAATCAGCCCGATAGTGCACTTGCCGGGGGCGTTCTTGGCAGCCTGTCGGTTTGGCAGCCGCGCGATCCTGATACCCTATAGTGCAGGTGCCATGCCAATCAACTTAAGCTGACTACTCGTTGTGCAAAGCACCTGCTATTGGGTGCTTAGCGGTGGAGGGCACTTCGTAAGTGCCACTGGTGGAGGCATACCGCTAGTCGGTTTCATCCCCAACCTGGTCGATGTCACCAACCGCCAGGAGGGCTTTTACGAGTTGGGCGACAGAATCGACCCGCATTTTTTTCATGATTTGATGTCGTCGAAGTTCGATGGTGCGCAGTCCCAGGTCAAGTTCGCGTGCGATGTTCTTGTTCATTTTTCCCGCCAACAGCAATCTTGTGACCTCAAGTTCTCCTTTGCTGAGTGTCGCGAGGCGTTCCTGGATTTGTTGTACGTGCGCATGCTCCTGACGATTGCGGGCGTCCATTTCCACGGCCCGCCGAATATTGGAGACGAGTTCATTTTCGTGACACGGCTTTTCCAGGAGTGTGATAGCTCCACGTTTCATGGCATCGACGGCAAGCGGTACGTCGGCGTAAGCGGTGATGACGATCACGGGTAAGGTGATTTTGTTGGAGACCAGGGCTTCTTGTAATTCAAGGCCACTCATGCCCACCATGCGATAATCAGTCACCAGGCATCCGGGTCGGCCAGGGTCATAAGTTTCTAAAAACTTTTCGGCCGAGGCAAAGGTTTCAGCAAGCAGGCCCATGGATTCAGTTAAAGCCGAGACGGATTGTCTGGCTGCGGGATCGTCATCGACGATGAATACTGTTGGTTCAATTTCCAAGGTGTCTATCTCCGGAATCGATCGGCAACAAAAAGGAAAAGGTGGCCCCTTGATCTGGATTGGGTTGGGCCCAGATCTTGCCACCGTGTGATTCGACAATTGTTCGGGCAATGGACAATCCCATGCCCATGCCATCGGGTTTGGTCGTATAAAACGTTTCAAACAGTTTATCTACATCCCGGTCCGGTAGTCCAGGACCATTATCGCTTACGGATATCTGGACGTTATGTTGCATGACATGGCTCCGCACCGAAACTTCATGTGGTGGCGAACTGAGGTGCGCCGTCGCTTCGTAGGCGTTACGTAAGAGATTGACCAGGACCTGCTGTATTTGGATGGCATCGGCCTGGACACGAGGCAGCTCATTTGCCAGCGTCAGTTGGTGTTTCACGCGATGACGGCGTGCATCGAGACCGACGAGTTCAAGCGATTCTCTGATCAGGTGGTTCAGGTCAACAAGCACACTCTGAACGGGCGACTTTTTGGTAAAAGCAGCTAGGCGGCGTAGGATGTCGCCGGCCCGGTTGGCCTGCTGAGAAATTTCACGATTCCATTCCAGAAGGCGGTGCTGTGTATTGTCTTCGTCGCTCTCGAGCATGCGTGAACTGGCTGTTGCAAAATTGGCGATCGCATACAACGGTTGATTGATTTCGTGGGCGATGCCAGCCACCATCTCTCCCATGGTTGTCAGGCGCGTAACATGGGCGAGCGTTTCATCCCGTTCCCGTAGTTTTTCTTCCGACTCGTGCTGTTCGGTAATGTCCCAGAAAACTCCCTGTACCTCGACTGTCCGGTCTTGTTCGTCACGGACCGGCGTCTTGATCACTTGCACACGAATCGCCTTGCCTGAACGTGTTGGTAACCATTGGACCGTGTGGAAGGTTTCACCTGTTTCAAAAACACCGAGGTCGGAATCCAGGATCCGTTTGGAAATTTCCGCGGGATACAATTCATAGATTGTGTGCCCGACAATCTGGTCATAAGCCTTGAGGTGCAAATCGCAATACCGTTGGTTAACAAACGTAAAATGTCCCGCTCGGTCTCTACGGAAAATACATTGAGGCAGGCTTTCGACAAGTGAGTGGTAAAGGTGTTGGGATTCACGTAACGCTTGTTCAGCACGTTTCCGTTCTGTGACATCGAAAAAGATACCAAGCACACCGATCGCGGTACCTTTTTCGTCCCGCAGGGGCACCTTGCTGGTGACAGCGTCCATCAGGGTGCCATCCGCTTGTGAGATTTTTTCTTCTAAGTTAATGAAGGAGTGCCCCGCCCGGATGACCTCTCTGTCTGCCTCGCGGTAACTTTGTGCGTGCTCAGGATCGATCGAAGGGAGTTCGAAATCGGATTTTCCGATGAGATCTTCCGGTCGGTCGAACCCCAGCAAGCGGGCCAGATTGTCGTTGCAGCCGAGGAACCTGAAATTTCGGTCTTTCCAAAAGACCGAGTGCGGTATGTGCCGTAAGATTTGTGACAATAATTCGCTATTGGACCTTACGTCGCGTTCGGTGTGTTCTCGCTCACGTAAAATGCTGGACAGGACCATCACCATCAGGAGGGCCATCGTACTGGCAACCAACTCGGTCGACGCCTGGGACCAACTCGAGCTGGCTGGTTCCACGGTTCCTGGCAGTGTGCGATGCTCCAACAACACGTACGTCTGTTGGAATGCCAGCACCAGGATCAACACGGTAAGTGTTGTCAGACGCCAGTCGCGAATCTTCCGGCACAAGAGGAAGGCGACGACAGTCGCAGCGAAGCTGACCAGGACTGCCAGGAGTAGGACGAAGTGCATGATTCTATTTCCCTACTCGATGTTTTCCCTGCAGGGGCAGTAACAACACAAGTTTCTATTGGAAATGACGGACGGTCTAGCTGCCAGCTCCGTCATGGAATTTCTCCTGTCATCGTTCTGCAGGAGTCCTCGCCAGGAAAGAGTCCAGCCTTGGTTTGAAAGTGTTATAGGAGCTAGTTCGGTGAGATGCCAGACGAAGTGGAAGACGCCGGAGAAGTCCGAGGGACCCACGCACATCATGTAACCGTTGGCCTGACAGAGTGGGGTCCACCCTGTTCACAAACCTGGCTAAAGATAGCGATTAATGAGGTGCTCGAGCATCTCTTGCCGCCCGCTGGGATTGGGAGAAATATCACCTTTTTCAAGCATGTATTGTTCCAGCGAGGTAAAACTTGCCTGATCTGATTCTATTTCAGCTCCCACACCGGTGTCCCAGGTCCTGTACCTTTGTTGCACAAACTCCGACAATTCACCGTCAGCTCGAATCGCGGAGGCAATTTTAAGACCACGGGCAAAGGCGTCCATACCGCCGATGTGTGCGTGAAATAAATCGACTGGTTCAAAACTTTCGCGTCGTACTTTGGCATCAAAATTCACTCCCCCCGGTGCCAGTCCGCCATATTTCAAAGCCATCAGCATGACTTGGGTGGTCAGGTACAGGTCCGTTGGAAACTGGTCGGTGTCCCAACCTAAAAGAAGGTCACCCGTGTTGGCATCGATCGAACCTAGCATGTTCTGCATGCCTGCATAGTCCATTTCATGCATCATCGTGTGGCCGGCGAGCGTGGCGTGGTTCGTTTCCAGGTTGAGTTTAAAGGTGTCGGTGAGATCGTAAGCCCGCAGAAAATTGATACAAGCTGCTGCGTCTGAATCGTATTGATGTTTCGTGGGTTCCTTGGGCTTGGGTTCGATGAGGAAGGTCCCCCGGAAACCGATTTCTTTGGCATGATCGACAGCCAGATGCATGAATCTCCCCATGTGATCCAGTTCTCGCTTCATGTCTGTATTGTAGAGGTTTTGATACCCCTCTCTGCCACCCCAGAAAACGTACCCCGAGCCTCCAAGTTCGTGTGTCACTTCGAGACATTTTTTGACCTGGGCTGCGGCGAATGCGAACGCATCGGCATTGGAACTGGTCGACGCGCCGTGCATGAAACGAGGGTTGCTGAAGAGATTCGCGGTTCCCCAAAGCAGTTGTACGCCGGTTCGACCTTGTTCTTCCCTGAGGACTTTAACAACGGCATCCAGATTCCTGTTTGTTTCCGCCAGGCTGGATCCTTCAGGGGCAATATCACGATCATGGAAGGCGTAAAAGGGGTTTCCCAGTTTTTCAAAAAACTCGAAAGCAACCCGCACACGCTGGATGGCATTTTCCACGGACTCGGAACCGTCATCCCAGGGTCGCAGGGCCGTCGGCGCACCAAACGGATCGGCGCCTCCGCCGCGGAACGTATGCCAATAGGCAACACTGAATCGAAGATGATCCTTCATTGCGCAGCCTGCGACCACTTCCTCCGCGTTATAGTGACGGAACGCCAGCGGGTTTTTAGAGGCTGGACCTTCGTATTGGATTTTTCCAATCTCGGGAAATGCTGCCATGGATGTGCCCCGGGTTGATAGTTAGCTGCGAGTGCGTTTGGTCCTGAGTGAACCGGTTATGGTGACAGATTCCACCTGGTGTTTCAACCAGTCTTAAGCAGGGCGCGCGGCGCAAGAAGGAACCGGCCAACTGGTGGGGAAGTTGGCCGGTTCGACTGCAAACGGTCGTTGCAGTGAATGTGTATTCAAGTGATTTCAGGTGGGGAATTCAACAACGCGGTTAGCGAAATTCCGGACGACGCGTGACAGGCCGTTTTCCTGTTCGCCGTGGTCTGCTGATGAAGCGGGACGCACCGGCAGTTGGCCCCGGCCGGATCGAAAGCAATTCGTCAGTGGACAGGGCACCATCTGTGTTTCGGTCAAAATGCAGTAACTCAGAAGGTGCGGCGGAGATCTCTTCCGCCGAAAGTTCGTTGTTGTGATCTTTGTCTAGAATGTGAATCAGGCCTTGTCTGAATAGGCGCCGAGTCGTTCGTCCACGCTGTTGGGACTCGACGGGACGGGACTGCGACGATTTTTTTCTGGGATAGTTCTTGCCTTTGGCGCGATCGCGGGTCATTGCTTTCACGAACTGAGATTTCGTGAGGCTGTTGTTTTCTCCCTGATCGCGGCCCGTGAAAGAACGATTGAATTGATGAAGTCGGTCCTCTGGTACTTCATCCTTTGTCAGGATGCCGTCCTGATTCTCATCCATGCGGTTAAAGGTTCGGCCAAATCGTTCCGCTTTTTGATTGCGGTCGCTGGAGTCTCGGATTTTCCGGCTCTGGAGAACTGCCGGCGGTTTCAATTCAGTCCGAGCCAGGAATCCGTCTCGATTTTGATCCAGGTGTTCGAGTCGTTGGGCCCAGCGCCCGGGAAGGTCCTGGTAGGCAATCTTACCAGTGGCGTCTACATCGAAGCGGTCAAAAAATTGGTGCAGCCGGTTTGCGCCTCCGTCAGAGGTTGGCATCGGGGGGCGGTGCTGGTCGAGGGCAGGTGTCGGGAGTGCGGTTCCCGCCTGAAATTCCCTGAAAGTGAGTTGAGTGTCGTGGTTCGTGTCAGCAGTGCGCAGCAAGCGTCGAAAGAGTCGACGATGCTCGGGCTGAATTTCCTTGGCTTGTAAACAGCCGTCCTCGTTTTTATCCAGGCCTCTGAAAATTTCTTCTGGTTCATCTGCTACTGTCACGCCGACGACCAGCAGGAAAAGCGGCCAGGCCACCTTGTTCAGATGCATGCTAAAACTCCTCGAATTTCAAGAGTAGGTGGGTTACGGTGACTGGGATGCGGCTGCCCTGCCGGCTGCCATTGTATTGAACCGCCAATGCATGCTGAAGTTTCGCAAGCAGGTGCTGAAATCGCTGGCTTGTGACGCCCGAAAGTGTCTCTCTCACCACTGGAATTTGCGTCGGTCAAGTAGCCGCATGCGTCGGAGTGCAAGCGTTTCGGGAGTTTGAATTCAACGGGCGGCAGAACAGGACCTGTACTCATCTTGCCCTGTTTTTCACCTACTTGTATACTCGGCCCGCAATACGTGGTCCGGTCCGTGAACATTTTCTGACCGGGTTGCGTAGAAAATTCCGGATGTGCATAACGTGGTGATGGGGTGTCAGATTTCGACGTTTTTCCCAGTGTTGTCAAATGGCATCCCGGGTTGTTGTTCATCAACTTGTAAGTGTTACGTCATCGCTAGATTCGTCACAGGCAGCCGCGACACTTGTGAATGGTACAAGGAGGTATGTTTAGGTTTCCGTGTTTTCTATGGCAGCTGCGGGACGATGAAAGAGTTACTTTGTTCGAGCGCGCGCAAAGTCAACTTCCTGACACGGATCGCGAGCCATCGATACAGCGGTAGCCTATAGTTTGAACGGATGACGATACCGTTTGGAACGTGTAGATGTCAGGAGGTTTCTTCGGCTGATAGCCAGTCGTTCGCGGAAATCCATTGGAATTGGATTTCCGCAAGGAACAACAGCATCCTCTTCCGACCGAAAATTCCGTTCACACGTTTTGTTTGATCGGTTCCCATTTAGTGTCCTAGGGCGTGGCACCAGTTTTGTCAGCTGATGACAAACTTTTGCCAGTCGTCGTAGAATAACCCTCGGGGGAGGATAGACCATGCAGATTCACGGACCCGTAAAAGTTCACGGACCACAACCTGTTAACGCGCCGCACCAAAATAACGTATCTCGTCCTCAAGCGGTAAACGACGGGCTGCAGCAGATCGACCAGTTGGATATCTCTGACGAAGCGCGGGCTGCGAGCGAGGCGTTGGAGGCAGCGCCAGTTCGGCACGAACGAGTTGCTGAAATTCGTACGCAAATTGCCAATGGGACGTATGAGACATCTGAAAAACTCGAAGCGGCCTTTGATCGACTGCTAGACGAACTGGGTTGAATCCGGGTGCTCAAGCCCGTTGAAATCAATACGCACACGACCCTCTGCGATGGGTGATTGCAGGGGGTTTTTTTACGTCCCGGTGGTCCCAGTTGGAGTGTCCGCAGCGATGTCAGTGGCCATGTTGCTACACGGCCAGCTTTACTCCGGCGATGTTTTATTGAGACAGAATGCTCACGCAGGACTTGAAAATCACGGCAGTTTTTACATAATTAAAGGTAGGCTGTCTCAATAATCGTGAATCATCATGGTGGACTGATAGGAATCCGATGTTGAATCATTACGCTTTAGGCTCCGTGGAGGTTTCGCTGAGCCCGCAAGAGCGATTCGGGGAATATCTGCAGAGTCGTGGCATGCGGAACACCGAGCCGCGACGTATTTTGGTGGATCGGATCTTCAGTCACCACGAGCATTTTGATGCAGATACCCTGATCGAGCAGTTGCCGGGCAAGAACGAACAAGGATACGTCAGTCGGGCCACGGTCTATCGAACGCTCGACGAGCTCGTGGAAGCTGGTTTGTTACGTAAAATGGACCTCAAAGGTCGCATGGTTTATGAACATGACTACGGGTATCCACAACACGATCATCTGCATTGCACAAAGTGTGATCGTTTGATCGAATTTCAATCGGCTGAACTCCGTGTCCTGAGAGATGCAGTGGCCAACGGCCATCACTTCCGTGTCAGTGGACACCGTTTCATCGTTTCTGGTGTCTGTGAAAAGTGTCTGAAAACGATCCGCCGCCGGCGTCGCCCGGTTGATCTTATCTGACAGCCAATCAGTGCCAGCATGCGTTGTTACCAGTGGCGTACGCTGTGAAAGGAATCTTGGCATGTCTTTCCAAAAACACCATCTGTTGGATTTTATTGCAGCGGGTATCGTGACGGTTTTTCTCGCGTGTGGTTCGGAAACCGAACCCGTAGCACCGAGTGTGAAAGTAGATGGTCCACTCCAGAACGCTGAGGGACAGGACCAGGATGGAGGGGTGGATGCCTGGGAAGTTTACTACATTCAAGGTGCGAAAGTTGGATACGGACACATCACCGAACGCATGATTCAAAAGGATGGACAATCATTACTGAAAAGTACAGCCTTCAATTATCTTGCTTTGAAACGATACGGACAAAAGATCACCCAGACGTTAAGGCTGGAAACAAGTGAGTTGCCCACGGGTGAGTTGGTGCGTTTTCGAAGTGAATTGAGCCAGGGTCCCGTGCCGGTGGTTACGGAAGGTCGGTTGGCCGGAAATCGGTTGGTGATCACGACCACCACCGTAGGCAAAACGGTCGAATCGGAATTGTCATGGCACGGAACGTCGCAAGGTTTCTTCGCCACGGAGCAGTCCCTGAAAAGAAATCCGATGCGACCGGGAGAAGTACGGAAGCTCCATGTACTGATCCCGATCTTTAACCAGGTGGCGAAGGTGACCTTAACCGCTGGTGACTACGAGTCTACTGAAATTCTTGGGCGACAGCAGGAACTGCTCAGGATCGAGAGTTCAGCAGATCTTTCCGGAGTCGCCCCGATGAAGACCGTGAGTTGGGCCAATCGAGAAGGTGTCACGGTGAAATCCTTTGTCCCATCGATCGGTCAGACCTCTTACCGGGTCAGCAGAACGGTGGCTTTAGTTCCCGATGTTGCGGGGGCAACCTTTGACCTGGGGGATTTCAGCACGGTACGTATCGAAGGCGAATTTCCCCGTCCCCATGACACGCGGGAAGTGGTGTATCGAGTGCACTTGAAGGACGAAGACCCCAGCCGTGTTTTTGCCGCTTGTTTGTCTCAAAGCATCGAAAGCATTGACGATCGTACGGCCCGCATTGTCGTGCGGGCGATTGACCCGAAATCACCGAGGACGCTCGACGGCGGGCATCCGGCAGGGACGTCTCCCGAAGATTTACAGCCCAGCAGCTTGATCCAGAGCGATGACGCGCGTGTGGTTGAAATGGCTTTCAGTATCCATCCGCAGATCCAGGATCCCTGGCACGTGGCTTGTCGACTTGAAAAACTGGTGCGCGACAAAATGCAGACTCATGGTTTTTCTCAAGCGTTTGCCACAGCTGCGGAAGTTGCACAAACTCTACAAGGTGATTGTACGGAACATGCGGTGTTGCTGGCAGCTCTCTGCCGGGCCCGAGAGATCCCCGCTCGAGTGGCGATGGGATTGGTTTACTATCCACAAGAGATGGGTTTTGCGTATCATATGTGGAGCGAAGTCTGGATAGAAGATCGATGGGTACCGCTGGATGCCACCCTTGGTCGAGGAGGCATCGGAGCTGCCCATTTAAAATTGGGCGATTCGAATCTTCACGGAGCAAAGGCTTACGCGGCCTTCCTGCCCGTCTTTCAGGTTCTGGGCCGTCTTTCGATTGACATTGAGCAAAGGCGCTGAGTGGCCAGGAAAACCGGGCGGCAGCCAGTCAGCGTTGAGGACTCTGTTCCCTTTCGGTGCGACTGAAGGGCTGGGCGGATCTGACCGGAAAAGAGCTTTCGCTGAGTTTGCAATCAGGCCCTTCTTTTTGTTCGATGAACGGTGCTTCAGGGTGCCTGCCAATTGCGTCTCTCTGTTCCTTTAGCTATCTTGTGGGGCACCTGAATGTCCCGTCCGACAACGTCTGGAGGCAGCGATGTTTCTTGGGATCAATACCCATTTCATCATGAAATTTGACTTCGAACAGGGGCTGCAATTTGCGCAGGATTTGGGTGTGAAGGGCATGGAGGTCGCGGCCGGCGGACAGTTCTCCAAGAGGTACTGCGATCTCGACAAGCTGCTCGCTGACGATGGTGAGAGACGACGATGGCTGGACGCCTACGCCCGGCACGACCTGGAGATTTCGTCATTCAGCTGTCACGGGTCGCCGTTGATGCCTGATGAACAGATCGCCGAGTTGTACCGGTTTCAGTTTAGGCAGGTGTGTGAGTTGATGGAGAAGATCGGTGTGCGGCGGATGACCCTGGTGGCGGGCCTGCCCGAGGCGGCCGAGGGAGAGTCCTGTCCGTCGTGGATCACCCAGCAGACCCAGGAGCCGAATCTCAGTTTCTGGATGAACACGCTGCAGTGGCAATGGGACCAGCGGTTGATCCCCTACTGGAAGGAACAGGGAAAAATCGCCGCCGACCATGGCGTCACGCTCTGCTTCGAGATGCAGGTCGCCGACATGCTGAACAACCCGGTCAAGCTAAAACGTTTTCACGAAGAAATCGGCCCGGTGGTCGCCTGTAACTTTGATATTTCGCACATGTGGGCGCAGGGTATCGACCCAATCACCGCCTTGCGCTTCTTGGGTCCGCTCATACAACACATCCATCTCAAGGACACTTATGTCAATGATTATGTGTGTCGATTGCAGGGGATGAACAACACCACATCCGCACGGCACCCCGAGGATCGTTCCTGGAATTTCACCCAGGTTGGTTGGGGGCACGACGAGGCGACTTGGCGGGAGGTTATCACCACGCTCCGTTT
>Ga0310120_10000619_pt1 | contig 27892 bp, 21 predicted proteins | sample CB27_AW_983_MG_FD_203506 | JGI IMG/M metagenome (GOLD analysis project Ga0310120, IMG submission 203506) | Marine microbial communities from Western Arctic Ocean, Canada - CB27_AW_983 | ecosystem: Environmental > Aquatic > Marine > Oceanic | place: Canada: Western Arctic Ocean | collected...
GTCTCTTTCGCCAGGGCATCGCATTGCTCCCAGTTGGCCACGTGGCAGCCAACGGCGAGCGCTCGCTGACCGGTCTGATTCTCGACTTCGCGTGCGAGTTTCTCGCAGGCATCCTTCTTTCGGCTGGCGATGACGACGTCTGCCCCGACGGCTGCAAATGCCTGAATCATCTGTTTGCCTAGACCCCGACTGCCACCGGTAACCAGCGCGACCTTTCCGTCGAGTCGGAAGAGCGATGTCGGATCGACACTGGACGTCATGATTCGTTTTGTCCTTTCGGGTTCGAGACGGTCTTCCCGAGTCGGTGCTTCTGGACCTTTCCGCTGGCCGTCCGCGGCAGTTTCGTTTCGAGGATGATCTCACGTGGTTGTTTGAAGCGAGCCAGCCGGGTCTTCAACCATTCTAGGAGAAGAGCGGGCTCGATTGTCGCCCGCTTCGTGAGGACGATGTGAGCGCGCCCCGCCTCGCCCCACTCCGGGTCGGGGACGGCGACCACGGCCGCATCGTCGATCTCGGGATGAGCGATCAGGGTGGCTTCGACTTCCGCCGGATAGACGTTCTCTCCACCGGAGATGTACATCTCGCGCGATCGGCCGACCAACGTCAGATCGAATTCTTCGTCGCGCGTCGCGAGGTCCCCGGTTCGCACCCAGCCCTCGCGCAGGGTCTCGGCCGTGGCGGCCGGACGCTGCCAATAGCCGAGCATCGTGATCGGTCCTCGCACGACGATTTCACCGACCTGACCCGGCGCGACGTCGCGCCAGACCCCGACCTCCCTTTCGATTGTCTCGGGGTCGACCAGGCGAAGCTCCGCATGTCGAACGGGTCGGCCGACGCTGCCTGCTTTCTCGAGAGCGTATCGGGCATCGAGGCAGGTGAGGATCGAAGTCTCGGTCTGTCCATAGCCCTGCCGGATCAGTAGGCCGTGTTCGTGAAAGGCGTGGATCATCTCCGGGGCTGCCGCCGCGCCGGCGCTGAACGCGAAGCGAAGACAGCTCGGTGGCGTCGACAGGGGTTCGCCGCTCTCGAGAGCCTCGAGTAGACGCTGATACAGGGTGGGGACGCCGCCAAAATACGTCACCGATTCCGATTCGATGGCCGTCCAGACCCGGGCCGCCGAGAAGCCTTGCTGGAGAATGAGGCCGGCTCCCTTGAACGTCGCCGGAAGCGCCAGGATCAGCAGGCCCAACGAGTGAAAGAGGGGCGCCGCGACGAGCACGCGGTCCGAAGACTCGATGGCGAAATATTCCTCGGCGTTCCGGCTGTTGTAGAGCGCCTTTCGATGCGGGAGCAGGGCGCCCTTCGGCTCGCCCGTGGTTCCCGAGGTGTACATCAGGATCATCGGATCATCGGGTCGGACGGGATGGAGGGTCGAGCTCGGCGTGTGGGCAGCCAATCCCTCTTCGTAGGGATCGGAGTCGTTTCCGCTTTGCTCTCGGGCCGTATCGTTGCCAACGTCCAGCAGACGGGGCGGCTCGGTCTTCATGAGCGCGCCGGCTTCGTCTGCCCGCGATCGCCATGGCTGTTCGACCAGGAGCACTCGAGGCGTTGCGTCGTCGAGTTGGAACGCGACTTCGGCCGCCGTCAGGCGGGCGTTGATCGGAAGCACGATGGCACCCAGGCGAGCGGTCGCAAAAACGGCCTCGAGCATCGCGCCCCGGTTGCCCAACCACAGGGCGACGCGGTCGCCGGCGCCGACACCCTCGGCCTCGAGCCATGCCGTCAACCTTCGAATCCGGTCTTCGGCGGTCGCATAGTCACAGCGGCGATGCTCGTCGACCCAGGCGAGAGCGGTGGGCTGTTCGGCGGCCCAACGCGCGATCCAGGAACCCACGTTGTGATCGGGCGATGGCTCGCCGGTCGCGGACGAATGGGATGGAGAGATCGAAGCGGGGGTGTTCGAGAGGTCGTTGGCGGAGATCGAGGATTTCATCGCGGGCGCCGAGAGTACCTGGGCGCCCTTTGGGCGCCAGCGTCGGGCGGGCGCCCGACGGGGCGCCGTCGTGGTGGCACCGCGGGCGAGTCAGGTCGGGGTATCCTCCGGCTATGTTGGATCGAGACTGCCAGGACGTGCTCGAGGGAATGGGTGTTCGCGGGGGCCGGATGCTGATCGCGGTTTCCGGGGGCCGCGACTCGATGGTCTTGCTCGACCTGTTGAAACGCTGTCTGCCCAGGCTCGCCGGAGAGGAGGTGGAAGGCGTAGTCGCCCATGTCCATCACGGCCTCCGAGGGGCCGATTCGGATGCCGATCAGCGCCATGTCGAGGCCGCGGCCCGGGAGGCAGGCCTCGACTTCTGTTCGCGCCGCGTCGATCCCGAGCGGGAGCGGGAGGGCCTTTCGAGTCGGGAGAGGCCGACGATCGAGGAGGCCGCTCGCAATCTTCGTCGCGAGGCGCTGCTGGAAATGGCCGCTGAGACCGGATGCGATTGGATTTCCACCGCTCATCACGCCGCGGATCAAGCGGAAACGGTGCTGCTGCGCCTGTTCCGGGGCACGGGACCCGATGGCCTGGCTGCGATGGCTCCGCGCAGTACCGATGGACGATGGTTGAAACCACTGCTGCGGGTTTTGCCCGAGGCGATCGAGGATTGGGCGCGCGAGAAGGGAGTCGAGTGGCGAGAGGACGCCTCCAACCAGGACCGGCGATTTGCGCGTAACCGACTCCGGCTCGATTGGATTCCGCAGCTTTCGGAGAATTTCAACCGGCAGCTCCTAAGGGCCTTGAGCGATCTTGCCGAAGCACAAAGATGGGATGTCGAATGGACCCGCGGACTCGTCGAGGAAGCCAGCAAGGAGCAGATTGAATTTGGAGAGGCCGGAGTTCGCTTTGCACTCGATGGTTGGGACAGCTTGCCCGAGGCTTTGGCGCGACGACTGGTTCGACTCGCGCTGGACGAATCGGGCCTGGGTCGCGATATCACGAGGGTTCATCTCGTCCGCGTGCTCGAGTTCTTGCGTCGAGGACGGTCCGCTCCGAGAAACAAAAAACTGGAGCTACCCGGGGGGTTTCTGGTTCAGCGAAGAGACGATTGCTTCGAACTCTTCCAGCCAGGATGCTGAAACGGGTTCGATCCGCTCGAAAATGCTAGGGTACATGCGCGAGATTGAACGGATTTTTCGGGACCTGGGCGATTCGGGAAAGAGTCTGGCGGTGAATTTCCGGACCGACTCGAGGGCCATTGTCCGGCCTGAGGATGGTTTACTCCGACTTTGGGGGAAGTCGAAGAGCCCAGCCCGCTGGCCGAGGTTTGAACCTCTCGTCGAGCGAGTGGGTCTGACCACTGGACTCGCGACCTCATGTGCCCAGGATACAAGGCTTCAGCGGAGGATTGCTTCCCTGAAACGCGCCCTCGAATTTGGTGATCGGAGCATCGTGTGAATCAGCAGTTCTACAAGAATCTGGCCCTCTGGGTCGTCATCCTCGTCGTGATGCTTTTGCTTTTCACGACCCTGAAACAGAGTGACGCGACGCCCCCGAATATTCCGTTCAGCGAGTTCATGGACAGCGTCGCCACCGGCGAAATCGAATCCGTCACGATCGAGGAAGGTCATATCAAGGGTGAGTACACGGACGGCCGCGAATTCACGACTTATACCGCGCCGACCGCCGTCACGAACGAATTTCTGAAGGACTTCAAGGAACGCAATATCCGAACGGAGTTGAAGCCACGGGACGAGGGCAGCTTCTGGCGTCAGATCCTGATCATGTGGTTCCCCCTGGTTCTCTTCATCGGACTCTGGATCTTCTTCATCCGGCAGATGCAGAGCGGCGGCGGAAAGGCCATGAGTTTTGGCAAGTCCAAGGCCCGTCTGCTGACCGAGAGCCAGCAATCCGTCACGTTCAAGGACGTCGCGGGCATCGACGAATCGAAAACCGAACTCGAGGAGATCATCGAGTTTCTCCGTGAGCCGAAGAAATTCACGCGCCTGGGCGGCCGGATTCCGAAGGGCGTATTGCTCGTGGGACCTCCGGGTACGGGAAAGACCCTTCTCGCAAGGGCGGTCGCGGGCGAAGCGGCCGTTCCCTTCTTCTCGATCTCGGGCAGTGACTTCGTCGAGATGTTCGTCGGCGTCGGCGCATCCCGAGTCCGCGACCTCTTCCAGCAGGGAAAAAAGCAGGCGCCCTGCATCATCTTCATCGACGAAATCGATGCGGTCGGTCGTCACCGTGGCGCAGGCATGGGTGGTGGGCACGACGAGCGCGAGCAGACGCTGAACCAACTCCTGGTCGAAATGGATGGGTTCGAAAGTAACGAGGGCGTCATCTTGATCGCGGCGACCAACCGTCCGGACGTGCTCGATCCGGCATTGCTGCGTCCTGGCCGATTTGATCGCCGGGTCGTCGTGCCGAGACCGGATCTCCGGGGCCGTCTGGAGATTCTCAAGATCCATACCCGTCGAGTTCCCCTGGCCGACGATGTTGATCTCGAATTACAGGCGCGCGGGACCCCCGGAATGGTCGGTGCGGATCTCCAGAATCTGGTCAATGAGGCCGCGCTGTTGGCCGCACGCCGCGATGCAACCCGGGTGGCTCACGAAGATTTCGAGAATGCCAAGGACAAGGTCCTGATGGGAGCCGAGCGGCGCAGCATGATCATGTCTGACGAAGACAAGCGCATCACGGCCTTTCACGAATCCGGGCACGCGCTGATCGCGCTACTCACGCCCGAGGATTCGGATCCCGTCCACAAGGTCACGATCATTCCCCGTGGTTCGGCGCTCGGCCTGACTCAGACGCTGCCCGAAGAAGACCGGCTCAACTACACCAAGGACCAGATCTACGCAGTGATTCGTTACGCGATGGGTGGGCGGGCCGCGGAGGAGATCGTATTCGGTCACTTCTCGACCGGAGCCAGCAATGATCTAAAGCAAGCGACGGACTGGGCGCGACGGATGGTGACGGAATATGGAATGAGCGATGGGCTCGGTCCAGTCTCGTATTCCGATTCCGGTACTGATGTCTTTCTGGGTCGCGATCTGGTCGCGCGCAAAGACTACAGCGAGCAGAAGGCGCGTGAGATCGATGACGAGATCGCGGCGATTCTCAGCCAGAAATACAAGGAGGCGCATCAGCTTCTACTCGACAACCGAGATCTGTTGAATCGAGTCACCGACGCGCTTCTCGACCGCGAAACACTCGAAGGGTCACAGCTGGCGATTCTGTTGAGGGGCGAAGAATTGCCGCCCCCGGAGCCGAGCGAAGAAGTCTCCGAGGCATCCGCCGCAAGGGGAGGCCGAGGCGAGTTCGATGACGGTTCCGATCCGGCGGATGACAAGAGGGGCCGAAATATTCCGGACCCGGAGCCGATGCCGAGCTAGAGGGCGACCGCTGTTTGTGAGACCTGTCGGGTGACGGAAACGGACGCGGCGAATCGAGTTCGATCGGGGGAGCACGAACGTGATCACGGTATTGTGGAATTTCGGGGCGGACCTGGCGGAGTTTTTCAACTCCCGCTTCGACCCCTTCCGCGATACGGTCGACATTCTGCTCGTGACCGCTGGGATCTACTGGCTGCTCTTGCTGATTCGCGGCACTCGGGCGATTCAGATCCTGGTAGGTTTGATCGTTTTGATTGCATTGTCCCTAGCGTCGGAACTTTTCCAGCTCGCCGCGCTCGGGATGATTCTCGAACGTTTCCTAGGCTCGGCCGTCCTGATCATCGTCATTCTCTTCCAAAACGATATCCGTCGTGCGCTGGCGCGAGTAGGCCGCGGGTTCTTCCCTTCCTTTTCTGCGGAACGAGAGACGCAGGTCGTGGAAGAGATCGTGCGAACTGCGGGCGCGCTTTCGCAGCGAGGTCACGGCGCCCTGATCGTACTCGAGCGGGAAAGCAACCTTGGCGATTTGATCGAAGCCGGCGTACCCGTCGACGCGCAGATCTCGAAGGAACTGCTGACGAGCATATTTCAGCCCTCGTCGCCCATGCACGATGGGGCCGTCGTGATTCAGGAGGGCCGCGTGTCGTCGGCCGGATGCATTCTGCCGCTGACCCTGCGCACGGATCTGCCTGAAGGTCTCGGTACGCGTCATCGCGCCGCAGTCGGGATTACCGAAGAGACGGATGCGCTCGTCGTCGTCGTCTCCGAAGAGACAGCGAAGATCTCGGTCGTTCTCGGAGGCCAGATGCTTCGCGAACTCGACGCGCCACGCCTCCGAGTCGTGCTGCGTGAAATCCTCGGTGGCGAGCGCAAGGAATTACCCGATCCATCGGATGTCATGAGCGGACTCGAAATAGCCGAAGGACCCGAATCACAGACTGCGCAGAAGGGCGAGCGGGCCACGGCCAGCTAACGAACGGCCGAAGGGCCGGAGAGGGAGCAGCGACCGATGGCGTCGCGTTTTCAGAATTTGCGACCGGGTGTTCTGGTGTTGGCACTCGCGATTAGCGTCTTCATCTGGGCCGTTGCCCAAGGCACGTCCAGTATCCAGGAATCCTTCGATGTTCCAGTTGAGCTGGTCGGCGTCGAGGAAGGCCTGGTCGTTACGGACCAGAACTCGGACGCGATCAACGTTCGCTTGCGCGGAAGTCGCGCGTCTCTTCGCAATCTCGATCGCGACCAGATGAAGTATCGCGTGGACGCAAGCGGCGGCAAGCCCGGCGTCGCAGTCTACGAGGTCGACGTCGAAACCATCGAACATCCTACCGGTACGACTTTCGCGGGCCATTCCCCATCGAGAATTCAAGTGCGTTTCGAAAAACGCGGGCGCAAGGCCGTCACGGTCCGGGCGGAGATCCAGGGCGTTCCGGCACCTGGTTTTCATGTCGCCGGTGTCGTCATCGAGCCCGCGAAGGTTTGGCTCGAAGGGGCGCGCAGTCAAGTGATGCGACTCAATGAAGTCGTGACCGAGATGATCGATATCGCGGGACTCGCGGCCAACGAAAATCGCGAGGTACGGCTAGTTCTCGGCGGCGGCACGGTCTGGGCCGAAGACAACAGCCCGCTACAGGTCGAGGTTCGAATCGAACCCGATCCGCTTCCCGAGCCGATCCTGGATCTCGAGAATCCGAAAGACGCCGAGGAGGAAGTATGAGCGGCGATTCGACGCGAAAACTCTTCGGCACCGACGGGATTCGAGGAACCGCGAACTCCTACCCGATGACGCCCGAGATTGCGCTTGCGCTGGGTCGTGCCATTGCTCATGTGTTCCGAGACCAGGAGGGCGGTCGCAAAGAGATCCTGATCGGCAAAGACACGCGGCTTTCCGGTTATATGTTCGAAGATGCGCTGGCGGCGGGCATTTGTTCGATGGGCGTGAACGTGATTCAAGTCGGTCCGGTCCCGACGCCGGCACTGGCGTTCTTGACCCGGGACATGCGCTGCAACGCCGGTGTCATGATCACGGCCAGTCACAATGCCTATCAGGACAACGGGATCAAGTTTTTCGCCGCCGATGGATTCAAACTCCCCGATAGCGATGAGATCCGAATCGAGAGATTGATCGAATCGGGCGAAGTGGCGAAAGTCAGCGTCGCCCCCGACGAGATCGGACAAGCTCAACGAATCGAGGATGCCCCTGGCCGCTATATCGTCTACCTGAAGAACACCTTCCCGAGAGATCAGACACTCAAGGACATGCGCATCGTCATCGATTGCGCCAACGGTGCGGGCTACCGGGTCGGTCCAACCGTCTTTCGAGAGCTTGGTGCCGAAGTCTTCGAAATCGGCTGCGAACCCAACGGGCGCAACATCAATGAAGACTGCGGATCCCTGCACCCGGAACGAACGGTGAGCAAGGTTCTCGAGCTGCGCGCGGATATCGGGATCGCCCTCGACGGCGACGCGGATCGTGTAGTTGTGATCGATGAGCGCGGTGAGATCTTCGATGGCGATCTGTTGATGTGGCTCTGCGCTCGAGACATGCGCGCTCGCGGTAGGCTCGCAAACGATACAGTGGTTGCGACGGTCATGAGCAACCTCGGCCTCGAAGTTGCTTTGTCTTCGATTGGCGTAGAACTCGAGCGCACCTCGGTCGGCGACCGTTATGTCGTCGAAGCGATGCGCAAGGGCGGACACAATCTCGGCGGCGAGCAGTCCGGACATATTCTGTTTCTCGATGACTCGACAACCGGGGATGGCATCATGTCGGCGCTGCAGGTTTTGGCCTTGATGGCGCGCAGCGGTAAGCAACTTTCGGACCTTCGGGACGGCTTCGAACGTTATCCCCAGGTGATCGTGAATATCGCCGTATCCGAGAAGCGACCGCTCGAGGAACTACCGAGTTTTCTGTCGGCCGTACGCGACGTAGAGGAAGAACTCGCGGACGCCGGTCGCGTGTTGGTGCGTTATTCCGGGACGGAATTGAAGGCACGCGTCATGGTCGAGGGGCGCGACGAGAAGCGCGTGCAGATGCTCGCCGACGGTCTGGCCAAGACGCTCGAGCAGGCCCTCGACGGGTCGGGCTGAAAGAGGTTTATGCAAATCGTCCTTTCGTTGGACAGTTGGGCGGCACTTCGGGATTTCGCCAACCACAATCGAAGCGAACTCGGTGCTGCGGCCGCATTGGCCGAATTGGCCGGCGTGGATGGGCTGCGACTCTCGATCAACGATGACCTGACGCCTGTGCGGGAAGCGGATGTCGACGAACTTCGCCGCGCCGCGCGAGCGTTCGAGCTGAGGATGCCGGTTTCTCAAAATCTGTTGAAGGTCCCGCTCCAGGCGCGGCCCGATCGAGTCGTATTGGTGGGCGAACACCGTGAGTCGATAGGATTCGCCTCGCCCGTGGATGCTCGCGTGGCCGGGCCGGGGCTTGGCATCGTCCTGCGTTCACTCGAAGAAGCAGGTATTGCGACGAGCGTTCGAATCATGCCGGAAGTCGATGCGATTCGAGCGGTGCACGCGCAGGGCGTCGGTGATGTCGAATTGTTCACGGGGCATCTGATCGATCTGCCCGACGCCGAACGTCGTGCCGCACTGGTCCTGCTAGGCGACACCGCGCGGTTGGCTAGCAAGCTCCGCCTCGGTATCGCCGTTTGCGGCGGTCTCGACGAGAGAAATGTGGGCGAGGTACTCGCAGCCGCGCCCTCCGTCGAACGCGTGGTGTTCGGCCGCGGACTGGCCCGGCGAGCGCTTCTCGTCGGACTCGATCGGGCAATACGCGACTTTCGCGAACGCATGAGCTGAGGATCGTGAACGATCTGCTTCGCGATCGCATGGAGCAGGCCACGCGAGCTATGTTCCCGAGGCTCGCGCGAACGAGCGGGTGACCGCGCTGATTCGATCCCCATGGACTCCGCCGGCGTCGAATGCCGGAATCAGGTGACGCGATGGCAGACAAAGAAAATCCACGACCGCGATCGAATGCTCTACGTACACCGCCCGGACTTCTTGCCGGCGTCTGGCCTCTGGTCCGCGCCGAAGAGATGCAGTCGCTCGACCGTTTGACGATCGAGATGCGCGGTATTCCCGGCGTGGACCTGATGGAAAGCGCTGGGCGGGCGCTGGTGAAATCCGTTCGGCCTCTGCGCGAGTCCTCACGTCGAAGCAGCGCGCCGATCCGGATCTTCTGTGCTTCGGGAAACAACGGTGGCGACGGATTCGTGTTGGCCCGTCGACTATTTTCGGAAGGCATCGAGGCAGAGACGATCTTGATCGGCGACGTCGCAAGATTGCCGAGCGACGCAGCGACGAATTGGAACCGTCTGCAGGGAATCGACGCGGCCTGTCGAGTCGTTGATCCCGCATCCGACGATACGGATTGGCGAGAGCTTCTCGACCAGACGAGCATCGCCGTCGACGCGTTGTTCGGGGTCGGTCTGAAGCGGCCGATCACGGGTGGTTTTGCGCGACTGATCGAGGCACTCAACGACGCACGACGGGGCGGCCTCCAAGTTTTGGCCGTCGATCTGCCGTCAGGCATATCCGCGGACACGGGTGCGGTTCAGGGCGTCGCGGTCATGGCCGACCGAACGCTCACGATCTCTCTTCCCAAGGTCGGACTCGCGCAGGAGCCGGGTCGAACGCATGCCGGAGAGATCGAGGTCGCGCGCATCGGGATCGAGGATCCGGATCCCGAACGACTGCCACGAATCGAATTGTGGAACGAACGCGCCGCGGCACGTGAATTTCCGGAACGCCCGCGGACCGGCCACAAGGGCAGCTTCGGTCGCGTGCTGGTGATTGCGGGGTCGCGGGGCATGGTGGGCGCCGGGGTTCTTTGTGCGCGCGCGAGTTTGCGGGCCGGAGCGGGTCTCGTGACGCTCGCCTGCCCCGATGGACTCGGTGCCGAGCTTGGCACACTGCCAGCCGAAGTGATGACGTCGACAAGCGCGGCAACGGAAAGGGGTTGCTTCGCTCGCGTTGCGGAAAAGGACCTGGTGGAATTGGCGGCGGCCCGCGACGTCGTCGCACTCGGACCCGGTCTGGGTCGAGAGCCCGAGACCACCGACCTGGTACAGCGATTGCTCCATACCATCGACCGACCTCTCGTCCTCGATGCGGACGGACTCTTCGGCCTTGCGAGCCAATTCGAGATTCTTCGCGAGCGTTCTGCGGCGACCGTCTTGACGCCTCACCCCGGGGAGGCCGCGCACCTGCTGGGCATCAGCGTGAGCGAGATCAACTCCGATCGGGTCGCGTCCGCGAGACGACTCGCCGAAAGGACACGGTCGATCGTCCTTCTCAAGGGCGCCGGCACCGTCATCGCCGACCGGGCTGGCCGCACCCTCATCGTGCCGACCGGCGGTCCCGCGCTCGCGTCGGGGGGAACCGGCGATGTCCTGACGGGAATCGTCGCCGCCTTGTTGGCCGCTCGGCGACCCGCCTTCGAAGCGGCGAGCCTTGCGGCGTGGTGGCACGGGGCGAGCGCGGATCGACTCGATACGGCGCGGCTGGGTTTTGGTCTTCTGGCCAGCGAAGTCGCGGACGGACTGCCCGCTTGCGCGGCCGACATCCTGAATCGAGACGGGGAGGAGGGAGCGCATGAAGACCTGGTTCTTCGATTCCCCGGACCCTGAACACACCTTCGCATGCGGAGCCGACCTGGGTCGATCGATCGGGCGTGACGGCCTGGTCATCGCTCTCGTCGGCCCTCTCGGAGCGGGAAAGACCGTCTTCGTAAAAGGGCTGGCCGATGGCTTGGGGATCGATGCGCGTCTGGTATCGAGCCCGACGTTCGTGATCGCTCAGCAATATCCGATTCCCGTCGGGCCCGAAGCCCTGCATCACGTCGATCTCTACCGTCTCGAATCGAGCCGGGAGTTGGAAGCGATTGCGTTTGATGACATGTTCGCTCCGGGGCAGGTGCTCGCGGTCGAGTGGGCGGATCGCTTTCCGGACGAGTTGGGAAAACACTTGCTTCAGATTGAATTCGAGGGCCCGACGCCGGCAGAGGAAGATGCCGCGAAGGCGGGCGCTCCCTGGCGTGGCCGTCGCGCTCGCATCACGGCCGAAGGCGCGGATCCGCAACGGATCCTCGGCGATTGGGCGCAGCGTGTGGACAGCGTTCGAGCGGACGGTCGGAGTGGCGTCGTCGCTGGGTCGACGCCCGAATCGAAGCTCTTGCTGATGTTGATTCTTGGAATCAGTTTCGCCTCGGTCGCCCCTTTGGACCTTATTCCTGATCCTCCACGATGCTCGTCACTGATCGAAGTGGAAGGGGACGAACTGGGAACGCTTCGCGCGCGATGTGGGGAGCCCACGGCTGCCGGTTTCGTGCCGGTTTCCGGAATCGCTCGAATTCTCGCGGGTGAGCGAATCGATTTGAATCGTGCCTCGACCGCGCTCTTGCGATCGTTGCCGCAGATCGGGCCGACGCGTGCGCAGGCGATCGTTCGCGAACGCGACGCGCGAAAGGGAGGTCGGTTCGCGAGCATCGACGATCTCGAAAGTGTACGCGGTATCGGTCCCAAGACTCTCGCTCGATTGAGGCACTGGCTCATGGTGGGAACGGCGACGGAATTCCGAGAATTCGAGCGCACGGATTTCCAGCGCGATGACTGATCTCTCCAAAGAATCGGAAGGCGAGGCGTATCGCAAGCCGGATTCGCGACGCGATCCCGTATTCATGGATCGCTTCGGGGCGCTCCGGGCGTGGCTTTTCCAGGGACTCTGGGCGCCCGATCCGAATGCGGGAGTAGCGATGCGCACGCTGCGAGCGTTGGCGCAGCTGATCGCCCTGACCGCGCGTGGTTTTCAAAACGATCAACTCCTGCTTCGTGCGAGTGCTCTCACCTACGTCACCGCGCTTTCAGTGATTCCAATGCTGGGCGTGGTCATCGCGGTTCTTGGCGTCGTGGGGGGCGACGAATCGATCGTGAACTTCGTGATCGAGCAGCTGACGACGGTCGCGCCCGAGGTTCGCGAGACCGTTCGCGGTTACGCGACCGGCCTCGATTTCGCGAGCTTCGGAGCGGTGGGCGGTGCCATCGTCTTCGGCACGGCGATCTTCGCGCTTCGTCATCTCGAACAGACATTGAATGAAATCTGGGGTGTGGCGCGAAGTCGAAGCTGGGCTCGCCGGTTCTCGGATTATCTCGCCGTCATGGTGGTGGCCCCGATTTCAATTGGAGTCGCAGTCAGTCTCGCGACGAGTCTTCAAAGTGAGCCGATCGTCACCGCACTCCTGCGCAATCCCGTCTTTGCCCAGATCTACGGACTGGGTCTTTCGCAGGTTCCCGTGCTCGTACTCTTTCTCGGGTTCACTTTTCTCTTTTGGTTCTTTCCGAATACGACTGTTCGAATCCGCGCTGCCGCGTTAGGCGGAGCCGTTTCGGCGATTCTCTTCTCCATGGCGCGCACGATCTACGTTGATTTCCAGGTCGGCGCGGCGACCTATGAGGCGGTCTTCGGTGCGCTGTCGGCGGTGCCTCTGATCCTGGCCTGGCTCTATACGTGTTGGGCCGTGCTGTTGCTGGGTGCCGAGGTCGCCTTTGCGGCACAGAATCTTCCCTTCGCGCGGCGCGAAATGCGCAGCGGCGAGGCCTCGCCCGCCCAACGCGAAGCCATCGCCGTGGAGATCGCGGTCGAAATCGTGCGTTGCTTCCAGGAACAGGAGAGTCCACCCACCTCCGAAGCTCTGGCCGACAGTCTGGAAGAGCCCATTCGCCTGGTTCGTCGCCTGACCGCGGATCTAGAAGAAGCTGGCATCGTGCGCAGCGTGTTGCGGCACGGCGCCGATTCGGCGGGTTACCTCCCGGCGCGCCCCGCCGGTGATCTGGCGGTGGGCGAGATTCTCCGAGCGGTACGTGGCGAGGCGTTTCATTCCGCGGTTGCCGGCGAGCCGGGTGCGGGCCGCAACCCCGCCGTCAGTGCGGCGCTCGGTCGATTGGAGGGCGCCTGGAGTGAGCTGGCGGATCAAACCTCGCTCGACACACTGGCTCGCGAGAGCGCCGAGACGTCCACGGACGACGGCGCTTGAATCCGGGCAGCCCCGGGCTACGGTGCGCGCATCGCAATGCCCGAAAGACCCGAACCGTGAGAATCTACCTCGACCACAATGCAACGACGCCGCTGCGGCCTGAAGTCGTCGACTCGATGACCCAAGCCCTGCGCGAGGAGTTCGGGAATCCCTCCAGCGTCTATGTCGAAGGCGCGCGTGCGCGGGCGATCGTCGAAGAGGCTCGCGCTCGAGTTGCGGCGCTGTTGGGCGCGGAGTCAGGCGAAATCCGATTCACGGCGGGCGCGACCGAGGCGAATAACAGCGTGGTCATGGGTTGTTTGTCGCCGGGAGATCATGTCGTGACGACCCAGGTCGAGCATCCGTCCGTGGTGGCGCCGCTCCAGTGGCTCGAGGAGCGTGGTGTCTCGGTCAGCCGGGTCGCCCCAGACCAGGACGGTTGTGTGGCGGCCGAGGACATGGCTTCGGCGATCGGGGATCGAACGAAGCTGTTGACCATGATCTGGGCGAACAACGAAACCGGATCGATTCAACCGGTCGAGGAGGTTGCCGAGATCTGTCGAGAACGGGGCGTATTGATGCACGTCGATGCGACACAGGCCATTGGCAAGATCGGCGTCGACCTGGAGCGGGTCCGAGCCGACTTCCTTTCTTCTTCGGCGCACAAGCTCGGCGGGCCCAAGGGTGTGGGCGCCTTGGTGAGTCGCGGTGGCGTCACACTGCCGCCGCTACTCCACGGCGGGGGCCAGGAAAAGGGCATGCGCGGCGGAACGGAGAATGTGGCGAGCATCGTTGGGTATGGAATGGCCTGCGAATTGGCGCATTCCGAAGGGGCAGCGCGCGCCGAGGAGTATGGAAAGCTGCGTGAGCGGCTGTGGCAGGGGATCCAGGCCAATGTGGATTCGGTGCGCTGGAATGGAGATCCGGATCGGACGCTCAGCAATACACTGAACATCGAATTCGAAGGCGTCGCCGGCGAGGTTCTACTCCAGGCGCTCGATCTCGAAGGGGTGGCGGCGTCGGCGGGCGCTGCGTGTCACTCGGGTTCGATCGAGCCGTCGGGCGTGTTACTCGCCATGGGGCGAACGCCCGAACAGGCACGAGGCAGTCTTCGCTTCTCGACAGGCCGGGGTGTCGACGAAGAACAGATCGACCAGGTGATTCATTTGCTGCGCGAACTCGTTCCACGTGTTCGCGAGGCGGAAGCACCATGACCAAGGCGGAGCGCATCGTCGTCGCCATGTCGGGTGGCGTGGACTCGTCCGTGGCCGCGGCTCTGTTGGCCGAGTCGGGTTACGAGACGATCGGCGTGACGATGCGTCTGTCCGAAGGGGGCTCACGCTGTTGCTCGCTCGAGGATGCCGATGATGCCCGTCGCGTCGCCGAGCGTCTTGGCATTCGCTTCTTTGTGGCCAACTATGCCGAAGCTTTCGGTCGCGAAGTCGTCGAGGAATTTGCGGACAGCTATCTGGCCGGCAGGACGCCAATTCCCTGTATCACCTGCAACAAGAGCTTCAAATTCGACCATCTGCTCGAACGCGCCAAGGCGTTCGGCGCGGAACGCGTCGCGACCGGACACTACGCGCGTGTCACGCACGACGAGACGACCGGCGCGGCGCGTCTTCTTCGCTCCGTATATCGTGAGAAGGATCAATCCTACTTTCTGTTTCCTCTCGATCAGGTTCAACTTCGACGCTCCTCGTTTCCCATCGGCGAGATGAGCAAGCAAGAAGTGCGCGCGCGCGCGCGCTCGCTCGGGCTCGGAACGGCAGACAAGCCCGAGAGCCAGGAGATCTGCTTCGTGCCCGACGGTGACTATGTCAAGGTCGTCGAGAAGGTTCGGCCCGCCGCCTCACAGCTGCGCGGCGAGATCGTCGACCGGTCGGGTGCCGTGCTGGGAACTCATCGAGGCATTCACCGCTTCACGGTGGGACAGCGTCATGGCCTCGGCATCTCATCGAATCGCCGGCTCTACGTCCTGCGGCTCGATGCCGGAAAGCAGAAGGTGGTCGTCGGCGATGTCGCAGATCTCGATTGTGCCGCTGCCCGAGTCAAAAACGTGAACTGGATTTCCGGGAGCCCGCCCGAGGGGCCCATTCGCGTTCGAGTTCAGGTGCGCCATCGCCACGCAGCACAGCCGGCGAAGGTCGAGGCGGTCGGCGGGGGCGAGACCCTCGTGCGATTCGACGAGCCGGTTCGCGCCGTCGCGCCAGGGCAGGCCGCCGTCTTCTACGATTCGGATCACGATGAAGAAGTCATCGGGGGCGGTTGGATTGTCGAGGGCATCCGGTGATCGATGGGCTCGAAAGCGAAGAAGTAGTAAGTCGTCGACTCGCGCTGGATCGGCTCGAGGCTGCGCTCGGGCAGTCCTTTCTGAACCGCGAATTGCTCGAAGAGGCTCTGCGCCATTCCTCCTATGCGCATGAACAGGGCCTGGGCGAGGGCTCGATGCCGGCGAGCAACGAACGACTCGAGTTCCTGGGCGACTCGGTCCTCGGGCTGGTGGTGGCTCATGCCCTCTTCGAGGCCAAACCCGATTGGCGGGAGGGTGATCTCAGTCGCGCGCTCCACTCCGTGGTCGAGGGGCGATCCCTGACGGAACTGGCTCGCCAATACGAGTTGGGGCCATTGATTCGACTGGGCCGTACGGAAGAGCAGTCGGGCGGCATGGACAAGCCCTCGATCCTGGCCGATGCGATGGAGGCGGTTATCGGGGCGATCTTTCTCGATCGAGGCCTCGAGGCGGTCGTGCACTTCGTCGGGGAGGCCTTCGGCGAATCCCTGGCCGCCGATGCACCGCTCGTGGGACGAGATCCGAAGACCGAATTGCAAGAGCGCGTCATGGCCGTCGAGGGCGAATTCCCTTCCTATCGCCTGCTGGCAGATAGCGAGATCGAAGGGGACGAAAAGCGCTTCACGGTCGAAGTCGTCGTTCAAAAGCGTGCGCTCGCCCGGGGCGTCGGTCGAACGAAGCGAGCGGCCGAGCGGTTGGCAGCCGAGGACGCGTTGGCGGACTGGCGTGCGTCTTCCGCGACCCCGTCGCCGGTTGGGACGTAGGCCTCCGTCGATGTCGAGTTCGCAATCGTCCGCCGATTCTCAAACCTCCCCAGATCGCGCGGGCCAGCCTGCGCGAGATTCCGGCGGCGATTTTCGAGCCGGTTTCGTGGCGCTGCTCGGTCCGCCCAACGTTGGAAAGTCGTCGCTGCTCAATTCCTTCCTCGGACAGAAGCTGGCGATCGTGAGCGCGAAGCCACAGACAACGAGAAGTCGAATTCTCGGAATCCTTCCGCGGGAGGGCGCGCAGCTTCTCTTCCTCGATACACCCGGGCGACATCACAGCCCCAAGAAATTGAATGAAGCGCTCAATTCGATCGTAGAAAGCGTGGCGCGCGATTGTGACGTGGCCTGTCTGCTCGTCGATCGCACGGTGGGCTGGACCGAGATCCACGATGAGCTGGCCACGGCCTTGAGGGCGCAGCGGCGACCCTCCCTGGTCGTGGGGACGAAGAGTGATCTGCCGCGGGCTCGCCAGAACGATTGGCCGATCGCGCAGCCTCCTGGTGAATGGCCGGCCACGGCGGTTTCAGCGCGAACCGGGGAGGGCGTCGAGGAATTATTGACCGCGATCTCGGAGACGCTGCCGGTCTCGCCGCCCCTCTATGGTGAGGACGAACTCACGGACCGGCCCATGCGATGGTTGTGTGCCGAAATGATTCGAGAGGGTGTTTTCGAGATGCTTGATCAGGAGCTGCCCTATTCAATGGCCGTCGAGGTGCTTCGCTATGACGAGTCGAACCCCAAAATCTTGAAGATTGGCGCCAATCTCCTGGTCGAGCGCGATTCTCAGAAGCGAATCGTGGTCGGAAAGGGCGGCAGCATGGTCAAGAAGATTGGAATTCGCGCGCGCCGGGCAATCGAGGAATGGGTCGGCTGCAAGGTTCATCTGGAGCTCTTCGTGAAAGTGGATCCGAGCTGGCTGAAGAGCGGTCGCCGAATCGAGCAACTCGGATATCAGTGACCTCCGCCTCGAAGCTCCTGAACGTCCGGCTCCGACAGAAGGATTCCGACCCTGCGGGCCCCTCGGGAAATCGAAATTGATCACAGACGAGGCCTGGATGTCCGAAGAGTTTTCACAGTTGACGTGAACTGGCAAAGCGAGGCATCTTCGGCGACATGTGGGCGATTGCGGAAGTCTGTGACCGGACGGGGCTGAGTCCTCGCACCGTTCGCTACTACGAAGAAATCGGGCTCTTGCCCGGCGTTCGAAGGCGCTCGAGTGGACGGCGGGTCTACGGCGCGGACGAACTCGAACGACTCGGTTTCATCAGTCGTTTGAAAGGCCTCGGTCTTTCGCTTGCCGAAATTCGCGAGCTGAATGCCGTATACGGAATCGGCGGCTCGACGCAGGCGATGCTGGGTCGGCTGCAAGACCTTCTCGACGCTCATCTCCATGACGTCGACCGACGGATGGCTGAACTCGGCGATCTGCGCGCTGAGCTCGTTCGCTATCGGGATCACGTGGACGCCAGCGCCACCGCGCAATCGAACGGCGCTACGCGCGAGAATCAGAATGAAGGGGCTGACGAATGAGCACGTCCGACCGTTCGCCAATCGCATCAGATCGAGCGCCGATTCGGGTGGTGACGGCCGCGTCGCTCTTCGACGGCCATGATGCGGCGATCAATATCATGCGAAGACTCTTGCAGGCCCGCGGTGCCGAGGTCATTCATCTCGGACACGACCGCAGCGTCGAAGAGGTTGTCGAGGCGGCTGTCGAAGAGGCGGCCGATGCGATTGCCATCTCCTCCTATCAGGGAGGACATCTCGAGTATTTCGAGTACCTGGTTCGCCGCTTGGCCGAAGAGGGCCTGGCGGACGTGCGGATCTACGGTGGCGGGGGCGGCACGATTACCAAGGACGAGATCGAGCGACTCCATCGCGCCGGGGTCTCACGCATCTTCAGTCCCGAAGACGGTCGTGTGATGGGCCTCGAGGGAATGATCGGGAGTATCATCGACGAATGTCTCGAAGCGCGATGCGGTGTCGAGGCGGATCCCGCCGCGGGCCTCGACGAAGTGGTCGATTCCCTTGACTCAGCAAGCGCCGCGCAGATCGCGAAGCTGATCAGCTTCTTCGAGAATCACGCTGAAAGCCACAAGGAACGGGCCGCTGCCCTTCGTGAGAAAATCTCCGATCGAACCGAGCATCTGGCTCCCGTGATCGGGTTTACGGGCACCGGGGGCGCGGGCAAGTCGAGTGTGGTCGACGAACTCGTGATGCGTATTCGCCGCGATGCACCGAGCCTGCGAATCGCGCTTCTGCTCGTCGATCCGACTCGCAGACGAAGCGGTGGCGCGCTCCTCGGGGACCGGATTCGTATGAACGCGATCGACGGCCCGCAGGTCTTCGTACGCTCGATGGCCACCCGCCGCGCGAATCTCTCCCTGGCGGCCGCCGTCGGTGATGGACTGAAGGTCTTGCGATCCGCGGGATTCGATCTCGTCCTGCTCGAGACGGCGGGGATCGGCCAGAGCGATTCCGAAATCGTCGACCAGGTTGATCATTCCCTTTACGTGATGACGCCAGAGTATGGTGCGCCCTCGCAGCTCGAAAAGATCGACATGATCGACTTTGCCGACATGATCGTGCTGAACAAGTTCGATCGTCGCGGCGCGCTGGATTCGCTGCGCGACATCCGAAAACAGTGGCGCCGAAACCACCAGGCCATGTCGGTTCCCGATGCCGAAGTGCCCGTCTTTCCGACCATTGCGCGAAATTGGAATGATCGGGGCACCGAAAGACTCGCCCAAGCGCTAGAAAGAAAGCTCGTTCAGCTCGGACTGGGCGCTTTCTTCCCAGATTATTCAGGGGACGCGCTGAACGAGGAGACCCTCGATTCGGAAACAGCTGAGATCCCGTCGTCTCTCGTACCCGAGTCTCGCCAGCGTTATCTGGCCGAGATCGCGGAAGCCCACCGCGATTATCGAGTCGCCCTCGGCGCGGCCGCCGACCAGGCCGCCCTCGCGGATGGCTACGCGCGAGTACTCGCTGCAACGGATTGCGGCCCGGAACGCCCGCTCGGTGCGCTGCCCGAGGTTTCTGGGCCGTCGGTGGCAGTTCTCGTCGAGGGATACAACGAGGCGTCGGGTGGCGTCGATGAGACGCTTGCCGCAGAGCTTCGTAGTTGGCCAGAGGTTCGCCGCCAATACGGCGCCGAACAACAGAGCTATCAGGTCCGCGACCGCACGGTCGAAGTCGAGAACTTCACGGCATCGATTTCGGGAACGTTCCTTCCGGTCGTCGCGCTGCCGCGGACCCGAGATTGGGGCGAACTGGTCCGCTATTTCGGGTTGGAGAACCTTCCGGGTCGATTCCCGTTCACGGCGGGCGTCTTCCCGTTCAAGCGAAAAGAAGAAGACCCGGCGCGAATGTTCGCTGGCGAAGGCGGCCCGGAGCAAACCAATCGACGTTTTCACTATTTGAGTTCAGGACAGCCGACCGCACGCCTCTCGACCGCCTTCGATAGCGTGACGCTCTATGGCAACAACCCGGCGGCGGCCCCCGATATTTTCGGCAAGGTCGGAAACTCAGGCGTTTCAATCTGCACGCTCGACGATGCCAAGAAGCTCTACTCGGGTTTCGATCTATCGGCGCCGACGACATCCGTTTCGCTCACGATCAATGGCCCAGCACCCACCGTGTTGGCCTTTTTCCTGAACGCAGCCATCGACCAGCGCGTCGAGCGATACCTGATCGAAGAGGGTCAGCTCGACGAGGTTCGCTCGCAGGCGGAAGCCGCTCTAAGAGAGAAGGGGCTCTCGCTGCCGACCTACGAAGGCGAGCGGCCACCCGATCACGATGGACTCGGATTGGGATTGTTGGGTATACCGGGGAACCGCGCAGTGCCCGCCCCCGTCTATGAAAGGCTCCGTGCCGAAGTCCTCGGTCGTGTTCGCGGAACCGTCCAGGCCGATATCCTGAAGGAGGACCAGGCTCAGAACACCTGTATTTTTTCGACCGAGTTTTCACTCAAGATGCAGGGTGATATCCAGGAGACCTTCTGCCGCGAGGGGATCCGCAATTTCTACTCGATTTCGATTTCCGGCTACCACATGGCCGAGGCGGGTGCGAACCCGATTACCCAACTCGCCTTCACCCTGGCCAACGGCTTCACCTTCTGCGAGTACTTCCTGGCGCGCGGCATGTCGGTCGACGAATTCGCCCCAAATTTCTCGTTCTTCTTCAGCAACGGACTCGACGCAGAGTATTCCGTGCTCGGACGAGTCGCTCGACGCATCTGGGCCGTCGCCATGCGTGAGCGTTATGGCGCCAGCGAACGAAGTCAGAAACTGAAATATCACATTCAGACCTCAGGCCGTTCGCTGCATGCGCAGGAAATGGATTTCAATGACATCCGTACGACACTTCAAGCGCTGACGGCCCTACAGGATTCCTGCAATAGCCTGCATACGAATGCCTACGATGAAGCGGTGACGACGCCGACGGAAGCCTCGGTTCGCCGGGCTCTGGCGATTCAACTGATCATCAATCGTGAGGCCGGACTCATGCGCAACGAAAATGCGATTCAAGGGGCGTTCGTCATCGACGAACTGACCGACCTGGTCGAGGAGGCCGTACTGGCCGAGTTCGAGCGACTGAGTGAGCGCGGCGGTGTGCTCGGCGCAATGGAAACGCTTTATCAGCGTGGGCGCATCCAGGACGAGAGTATGCACTACGAAACGTTGAAGCATTCGGGTGAGCTCGAGATCATTGGCGTGAATACATTCCTTTCCGAATCGGAAGAGGAAGTCGAGGTCGCCGCTGAAAACTTGATTCGCTCCTCGGATGAGGAGAAGCGTGCACAGCTCGATTCGCTGGCTGATTTTCATGCGCGTTGGTCGGGGGACGTCGAGGACGCGCTGGCGGACTTGAAGGCCGCCGCGCGTCGCGGGGACAATCTTTTCGACCTGCTCCTCGAGACGGTGAAAGTCGCCAGTCTCGGTCAAATCAGCGACACGCTCTTCGAAGTGGGCGGAAAGTATCGCCGCGCCGTATAGAGCCCGTCCCGAACGAGCGGCCTGCTAGACTCGCCGCCCGCAAAGTTCGAGCACCGCGGACGTGCAACACGCGGCAACCACGGTAGAAAGGTCGAGAGCATCGATGGCGAGATCATCACAGAAGCAGGGCCCAGAAGCAGCCAGCGACGCTGAGTCCGTCTGGGACGCTCTCGCGCAAAAGGAACTTCGCGGTAAGGCGATCGAGGACCTCACGACGTCGAGCCCGGATGGACTGCCGATCCGCCCGCTCTACACCGCCGCAGATCTCGAAGGGTTGGAGCAGACCGATACCATTCCCGGGCTCTTTCCATTCTTGCGCGGTCCGCGCGCGACGATGTATGCGAATCGACCGTGGACGCTCCGACAGTACGCGGGTTTCTCGACCGCCGAAGAATCGAACGCGTTCTACAAGGACAATCTTGCCGGCGGACAACAGGGGCTTTCGGTCGCCTTCGATCTAGCCACGCATCGTGGCTACGACTCCGACCACCCACGCGTGTCGGGCGATGTCGGCAAAGCCGGCGTGGCGATCGATTCCGTCGAGGACATGAAGATCCTCTTCGAGGGAATCCCGCTCGCGGACGTGACCGTATCGATGACCATGAACGGAGCGGTCATTCCGGTTCTCGCATCGTTCATCGTGGCTGGCGAGGAGCAGGGTGTGCCGCGAGATCAGCTCGCGGGAACGATCCAGAACGACATTCTCAAAGAATTCATGGTTCGCAACACCTACATCTATCCGCCGACGCCCAGCATGCGCCTCGTCGCCGATATCATCGAGTACACGGCGAAGGAAATGCCGAAATTCAATTCAATTTCGATTTCCGGCTACCACATGCAAGAAGCTGGAGCGACGACGGTTCAGGAGTTGGCCTTCACGATCGCGGACGGCCTCGAATATGCGCGCGCCGCACTGTCCAAGGGAATGGACGTCGATCAATTCGCCGGTCGCCTGTCGTTCTTCTGGTGTATCGGAATGAATTTCTATCTCGAGATCGCCAAGATGCGAGCCGCTCGCCGGATCTGGGCGGAGAGAATGCAGAAGGAATTCAATCCGAAGAATCCCCGGTCTTTGATGCTGCGAACTCATTGTCAGACTTCGGGTGCGAGTCTGACCGAGCAGGACCCGATGAACAATGTGGTTCGGACGACGATCGAAGCGATGGCCGCGGTCTTTGGCGGTACTCAGTCCCTGCATACGAATGGTTACGACGAAGCGGTCAGTCTCCCGACGGATACGGCGGCCCGTATTGCGCGCAATACCCAACTGATCCTTCAGGAGGAATCCGGGATTCCCGCCGTCGTCGATCCGTGGGGTGGGTCGTATTTCATGGAGTCGCTCACCGAGAGTGTCTACCACGCGGCGAACGAACTCATCGACGAGGTCGAGGAACTCGGCGGGATGACCGAGGCGATCGAAGCCGGCATGCCCAAGCTCAAGATCGAGGAGGCGGCGACTCGTCGGCAAGCACGCGTCGACAGTGGCGAAGACGTGATCGTCGGCGTGAACAAATATCGCCTCGACACGGAAGATCAGCTCGAGGTCCGCGACATCGACAACTCGGCGGTTCGCGACGCGCAGATCAGACGACTGGAGACCATTCGCGCCAGTCGCGATGGCGCGGCCGTCGACAAGGCACTCGCAACGATCACGGAACTGGCCAAGAACGGACAAGGCAACCTGCTCGAGGCTGCCGTAGACGCCGCTCGCGCACGGGCGACGGTTGGCGAGATCTCGGATGCGATGGAGGTGGCCTATTCTCGTCACCGTGCGGATATTCGGTCCGTCTCGGGGGTGTATCGATCGATGTATCGCGATAAAGATGAATTTGCTCGCGTCAACCAGTCGGTCGAGGCGTTTGCGACCGAGACTGGCCGCCGACCTCGAATGCTCGTCGTCAAACTCGGCCAGGACGGGCATGACCGCGGAATGAAGGTCATCGCGACCTCCTTCGCGGATCTCGGCTTCGATGTCGACATCGGGCCGCTCTTCCAGACGCCGGCCGAAGCGGCGCAGCAAGCCATCGACAACGACGTTCATGTCGTGGGTGTGTCGAGCCAGGCGGCCGGACACAAGACACTGGTCCCCGAACTCGTCCATGCGCTTCGGGTAGCGGGCGCCGGCGATATCGCGGTCGTCGTGGGTGGCATCATCCCGCCCCAGGACTACGACTTTCTTCGCAAAAAGGGTGTCGCCGCCATCTTCGGACCGGGCACGCCGGTTCCCGAAGCCGCCGCCGAAGTTCTCGAAGTGCTGCGGACCATGGCGGCGGCCTGACCCGGGTGTCGGGTACGGGCCGCGACGCGCGAATTCGGTGATCCGAGGACGGAAGCCTTGGGAGGCGGTGTGAGCGACGAGAGCGTGAGCGGAAGCGCGGCGGGGAACGACACCTCTGCGAGTAGCGATGCCCAGGCGCGTGAAATGGCTGAGGCGATTCGCGGAGGCGATCGTCGAGCGATGGCCCAAGCGATTACGCGAATCGAGAGTACGCGCGACGAGCATCGATCGATCGGCCAAGCCGTTCTCGAAGCCCTCGTGGCAGAGAGCGGCCACGCGATTCGCGTCGGAATTACGGGTCCGCCCGGTGTTGGCAAGAGCACGTTCATCGAAGCGCTCGGCCTTCGCCTCGTCGAAAAGGGCAAGAGTGTCGCGGTGCTCGCAGTCGATCCGAGTAGTCCGGTCTCGGGCGGCAGCATTCTCGGCGACAAGACGCGAATGGAGAAACTCGCCCTCTGCTCTGAAGCGTTCATTCGCCCGTCACCCTCGAGCGGGTCTCTGGGCGGGGTTGCGAACCGAACGCGAGAAGTCATGTTGTTATGCGAGGCGGCCGGCTACGACGTCGTGCTCATCGAAACCGTTGGCATCGGCCAGTCCGAAGTGGCGGTCTCCTCGATGGTGGACTTCTTTCTCGTCCTGCTGCTCCCGGCGGGCGGCGACCAACTTCAGGGAATCAAGAAGGGGGTCATCGAACTCGCCGATGCCGTGGTCGTGAACAAGGCCGACGGTGCGATGCAGAGCGTCGCGGAGCGCACGCGCGTCGACTATGCCGGCGCACTCGACCTGATCCGCGGGACCAGCGATTCATGGCGCACTCGGGCGATGCTCACGAGTTCGACGCGGTCGGAAGGCATCGAGGAGGTCTGGCAAGCGATTTGTGACCATCACGAGCTGATGCAATCGACCGGGGAACTCGAAGATCGGCGGACCGAGCAATCTCGCGCCTGGCTCCGAAAGCTGCTCGAAGAGGGTATCGACCGCGCGTTCCGCCAGGAGCCGGGAATGGCCGAAGCGATCGCGCGCGAAGAGGCCGCCGTCGCGGGGCAGAAGACCACCCCGGCCGCCGCGGCACGCTCCCTGCTCGCCGCATTCCGCAAGTCTCGAGGCGGCTGAAACCCTGTTGGGGTGTATTCCCTCTTGATCCGGGACCCGTTTCGACCGATGCGCACTGCAGGCGGAAGAATTGGAGTCGATCGATGGTGCAGATCAATATCGGCAGCAAAGAGATCACCCTCAAGGTGGTCTACTACGGCCCGGCCCTGTCGGGCAAGACGAGTAATCTGCAGCAGCTGCACGAAATGATGGATCCAGCGACGCGAAGTCACATGCTGACGCTCGATACCAAGGACGATCGCACTCTCTATTTCGACTTCCTGCCCGTCGAGTTCGATACCGTGGGCGGATTCTCGATCAAGATGAAGCTCTTCACGGTGCCGGGTCAGGTCATGCACAAATCGACCCGCAAGGTCGTTCTCGCAGGGGCCGATGCGATCGCGTTCGTCGCGGATTCACAGCGCTCGGCGGCCAGTGCGAATGCCTATTCCTGGCGCGACATGGAAGCCAACCTGAAAGCACATGGGATCGACTTCGACAATCTCCCCACGGTCGTGCAATTCAACAAGCGTGACATGCCCGACGTGAAGTCGCTGACCGAAATCAAGGAACAGTGGGGCGACACGCCGACCTTTCCGGCCGTTGCCAACCGCGGAGAGGGAGTCCTCGAGACCTTCCACGAGTTGATGCGCGTGCTCTACCGCGGACTCGAGGAGCGCCACGATTTCTCGGCCAAATTCGCGGTCTCGGAAGAGGATTTTCTGAAGGGTGTGATGAAGAATTTTCGTCCGCTGAGCCACGGCCAGCCGCCTGGCAAGTAGACGCACAGTCTCGATCTGACACTCCGAGCGAGATTGACACCCCAGTCAACCATAGATATCGTCGTTGCCTATCACCCCCGGGTATTCCACTCGGAGCACGCCCGCCGGAACCGCACCCGCGGTCCGTACGGAAGGTGAACGGCCATCCATGTCCAATTCATCCGATTCAAACAACGACAATGCGAAGTTTCGCAAGGCTCTCGTAAGTGGAGACACCAAGCGGGCGACGCGAGCCGCCGTTCCGGAGCCGGAACCCGGTCAGGGTCTGTCGAAGATCTCGGAGGCGATCCGCGACATCGCCGCGGGCAAGATGGTCATCCTCGTCGACGATGAAGATCGCGAAAACGAAGGCGACCTGTGTATGGCCGCTGACAAGGTCACTCCCGAAGCGATCAACTTCATGGCCAAGTTCGGCCGCGGCCTCATCTGCTTGCCTCTCGATGAAGAGCGCATGACGCGGCTCCATCTGAACAAGATGGTTCCCGACTACGAAAACACCGCATCCTTCGGGACGGCGTTCACGATTTCAATCGAAGCGCGCGAGGGGGTGACGACTGGAATCTCAGCCGCCGATCGGGCGCGTACGATTCAGGCCGCTGTCGCCGAAGATGCGAAGCCGATCGACATCGTTCGTCCCGGCCATGTCTTTCCGATCTGCGCGCGCGAGGGGGGTGTGCTTCGCCGGGTGGGTCAGACGGAGGGATCGGTGGATCTGGCTCGTCTCGCGGGTTGCAAACCGGCGGGCGTGATCTGCGAGATCATGAACGACGACGGTACGATGGCGCGCCTGCCGGATCTGATCAAATTCGGTTTGGAGCATGATCTCAAGATCGTCACGATCAAGGATCTCGTTTCCTATCGATTGCGCACGGAGCAATTGGTCCATCGATCCGCGGTCGCAAAGATGCCGACACGATACGGTGAGTTCGAAGCGATCGTATTCGAAAACGACATAGACCACGTCGACCACATGGCGTTGGTGCTGGGTGAGATCGAAACGGACGAGCCGGTCCTGATTCGCGTTCATAGCGAATGCCTCACCGGCGACGCGTTTGGTTCGCTGCGGTGTGATTGCGGTGAGCAGCTCGACGCTGCCATGCGCATGATCTCCGAGGAAGGCGCTGGCATCGTCCTCTATATGCGCCAAGAGGGCCGAGGCATCGGACTCAAGAACAAGATCAAGGCCTATGAGCTTCAGGATCAAGAGGGCCTCGATACTGTCGAGGCGAACAACAAGCTTGGCTTTGCCGCAGACTTGCGAGACTATGGTGTGGGTGCTCAAATCCTCGCGGCTCTCGGCGTACACAAGATTCGTATCCTGACGAATAATCCGGGCAAGCGGGCAGGCATCAGTGGGTATGGTGTCGAGATCGTCGAGCGCGTACCGCTCGAGGTCGAACCGAACGCCAATAACGTGGAATATCTACGGACCAAGAAAGAAAAGCTCGGCCACGTTTTGCACCTGATGTCATAAGAGGCGCTATCGGCGCGATCCCATATCGTACCGGTCACCTCGCGTTCGAACGAATGCGCCCGAACGCGGAGACGGCCAGCGCTCGAAAAGAATGAGAGAACGAGAGGAATAAATGTTCAAGTCGGTCGAAGATGTAATTCAGCAGCTGGGTGACGAGGATTATCTCTGCAACAAGCAGATTGCGACGGTCGTCTACCTGGCACAACAGCTCGACAAACCCGTGCTGGTCGAAGGGCCGGCTGGAGTCGGCAAGACGGAGCTGGCGAAGGTGGTCGCCAGTGCACTCGGCCGCGACCTGATTCGTCTCCAGTGTTACGAGGGTCTCGATGAGGCCAAGGCCCTCTATGAGTGGGAGTACTCGAAGCAACTGCTCTATACGCAGATTCTGAAGGACAAGGTTTCCGAGACGATTTCGGGCGCCGAGAGTCTCGCCGAGGCCGCTGAGCGCGTGGGCGCGGAGGATTCGGTGTTCTTCTCCGAGCGATTCATTGTTCCAAGACCACTCATGAAGGCGATTACTTCCGACGAGCCTTCTTTGTTGCTGATCGACGAAGTCGACAAATCGGATCCGGAATTCGAAGCGTTCCTGCTCGAGATCCTGTCGGACTTCCAGGTGACGATTCCAGAGATCGGAACGGTCAAAGCGACCTCACAGCCGCTGGTCTTCCTGACGTCCAACGATTCGCGTGAACTGAGTGACGCGCTCAAGCGTCGCTGTCTGCATCTCTGGATCGATTACCCCGATGAAGAGCTCGAGGTCCGCATTCTGGATCGCAAGGTCCCGAATATCGACAAGCGACTCGCTGAGGAAGTCGTTCAGCTGATGAATCGGATTCGCGATCTCGACTTGAAGAAGACACCGTCGATTTCGGA
>Ga0310120_10000620_pt1 | contig 27833 bp, 26 predicted proteins | sample CB27_AW_983_MG_FD_203506 | JGI IMG/M metagenome (GOLD analysis project Ga0310120, IMG submission 203506) | Marine microbial communities from Western Arctic Ocean, Canada - CB27_AW_983 | ecosystem: Environmental > Aquatic > Marine > Oceanic | place: Canada: Western Arctic Ocean | collected...
AGCGCCTCAAGTTTTTTGACAGTATCCGTTGAGGCTGCAGCTGCCGGCACCTCGATCGCCACGGCACCCTCGCCATGACGGCCAAGAGCCTCTTCAAGGGCGGCGGCATCTTCATGGATCACATCTTCGCCGTCGGCCCTGAGTATGAACGAGGGGACCCGGCCCTCCAGTCCCCAGCCGCTTCGCAGCCATTCGTTGAGACGAAAGCCTTTCTTTCGCATCCTTGATTGCGTCTCGCGGAGCTGTTGGACAGCATCGACCACGAAACGGAAGCCCTCACCTTTGATCTCGATGGAGCTGCCCGGCTCACCGATTCTGAACACTCCATGGTCTGCAGCGAGGTCGACAAGGGTCTGGTCCAGGCCCTCATCCGAGACGATGTATTCATCTCGGCTCTTCCATTTAACCCGGTAAAGCGGTGGTTGAGCGATGAAGATGTTTCCGTTGGTCACCACCTCTGTGAGGTGGCGGTAGAAGAATGTCAGCAGCAAGGTACGGATGTGGGATCCATCCACATCGGCGTCGGTCATGATGATGATTCTCGAGTAGCGCAACTTCTCGATGTTGAACTCATCACCGATTCCAGCACCCAGAGCCGTGATGATGGCCTGGATCTCCTCATGCTGAAGCGCCTTGTCGATGCGCGCCTTCTCGACATTCAGGATCTTTCCCTTGATGGGCAGAATCGCCTGCACCATCGAGTCGCGTCCGCCTTTTGCGGACCCCCCCGCAGAGTCTCCTTCCACGATGAACAGTTCCGTCTCATCGCGGTTACGGCTGCGACAGTCGTGCAATTTTCCAGGAAGATTCCCGGCACTGAGTAGTCCCTTTCTGCGAGTCAGGTCACGAGCCTTGCGCGCAGCCTCGCGCGCCCTGGCCGCCTCCAACGCCTTGGTGACAATCTTCTTGCCAACCTTGGGATTCTGATCGATCCACTGGCCCAGAGCATCGTTCACAAGAGACTGGACGATTCCCTCTATCTCGGTGTTACCGAGCTTTTCCTTGGTCTGGCCTTCAAACTGCGGATCGGGAAGCTTGACGCTGACCACCGCGGCGAGCCCCTCCTGGTAGTCCTTGCCGTCGGGATTGGAGTCGTACTTGAGCAGGTTCATCTCCTTGGCGAATCGATTGAGGGTCCTGGTCAGCGAGGACCTGAAACCGCTCAGGTGGGTTCCGCCATGGTGAGTGTTGATGTTGTTGGCAAAGGTGAGGATCTGTTCCTGTGAATAACCATCGTTGTGCTGCATCGCCACTTCAATGACCACGTTGTCCACTTCTTTCTGGAAGTAAACGACGTCATCGTAAATGGTTGTTCGCTTCTCGTTGATGTCCTTGATGAAAGCGATGAGCCCCTCGGGAAAGTGGTACATCACCTCGCGAAGTTCGTCGTCTCTTCGCTCGTCAATGAAGTGAATCTTGATTCCTGCGTTGAGATAGGAGAGTTCTTTCAGGCGCTTCGCCAGCACCTCGCGCTGATAGACAACGGTCTCGAAAATCTCGGGATCGGCGACGAAGGTCACCCGGGTGCCGGCGCTATCGGCTTCGCCGATTTTCTCGAGCTTACTGGTGGGAACCCCCCGTGAGTAGGACTGGCTCCAGAGGCCCCCGTCCCGGCGAACCTGAACATCTAGCCGCGAAGAGAGGGCATTCACCACGGACACCCCGACACCGTGGAGACCGCCGGACACCTTGTAGGTTTCGTTGTCGAACTTACCCCCGGCATGCAACTTGGTCATGACCACCTCTACGGCAGACATCTGCTGGTCCTCATGCCAATCCACGGGAATCCCTCGGCCGTCATCTTCGACGCTGAGAGACCCATCTTCGTGCACCACAACCGTGATATTGTTGGCGTATCCCGCCATCGCCTCATCGATGCAGTTATCCACGACCTCGTAGACCAGGTGGTGAAGACCTGTCGGGCCAGTGCTTCCGATGTACATCCCGGGGCGCTTGCGGACCGCATCTACCCCCTCGAGTACCTTGATATTTGAACCGGAGTATCCGTCTTGTTGTTGTTCGCTCAAGTCTCGCGTCCCTCTCCTGGGGCCAGGCTGTTGGGCCTATTGCCGGTCTGGAATCTGATTGTGTGTAATCCCTCAAGCCCCAGCCCGATCAGGTCTCCAACGAGGGCCTGGCCACTGAAGGACTGCAGCTGGGATGTAAGTGGCGCGGCGTCAACCATCACGGTCAACACGCCTTCTCTCCATCTTGTCGGCGTCGAGTGTCTGGCAATCTCTTCACCAGCGGCTTCTCTCCAGATTTCTCTGGCTTGTTGAATCTGGTTCATGGGGTCGCTACCCCTGCTCGGTAATAACTTCTTCAGGATCGCATCGAGTCCAACCTTCACCGGGCGACACCGGGCGGCGGCCTTCTTCTCTCTCGCTTTTTCCTGCTCAAGTTCGTGATACCTGGTCAGGGGTTCCAGGGGCTTCTTCAAGCTTCTTGCATCTCGTTCACAACAAGAGGCATCACGATATGACGGTAAGAAAACTCATCATCAGGAATACTGAACAGGCCGGCAGTCTTTCCATCTCTGAGCCCACAACGGACCTTTGGATTGTCGATTTTATTGAGGAGTTCAATCAAATAGTCCGGGTTGAAATGGATGGAGAACTCATCGTCTTCCCCCTCAACCCTCTCCACCGCGAACTCCACTCTCGACTCGCCAACATTGCTTGCTGAGCTGGAGATGGTTGCTGAATTGCTCCCAAACAGAAATCTCACCGAGTTGGTTTCCTTGGTTGTCATCAATCGTGCTTGCCGAAGCGACATCAGGAGGTCTTCCGTTGCGACGATGTAAACATTCTCCAGTTTTTCAGGAATGGCTCTCTCGTATTCAGGGAATTTGCCCTCGACCAGCCGGCAGCTGAGTGAAACCCTATCGGAAACATACGTGACTTCATTCTTGTCTAGATGGAAAACAACCTGTTCTTCGTCCTCTGACGACAGAATCTTGTTCAGGAGATCCACTCCCTTGAGAGGAAGGATGTGTTGTCCTTCCGGTGTGGGGTCCTTGCCGTCAGATGTCATAGGAAGAACTCCGATGGCCATTCTTTTTCCATCGGTGCTAACCACCCTGAGTTCGTCGCCCTGACCATCGAATAAAACACTATGCATGTTGAAGCGAGTGGCATCTTTTGCTGCAGCGACGCTGACCCTGTTGAGGGTTTGAAGTAGTGCTTCCCGGTTCATTTTCATGGAAGGTCCAGGAGGTGAAAAATCTACCTGCGGAAATTCATCGATAGGGCCTGTTGGTAACTTGAATTGAGCGCTTCCTGAGGCGATACACGCCTGGCCGGCGGCATCTACTTCAAAGACCACCTCTGGATCGTGAAACTCGCGGAGAATCTTCAGTAGTCGAGCGCAGGAAACCAGGCAGGAGCCTTCCTGTTCCACCATCACTTCATCGACTTGAACCCGAAGCCCCACTTCCAGGTCAGTGGCTTCTACCTGGAGACCATCTCGAGTCGCGTTGAGGCGCGCCTGTTGAAGAACTGGCCTGGTTGGATTACCGGGGACAACTCCAGCAACCAGAGACACCGCTTCGAGTAACTGGCGTGAATGGCATTTGATTTTCATGGCGACTCCTCCGTCGATACTCTTGTTTCTCTGCTCTTGACCAGCCGCCCGTGGTTCTCCCCGCAGGCTCGATTACAGGCTCACCAGGGACCTAGCAGACCCCTTCCCGGGCGACTCAATGAGTTGTGATGAAAGTTCCAGGTAACGGCTGCTGCACCCTATTATTTCACCCGGAATCAGCCCCTCAAGGTGGAGTCTTATTCTAGGTTAGAGCACCGTTTCAGGCAATCCGAAACGGGTTCAAATCCGGATCCATAACCAGAAATTATATAGGGATTTAGGAACGCATCTTCGGGGCTTCATCGAGGCGATTTGAGGACCATCCTGAGTGACTAGATGACCATCAAAATTAGATCAATTAGTTATCTTTATACATAGGGGCCCCGTGATCTGTGGAAAACAACGGGTGGTGATGCTGTAACTCCAATATCTGTAGTGTTTTATCGCGAAACTTGGCGCTGGATTGGTTGTGGAAAACAGGATGGATCCCTGCGCACAGCCTGGAGCGCCGGGCCGGGTTCTCCAGAGCACCCTTTCGGCGACCCAGGAACCGCACCTGGTTTCCACCTTCCGCCGACGATTTCTCCACGGTTCCCAGGGCTACTTTTCCACCAACTTCAATCAACATCATCGACCCAGACCGGGGATCCGGGTTGTTGCAGGGTGAGGTGGGATTCTGGCGGGGCGCCTGAATGGCGGGGCACCTGAAAAAGGTTGCCTTCAGGAGCGCCTCAACTGCTCCTCGATGACCTCGGTACTGCGCCGAAGACCGGCATCCAGAGGCAGCCCGTGACGGATTTTTTCGATGGAGTGAAGCACCGTTGAATGATCACGACCACCAAAATACTGGCCGATTTCACCGAGGGAGCAATCGGTAAATCGTCGTCCAAGATACATACAAACCTGCCGCGGGAGGACGATGGATCGGGTCCTGCGCGCCGAATGCAACTGGCTGGTGGTCACCACAAATTCTTCACACACCAGCTCCTCGATCTTACGCAGGTCGATCCTGGTACTGGAATCACCCAGCAGCTCATCCAGTGTCCTGGTGACACTGTCGACCGTTATCGGGTGGTTTTCATGGCGGACCATGCTCTCGACTCGTAAGACAGCCCCTTCCAGTTCCCGGATATTGTCGCGCACCCGCTGGGCCATCACCTCGACCACCTCCAGTGGGACCGAGATCCCGCGAGCCTCTGCTTTTCGCTGGATGATGGCCATCCGGGTTTCCAGGTCTGGCGGGTCCATCTGGACGACCAGGCCGAGCCTGAAACGTGATACCAGACGTTGTGAGAGGCCCATGATCTGAGAGGGGGCGGCATCGGATGTGAGGAAGATCTGGCGTTCCTGATTGTAGATCTCGTTGAAGGTGTGGAAGAACTCCTCCTGCGTGGCTTCCTTGTCGCAGAGGAACTGGATGTCGTCGATCAACAACGCTCCTGCATCGCGATAACGAGATCTGAATTCATCGATCTTTTGTGAAGAGAGCGCCGAGATGAAATCGTTGGTGAAGGAGGCGCAGGAGATGGTCACGACATTCGAGACCCCGCCAGAACGCAGCCGGTGCGCAACAGCTTGAAGGAGGTGAGTTTTTCCCAACCCGACAGACCCATGCAGGAAGAATGGGTTATAGGAGCCACCTGGGTTATCCGCTACAGCCATTGCTGCGGCGTGCGCCAGTTGGTTTGAGGGTCCAGTGACGAAGGCATCAAAAGTGAGACTCTGGTTGAGGGGAATACGACCGCCATTGTGGCCTGGCTTCGAGTGTGAAACTTCATTCACTGTTGCTGTCGTCACACGATATTGGATCTGTTTCTCGTGTCCGTCATCGCCCAGCACTTCAACAACGATGTTTTTCACCACCGAGCTGAAGCGTTGCTGGATAAAGGTTGAATGAAGCATGTTTGGCACCTCAACCACGATTTCCCGCATCTCCTCGACGAAGGTGACACCGTCGAACCACGGAGACCACAATTCTGGAGGAACCTGCTCCTTGAGTGCGTTCAGGATCCGGACACCAGTTGGTTTATCGGTGGCGGGTGGGCGCACAGTTACCTTTCGGGATGGTGGCGATACGGCAGAGCGATCCGAATGTGGAGCCTACCGAAGTGTGAGAGGGGGATGCAAGTACCTCCTGTGAGACAGGGTTGCCTTGCCGAGTCGTCAGGGTCGCGATAACATTCCGGCACACCATTCATGGTGCGACCGTGCCGAAGGGTTGTTACGGAGAGGTGGCAGAGTGGTCGATTGCACCGGCTTGCTAAGCCGGCGTGCCTTCACAGGTACCGAGGGTTCGAATCCCTCCCTCTCCGCCAACTATTTACCATGGCATCCGTATTGCCCGCCTACATCGCGGTAACCGCGCGGAAAAGGTCGAGAACTATTATCGGTCTAGCGCGAGCAGGATGAGTGTTTCGAATATCTACAATCACCCCCCTGAAAACCGTTTCGGGGATACAAGCACACAAGAATATGAGCGTTAAATTTATTCCGGAAACTCAAATTAGCGCTCAAGAAATACCGGAGATGTCGCAATAAAAAGCGACTCAGAGTTTCATTCCGACGACTGTGCCCTCGAAAACTCGTTCCCCCCCGACATATCCCTGGGCGGAAAATTTGGCCAACTTTGAGCGCAAGACGGTCACTTCCCCGATCATCAACAGTTCTGATCCAGGGTTCACAACACCCCGAAACCGGACATCCTCGCAGGCAGCAAACCCGAGGATATCGTCACTCTCGAGGCTTTCACCGAAGTAGAAGGAACACAACTGACCGGCGGTTTCGATCATCAATACACCAGGCAAGATGGGCCGGTCGGGGAAGTGGCCGCGGATCCAAAACGCATCATCTCGGACTTCGTGGACACCTGCGATGGTGGAATTGCCGGGGTCGTAATGGACGATCCGGTTGAGCATCTCCATCTCGTGTCGCTGGGAATTGCGGCGTCGGATCTCCTCCTGGCCAAAGATGGTGATTCCCAGGTCGATGGATCCTGGATCGATGATGGATTTTGACGGCATCCGCAGTTTCCCCTCCTTCGTTGAGAGTACACGACCAGACGACTCGCTGCGAGAACTGGGACTGAACCCCATGTGGTTGTAGAATGCAGAGTGAAGAAAGGACTGTCAATTTTGTCGAGCCTACACATTTCCTACGAGCAACGCGTCACCAGGGGCGATCAGAAAACTCCCTACACCTTGGTCCAACTCGATGGCTTCATCGATGCCGCCAATTACCCACGTTTCGAGTCGGCGTTGGAGAGGTTGGTCGAGGGTGGCAGGCATCATCTGATACTCGATTGTCGAGGAGTTCAGTACATCAACTCGACCGGAATCAGCGGGATCATACGCTTTCATAACCAGTGTAATGATGCCGGTGGGGCATTTTTGCTCGCTCGTGTCGCGCGCAATGTCGGCATCACGATGCACTTGCTCGGAGTTACATCGGTTGTCCCCGTCGCCAAGGACCTCGAAGAGGCCGAGGGCTTGCTTCTGAACGGGGGTCTCGGCACTGCGCAGCTGGACGGATCAGATCCAGAATCGAAAGTTGCACGCAGCGTTCCAGTAACGGCCGATCCGAAGCTTCCCTCGGGGTCGGTAGCGATGCTGCTTCCGTCGACGGGACACTTCTCTCAAATCTGCAAGAAGAGGGTCGAGGGTCGTGGTGGCAAGGCATTTCTGTTTCATGAAGCTTCCGACCTGATCGAGGGGATCGATGCCATCGTGCCAGATTTGATCGTTGTCGATAAGAGAGTGTCTGGCAGCGAAACACTGGTCGAGAGCATCAAGCTCAATCCTCGACATGCGCTCGCATCGGTGATCCTGATTCATCCTCGAGGTGCTGATCTGAATGATGTCTCTGGCTTCAGGGTGTGGGAAAACGATTCGTTGGTGGATCCGTTCGACCTCGGCAACCTGTTTATTCTCACCGAGACAGAAATCCGACGCGTTGCAAGGGACCGCAAACTTTTCACCCAGCAGGTTCGTTTTCAGTTCCAGGGAAATCAAGATTCGATAGACCAGGGATTGAGTCTCGGTGGAGCGCTCATCGCCAAGCTGCCGTTGACCGAGTCGGAGCGGAATGCTCTTCATTCGGCGCTCAAGGAGGGTGTCGATAATGCAGTTCGCCACGGTAATCGTGCTCAGCCCGAACGGCGAGTCACGATCAATTATGTGGTAGATCCGCGCCGGGTCACGATGTTGGTGGAAGATGAGGGGGATGGTTTTGACCACGAGTATTACCTGGGACAGATCGAGGAAAAGGATGCGTTCGATAGAGCCAAGGAGAGGATGCGCGCAGGGGGACGCGGCGGCCTCGGAATCCTGTTGATGCACCGCTGCTCCGATCGCCTCGAGTATCTCGGCAAGGGCAACGTGGTTCGGATCGAGAAGCGTCTGTATGCCTGATGGGGTGGTCAGGGTGCTCGTGTAGGGCAGCGGTGGCCACCAGGTGTTGACAGGGCCGAACCAGATGCGCACAATCGGCCTTGAATCAACCGGACAGGGATCCACTGGATGTGCCGGCCAGAGCGGGTGTAGCTCAGGGGTAGAGCATCACGTTGCCAACGTGATTGTCGTGGGTTCGAATCCCATCACCCGCTCCATTTTTTCTCACCACTTCGCAATTCCAGCGAAATTCAGTCGATCTAGGCGAAAATTGGCAGAAACAGGAGCATCCGTTCGCCTGCATGCGTTGACACAATTGAGGGGTGCGACCATCATTTCCGATCGAGGCATTGTGCCGTGCCCAGGACCGAGGGCAGAGAGGACCCCATGAACGACACCGAATCCGCCGATGTGAACACCACCGAAGAAGACGCCACGGCGTCAGGGGATAACGATGTTCAGCAGATGAGCCAGGCAGAGTGCTCCTCAGAAGGTCCTTGCCGCAAGCGCCTCCAGATCGAGGTCGCCCAGAGTACCGTTGCAGAAGAGCTCGAGAAGAACTTCAAGCAGCTCAGAGATACGATTCAACTGGCCGGTTTTCGCAAGGGAAAAGCACCATTGGCGCTGCTCAAGAAACGATTTGGTGAACAGGTCAAAGAGGATGTGCGAGAAGAATTGATCGGACGCGCCGTCGAAGAGCAGTTCGACTCGGCCGAATGGAAACCGATCGGGATTCCGAAGTTCGAGAAGGTCGAATTTTCCGCTGATGCCAACTTCACCTTCGAAGCCGTTTTCGATGTTCAGCCAACCTTTGACCTTCCTACATACAAGGGTGTCGAGATCGAGGGCAAATCGGTAGAGGTTGAAGAGTCAGAAATCGACCGCGAGGTCGAGATGATCTGCGAACAGGCCTCATCGCTGGAGCCGCTCCCCGTTGGCGAACACGCCGAAGGCGACTTTGCGGTGGTCGATCTGTCGATGGTGATCGATGACGAGCCCATTTTCGAACGCAAGGAAGTGCTGCTGAAGATCGGCGACGACCATATCGATTCGATAAAGATTCCGGATCTCGGAACAGCACTGGTTGCAGCAGCGCAAGATGATGTGATCGAGAACTCGGTTCAGGTGCCGGATGATTTCCCCGATGCGGATCATCACGGCAAAACAGCCACGCTGAATTTGACCCTCAAGGATGCAAAGAAAAAGGTCACACCTGAACTCGATGCAGCCTTTCTGAAAAAACTGGGCCTCGAGTCGGAAGACGACCTGCGCTCAAAAGTAAGAGAGAACCTCGAGAATCGCCGTAAGGCTCGGGAAGAATCGCGACAGGAAGACCTGCTCGCCGAGATGGTTGCAGATTCCGTCGAGATGGAATTGCCCGAGGCGATGGTCGAGAAGCGTAAGGAATCAAAGACGCAGCGTCTTGAGATGGAATTGATCGAGGGTGGAAAGTCGGAGGAAGAGGCGAAGGAGGCGGCGCAGAACGACGCCAGCGTCGAGGCCGAGGCTCGTAAGGAGTTGTCTCATATCTTTGTACTCGACCGCCTCGCAGACGAGGAAAAGGTGTTTGTCACCGAGGACGAGGTGGTTCAGCGATTGCAGGCGATTGCCACCACCTATCACCAGCCGCTTGAACAGGTGGTCGAACAGTACCGCAGCGGCGGTATGCTGCCAGAACTCCGAAACGGTATGAGGCGTGAGAAGGTGAAGCAGATGCTCCGCAAGAAGGCAAAGGTTTCCAGCTGATGATGAAATCCAGACCCTCTCATGAATCAGTAACAAGAAACGTGAGCACAAGAAACGCGAGAACCAGGAACCCGAAAACCATGAATTGCAGGGGGATTCGATGAACGACGAGTTGATGCGAAAAATCGATGACATTCATGACAACCTCGTACCCTTCGTCATCGAGAGGACGGGACGTGGGGAGCGTTCATATGACATCTTTTCGAGATTGCTGAAGGATCGGATCGTCTTCATCGGCGATGGGATTCAAGATCACACTGCAAATCTGGTGATCGCCCAGATCTTGTTCCTGGTCTCCGACAACAGGAACCAGGACATCAATATTTACATCAACAGCCCGGGTGGATCTGTTACTGCGGGGCTGGCGATTTACGACACCATGCAGTTCGTCCAGTGTGATATCGCTACCTTCTGCATCGGTCAGGCCTCCTCGATGGGTGCGGTTCTTCTTGCAGCAGGAACACAGGGTAAGCGCCATGCGCTACCGCACTCTCGCATCATGATCCACCAGCCGTGGGGTGGTGCTCAGGGAACGGCGATGGATATCGAAATCCAGGCCAGAGAAATCAAGCGCAACAAGGATGTCCTCTGTGAGATCCTCGGGCGCCATGCGGGCAAGGGCCCGAAACAGATCGAGGATGATTCACACTGGGACTTCTTCATGTCTGCGCAAGAGGCCAAGGATTACGGCCTGGTGGACCAGGTGATCGATTCTCTCAAACCTGTTGCAGAAGTGTCGTAGGACGAGGCTCGGTAGATGTCAGACGAGAAGCAAGATTCCGGATCAGATTCCACTGGCGGCCCGCCGCAACGCGGCGAGCGCTGTAGTTTCTGTGGCAAGAGTGCCAAGGAGGTTGCCAGGCTGATCGCCGGTCCTCCTGGAGTCTGCATCTGTAACGAGTGCGTGGATCTGTGCCACACCATCATCGCGGAAGATTCCTCTCCATTCAGTGTCAGTGAACCACCAAGAACACTCGATGACGTGCCGAGCCCCAAGGAATTGCACGAGGTGCTGCAGAGCTGGATCATCGGCCAGGAAGATGCCAAGCGCACACTTGCCGTGGCGGTACACCTGCATTTCCGCAGGCTCGTGCATCTCGATGCGAAGCCCGAATCTTCCGATGACGGCGAGGACGATGTACAGATCGAGAAGTCAAACATCCTCCTCATCGGCCCGACCGGGTGTGGAAAAACGCTGATGGCTCGCACATTGGCGCAGGCCCTCGATGTCCCCTTTGCCATCGGGGATGCGACCACCCTCACAGAGGCGGGATATGTCGGAGAGGATGTCGAGAACTTGCTGCTGAAACTGGTGATGGCAGCCGATTACGACATCGAAAAGGCACAACGAGGGATCATCTTTATCGACGAGGTCGATAAGATCGGCAAAGCGACGCAGAACGTCTCCATCACAAGAGATGTCTCCGGTGAAGGAGTACAGCAGGCGCTGCTCAAGATCCTCGAGGGGACGGTCGCCAATATTCCACCCCAGGGTGGACGCAAGCATCCAGAGCAGCAGTACATTCAGCTCGACACAACCAACATTCTCTTCATCTGTGGCGGCTCATTCGACGGCTTACCAGAAATCATCGCAGAAAGACTCAATGCCAAGAAAGTCGGATTTCGCAGCGGTGATGGATCAAACAGCAAGGATAGAGAAGCGCTAGACCTGGAAGACCTGCACGAAAAAGCCCGCCTGTTCCAACATGTTGAAGTGCAGGATCTGCTGCGCTACGGCATGATTCCGGAATTCGTCGGGCGACTCCCGGTGATCACGGCACTGCAGCCCCTGGATGATGATGATCTTGTCAGGGTTCTGACAGAACCCAGGAATTCTCTGGTTCGCCAGTATCGCGAGTTCTTTCGCATGGAGGATGGTGATCTCAGCTTTACTCCCGAGGCGCTGCAGGAGATTGCAAAACTGGCCAGGCGCCGTGGCACCGGTGCTCGGGGATTGCGTTCTGTTATCGAGGATCTGATGCGAGACATCATCTTCGAGGCGGGCGGAACGAAATTAAAAGGCCTGCATGTAGTGGTTGACGAGCAGAGGGTGCATGCACTCTCTGATGAGAACAGTTCATCGGACAACTTGATAATTGAAGAGACGAATGAAGAGACGAATGAAGATGACGATGAGGATCAGGCACCCGCATCCCCCCAACCCGATATCGATGATGAGCCCGCCGGCGAGACGGCCGCACGATTGATTTCCTGAACTCGGACTCATCGTTTGGAACTGCTCGGGCGGACAAAGCCGGATCAGTGAGCGGATTCGACCGTGGTGAGGCGTATACTGGCCAGCGTCATTCGCAACCCTTTTTACCGAGCACTCTCCACGGTTTGACGACGCGACTCTTTCCCTTCAGGGGTGTTTCCTGCATCTCTTCGAGCAGAAACTGATGACCACAGGACTGGGCAGTTGCGGGACCGATGACCACCTCACCAGCCTTGGCAACCTGAGATTCAAGGCGGCTCGCAATGTTCACGGTGTCACCGATGACGGTGTAATCACTGCGCAGAATCGACCCGATGTCTCCCACAACAGCGGGCCCCGAGTTGATGCCGATTCTCATACTCAATGGCGGCCAATCGGGATGCTGAGCAGACATCTCTCGGATCCTGTTTTGCATCCCCAGTGCGGTACGTACGGCACGAGCCGGGTGGTCATCCTGTTGTTCCGGAGCGCCAAAGAATGCGATGAGGGCATCGCCGATGTACTTGTCGAGGGTCCCATCTTCGAGGAAGACCTCAGCTGTGAGCTCTTCAAACAACTCGTTGAGCAGATCGACCACTTCACGAGGAGCCATCTTCTCTGACATGGCCGTGAAGCCAACGAGGTCGGCAAAGAGCACCGTGATGTCCGCCTCCATCGATCCTAACTGTGATTCGCCAGCGAGAACTCGCTCGACAACATTCGGAGAAAGGCGGCAAGAGAGTTCCTTACGGCGTCGTTTTTCAACTTCTACCGATTGATGCAATCGAGACTGTTCGAGTGCGCTGGATACCATCAGCGCAAGCACAGAGATCAGATCCAGATGCTCTGGTTCCAGTGGCTTTCCCGATTCAATGCAGTCAACGTAAAGTATCCCGACGACTTCACCCTGTACCACGAGTGGCGCACACATCGCTGAAAGGATGTGCATCTGGATGATGCTGTCTGCTGTCGACAGATGACTCATGTTTCCGGTGTCACGGATCAGCACTGCGCGATGTTCATCGATAACCTGTCTGGCGATGGTGCGGGAGAGTTGCATCTGGCGATTTCCACCAAGCCCTTCTCGGGACCCTGTGGCGTGGGGAATCAGCTGTTCATTTTCGACCAGGCTCAAGAAACCACGGTCAATCGGTAGCGATCGCAATGCCAGATCGATGGCTCCCTGGGTCACTTCGGAGAGACTGGAACCGGTCAGTAGTGTTTCGGCGGCATTCTTGAACAGATCCAATGCGACACCAAGGTCGGCGACCACACCATCCTCACCAGGCTTGCCCAGGAGTTGTTGTTCCAGATCATCGATGTTCAGCGATTCCAGCACGCCCTGATCGGGCAGGTCGTGATCGAACTGGAGGTCGAAGACGCTCTCCGGGTCACCGTCCACGAGAATCGATACATTCCCCATGCGGATCACCATACCTGGCCGCAATTCCGTGGATGTGATGCGCTGGTTGCCGATCTGGACGCCGTTACGGCTATCGAGGTCCTCGATCAGGAACACGCCATTTCGCTCGATGATCCTGGCGTGATTTCTGGAGATGGTGTCGTCCTTGATACAGACCTCGCAGCTCGACGAACGCCCGATCAACATCGTTCCCGAGCACACCTGCAGAAGCCGATCTCCGCTCGAATCCCTGAATCTGAGCATCAATGGAGCAGTGGCGGGGAGCGTCATGGATTCGCCTTTCTGGCACGATGGTAGAGGATCAGGGGTCCGAGAGCCACCCTGGCGAGGTCTGGCAGGGGGGCTGGAAATTGCTGTCTGCGAGCCAGTCACTCGGCTTCCCTTGCAGCGAAGCGACTCGATTCGTACGATTCCAGGTCACAGCCGTCGAGGATCAGTGCCAAAGGCTCGTCCGTGACGGAGATTTGACCTGAGGGACCCCGGGCCCCGAGGCTGCGTGTGCGGCCGGCACCGGGATATCCTGCAGGGCGAACCGATGAAGACCGGAGATCGATTCGATGAAGAAAGATACTCACCCTGATAACTACCGTGCAGTCGTCTTCCAGGACAGCAATGCGGAGTTCTCCTTCCTCACCCGCTCGACGGTGCGAACCACCGAGACGATCATGTGGGAGGATGGCCAGGAGTACCCACTCTACAAGCTCGACATCTCGAGTGCCTCGCATCCCTTCTACACCGGCAAGCAGACCTTTGTCGATACCGCTGGGCGGGTCGAAAAATTCAAGCAACGCTTCGACTGGGAGAAGGGCAAAGCAGCGGAGGTGATCGACAAGGCGGAAGAGAAACGCACAGAGAAACATCGAAAGCAACTCGAGGTCGAAGAGTCCGCCCGCAAGGAAGCCGCCGAGCGCAAGGCTACCAGAGAAGACCGACGTCGAAAGATCCTCGAGGGCAAGAAGAAGAAGGCTCAGGAGGCCGAAAAGGCGAAGGCTGCAGAGGAAGCTGTTGCAGAAAAAGCAGCCGCGAAGGCGTCCGCAGAAGAAGCCCCTGCAAAAGCGGCTGCTGCTGCCGAGAAGGCTGCTGCTGCCGAGAAGGCCGCTGCTGCCGAGAAGGCCGCTGCTGCCGAGAAGGCTGCTGCTGCCGAGAAGGCCGCTGCTGCCGAGAAGGCTGCCGCCGCCGAGAAGGCTGCTGTCGCTGAAGAAGAAGCTCCAGCCGCCGAGAAGCCTGCAGCAGAACCCCCCGCACAAGATGGAGACGCCGAGGCCGCTGCCGAGAGCAAGCCCGCCGACTCTGACTCCTAAGTACGCCCACCAACGAGGGCCGGAAAAGGGCGAAAAGCGCCCCCTTCCGGCCCTCATTCTCATCCTGGAGACTGCCAGTCCCGGGATCGTCTCCAAACGCAAAGGGTGAACCGATGTGTGCCGCAGAGAAGGATACCGCAGAGTTCCTCGAAAAACCGATCGAGGGTCGATTGTCCCACCGACTCGCGTCGATGGAGCAGCGCTTCGATGAGCTTGAGGGCCTGATCGGTGACCCGGCCCAGCAGGCAGACGGAAACAAGTTCCAGGCGATCCTTCGCGAACACGGCAGCTTGTCCCCGATGGTCCAGTTACATCGTCAGTACATCAGTTCCCTCACCGAACTTTCCGAGGCCAGGGAGATCATCGACAGTGACGACGACCCGGAATTGAAAGAACTCGCCGAGTCGGAGTTGGACGATCTGGAGCAATCGGTGAAGCTGAAAGCCCGAGCGATCCGACTCGCCATCCTCGACCAGCAGGTCGAAGGTGGAGATGATTGCATCTTCGAGATCCGTGCCGGAACCGGCGGAGACGAAGCAGCACTGTTCGCATCCGATGTGTTCAAGATGTATTCCCTCTATGCAGAAAAGATGCGCTGGAAGATCGAAGTCCTGACCGAGAGCGAAACGGCCCTGGGAGGATACAAGGAGATCACCTTCTCGGTTAAGGGCCGCGGCGCCTTCGAGAGACTCTGTTTCGAATCGGGAGGCCATCGTGTCCAGAGGGTTCCCACCACCGAGGCCCAGGGACGCATTCACACATCTGCCATCACGGTTGCCGTGATGCAGGAAGCCCAGGCGGAAGAGGTTCATATCGAGGAAAGCGATCTTCGCATCGATACCTTTTGCGCTTCAGGACCGGGGGGGCAGTCGGTCAACAAGACATCCAGCGCTGTCAGGATCACCCACATCCCGACGGGAGTGGTGGTTTCGATGCAGGATGAAAAATCTCAGCATCGCAACCGAGACAAGGCGATGCGTCTGCTGAAGACGCGTCTCAAGGAAGCGCAGGATCGCAAACAGCAACAGGAAGAGGATGCGTTGCGTCGCTCCTTGATAGGCAGCGGCGACCGCAGTGACCGCATCCGCACCTACAACTTTCCTCAGAACCGCATTACCGATCACCGGATCAATTGCACCCTGTACAACCTCGATCGATTCATCGGCGGAGAAATTGACGATCTCCTCGATCAACTGGAAGCGCATGACCGCGAAGAGCGGGTTCAGGGGCTCTGAGATGGCCGCCTCTGATTCATCTCTCGGGTTGTTGCGTGATGCCAAGACCCGGCTACAGAACTCGGACGCTCCGCAACTCGACGCGCGCTGGATACTGGCTCATGTACTGCGTCTCGATCATCGCGATGCCAGGCTCCGCACCGATCTGCCGCTGACTGCCAGCCAGGTCGATGAGTTCGAGCAACTGACCCTGCGTCGCGCCTCGGGAGAACCCCTCGCATACATCCTGGGAGAATGGGAGTTTTTCGGTTATCGCCTGGAGGTCACTCCCGCCGTCCTGGTTCCCAGACCGGAAACGGAACTGCTGGTGGAGTGGGGACTGGAATTGCTGAAAGATGTCCCCGATCCACGGATCGTCGAGGTCGGTGTGGGTTCCGGAGCGGTCGTGATCGCACTGGCGAATCAGCGTGCTGATCTGAGAGCTGTCGCGATCGATCTTTCACCGCCGGCCATCGATGTGGCAAGGCGCAATCTACAGGCACATCAGCTGCTCGACAGGGTCGAACTGATCGAGGGAAATCTGCTCGAGCCGGTGACCGGAGACCACCACATGGTGATCTCGAATCCACCCTACATCGTTGCAGGAGATCCGCTGTTGGCCGCAGATGTGGCCCGCCATCAGCCGGAGTCGGCGTTGATCGACGATCTCGATCAAGATGGCCTCGGCTATCACAGGGCCCTGATTGATGGCTTCGAGCGCTGTGTGGGGCGGTCAGGCTCACTGTTGATGGAGTGTGGCCAGGGGCAGGATTCAGGAATCGTGAAATATGCGATCCAGTCGGGATATCAGGCTTCATCTCGCCCCGATCTGGCGGGAATCCAGAGAGCCGTTCATGTCGAGAGTTTGTGATTTTGTTCTGGAGGATCGCTGCTTGTTGTATCGGCGTTGACACCCTGATCCCATGCAGCACAATCGGAATCTCGCCGTCGATCGCCGGAAGGGCACCATATTGGACAAATTCGTCATCCACGGGGGGCAGCGCCTCAACGGAACCGTCAGCGTATCGGGATCAAAAAACGGAGCACTACCGGTGCTCTTTTCGAGCCTTCTATGCGATGGACCGGTTCAACTGAGCAATGTTCCCATACATCTGCGAGACATTAAATTTACACTGAAGATCCTCGAGACTCTGGGTGTCGAGTCGGAAGTGAAAGGCGATGGGTCGGTTCGTCTGCAGGTCATCGATCCTACGACCACTCACGCAGATTACGATCTGGTCAGCAAGATGCGTGCTTCCATATGTAGCCTCGGTCCACTGCTGGCGCGTCGTGGCGAGGCGGTCGTCTCTCTGCCTGGCGGATGCAGCATCGGCGACAGGCCCATCGAACTCCATACCCACGGTATGGAAGCGTTGGGCGCCGATGTCAGGATTGAAAACGGATACGTGGTCGCCCGTGCCGAACGCCTCAAGGGAGCTACCATCTACCTTTCGGGACCGATGGGTTCAACCGTACTGGGAACCCAGAATGTGATGATGGCAGCTGTCGGCGCAGAAGGAGTCACGGTCATCGAAGGCGCCGCCTGTGAGCCGGAGGTGCAGGGGACTGCCAGTTTCCTGCGAGCCCTGGGCGTTGAAATTGAAGGTGACGGAACCCCGGTGATTCGCATCGAAGGACGAGGTCGTCTCGATGGAGATGGGCGTCTGGATGGTGCATGTTTCGAGATTCCCCCCGATCGGATAGAGACCGGCACCTATCTGCTCGCCGGAGCCATCGCAGGGGACAGGGTCACGGTCGAGGGCTGCAAGCCGTCGGAGAACAGCGCCTTGCTGGCCTTGTTGAAACGCATCGGAGTTCGTGTCGATGTTGGAGAATCCACCCTGACGGTGTTTGGAGTCGATGAGGTGAAGGCCGTGGATGTGGCGATGCTGCCCTATCCGAACTTCCCGACCGATCTTCAGGGCCCCTTGATGGCCCTTCTCTGTCTCGGTCGAGGCGTTAGCTTGATCACCGACAAGGTCTATCCCGATCGATTCAATCACCTCTCCGAGTTGAGACGATTCGGTGCCATTATCCGCAAGGAAGGTCCCTCTGCCATCATCGAGGGTGGCACCCCACTGTCGGGAGCCACCGTCATGGCCAGCGATCTGCGAGCGAGTGCTTGCCTGGTCCTGGCTGGACTGGTGGCCACTGGAAAAACCGAGGTGACTCGCATTTACCATCTCGAACGAGGCTACGAGAAGATGGAAGAGAAGCTCCGCAAACTCGGAGCGCATGTCGAGAAAGTGACAGATGAGAAGGTGCCAGGTTTCGAGGAAGACCTGGAACTGGCCTAGGAAAGACCGATGCTCGAAGGACTCACCAAAAGATTTACGGACATTGTTGCTGGTCTCAGGGGTGGCAAGATCAACGAGGCCACCATCAAGGAAACGGGCCGTGAGATCCGCCGTGCACTTCTGGAAGCCGATGCCGCGTTGCCGGTGGTCAAGGATTTTGAAAAGCGTGTTCGAGAGAAAGCTCTTGGCTCGACAGTGATCGAGGGTGTCGACGCCGGCCAGATGTTGACCAAGATCGTTCAGGATGAACTGACTGATCTGATGGGCCCGGTCGATCACGAGTTTTCCTGGCGCTCGGGTGGCCCCACGGTGGTCTTGCTGTCTGGTCTCCAGGGAAGCGGAAAGACCACCACCTGCGCGAAACTTGCCCTGTATCTCCGCGATAGAAAGAAACGCAAACCGATGATGGTCGCCGCCGACCTGCAGCGACCAGCGGCCATCGAGCAGTTGAAAGTGCTGGGACAGCAAATCGGCGTACCGGTGTTTCACGAGGCCGGCATGACCCCTCCCGAGGTGTGCGCTGCGGCGGTCAAAGAGGCCAAAAAACTCAAATGCGATGTGATCCTGCTCGATACCGCGGGAAGGCTGCATGTCGATGAAGAGTTGATGGGCGAACTGAAGAAGATCTCCAGCATGACCTCTCCGGATGAGGTGTTTTTCGTCTGCGATGCGATGACAGGCCAGGACGCTGTCAAATCTGCAGATGCCTTCTCTCAGTCTCTTCCTCTGACCGGCGTGATCCTGACCAAACTCGATGGTGATGCCCGTGGAGGTGCCGCGCTTTCGGTCAAGGCGATCACCGGCAAACCGATCAAGTTCGTCGGTGTCGGCGAACAACTCGACAGGCTTGACGAGTTCCACCCCGACCGGATGGCCTCTCGAATTCTCGGCATGGGAGATGTCGTCAGTCTCGTCGATCGCGCACAACAGGTGATCGATGAGGATGAACAGGCGGAGATGCAGGAAAAGATGCTCGCCGCCAAGTTCGACCTCGAGGATTTTCTATCTCAACTTCGTCAGATCAAGAAGATGGGAAGCTTGAAGGACCTGCTCGGACATCTGCCGGGAATCGGCGGGCGTGTCGATGAACTGGATGTGAAGGGGGATGAACTTCAGGTGGTCGAGAGTGTCATCCAATCGATGACGGCCAAGGAACGACAGAGACCTGAAATCATCAACACCAGCCGACGACGCAGAATTGCAGCGGGAGCGGGAAGAAAAATCGAGGAAGTCACGGGCTTGCTGCGCCAGTTCAAGCAGATGCAGGGCATGATGGAGCAGATGAAGAAGCACCAGGGATTGTTCGGCAAGATGAAGGGGATGCGAGAGATGAAGGATGCTCTTGCATCTGACGGAGGACAGTTACCAGGTGGCGGTCTGCCCCCGGGGATGCTGCCACCTGCCCTCGGGGGAGATTCGTCTCGAGGCCCCGGTGGACCCGGCAAGAAGAAGGAAGGCCCTTCCCTCGACGAGAGACGCAAGAAACGCAAGATGGAACGCCAGAGACGCAAGAACTCACGGCGCAAATAGCCTCTCCAGGGCCCAATTGGTGCGATTCTGCCCATAAATCGTCCGGCTCTGTTGATGGATCGATGCCCCCCCTGTAATTTCAGCCTTCCCCTTAGATGGGGGGATAGTGGAATTGAGGCGCCTCGCCTCTGACTTTTGATTTCTCATCCGGATTTTCCGGAGATGTAAGGCTGGAGAAGAACCGTATGGCGGTAGCGATCCGTCTCAAGCGCTGCGGAAGGCGTCACAGGCCCTTCTATCGCATCGAGGCCATAGAGAAGAGAAATGCCCGCGGAGGTCGTTCTCTCGAAACGATCGGTTGGTACGACCCGATGGTCGATGATGCGCAGAAGCGTGTGAAGTTGCATGAGGATCGAATCCAGTACTGGATCGACAGAGGAGCTCGGCCGAGTCAGACGGTGACCTCCTTCCTGCGCAAATCGAATGTGAAGTGGGGCGTGCCTGGCCAGAAGAAGAGCCGAAGAGCAATTCAGCGCGCCAACAAGAAAAAACAGGGCGGTAGCACCGCCTGAGGAAACCCGTTCGGAGTTGCCGGTGCAGATCGACATCTTGACGATCTTCCCGCACTTCTTCGACGAGTTCCTGCGTCACGGAATGGTGCGAGTCGCTCGCCGATCAGGCCGGCTCGATGTCCGCATCACCGATCTCCGAGCTTTCGCCGAAGATCGACACCGTACCGTGGACGATCGCCCTTACGGGGGTGGCCCGGGGATGCTCCTCAAACCGGAGCCGGTTTTCCGGGCACTTGACGGGCTGGGCCTCGAGGCAGGCTCGGATGCCCCCGAGGGTGTGCTGCCCTTGCTGATGTGCCCGCGTGGCCAGCAACTGGGGCAACGCGACCTGGAGGAATTTTCTGGCGCCAGACGCTGGATCATCCTGTGCGGTCGTTACGAAGGATACGACGAACGAATCGTCGAGGCCTACCCGTGGAGACGGGTGTCACTGGGGGACTATGTCCTTTCCGGTGGTGAGGTTCCGGCGATGGCGATCATCGAGGGCGCGGTCCGGTTACTGCCGGGTGTTCTCGGCGATCAGGAATCCGCTCTGCGCGATTCCTTCAACGAGTGGACGGGGCCCGATGGCCTCGACCACGCACACTGGACACGCCCTCCCGAGTACCGGGGAAGGGTTGTTCCGGAGGTCCTGCTCAGCGGAGACCACGGAGCGATCGAGAAGTGGCGGCGCGAGAGTTCGAAGCAACAACACTCGAATCGAGTCGAGTTGCGAGAAAGCAGCACAGCAGCATCTGGCAGCTCGCCAGATGACAGACAAGATGGGGCCCCGCAAGAAGTGGTCCCGGGAGAACAAGATGTCGAACAAGATCTCTGATTTCGAGAAGAACCAGGTCAGGTCCGAGGGACTCGCCGAGTTTCATGTCGGTGATACCGTGGATGTTCACGTGAGAATTGTCGAAGGCGAAAAGCAGCGTGTGCAGATCTTCAATGGCACCGTCATCGGCCGCAAGAACGCGGGTATCCGCTCCGCTTTCACGGTTCGCCGGATTGTCGCAGGAGAGGGTGTTGAGAGAACTTTTCCGCTCCATTCACCCTGGATCGAGAAGGTAGAGGTCAAGCGCCTCGGACGTGTTCGTCGAGCCAAGCTTTACTATCTCCGGGATCGCATCGGCAAGGCTACCAAGGTACGCGAAAAGGTGGCGGTCCGTCGCAAGAGTTGAACTTCGGATGAGGGATGGAGGAGTTGTTTTCTTCCGTCGCAGATCAACAAGAAGAAGCCCTCCGGGCCCGTCTCGAACGGACCGGGAGGGCTTTTTTCTTTCGCCGTCCGCTTCCGGACGCTGGGCCGAGCGCTGGGTCAGCTGGATCCTGCGATGGAAAGGCTGGCGCATCACCGAGCGCAATCTACGAACTCCCTTTGGCGAGATAGACCTGCTGGCGAGGCAGGGTTCGGTACTGGTCATCGTCGAGGTGAAGTTCCGGCGTCATCGGGGGCCATGGCCACTATCTGGCCGGCAAGCGGCGCGCCTGCGCCGGTGTGCACGCTGGTTGCAGGTGAATCGAGGTGGACAGGATGGAATCCGCATCGATCTGATCGAGGTGAATCCCAGGAGGTTCCCGCTGCCGCCACAACTCCACCACCTGAAGTCCGCAGTGGTCGCCGAAGAAGAGTGGAGGGGGAGGTAGAGCCCATCTCCTCGATGCCATGTCAGGATGACAATATCCGGGGTCGGCGCCGATCTCGCCGATCAGGGACAGGTCGGGGAGAGGCAGTCAAGAGAGATGGGTTGTGGTCCGCAGATCGGAAACGGTGAACCCGGTTGTGGTCCGTTTGCAAACATGAAGCCGAGCAGGTAGACCACATCAGAGATGTCCAGGCTGGCGTCCGAGTTACAGTTTGCTGACTCTCTGCAACCGATGGCACCATTTCCGAACAGGTAGTCGAGAGTTCCGATGGCATCGGAGATATCGATGGACTGGTCGGCATTAGAATCTCCGCGGATGAACTGATCAATTGTGGACGGTGCCGGTTTGGGATGGTCGAGAAGATACTGAAAAATTAGATCGGCCATCTGGCCACTGGGAATCGGAAGATGCCCACCCAGCAAGATCGACCATAACTCAGCAGATCCTCCGTCATCACACCCGGCTTCCCAGCGCTGCACGGTGGTTTCGCTGAATGGAATGCCCCCATCAAGATTGATGTTGCTTCCAGAAACGGGATCGGGAAGGCAACCGTTTTGTACAGCCCATTGAGTGCAGGTCTGTGTTGCCGAGGGGTAGGTATCGTTGATGAATCCGCCTGAGTAATTGATGATGGGGTCGAGTGTGCCGTGTATCTGAAGGGTATGACACGGAGATGTCGCGTTACAATCTGCGGGATCATTGAAGGTTGCTCCTGCGAAGCTAACGATCGAAGCAAACCGTTCGGATTCCTCACAGATGAGGCGGTATGCCATGAACCCACCATTGGAGTGCCCGACGATATGGACTCTCAGCGGATCGACGTTGTACTGACTGGCCACGAGATCGAGTAACCCCAGCAAATAGCCCACATCGTCGATACCGGAGCTGTCCATGTCGCAACAGGCACTGGTGGCGTTCCAGAAGCGAAACCCCAGCGAATCTATCGTGCCATCCGGATATGTGTAGATGAAACCATGTTCCTCGGTCAGGGGAGCCAGATTGAAATACGCTTCCATTCCGGCGCCGCTAAAGGTGTAGCCGTGAAGCACCATGAGTAATCCAGTGGCAACCGATGGGTCATAGGAGGACGGAATATGAACCGGTACATCTCCACGCCCTGCATCGACCTGAACCACAGTTTGACCAGGCAATAACGCAGAACTCCCGAAGGAGAACAACAACATCAACAGTATGGATTTCATCGATTTGAGCATCGCCAACTTCCTTCAGCCCACAACTCCATCATATCGATGGGGCTTTCATGTACTAGGGATCTGAGGAGTGCTGGATGGGCGATCGTGCCCCAGTTGTCTTACACGAGCAAAAAATAAGCAGAAAAGCGAGGAGTGCAGAGATCCCACCATCGAAGATGATCTGAAGCCTCTGGGAAGTCGAGAGAGAAGACCAACCCGAAGCGTCCAGGATTGCCCATCGATGTACCTGTATTGAAGTATGTAACAGGAATAAGAGGATGGCTGGTACCCTTACACCAGGGGTGCCAAAAAACAACTGTACAGCCAACAGGATGCAAAAAACTCCAAGCAAGGCATCGGTGAGTTGCGATTGCCATCGTAGAGCAGTATCCAGAGATGAAACTGCGCTGAAGATCCAGAATCCACCACGCACGGACAACCACCCCGCGGCTATCAGCGCTATACCTCGCGTACCGAAGGATGGAACTGGATCGTGGACTTGCATCTGGAGATGGGCTCCGCTTCGTATTTCTCCCACCATGGGAAAGTCCAGAGTATGCTAAAGGGAATGGCCCTGAGATGCTGCCTGTTCAGGGGTATCCAGGCAATCGCATGAAGTTGTTCAGGAATAACTGGAGAAAATGGACGTGATCAACAAAGCCATCGTTGCGCTTCTACCTCTGGTTCCACGACCCATCATCTGGAAGATATCTCGTCGCTACATCGCCGGAGAAACTCTCGAGGATGCTCTGCACTGTGTCGAGGATCTCAACGCAAAGGGTATGAGTGCCACCCTCGATGTGCTGGGTGAAGACAGCGCTGATCAGCAACAAGCGCTCGCAGGCGAGAAGATCTATCAGAGCGCATTGAGTGAAATTTCAAGCAGGGGCCTGGATGCTAATATCTCGGTAAAATTGTCGATGCTGGGATTGCGATTCGACCCCGCCCTCTGCGAGTCGATCATGCGTCGATTGATCCAATCTGCCGAGTCATTCAACAGTTTCGTCCGCATCGACATGGAAGATTCAACGGTGACAGCGGTCACACTCGATCTCTATGAGAAACTCCGGAGAGATTCCGATCGCGTCGGTGCCGCCGTTCAGGCCTATCTGAGAAGTACCGAAACTTCAGTTCGCAGTCTACTCGGTGAGGGCGAGACGAATCTGAGGTTGTGCAAGGGAATCTATGTTGAGCCAGAAGAGATCGCATATCGGGAGTTTGGAGAGGTGCAGGCTTCGTTCAGAAACTCCCTGAAAGCGCTCCTGGAAAGTGGAGCCAGAAGAGTGGGAATTGCCACGCACGATCCGGAACTGGTCGAGTCCGCTCTGGAGATGATCCGCAAACTCAACGTTCCCAGGGATCGTTACGAATTTCAGATGTTGCTGGGAGTAGCCCAGGCGATGCGAACGGATCTGGTCAACAAGGGGCATCCTCTGCGGGTGTATGTTCCCTTTGGCGAACAGTGGTACGCCTATTCAACGCGTCGCCTGAGAGAGAATCCACAGATCGCCGGTCATGTCGTCAGGAATCTCTTCTCCGGCTGATCGTTTGAGAGGATCCTGGTGATGACTGATCAACTTTGGACCGCCGGGGATGACCGTCTGATCGAAGTCTCCGAACTCAGATTTGCGGTCGATCTCATCGATGGTTACAGCCCCCAGGACTCGCACCAGATCGAACAAAAAACCAAGATGCTGGAGATGTGCCATTCTTTCCCGGATGTGTTGCATCGCCACTGCCTGCCTGGCCATCTGACGGCATCGGCACTTGTTGTGAACGAGTCAAGAGATCAGGTTCTACTTCATCACCATGCAAAACTGAATCGCTGGCTGCAGATGGGTGGCCACTGTGATGGAGATGGCAACCTGGTGCATGTTGCCTGGCGAGAGGCTGTCGAGGAGTCTGGTATTCCGGATTTGCTGATAGACCCCAACATCATCGATCTCGATATTCACACCATTCCAGAAAGAGGAAAGACTCCAGAGCATCTTCATCTGGATGTACGATTTGTTGCATTTGCTAGAACCAACAGCGTGCCAGTTGCAAGCGATGAATCAAATGCACTACTGTGGTACCGTGTAGCCGATGTCGGCTGCATCGATACGGACGAATCGGTGATCCGCCTGATCGAACTCTGTCGCGATGGAGATGCGACGCTTCGATTCGGGTCTGCAGCCAGCAAAGGAGATGGTTCATGATGCAAAATAGGCCTGCGCGGATCATCCTGCTACTGGGAGGAGTTATTGTCATGGGTATTCTGGCCAGTTTGTTTTCGAGGGGGGCTGATCAGATTCAAGCCCTGAAGGTGGGCGATCCGATCCCGGACCTGACGCTACAAGGATCCGATGGTAAAGAGCATTCGTTCAGAAAGATCTGTGCAGAGGGAAGCGGCGTCATCGTGGCATGGATTCCAAAGACCTTCACGCCTGGCTGAACCGCTCAGTGCAAGGCTCTGCGTGACAGTGCCGAGGAGATCAAACAGTTCAAGGTCAAGATGTTTGTCATCTGCTGCGACAGCATCGAGAAGGTGAAAAAATTTGCAGCGGAGCTGGGCACACCCTTTCCAGTTCTCAGCGATCCAGACCGTGTTGCCGCGAGCAACTTTGGCGTCGATCGAGCCTTCGGTCTGTCCCGTCGCCACACATTCTTCTTCGGGCCCGAGGGGAAGTTGCGTGAAATTGACAAGAATGTGAAAGTGAAGAGCCACGGTAAAGACGTGGCCATCAAACTTGAGAAGCTGGGATTCCCGAAAAAGTAAGCAGCACCGCCTCCCATCGGGTGACGTCTGTTTGTTCGTGACCCAGTCGATTTCTCAATCATCATGAATAGATGGCACATCGGCGGTCACACTCTTTGTCTTCTTCGTCGCCAGTTCCATCTTGAAGTAAAAGAATGCAGTCAACAGGACTCCCAGTGCAGTGGCAGAAATCAACAGGCCCTTCTTGGATACAAGTTCCTGCGCCTGAAGCAGGTGAAGGGATAGCGCCACACCCGCCATGCCTGAAATCATGAATCGTGATTTCCATCGCCTTGCGGTCAAACCGATGAACATCGCAACTGCCAGGATGAATGGCCCTACCGCCAGCCATGTAGCAGCACTTCCTTCCCAGCTGAGAATGGGACTCTTTGACAGTGCCGCGTTGTACAGTCCACCGAGCAAGAAGATGGGACAGATCCACTCGAAGTACTTTGCAATTCTCCTTCGCTCCAGACGAACGCTTCGATCCAGCACGAGACCAACAACAAGCATGACACTGCCGGCGATCGCCTGGGACCAACCCCAGGCTACCTTGCTCGATAGAGAATCAAATCCGAACCAGGTCAGCATCGGTACCGATCCTAGAAGGTATAACCCCAGGATGATTCCCGCCGCTCCTATCCAGTGAAATGGCCGCGCGAATCGTGGACGATGTTGCCATTCGAACCCGGTTCCAACGAGCCAGGCGATCGAGATGCTGAGGATGCCGCAGGCCTGCGCACCATCGCTCCAGTTCAGGAAACCCATCATCAACAATAACGACATCTGCGTGCTCACAAACAGCACCGCAGAGAGCCAGGCAAAGAACGATACACCCGTGATGTTGAGGCGGATCACGCTCGCGATCAGGCTAAGCAGGCTGGCTATAAAAATCGACTTGTTGGCAACGCCAGATTGATGCAGCCAGTCTGCGCTGGTGGTCGAATCAGGTATCCAGATCCACTCGGTGAGTACAGAGATGAGGGTTGGCATCAGCGAGAGGATGGCCCCGCCGATGAAGAGTGGAGTGATTCGGTTCATCGATCGTTGTTGCGTGATGGCTCCGGATATGGCTAGAACAATTGTGATGGATAATGGAATCAGCCACCGGAGCGGAGATCCTACATCCTCTCGATATAGACCTGCGGCAAGGAGTGCAGAGCAGATGATTGCCCAGATCGAAATGTAGATGCCGAGTTCACCCGCCCGAAGTTTGCGAGTCTCTGTGGGCCACAGGTCATCGCCTTCCAGAACCCTGCGATATTGCCATCGGATTTGGTCGTGCTCCTGATCAGCAACCAACCCAAGTGATTGCCACTTACCTACTTCTCTGACGTGTTCCTCGATCCGATTGAGGAGGTGGTTCTTGACCACGCTGGCTTTTATCTGCACGGGTTGTCCAGCAAGAAAACAGGTCAGTGCGTAATGAACTTCGCCGGCATCGGGTCTGTCTTCAGGTTTGAAGGAGAGGCATGCCAGGCAGATCCTCTCCAGGTCTTCAGGGATTGCCGGTCTGTGTTCTCGAGGCAAACTCGGTTCGCCGGCAAGAATTGAAGAAATTGTAGGGGGTTTACCCAACTTTGCGAAAGGATGGCGACCTGTCAATGCTTCGTGAAACAGGACCCCGAGTGAAAAGATGTCGGTCGCCGTGGTGGCGAGCTCTCCCCGCAGACGCTCCGGGGCTGCATATGCAATCGTTCCAGAAAATCCGTCCTCGATGTCGGTGCTGTCGACCTCGATGGAGAGACCGAAATCAAGAATGCGAACTTCATGTGCCGGGGTCACGACGATGTTCTGGGGCTTTATGTCTCTGTGCAAGATTCCTGCCCTGTGCGCACTGGAAACTGCACCCGCGACTTCAGAGATGATCTTGGCGATCTGGCGCGGCTCTAGTACCGATGAGACGTTTTGTAATTCGTGCCCATCCACGAGCTCCATGGCGATGGCAGAGTGGCCCTGGTACTCGAGAACACCGTAGATCGTCACGATACATCGATTATCCAGTGCAGCGGTACGACGTGCCTCTTTGAGAACTGTCTGGCGATGTTCATGATCCGCTTGATGCGAAGAAAGCACCTTCAACGCAACGG